>JAEHJW020000054.1_pt1 | contig 51850 bp, 70 predicted proteins | sample 9271431 | NCBI WGS metagenome assembly JAEHJW02
AAAAACACAGAACATACTCCGCAGCCGAAGGGGGTTGACTGTAGCCTCTAAGCAGCAGGCTTTCTACGTTGTCATCCACCTTCAGCTTGGACCGGCTTTCCCCGGAGCACTTCTGCCGTAGGTCATAGAGCAGTGCTTGGTAGCCATCAACTGCATACTCGAAGATTCGGTAGCCATCTTTAGTGCGAGGGTGTCTAAGCGTAAACGCCCTGAGCATTCCGGGGTTTCTGATTTGGTACGCCCTCGACTCTGGAGCGTGGTACTCGTTGAGTGACGCGATGGCGTCAGCCAGTGCTTCTAGTTTGGATACCATTTACTTTCCCTGAGCCTTCTCCAAGGCTTTATCGAATATGTATTGAAACACCGCGCGAGTCCTGCGGTGCGTCTTAATGTACTGGGCAACTTGCCTGCCAAACTTGGTATACAGGCCGAGAATGAATTTGCCGTAGAAGCTCTTGATGAACTCCGTATAGAGCCAACGACGAACAGAGATGGTGCGCGGATCTTGCCAACCACCGTACAGTTCGGCGGCAACCCAGCATCCACCGGGCATCTTGAACCCTCCAGAGGCCCATCCACCCACAGCACCGCCAGCAGCACTCCCAAGAGCGCCTAGCCAGCTCATACTTGCGGCGTCGGCATTCGTTGCCGCATTCACAGCTCCCGTTGCGGCACTACCTCCAGATGAGGCGGCTCCGGCGAAGGCGTTCGGGTTCATGGAACCAAGCGCAAACTCATCGGCACTGAGAGCGCCGTTGTAGTTGGCATTACCCTGCGCGTATCCAGCCTCAGTGATGGTGTTCTGGTCGGAGGCTGTCTTCTGTGCGGCGGCTACGTCGGACTGCTGCGTCAGCTCGTCTGCGGCTCCTGTGGGCATCAAACTAGCGCCCCCATTTTCCGCAGTGATCTGGCGGTTGGTAGCGGCCTCTGCGTTTGTCGCGGCTGCGGCATCAGCGGTAATCGCCCCTCCGCGAATGGCAGCATCCTCGCCCGGAGCAAATCCGTACTGCCCCGGCCCTGCGTTGAGGATCGGGCTGATGACGGAGTTTAGCTTACCCATCTGATCCGTCCACTGACCGTACTGCTGGTTGTAATTCTGGGTCAGGGTGTTGTAGAAGTTGGTCTGCGCCGTCTGGTTTGCATTCGCGGCGCTATCGTTTTTGTTGTTGTATCGTGTCCTTGCAGCCCAGCGCATGTTACTCCTTCGCGTCTTCCGGCAGGGACGGCTGCATATTGTGCAGCTTCAACCGCATCACACGAAGAGTTAGCTCTTCATATCCATGTGCTTTGGCAAAATCCCTAGTCTCCACATCATCAGGATGGGACAGGAAGTAAATCTCCCCCATACCGGCTGTCTTGGCCCACCGCACGATCTCATGGATCGCGGTCTTCAGGCACGCAGCGATTTGTTTGAACGTGCTCCCCGGCTTGGGGGCAAGTGATTCCGTCATAATGACTGTCTGGAAGGGCAGGTAGCCGATAGCCTCGCCGTCTTTATAGGAACCGATAACCCGTGTGGCATCGTACTTCATAAAATCCGGGTCGTAGAAGTTCTTATCTCGGTTGGCATGGAGCCACAATCCGAACTGCTGGGCCTCCTCGATAGGAGCCAGCTTTGCTGTGTATTTGCTCATTTATTTCATCTTCCAAAGGTGCAACACGACGGACATGGCGGCTGACGCCACTGCGCTGACGAGAGTTGCGATTCCTAGCAGTTTGTACCGGAAGCGCATGAGCACGTCAGCCTTTTCCTCAACGGATTGCATTCGTCCGGGTTGTTTGCCGCCGAGGACTGATTCCATCTGCGTGTCTAGTTTAGAGATTGCTGAGATCAGCTCAACGTGGCGCTGGTCTTGTTTGTCAGACCGGGCATCCTGCTTCTGATCGAGGGTTGTTAGCAGTCTCAAGAGGGTGTCGTTATCTACTGGCATCTAAGGTGCGGCTCCGTACTCTATGAAAAATAAGTGCTCTACTCGACTACCAGACAATCGCCTGTACAGCAGCGACGGTTGTGGCAGCGTTGACCTGCGCGATGAGAGTCTGCAACTTTTGCCATACCGCTACCGACTGGTTGGCGATGGCCTGAGCGATGGCTTTCACGTCCGCATACTGTGTCGTCTGCACGGTTCCTGATGAATCCTGAAGTGGAAGCCCAGCGCTCGGCCAATCAGAGGCGTCGAATGCGGCAAGGTATCCCATAATGGAGGTCTGGGTAGAAGCATCCGTAGGGAAGACCCATGATGCCTTCGTCGTGGATGTGATTGTGACCGGAGTGTTATAGCGGGCAGTCTGGTAGGAGCTGTCGAGGGTGGTAATTTGTGCCGCTTTGGAAGGAGCGAGTTCTACCGTAGCCAGAGCCGAGGTCAACTGAGCCGTGGTCGGCTGCGCTCCCAGCGCGTTGTTCCAGAGGGCAATGGTCGCATTTCCGGTTGAGTCAACCACCGTCGTATACGACACATTCGGCGCTGCGGACGGAAAGAGATAGGCGATAGACGACTGAAGTTGCTGAAGGGTCAAGTGTGTTCTCCTTATGAGGTGGTTACGGTACCGGCAGGCAATTTGCCGTCATTTGCCAGCTTGAGAAGAATCTCTGGACCGATCTGCCCTTCAATAACCTGCGCCAGAGCCAAGGCAGAAGCGTCCCGGTAGACAAAGTTCAGCGGATACCCTGTGACCATATCTGCGAGGCAGATGGACACGAGAGCTTCCCCGTTGGATGTATAAGCATCCTCGAAGTTGATGGAGATGCTGGTGACCTTGAAGGCGGTCAAATTGACTTGCCTTGTCAGGTCACCAACTGTGACTGGTGAGCTTAGGGTGTAATGTACGGACATTTATCTCCTACCCTAGCTCTATCAGAGCGAAGGTTCTGTATGTTGACACTACTGTGTCTGCTGAGGTTAAATTCAAGGCTTGCACCTCGAATGAATGCGACCCAGCGGGAGGGAAGGCAAGATGTGTCGCTGTGATGAGAACGACCCCAGAAGAATCACTCACACCCTGATAGATACCCATAAGGATGTTTCCATCAATCAGAACACGTACCTGCACAACAGCTCCGCTTACAGTAGTGGCAAGCTGAACCGTGCAAGTGTAGGTGTTTGTGCCATTCGTGTAACCTCCCCCGGTTGAGCCGGATATGACTACAGTCGCTGTGGCTGATGTATAACCAGATCCGCCAAAAATCGAGAGAGAAGGTGTCCACGTATAGTTTGGACCTGCGCCGGATTGCGCCCAACTAACACTCGCACCCGCACCTGTCCCGTTTCCAGAGATGCTGATGGAGATTGTTGGGGGAGTTGTACCAGTATACGTTCCGCCCGGTGACCATCCGATAGCAGTTACTGGGCCTGTGCTTCCTCCGCCTGTCGTCGCTGAGAACACAAGGTTCACACAGGTAAGGCATGGATTGCCGAGAGTCGTCATGGTCATGGAGGCATTACCAGTTCCAAGCTCAGGCAAATCGGCAAACGCTGTGGTTGAAACCGTAGGGTCAATCGTGACCCCTCCGATTCCATTCAGGTTTTTCAGCTTTACATTGCCATGTTGGTCAATTGCATTACCAGTAGGCCCATAGATGCTGGTTGGAACCGGGTTGATAGCTGTAACGTCCACGAGGGACATTGAATCGACCCATGTAGAAGCTGTGTTTGCTGCCGACGAACCGTAGTTGGCGGAAAGCACCGCCAATAAAGAGCCGCTGGCATTTGCTTCAAACACCATCTGCACAAAAGTCCACGGCTGTGCTGAGGCGGAAGGCAACAGCACACCCGGAGCACCGCCATAATTGATGGCCGCACCGCCAGACACAGACAGCGGGTTGACTAAGTTGCTTGGGTCTGAAAACGCTAATACGGGACCGCCAGCAGAGTTCCCAGTATTTCCAGCCGTTTTAATCCACGCACTGTAGGAGTAGACGTGACCAACAATAAGGTTCACTGACTGCGACACATAAGCAAGCACGTCCACGGACTGTGTACCTGCGTAAAATGTAGATGTGTCAATACTGGCTGAGCTATTTGTCCATCCGGTGAGTCCATTTTCAAAACCACCGTTGCTGATGAGGTCATTACTTGATGTTCCCAGAGCAAGACTAGACACACGGGATGATGCAACACCCGATACGGCTGAGGTATCTGCGGCTGTGTGCTGCGACGTGACATCAGCCCCAGCTTGCGCTGGTTTGTACGAGTCAACCGACCCGCCAGATGTGTAGCTGATATAGTTAGCAGTCTTGTTTAAGTGCATACTGCTACTAAGGTCAATTTGGGTTGAACCCGCCAACATATAGCCGGTTAAATCGTCTACAGTGTTTGGCACATAGGCTGTGGCTACAGAGCCACTTTGCAGCATCATTGCACCAATTTCCATCGTGAAACCAGCCGCACAGGTGGATATACGGGTCTGTGGACAGAGATAGATGGATGTTGTCCCTGATGGAATAACGAAAGAAGTAACTACTCTACCCGGAGCACTGCCCGGAAATGGTGAACATTGTGCAATTTCTTGACCAGACTGTTCACTGTATACATACAGACCGGGGTAACCGCCGCCATTAGGTATCGTTACACTTTGTGTGTTGATAAATGCACTCAGCGTATAGGTCAGTCCCGCTGTTACGGGAATGAGGACACTTTTATTTAGTACACCATTGTCATTGTAGGTAGTCTGAGTTGCGGAAGGCAACTTAAACTCGTTCATCCCAGCATCACCCCAACCAATCTGAAAAGCTGACGGGTTAGTTGAGTATGCCCAGTATGTCCAACCAAACTGCAAAGATGAATCAGGGACAAGGTTCTTGTTAATCCCAGTCGCTCCCTGTGCAACGGTTGCCGAGGGATTGCCAAACACATTTGTTGTATCGGCAGATGTGTGCTGCGACGTGACATCAGCCCCAGCTTGCGCTGGCTGTAAGCTGTCGATAGTAACCCCGCCAGCATAAGCGGGTACACCGCTTACTAGGTGTGTTTGTAGAGGACGGCCATAGGTTACACCGTCTGGTATTTCATCGACACTGTTTGAATGAAACGCAGCGGCAAAGCCACACACGTCCCATGTGCCCGTACCGTTGAATACAGCAAAATCAATTTGTAAGTAAGCACTGTTAGCGGGGGCAACTATGGATACCCTTGATTGCTGCCATGAGCCGGGTGAGGTTATCCAATTTCCTTCATTACTGCTGACTAGGGCACCGGATGAGTTATAGAAGTTTGCGCGAATCACTGCCGGTGACGCAACAGCACCTGTGCCGCCAAGTACCCAACACGAGGCCATCACTACAGTACCAGCAGCACATGGGGTACTCTGGCTGTTTGTGATTGCTGATGTTGTAGTGGTAGAGGTGCTAAACTGGGCAACATAGCCACTTCCGGGCACAAGTGGTGTACCCCCAACGATTGACCAACCACTGCTTAAAACCCACCCGGTATTACCGGCTGCAAAATTTGGGTTTTGCAATAAGGTCAAAGCATTTTGGTGGGTTACATCGGCACCCACCTGAGAGGGCTGTAGGCTGTCAATTGGGATGCCATCACTGTACGCTGGAGATCCACTGACGACGTGTACAGAGAGAACCTTGCTGTAGGTTGTTCCATTTGGCACTTCGTCGATGGTGTTGCTGAGGATGGAGCACGTTGCTCCTCCGCCGTAGATGGTACCCGCAACTCCCGTTCCGTAGACCACCATTGCAACGTTCGCATAGGCTGTACCTGCGGGGGCGACAAGGGTTCCTCGCGCCTGCCTCCAAGTTCCGTCCCATGTTGCGACTGAGCCTAAATCGGTGTAGGCGAGGGTAGTTCCAGCGCCATTGTAATACGTGATACGGATTACCGCATTTGCAGTGAGACCACTGGCTCCCATGTAGAAGCAACCTGCGCTGAGGTTTGCGCCAGCAGAGCACGGGATATTTTGGGAGTTGCTAAGCGCTCCTGTTGCGTTGGCTGGAAACGCACCGACATACGGCGAACCTAAGTAGCCGACGCCAGCTACAACCGACCCTGCAATACCTGCCGTACTGTACCATCCAGAATTTCCAGCCAAGAAGTTCGGGTTCTGGAGGAGAATGTCTGTATTCTGTAGCGTGACATCGGCTCCGGGTTGCGCTGGTTTGAGGCTCTCCAAGGTCGTTCCGTTCAAATAGAGAACACTTGTCGAGTTGTGCAGGAATGCCGGAGGGTTGCTTGCCGGTGACCATCCTGTGTTACTGACTCCAATAACCCAATAGTCGAACGAACCGTCATGGGCTTCGATGTCAGTCCAGCTATAGGTAGCCGCTCCAGTCGATGTGATGGTAGTCTGAAGGTGGGACGCAATGTACCCAGCTCCGTGCAGGGAACGGTATACTTCATACCCCGTAATGTCGGTGCGTGTGAGCGGCACCAGTCCATTCCAAGTGAGCTGTACATCGCCGCCGACCAGAGAGGCTGTGACCCCGGTTACCTGCTGCGGGTTCGGGTTCGCGCTCTGCGTGATCGAAAGACTGATCTCGTAGACGTTCATCGCCAAGTCGTCGTGTGAGTGGCAGCACGCCATGACCTGAATGTTGGCGAAGTTCTGGGTCGTGGGGATGGTAACTGTGTCTGTCTGCTTCGTGCGCAGCGCATTGCCCACTTGATAGGAGGCAAGATAGACCTGTGTCCACGTCGTACCATTATCCAATGAGTAGTAGATGGAGGCTTCACCATGCACAGGGCCAGATGTAGCCGCAACCTCACTCAAGATCGAGAGCGTGGCCGACTGGACCGTGACTCCTGATGCAAGGGGCGTGAAGTTGGAAAATGACCACACACAGCCTGCATATTCTGCATTATGTGCCTGCCAGAAACTTGCCGCTGTCGCTTGGTTTCCATCGCAAGCGTATGTCGGGTCAGTGAGCGGGTTCACTACATACTTGCCCAGACCGAAGTTTGTGCCGTTGGTACTATCCTGCGTTTCCCACCAACCCACATGCGCCCCTACACCCCATCCATTCAGAAGAACGGTAGGGGACGAGGACTTTGGGGTTGTCACAATCGGGTTGACGTTCGGGGGTGGAGTGCCGGGGTCAATGTACACGAACGGAACAGGGACGAGAGTGGACTCAAGCCCTACAGAGTTGACCGCACTTACCCAGTAGAAGAGAATGTCTCCCGTCGTCTCCTGCACAACCTCCTGACCAGAGTTCGAGATTGGCTGGGGAATCGTGCGGAAGTAGTTGCTCGGTGCCACATTGGATTCGCTGTGGTAAACCCTGTAGCACTGGATCTGGTCCGCTTCCAAACCACCGATGACATTGAACGTGAACTGCCAGCCTATATTGCCGTCGAGAGCTGTCTGTCCTTGGGCAATGGAGGGTGGGGCGGGAGGGTTCCATGCGCCATTCAACGTGACAGAGGCGGTAGGGGCCAAACTGAAAGAAGCGTCATAGCCTTCAGACCCTACAGCGACTACCGTAACGGTAACCGTCTCATGCGTTGTTTCGCAAAGGAACGACGCAGGGGACTGTGTGGCACTGGACATCAACTGAGGGATGAAACTACCGTTATACCCCGTGAAGTAGATGTTCACACCTTGAAAGTAGGTGTCTCCAACTGCGGGTGTGAAGCTGACTTCCACGAGTGAGTAGATGACACCATTCGGCGTCTTCCAAGGCGACTCTGTGGCGGCTACACCAGTAACCTGCTGCGGCGTTCCGGGTGTATACGGTGTAGCGGCAGTTCCTGTGGCGCTTCCCACCTCTGCGGGTAATGACTCGATGCCCGATGAATTGACGGAGGTCACCCAGTAGTAGTACGTCGCACTCCCATGCACCATCGGGTCAGATACGGTAATCTGCGCGATATTCGTGAAAGGCTGGGAGAGGTAGTTCACCAGCGTTGCGGAGCTGAATGCGCTGGATGTGGCCCGGTAAATGTTGTAGCCAGCCACCCCATTCACGAGGTAGAAGGCAAAAGCATATCCTACAGCGTTGGACACGAAAGAATTGGACACAGTCAGCGGCGCAGATGGAGGCAGCACTCCCGGCGTGGCGATGATTGGCTTTTGCGGCTTCCCAATCGGGGTAATCTTCCACGTAGGAAGCGCACCACTCTGGGCGTTTGCCTGCTGCGTTACCGTGTCCAGAACCTCACTCGCGTGCAGGGTTGACCGTAGAATCGGAGGAGTCACCGTACCCGTGATGAGGGTTGACTCACCAGAAGTGGGTTCAATAACAGGTGTTGAAAGTTGAAGGGTACTCTCTCCGATTGTCGGCATTCAGTGCTCCGTGTGTAGTTTTCTGCCACTCTTTATTGGTCTACATGCAAACATCCATAGAAGCTGTACGAAAGAAGCTCGTTAGCGACCGTATCTGTTCCGAAACTTACTTGGAACATCAGGTGTCTGCATACAATTGGTATCTGTGTCTGGTCGAGATAGAAACGGTTAGAGTAAAGACTCGTCGATGCGGGCAGAAATGGCGGATCTTGCACGGAAGTAGGAACGGACTCGAATGTACCGGAGACTTCGTTCAGCAAGACGGCTACCGTTGGAAGATTTCCAACCCTCATGGCCTCGATGGTGAGAGATTGAATCTCACATATCTGGCCGGGCAGCGCAAAGACCAGAGATCCGATGGTTACCCATGCAGAATATGCCACACCGTTATCCGCGTTTACAGTCCAGTCGCGGAAAAGGATGTTCGTTCCTGACCCAACAAGGAGACGATGTACGCCAGCGGTGGTTTCCACAGAGGCTATAACCGAGGCTCCTGCCGCGATTGTCGCTTTTGTGCCCCATACGTGACCGCCTTCCGGCTGCTGGCTGGGGTTGCAGCGGAACATATCGCCGCTCCCATCGCAAATGAACAGGGCGTTGTCGTTGTGTCCGAAAATCTGGTAAGCAACACTGACATTCGCAGGGTTCCATGAAGCCAGAAGACCGGCAATAGAGAATCCCAAGTCAACCACACCCGCGCCGGGGTTGACCTGCAACACATTGTTGTCTGATGTGAACACGTAGATGGAAGACCCGGACATATCAATCGCGTCGTAAGACAGGCATCCGAGACCGGCCTGATAAATAACTGGAGTTCCGCCCGGAGTGTTCAGGTAGTAGAGGTCATCCACTGTAAAAATGAACAGACCATTCGGGTAAGGAACAAGGCGGGTGATTTGGGACGGCAGCAAAGCATAGTTCAGAGGTGGAAAACTCTCGTTACCACTCCCATTTGTCGTGTTCGGTCCATTTGAGTAGTAGAGATAGTTGCCTACCGACCCGAAGATGCAGCCTGCAAAGTATGCAATGTTCGTCAGCCCTGCCGGAGGCGGATTATTCGACATCGCCTGCGGCGCTACTACGTCAGCATTGAGTTGAAGATCGGGGGTTCCGGGGTCTACATACTGCCAGTTGGCGCTGTTTGCAATAGATGCTAGAAGAAGATATGTAGCACCGCCATCTACGGTCCGGTAGATGTCTACTGTGCTCACTTGCGGGTCAGTAGACCCGATGCCTGCTATAGTGATTGAGACCGAAGTCTGAGGTCCGGTTTGGGCACTGACAGGAGACGCTGTGGATGTATGGTCTGTCGTGCTATTCCTATAGCAGTAGACGTAGGCGATACCCAGCATGGAAGTGGCTGTATAGGTTCCAGTCAAACTGCCGGGACATGCAGCGCCGGTTATGGTCGGGGCCGCTGTCAGCGTGTAGTTGACCCCAAGGGCAATCGCGGTCGTGTTCTGGAGAGTTTCACCCCCGGATGACTTGCCGATGTAGCAATTCCATCCTGTAGCTGTAGACGGTGCATTTGTGGGTGCGGACACTACCAGTTCGTTGTTGTCTGGTATGGCTAAGAAAGACTCGCCACTTGGATTCGTCTCCCCGAATGCAGTCACGAACGTCACTCTGACGTACATGGTGCCTTGAGAAGTGAGTGTGCCCCCAGCCGTAGCTGCGAGAGTCGGGACTGCGGGAGGAGCGCCAGCCTTGATGGTCAAAGACGGAGCAGCGACAGGTGCAGCAATTCCCCAGTTCCATAGATGGGTTCCGTCCCATTTGAGAAGGTCAACCCCATCTGCCATAAATACTGTGGCACCGACAGCCTGAAAGCGGGTAGGCCCTGCCCCCGTTCCCTTTGTGAAGATAGCGGTAGCGGAGCCGGGACTTGGTACGTTGTACACAGTGGTTGCGGTGTCGGCCAACACCCGGATAGGCGCAATCGGTGAGCGGAATGTGTAGAAGGATGTAGGGTTTGACGCGAGGGTATTAAACACCGAAAAGCCGGGGCGTCGAATCAATGTGTTATCCACACTGATCTCCACGTTCAACCCATCCCACAAAGCATCCGGGCGACCGCCATAAAAACGCTGGCTTGCACGCGACCCCGGTTCCATCAAGGGAGACCGGGACGTATACAAGCCAGTAAAGAATCGCTTTGTACCGAGAGGGGCAAACTTGCTCGGCTTGCTGGGTTGAAGTCCAGCCATCTGCGCAATTGATACGTCCACTACAACATCTCCTAGTGTGTGTTAGGCGCTTGAGGCTATTCAAACAATCCGGGCGGATACTGCTCGTCACCGCGCGTCATCGTGCCGACAACTCCCGTGAGAGACCGTGAGGGGAACATCCCGAACGACTCAGGTTCACGGTCACCCGCCTGCACCGCTTTCTTCAGGCGCACCATAAACAACTGATACTTCTTCTCGAAGTTCGCCTCATCCTCGCCCGCATCGTATGAGTAGGCTGTGAACCCCATCTCGTACACGTTGCTCAAATCATCTGGAATCGTCCACAGATTATTGACCGAGGTAAAGACGGGGGCTTTCATCTGGTAGTACGGCTGAATCAGGTAAGGAAGCCCTGCATTCGGAGGAAGTGGAGAGAGACGCCAAGTGATTCCATTTGGATCTGCCATAGTCCATGTGCAGGTGCCATCCGTTGTGGTTCCATTGGCAGTAGTGTTCCAAACCGGCTCAGTAGTCCCCGTGGTTCCAAACCCTGTCAAGACCTGAATGTTTCCATTCGGGTCTCGGATCTGCATGAGGTACTGAATCGGCATCTGGGTGGAAGCGCCGGGGTTCGTGTACGTCAGACCTGCCTGCCACGTACCGCAAATGGCGAGTGAATTTGGAATCCAGCAAATCTGGTTTGGGATGCCGGGAATGCTGCACGGGAATAGCTCCCTAACCACCTCAACACCGCGCTGCGGGCTGGTGGGCGGAGACGGCGGAGCAAAGGACGGATTGTTCATCTCGGTGCGTGTGCATCCGTCGATCCATGCTAGGTCTGTGATAGATGTGCTGTAGTCCTGTTGGAGCTGGTTCGTCACAAACGGCGCAGGCTCACGACGATTCCACTTCCACGAGAACGGCTCCTGTAGCATCTCCTCCACGACACGCTGCGCGATATTGATAGGGACCGCAAGACCCCCCAACCCGGTTATAGGGTTCCCTAGAACCTTCGTCAGGGAGGGCTTCGTCATTACGAAGTCAAGCGTATTCCTAATAGTTCTCGTGGCGGGCATTACATACCTCTATCTGGGTTCTGTGCTCGTGAGGTAGCGCTGATCTGGTTATCCATCTCCAGAAGTTTTTCCTTCAGGAACAGGGTCTTCTGGGTCTCGGTCAGTCCATCTGCGGCTGATACGAGGGAGCGCATGAACTTTTCGTACTCATACTGGAAGCGCACATCGCCGGTTGACTCCAAGCACCACGCAAGGAAACCAGAGTTATAGATGTACTGGTACTCATCGGGAATGGGTGCCCATGTAGAGGTCAGTGACGTAAACAGTGTCGGTACTTTTTGGAACGTAATCTTGATTGTGTAAATCTTGTCCGGTATCGGATAAACTTTGTAGGTGACGTTACCGGCATTATCGTCCGTCTCGATTGAGATGAACTCCGGGCGTCCTGCATCCAGAGAGTCGTTGATCAGGAGGCGCACCTGCAAAGGCCAAATCGTCGTGCCGTCGCTTACGGTTGCCTGTTCGATCCACCAGACCGTGCTGGCTGTCTGACTGTAAATCTGGGTGCCCACGACCGTCGGAAACGAGTAATTGGACCGATTCCAACGCCACGCAAACGGAGGACCAAGAATTACGCCAAGCACATTATTGGCGATGCTTGTGGCAGGTTCACCTACATAGCCGCCCTGTCCTACGAGTGGCCGTGACGCCACGTAGAGCGATGCCCAGTTGATAACATCTTGTAGTGTTCTATTTGTAGCCAATTCCTAATCCTCTCTATCTAACTAACCCTGACGAGCATTGCCGAGCCGGTCCCACTTCACATAACGAACGAAGTCGTTGTAGTCGGGGTCACCGGGTCTGAATGGCCGGATACACTGTGAGCAAATGAACACCACCTGTCCTGCGCAGTTCTTCTGTCCACAGAAGGCGTAGTTCTCATAAGCGTCGATGTGCGGACAAGAGTCCTGACGCGCCTTCATATTCGCAAGGCGGGCCTGCTCTTCCTGACGGACAATATCGCGCTCCGCTTCCTGCTGCGCTCGAATCGCCTCGGCCTTATCGTCTTTCTTCGCTTCCTTCACCGCAGCCGCAACCGCAGCACCAATCATTGCCAGAATGTCTGGCGTGATCGTGATACCGGCTGACTCAACCTGCTTTACTGTGCTGTCTACTGCCAAATCTTTATCGGCTGTCTTAGCCATTAGTCCCCTCAGTTCTATCGTTGCGGTGAATCCAAAGCTGCTCTCGCCAAAAACGTGACTCGTCCCCATTCGTAGGTTCAGAGAACTCTTTGAGTACAGCTTCCTCGGTCGTAGTTCCGGTCTTAATCAATCGGAGCAGGGCAGTGCGCCATCCTCGCTGTTCCTTGATGGGCTGTCTGTCCTTGTTGAAGTGAACGATGCTGTACTCAGGCATCATGCCTGTGTCGATCCAGCACACGAACGCTATGTCATTGCCCGCTACGCGAAGAAGGGAAAGGTTGCCTTCAATGTTGCCATCTACGACAATCAACTTCCCACCGAGCAGTCGCTCCAACTTCATAACGAACTCGGAGTGGTGCAGGGCTTTGCCCCACCGCTTCTGCCCAACCATCTCTTCAAACATGGGGTTGCGGGTGCGCTGCAACAGTCGCGCGCGGTCTTCCGCGATATATCCCTTTACTTCGTCTCTCGTTAGCTGACCTTTATAAAGCCTGTCTACGCAATTCTTGCAGATACAGTTTTCGTCGTCTGCTTTGTGCTGGGCGCGGGCGAACATAGAGAACTCAGTCTCAGGTTTCGGGTAGCCGCAGCGATTACAGAAACAGGTGGGTACAGCCCCACTCAGTCCAAACATACTTCTCATTTCCTATTGGGTTAAGACAGAGGCGTCCTTGTGACGCCCCAATCTGTGAATTGGATTACTGGAACAGAGGCATCCAATACTTGACGCCAGCGACCAGATACGGAACAAACTGCACAACCACCTGCGGATTGGCTGGCCCGGTTCCCGTACCAAGGGCGGGGGACGTAACAGCCGTCTCCACACCGTTGCCCACACCGATAGCCTTCTCGATGGGGTCTTTCAAACTATCCAGATACGTCTCCACTACAAATCTCCTTACAGAAAATAGGTGGGGGCACCGAAGTACCCCCACGCGGGTTATGTGAGGCTTAATGCCGCATGAGTTGTTAAGTAATCAGCCGCTGCGCGAAGAATTTCAGGGTTTTCGAGGGAAAGTCCAATCATCTTATTGCATCTACCGCAAAGAAGATCCCTTACCTTACCAGTCGAATGATTGTGGTCTATAGCTAGCCGGATACCTTGTGGGTCTGGATTACTGCATAGTTTGCAGACCGATCCCTGCTCACAAAGCATTCTGTTGTACTCGTTCTCGGTGATACCGTAGGAAGAAAGTTTACGCTGCCACTGGTAATAAGCTGCCCGTGCAGAGTTCTCCGGGTCACGGTTGTACTCTTTCATGTAGGGCTGCGTCTTTCCATCATCGCGGCGCTTCTTGGCGTGCTGTCTTGCTTTTACTTTGCCTGCTTCAGAGGCGTGGTATTTCTTGTAGGCTGCTAATGTGCCTTCACGGTTGTTTCTGTGATACTCTACGATCTTCGCGTTACGGCACTTCTTACATTGACCTACATATCCATCACGGTAGGCGCTGTTTTTATGGAACTCTTCTACAGGTTTCTCTTGCTTACAGGTCGAGCAGACTTTTGTTTTCTGCTCTTGGTTAACTTGTCCCATCACTTGCTCTCTGCATATAGGCAGACACAAGTCTCAATACAGCACGGTGAGGCCGTTGCAACGACCCCGCCGCTTGAGAGCATGTGCTGTAAGTGGTTGATATGGCTTAGGTTATCAGGAAATCGCGCTTTCGCTTTGAATCCTTTTGACACCCTGCGTGCCAGCGCCAGTGCCCGGACGGGGAGCCGCCACGTAGCGCAGGTTGTAGCTGACACCGCCGCCGATCACGCCCGCCGGGTCGAACGCGCTCTCGGTAAAGCGGAGCACCTTCGCGCGGAAGTTACGATCCTTCGGGATGTCGGTATTACCCAGACGGACGCTGAAGATGCCATCCTTACCCGTGATGTACGTTGAGTACGCGGACTTGCCAGCGACCGGCACGTTCGAGGTCAGCGGGACGTTCGGGGACTGAACCCAGCGCACGCCAGCGAACTCGACCACGGTACGCTCGTCGCCCTGACCCATGCCCTCAGACAGCAGCTTCTGGCCGCTCTCCGAACGCTTCAGGGTATCCACCAGACCGTTGTTAGACGTATCGTTCAGGATGTCGCCCAGAACAAAGGGGTGAATCAGGCCATGATAGAAGCCGTCCTCAAAGCGCTTGATGGCACGGCCTGCCAGAGAAGCGACAGCCGCACGCACGGTTGAGGCCGAAGCCACAGAACCGTCAGGAACGATGATGTTCGCAGCGGTATCAATACCCACAGCGGCGTCGATTTCGAGCTGCGTCACCGTGTCGATGACCATAGCGCCACGGTAACCGAGGTGCTGGGACAGGTTCGTCAGTTCGTCGTCAATCGCAACGTCGAGGTTAAGATCAGAGCAGGTGATGAAGTCAGCGTACTGACCCACAACTGCCTGCACGTTCGGGGCGGTCGGCGTGATGCCGGTGCCGGGGGCACCTTCAGCAGCCGTCGGAGGTGTGTTACCAGCAGTGACACCAGCCGTGACCGGACCCAGAGCGTAGGTGAAGAACTGAATCGTCTTGCCCTTACGGGTGGGAAGGTTTGACGGCGTGGTCAGGGTCAGCATGGCGAGTTCTGCGTAGAGAGCTTCGACCGCCTGAGCCTCATAAAAGACAGCCTGAGTGTTGGACAGGCTTGCGTTGGTTACTGCACTTGCATTAGGCAATGTAATTACTCAGAGATATTCCCATTTTGCGATGGGAGGTACTCAGACTCTCAAGCCTGCCGACCAAATTCCGACATGACAATACGCCTACGTTCGGAAGGTGACAACTTCAATAAGTCTTCGACAGAGGCTTCGCGTGGAGGTTCTGGCTCACTGTGCGCAGCAGAGTGCCGGGAACTGACTCCCACGACCGCCTTTTTTCTACGCGGCACTTCAACCGATGCGGTTGACGCAGGCGCAGGTGACTCGATAACGACCGGAGCTGTTGGCGTCACGGGCGCTGGTGTTTCTTCAATCTCTTCTTCTGTGTCGGGGTCAACATCATCCGACTGGGGATTGCTGCCGATAGGAATGACCAATCCGGCTTCCTGAAGGTCAGCGTATGCAATCTCCAAATTCTTTAGAGTCCATGCCAGTTTGTTCTTCTGGAGGTACTCGCCCATCAGCTTTTCGTTCTGAGAGGTGACAGGGTATTCAGGATGTGCTTGCATGAACTGACGACCAGTAGCGAGGATTTCCTCCCGCTGCTTGGCCTGACGCCCGTATGAAATGTCCGCTCGGATCTCGTCAATCGACCCGCCAAAGAGAGCCTCGATAGTTTTGGCTACCGCCTCTTTCGGGCTGCTCTGCAACTTGTTGATGACTTCAACCTCTTCGTCATCTGACAGGTCGCGCGGCTGATACGTCTTGATGGGAGTTTCCGGGTCAGGCTGCACACTTTGCGCAATCTTGCGATTCTCAGCTTTCAGCTCCTTGATGCGCTTTGACGCATTGACCTGAGCGTTGAAAATCTTCTCAATCAGTTCATCTTTGGTTGATGCCTTGAATGTCTGTACGTTGCCATCTCCAAGATCAATCTTCTTGATGTACACCGTGCGCTTGCCTGAAGGCTTTTCTCCCTCGTGTACCGGCTCCTCAACTACAGCCTGCGGTGCCGGGGGTTCCTCAATGCTGGGAACGGGTTCAGGGGTGCCTACAGTAATTTCAGGCTCAACAGGTTCAACTTCCTCTGCGGGTTCAACAAATGTTCCCGCCTTACGAGCAGCGAACTCCGCTTCAACAGCGGCACGCAGCCCATCCAATCGTGTACTCACTCAGTCACTCCTAGCCGCTTTCAATACGAAAAGCGGGGGCAGTATAGGTTAATAGTTGTCGTATGCACTTACCGAAAGGGTTGTGTCCTCTATCAATGCGATGCGGGACTTCACCTTATCTAGCAGGTGTTTGAGGGCGTCTGCTTTGCCCTGCATTTCGGAGAGCAGCCTTAGCGCCTGCTGAGAGTCAGAATCCCTGAACGTTCTCAGCTTCTTCTCGGCTACATCAATGTCATCCTGTAATATAGAGATAATGTCGTGCCATCCGGGGAGATTGTAGACTGCCTGCAATCTCTCACCAGACTGGCGTCGTTCTATAAGTTTCTTTGTGTCAGCAGGTAATGCTATGGAAGCATCGAATAGACGGGGCATTGGCTACCTTAACTGTCTGGTTGGCCCATCATGTTCGGATTGGCCGTACCCTGAATCTGCATCTGTTCCAGCTCATGCTGGATGACTTGGCGCTGGACTTCGCGGTAGGCGCGTCCTGCGTTATCTGCGTCGATTGCGGATAGCTTGTCCTGACCTGCCTGCTTCTGCTTCGCCATTTCGCCCTGCTGCTTGATGAGCATAGGATTACTCGCGGCGGCACGTTGCTGATCCTCTGGGGTCATGGCAACAATAAGGCTTGCCTTATTCTTCCATCCAACCACATCGAACCACATATTGATGGCCTCATTGACATCAACCTTCATACCCTGCTGGGTCAGCATGGTGTGCATTGGGTCTGTCAACAGGGATTGCAGCAGCATCGGCAGAGCCTGTGCCATACGCTGACGAACCACCATACGGGAGGCGGCGAGAACATCGAAATGAACTTTAGCGTTCAGGATGTCAACGTGGTCGCCCTCGTAGGCTTGCAGCATTTCGTCATCGAGGATGGCGCGTAGCTGTTCCATGTCGATGAGCTGTTTGCTCATCTCAAAGAACATATCGAGAGTTGGCACGAGAACCTGTGTGGCTAGGCGCTCTACAAACAACTCAAGACGTGAGCCTGAGCCGCCAGCAAGCAGGTTCGCTCCTGTCGCGGTTCGGCCAATCGACGTGCGACCTTGTGCGGGCATATTGCCCTGAACCAGCAACTCATTTGCGGCTGTGCTTGCCTCAACGCGGGCTTCCGATGCTTGGATTTCTGCGTATGCCTCTGGAACTGCTTGCAGTCTCGGCATCTGCTTGAGAGATTTCTCAACGTCCTCTACGTCAAGAAACTTACCGAGGCTCATTCTGATATTTTGAGTGGGGGCGTCTTCTCCCCTTGCGCGGAGAATTGGCAGATTGAGATTGTAGGCGACCTCATCCAACATACTGTTGATGATGCCGCGCTGAATCTCCTGCTCGTCTCCTGCGGTTATACCCACACCAACTGAGTAGAAGCTGTTGGGAACGCGGAGCCAACCCACTGAGAAGTACGGCAGACGGCCCCAAGGATTCTCCTCGTCGCGGATAACCAACTTCCGGTTGAGGACTGCAATAACTTTCTTACCATCCCAGCGCTCAAGAATCTCAAAGCGGGATTCGTCGGAGAGAGGGTCAATGCTGCTCTCAAAGGCACGCGGCTGCGCCTGATGGGTAGACCCGCCATTACCTATGTCCTCTAGTGAGTCCATCATCGTCGGGTCGATGTGCTCGGCAGGGGGGAACAGGAGAGCCTCCAACTCGCTCTCGCTGGGTATGTCATACCCTTCCCACTCACGCATGTCATTTAGCTGATCTGCGGAAAGGGTGATGCGGCTGATGACCCAACCAGCCTCACGGATGTCAGACACGCGGCAGTTTGGGTCAACGTACACTTGGTACAGGTCTTGGTGCTCAAGCACCGGACGGCCAATATGAACTTCCTCTTCGACCGCTATAATGTCGTCTGAATCGACGGTATGAAGGGATGGAGGATTATCTGTCGGAGAAAGAGGATCTAACCTGTAGAGGGGTGCCTTCCTCTTGTACGTCCTGCGCTTGTAAGTTCTCTCTTCCCAGTTTGCCTTCCAGATCGCCGTTCCAAACAGAACAGCATCCGAGATTCCGCTTTCGATTTCACGGCGCAGGTTGCAGTCTTCAATCTGGTAACGTAGGAGAGCCTGAATCGCCCGTGCAGTCTCCATATCCGTCCCTTTGCGGGGCTGGATACTGAATGGCGGGTCGTCCGAAAAGACACCCTCGATGATCTTCGAGGTGAGCGCGTTGACTACTGTAGAGACTGTGAAAACATTCAGGCTGGAACGGGGTACTGTAGTTCCTTCCCAATACTGCACCTGCCGGATGGGTTCGTAGCGGAGCTGACATTCACGCCAACGGAGTGCCCATTGCTTCGATGATAACCACTGCTCCGCTTTTGCAAAATCACCAACGACAATCTTGGCCGCAGCAGAGATTTCCGGCACTTCTCCAAGGCCAACCTCGTTCTGCTTTACGAGCTGATAAACCTCCGGGTTACCTTCGAGCAATGCCATGCAATAATCCTTAGCGTGTGTTAACTGTTATGAGGAGCTGACTGTTCCCGTTTGCGTTTGTTGTACTCGCGCATATACAAAGTCTTTCGGCTTGGGTTTTCAACCCATACAGGGCTATCTTTGCCCCGCCTTGCACTCTTAGTTGCAGCCTCAGACAGTTTTTGTCTGTGTAGGGGATTTGATAGTAAAGCCTGCTTAGATTCCGACATCTTACGCCGCGTCTCGTCGCTGATTATGCGCCTGCGGTTAGCCTCGCCAATCTTCCGTCTATGCTCTTCTGAGTGTGGCACTCCCCGCTTTGCGGAGTTTACTTTGCGTATATGGGCAAGTTGCTTATCCGATAGCGGAGTTGTCTTTCTGAACTCCCTGAAACTCTGGCGTAGACTATCCGGCCACTTAAAACCAGATACCCCATCTCCACCATCTGTCATATTACGCAGGCATCCAGTTCCTACATCTATCCGACCATATAGGTGGATCAGAAGCATCTCAGCTTGGAGGGCATCTACCTCGCTCATACCATCGGCAATAATCACAATGTTGCTTGGTTCTTTAGGCACACGAGGTGTGTCATGCTTTTTATACGCCCTTTTACCGCTACCTTTTCCAATATAGTAATAGCTACCTTCGGGGCCATTATCGGAAGATTGTGCACGCAACCATCCGTAAACGTAAAAACGTCTTTCACTACCCATTCCTATCTCACTTTTAGGTAATTGAGATTCGGGCCGCTGAAGTGAGCAGCGACCACAGGCTCTCGATGGCCCATCGGTGATAGCTAATCACCGGATGTCGTCAGCACAAGTGACCATACCCCAGTATTCCTGCCTTGAAGACTTTAGGTTCTTCAGGGGTATCCGGGGCGTGCTCAATTGTGTATGTATCGTCGTCCCCGTAAACAGCCGCTAGGAACATACGCTCACGGATTGCCTTCTTGTCCGGCTCTGGCACCCCATCCTTACCGGATGTTGCCGCCACGATCCCCAGCTCTTTTACTAGAAGGGCAATTGCGTCGGCGCAGTCGTCATGCTCTGGAGTTTTTTCTAGCAATTCTGTTTTGAGTTGATCTCTATAAGGGAGGAATGCGGCAAGCCACAACTTATCAGCTCTGAAATACTGCGCAAGCGCGTCAATTCTGAACCGCTTTGCTCCTAGAAATCGCGGAATCTTCACCCACACTAATGGAACACTAATGCCCATTTTGCTGGCTACCATGTTGATGGTGGGTTCCAGCATCCTAGCGCCAGTGCTGTCTTCGATGCGTGTGAAGTCAGCATTGGGGTAGCTCTTGGCAAGCTGGGCGATCTGGATGGCTATTTGTACTGCGTCCCAACGGCCTCTCACCATATCCACGATGAACAGACCTTTATCCTGACTGTAGCGCCCGACCACGCCTACAGAGTAGTCGCGGTTGCGGTTGCCTTCCTGATTTGCTCCTGCCAAATCCCAGAGTATGAAGTCCTGCGTGGTAGATGGCAGAGGAAGTTGATCCCAGCGTACCGTGTGCTGCTCAATGAGGTGGTCTGTGAATGGGCGTTCATCGTCTACTGACTGGTCCGGGTCATTCAGCATCTGGCAGGCAAACGCCGAAGGGTTGTCTCGGTACTGTTTGTAGAGTGCCCTGAATTTAAGACGCTCTGGGAACAGGAGCGATACGCTCGACTTCTTCAGGATGTAAGCGCCATTTCCATCACGAACCAAGGAGGAAGGATCGAGGAGTGTCCATGCAGAGAGGATGGTGCATTGGAAGTTCACCACTTCCACATCGTCTTCTTCCTCGTGGTCATCCTCTGCCCGCGCCTTTGCGATGCGATCAAGAAGACTGCGGTACCTTTCCAGCAACTTTCCGTACAGGTCGTAGCTCTTATAGCGGGTTCCGTTAATGTTCGTGAAGCCGCCCGGTTCAAGGATGTAGGTCAGAGAGTCATACGCATCGACAATCTTCTGGCACTGCGTAATCGTCGTACTGTTTACTTCGTTCACTGAGTCGTCGATACCGATGACTTCAACGTGTACGCCAGCCTTTACTGAGTCGAGAGTCGAACTGGATAATGTGGGTTCGCGGAGAACCTTTGTGCGTGCGGGGCAGATGAACGCATCATCTGTTCCCCATTTCTTGTCTCTCGGAGGGCACATCTCAGGAAACAACTCTCTGAGATAGTCATTCGACATGAAGTGCCGTTTGATTTCACCAACCATGCGCCATGCTAGGTCTTGCGTGCCCGTAAGAAGTAGGATACGAATATCGGGAAAGGCGAGAATGAGCTGCACAATATGCCCTAAATGTGCCGTAGTCTTGAACGTTCCGCGCGGGGCAAGAATCATGCGCGTCTTAATGTCAGACTGTTCAAGAAGCGGAATACCCGGCCTGATCTTCAGGTAGGTATCGCACATAGGCTGGTGAACGTGCTGAACAAAATCCTTGTAACCAAGGACTTCCTTACACAAAAAGTACAAATCTGTAAGGCATTTGTGCCGGAGAATCTCACGCTGCTCTGAAGATAAAGATGATTTTTGATCGGCGTTCGGATTCTTCTTTTGCATTATTCCTTACCGGATATACAACGACGCTTGAGAGTTTCGCAGCATCTGCGATTCCGTCGAGCGCCGTTGCAGTTAGGTTGTTACTTTTCCCAGACGTAAACCCGCGTATTCGTCGCCGTCACACCAGTCACAGCGAAGTCTCGCCATACAGAAGGGGGAATCGTTACCGTAGCGATGACGGTGCCAGCGGCCAATGACGCTGCGACAGGGATAGGGGCAACGAGTTGAATGCTCGATAAAGGGTCGGTGATCGTCACCGTACCTGCCGCTGTAGCTGCTGCTGCAACCAGTACAAGTTGAGAAACCTGCTTGCCGTAGTTTTGTCCGGGCGTCAGGGTCTGAGCTGCCTGAAAGGATGCGAGATCCGTATCAATGGAAAGGGGATTGGATGCTAGATTATTTGCCATCTACTCTCCTACGGCTTGAGGCGCTTTGCATGTTTCTTGATGTGGGCTTCCAGCTCACCCTTCTTCACAGCATGTCTGCGCGGCTTGGCTGCATCGAGGTGCTTCACACGTTCAGGCACTTTGGGGTGATGCGTGACGATATGGTTGCCTTCTTCGGCAGGTTCGATCTCGATCTTCGAGAGCGGTCCTTTATCGCCACCATCCTGACCTGCGCCGCCATCAGACCCGTCTGCGTCTGGGGCCGGGGCGCTTTCTGGGGCTGGCTGCGCTGAAGCGTCAGGCGCGGGGGAAGCGGCTCCTGCCGCCATTGCATTATTCAGTTCTTCGGGGTCCATCGCTTATCCTTTTTGCCACAAATTGAAATCGGCTTCGCGGCGGGCCTTTAGCGCTTCGACTTCTTTCGCTCCAGAGTGATCCCAAAGCAAAAGCTGTGCTGCCGCTTTCGCGTACTGGCCTGCATTTAAGTCAGCGAGGAGGGTGGAAGCGGCGAGACGCCCAGCACCCAGATTGAATGTAAAGTCAACAAGGGCATCGAACTGACCTTGGGTTAGGGGAACTTTGACCAGCCGTGTGACATCCTCTTCGGCCTCCAGTACATCGCACTGAAGAATCACTTCGGCCTGTTCCTCAGTTATGCCATTGGGGTATTTATCGGCCCGTGTCATCCGGTGACCGTACCCAATGGTGGGGAATCCAGCAATGTCTAAGTACACTCGACCGCTGAATCCCTCGCACTGTTTGATAAGGGAGAGTCCTTCTTGGCTGATCTTCATGTAAGGATGATGTCCTTACAGAGTCTTGGCAATCGCCACGACACCCTGAACCTTGGGGATCATACCCTTCACGAGATTGATGACCTTGAGGTCCAACCCGGCATCCGTAAGTTTTGCCGCAGTAGCCTCTCCACCAAGTGTGAGCACTGAGGCAAGCTCACCAAGAACTGCGTAACCGGCATCAACCAAGGGAACCGCAGCCGGGTCAAGGGAAGTTGCGACCGTATCGGCAGCAATCTCTGTAGGCTCAATGTCCTTGGTAATGACTGAGGCAATCTTTGCCTCGTATGAAGAAATGAACTTGAACGCCTTTGCGAAAAAATGTCCGTTGAACGTCATCGTGTGTTACTAATCCTTTTCTGGGCTACTTGCCCTTGCTTTTGCCTTTTACCTTGGCAAGGTTTGGGTTCTTAGCTTTAGCTGCTTTACTTGCGTCGCGCGTACTTGCTGCAAGAATGGCTCCGGCATTCTTCTTGGAAATGCCTTGCCTCTTGGCGATCTTGTCTTCGATGTGCTGAAATCCCTCGTGGGACTTATGCAGTTTGGTTGCCACCTGTTGCTCCTATATGCGCCAGTAGACTACTCATGTCTGTAGAAGCAGGCTGTTCAACTGGTTCAGGGGTATCCCCCTTCGTCGGCAACCAGCCATTCAGGATCATAATCTGCTGAAAGAAATACCTAGCAGCCGCCAAATCCCGCATCTCAATGGCTACGTCTAAAAGTCTCTGAGCTTTACCGGCATGTTTAATTCGTCGATGAATCTCTGCCATGTATCCTCGGAGGCGAGGGAAAGTGTTGGGCACTCTCAACCCCGCCGTCTATAGACCTGTGAACTTGATGAGTGTTTGCCGCGCACAGGTTCGCGGTAGTCTATAATCCGAAAGGTTTAGATTATATTGTGTAGACGGTCCATATTAGGATTTTGTGGACATCGACTGCCTATATCTATAAAGAATTTTTCTAATGCTGTCCTCTGCCAATCCAAGGGTCTCTGCGGCCTCGCTTTGGGTATAGCCTTCTGACAGCAGGAAGGCTATCGAGCGAACTCTGGCATTGTCTATTCGTCCTAAATCGAACTCTGGGGATGACCCTTTGGCGAGTTCTGCACAGTATGCAATGTTACTGGCTCTGTCTTCTACAGTCTCACTAGAGTCTTCGATCTGGCTAAATATCTGGTATTCCCTCGGCTTGTTGAAGAAGTCCGTGCGCCTCCAGATCATCCTGAAATACACCCATCCTCCAAAATTGGCTATACCTGAAAGGGTAGGAAGTATCTGCCAGAGTTCAAGCAGAAAGTTCTGTACCTCGTCCTCGTCCTTAATAACCTTGAGAGCCAGCTTGCGAACATCCTCCAGAAGAAGGTCTGGTATTCCAGTCTCAAGGTATTCTGCATACAGCTTATTGAGCATTATCTTGAGTCCTTTCAACCAGATCATCAAACGAAGCATTTGAACAATAGCCTAGATTCCCGTTGATCCCAAGACCTTCATTCAAAGTGTCGTGGTAATCCGTGTGGCAATGTTCTGTTAAGATGTCAAATTCTTCACTCGACATAATGGTTATCGGTTCGTGAAATCGCCATGATTCCACAATCAGCCGTGCGCGAGGATCTCCCATTACGAAGTCCACGAGCAGGCTCTCGTCTACCCTGAGACTCTGCATTGGTTATCCTGTCTATAAAAGTCTTTACATCAAATTCAGGCACACTACCCCTTTAGGTTCTCTGGCAGTAGGTCGCTGAACAGCACAGTTAATGCTGAAAGCTACATGATTGCTGTAACCGATATGCACGTTACAGGTCACACATTCTAAAGGGAATGTCTACCATATAAACAGCAAACTGTCAGTAAAGGTGTGTTACTTGATTGGCGAACCTATACGCCCTGTGACGGGGAGAAACTGCCAGAATAACCAATCCGATTCGACTGCAAGTAAAGGGGTGAAACCTGCAATCTTCCTATCTGTTTTATTAGGCGCTCACATCCGTATCGTGGAATGTACGCTCTGGTCCTCGCGGATCAATAGCTTTGGGTCAACCCAGCGGGCAGACAGTATTGTGCAGGTCGTGGCCGTAGCCTGTTGGATATGGCCTGCTTTTGCGCTCAGTTTTCTGTGATGGCTGTACGGCAGCAATACGATTCATACCGTACAATAAAGTAGACTCCAAAAGTACACAGGGAGCAGAGACCCGCTATAGTACATCCAGCAGGTCTACATACTCACTATGCCCGGAGAGAACTGTATTTGATTTCTACTACTATCATAGCACATAAATGGTATGCTTGTCAAGCACAAAATGCAACTTTTCTGTAACTATTTTACACAGTCCCCGCGCCCTCGGAAACCTTTGCTATTGTGGTACTAAAGTTTAAGGGCAGAAATGTTTACCGAATGTGAACTGTGGTATATTTGCTCCATAAGGGGGAGCACTTGAAAGCGGATAAGTTGTTGTGTTTTTCTTGCCTTGAACCGTTTCCTGCAAATCACATGGGATCATGTACCTTCTGCAATGTACTACTTTGTTTCTCATCTAAGTGCAATTCTGAATGTCTGTGCAGCCTTACAGGGATTTCGTTTTCGGACGGCCATGTGGCGCTGGGGTGCAGTAGTTCAAAATCTCATCAAGAGGAATCTCAAGAGCTTCAGCCATCTTTCGCAGAGTGTACAGGGTAGGCCGGTTTACATTGTTGATGTAGTTATAGACCGCAGTCCTCGTCACATTAGACGCCCGTGCGAACTTCTCAATAGAAAGGTGTTTCATAGCCAACACACCATCTTGGGCATATTCTGGGGCATTTTCCCCGCCCACCAGAAATGCCTTCAAATGGTTGATGGCTTCGTTGCTAGTGATCATAATTCTCCTAACCTTATTCTTCTATAATAACACATTCCTATGCGTTTGTCAAGAACTTTTTTAATGCTTGACATGCGAAAGAAAGTGTGGTATTATAGAAGAATAAAGAAAGGTGAAAGTTTCTTGCCGTGCCCGGAAGCACGGTTTTCTTATTGCATTGGAAAACATCACAGAAGAACTTCCTTACATTATTCCTTCTGAAATGAACCCGCCCATTAACGTGACACTTGTCACGGACATGGAGGGTCTGCTTGAAGTTAAGTCATTTCTGGAGCGGACGGAGGTATTCGGATTCGATACCGAAACCAACGTTACAGACGATTTTGTAGAGCGCAAAATCAGAACCATTCAGGTAGGCGACAGGGATACACAGTTCGTCATCGACCTGCTTGCATTTGCCGGTAAAGATACGGAGCTGCTGCGACACGCACAGGGAGGCTATGGTATAGCTGCCCACCTCTGCTTCCAAGAGATTATAGACACCATTAAACCCTACCTTGAGAACCACAGCAAGCTGAAAGTTGGGGTCAACCTTCAGTTCGACTACGAGGTTATGGTTTGGTGCCTCGGCATCAGACTGACGGGGCTGTGGGACTGCCAAAGGGCAGAGCAGAACATTCACGCCGGTCTAGTGCATTTTATGCACTCTGGCTTCTGGGGAATGTCCGACATGGTGCCGCGCTATACAGGCAAGCGCGCCGCAAAGGATGAGCAAAAGACATTCACGCTTGAAGGGGAACTGACGGATTCCCAGATCGTATACGGCGGTCTTGATGTGCGTCTTCCGCTGGCAATCCGTTCGGGTCAGTTGCGGACAGCTCAACAGTTCAGCCTGCTGGATGCAATTCAGATTGACAACGACGCCATATCGCCTTTTGGGGATATGTTCCTCACTGGGATAGGGATCGACGAGGATGCTTGGCGATCCATTATGAACGACAATATCTCTCTCAAGAGGCGTGTCGTTAAGAAGATGGATGCACATTTTCTTAAAGTTGTCGGATCGAAGCATGTAGCGGAAGAGGATTTGAGGAGGTTGGATGAGCTGGAGGGAATCTGGAGGGATACCCCGCAGCGCACGAAGGAAGAGAAGGAACTGCGTCAGATTCGCCGTGCGGCGTACATGCAGTTCCGCAAGGGCATAAACGAGAGGGTAAAGGCCGCGAAGGATGCGGAAGGCGAAGCGGCTATCAACTACGGGTCACCGGCGCAACTGCTGGCAGCTCTCCGAAAGACTGGCTACGGTGTAAAGAGCCTGCCAGATACCAACGACAAGTCCCTCACCAAAGCCGCGAAGTTCCCGAACCTGACAGTTGAAAAGGCATTTGCCGAGAATGGCGGTGCCTTGGACTATCCAGTAATCGACCTTATCCGTCTGTACCGAACGATTGATAAGTTGATCGACACCTATGGGGAGATGTGGATCAGTCCGTATGCTCAGGGCGGTCATCTGCACCCCGTAACCCGGCGTATTCATTCCAGCATCAATCTGCTGGGTGCTGCTACTGGTCGCACCAGTTCCAGTAATCCGAATATCCAGAATATCCCAAAGGAGAAGAAGTACCGTCACGCCTTCAAAGCGCGACCGGGGTACAAGATTCTCACTATCGACTATAGCGGGGCCGAGCTGCGCATTCTGGCCTTTATGAGCCGCGAACCTGTGTGGCTCGAAGCATTCCAGAAGGGCTGGGATGTCCACTCGGTCGGCGCAGAGATGCTGTATAGGGATAGATGGAAAAGTGCGGCTGTCCATGAATCCTACGTCGATGCGAAGGGCAAGACGGTTAAGAAGTGTGCGTACTACTACGACGACCACAAGAAGTGCAAGTGCCCGGAGCACGAGGTTCTGCGGAACAACATCAAGTCCGTTAACTTTGGGCTGGCGTATGGCCTGCAAGAGAAGGGTCTTGCAGAGCAGCTTGGGATCAGCGTGACTGAAGCCGGGAAGCTCCTCCACGACTACAAGGCTGCATTTCCAACCGTGATGAAGTTCCTTGACACGATTGGACAGCACGCCAAGATGAAGTTGGAAGCCCGCACGGTTGTCAAACGTCGCCGCCGTTGGGAGCAGCCGACTTGGGAGCTTGCAGAATACAAACTGCGCACAGACAAGAAACTAGCTGGAAAGCCTATCACGCAAGACATGATCCGCAAGCGGTACGTGGGTATGTATTCCTCCATCGAGCGCGAAGGGAAGAACATGCCGATTCAGGGAACCAACAGCGACCTGACGAAGCGTGCGATGTTCTTGGCATGGAAGGATCTGTTCCCGAAGTTTGGCGCATCCTTCATCAACATGGTTCACGACGAAATCGTGGTGGAATGCCCAGAAGCGGTAGCCGACGACTGCTTCAAGTTCGTTTCGGAGTGCATGGTCGCTGCTGGCGCGGAATGGATTCACGACATAACGATGGAGGTTGAAGGGGCCATCGACGATATGTGGACAAAATAAACAGGAGAGAGAATGTACAAGTTGAACGTGAAGCTGCTTCACCCTGAAGCAAAGGCCCCAACGGTCGCCCATCCTTGTGAAGATTTGGGCTATGACATTTACGCACTCGAAGACACGACGCTCTTCACAGGAATCGTGAACAAGGTCCGCACAGGAATTGCGGTCGAAGCCTTCTTTGAAGTTGAGTGGAAGGTTGAATATTACCCTGCGATGCTCCCATATACTCCGATGGGCCTTATCATCAAGGACCGTTCCTCGATGGCTGCGCGGGGTGTGCTCACACATGGAGGGGTCATTGATGCGGGCTATCGCGGAGAGGTTTGCGTTCTGATGTCGGTCGCCGGGCAAGGGTGCTACACGGTCCATAAGGGAGAGAAGATTGCCCAGATGGTTCCTGTCGCCGTCTGCACGGGGAAGATCGAAGTGGTTGATGAGCTGACAGAAGCCTCTCGCGGAGCCAACGGGTTCGGTTCTAGCGGAAGCTAATCGACCAACCCAAGGAGCAGAACTTTTGGTATAGTGGTAAGGGGGCAAGCGCGGTACTGAATGCCCTCTTTAGTCGCAAGTGCTTTGTTTGCTTACGATTAAAACGTTATACCGGAAGGGGTTCTGGCGCGGTACCCAAGTGGTACCAGTCCTATTTTCCAACTATTTCAGTTGTGTGTGTTATTCAAAAACACTACTCTAAGTAGTTGTAAACAAAGCGTATACCCTTCAGGCATAACAGTTTAGCCATACACACACATTTTGTTGTTGCAAATACAACAGAATCATGTGTATAGTTGCACTGGTACCGAAGTTAACGTGCCTTGGAGGGTAAAATGCTTGTGCGAGAAGTGGTTGAGCTGTTCATGCACAACCGCAAGTTCCAGATGCGGGCATCCGACGAAACCATCAAAACCTACACCTACGCGCTGAAGCAGTTCACCGCGTTCATGGAAGACCGGCGCAAGGAGACGTACCAGACGATCAACCGTCTCGATATTGCCGCCTTCAACGAGTTCACACGCAACGAGCTGGACGCGGGCAAGTGGTCTCTCAGCAAATACCTGCTGATCTACAAGACCCTCAAGTGCATGTTCCGCTGGATGGAGAAGGACGACGACTGCCGGGAAGAGGAGCTGAAAAGCTGGCTGGAGAAGATGCCAAAAGGGGCCAAGCCGCCCCAGAGGGATTACATTCCAAGTTCTGCCGATCTGCTCAAGTGGAAGCGGGCATTCAACACAAAGAGCACGACCGGGTTCCGCGATTACATGATGTTCTCCGTAATGCTGGAAACGGGTATACGGCGAGGCGAGTTGGCGTCGATCAAAGACAGCAACGTTCAGCTTGATCGCAATCTGATCTATGTCACAGGGAAGACGGGAGACCGCATCGTGACCATCACGAAGGAACTCTCGGACAAGCTGAGGACGTACATGCGCAGGAAGAAGACGAGCGCCTTCAAGGATTCGCTCTACCTCTTCCCGTCGCGTATGCACCTAGAGGAGCCAATAGACGCCCAGTACGTCAGCCAAGTCTTTCGCCGGATGCGGAAGAGCTTAGGTCTGCCCAATCTGACGCCCCATACGCTGCGCCACTCCTTCTGCACGTACTACCTCGTCAATGGGGGAAACGTGGAGAACTTGAGAGTGCAGAGCGGCCACAAGACGTACAGCGCGATGCTGCACTATATGCACTTGGCAAAGGTAGGGGGCAAGCAGGCCGCTATCGAGCTGGAGAAGGCCAGCCCGCTCAAGATGCTCGGTAAAGCCGTGTAAACGAAAAAGGCCGAAGTCGTTATGACTTCGGCCATATTCATTTGGTTGGGTTCAGTGCAGGGAAGCCTTGCGGTTCTTGGAAAGAAAATCCTTCAGAGTCGTGAGCAGCACATCCTTCTGCTGTTCAGTCAGAAGGGTCCATGCTGCTGCGAATGGCTGCACTTCTGGGTGGAAGATCGGCGTCGGTGCCTCAGATCCAAACTTCCTTCTGAAGTTGTCCTGTTTCGCCATCATATTCAGCTCCATCGCATCCACCTCGAAGAGGGTTGCTAGGTTCTGAACAATGAAGTGTGAAGGTACGGTCAGCCCCCTGACCATCTTGCGGACGTGTTCATAGGATGTTTGCAGTTCGTCTGCCAGTTCCTTGATGCCGTAGGGAGGATCGTGATGTTCCATCAAGAACTGGAGACGCTCTGCGAAAGTATTTTGTTCCTGCTTCGGCATAGCTCTCCTTCTAGCGTCTTGTCGTTCCAGTCAACAATACAATGTTTATTGCATGTTTGTCAACAGATACTTTAAGGAAACACTTGAAATCATTGATCTTTTACACGGATGGGGGATGCCGTAAGAATCCCGGCCCCGCATCTGGGGCGGTCTACTTCCCAGAGCTGGGAACAGGCATAGGAAAGTCACTAGGCCATAGAACAAACAACGAGGCAGAGATGGATGCCCTCATCATGGGACTGGACTATGCCAGCACCCATGACTACACAGACCTTTCCATCAACACAGACTCACAACTTCTCGCGCATCTGGTCACAGATAAGTGGAAAGCAAACTCACCGAACCTGTGGACCCTCCTTCAGGAGGTTAAAGACAGACTCCCCCGATTCACCAACTGGACCGTGACTTGGGTGCCAAGGACGAAAAATAAAGCCGCCGACTGGATCTGCAATATGGTCTTAGACGCAATAGAGAAAGGAGAGACAGTATCGCTTCCAACGATGTTCGAGATCCCGTCATCGCTACGCTGAAATACGCCTACATGCTAATGGGCGCATACCTGCTCGACGATCTGGAGAACTGCGTCTACAGCGCAGCCTTCGTTCTGTACCGCAGGAGCACTGCCCCCACCCGTTACCTGAGCTATGCCAACGAGGTCATGTACTACGTGCATGAGGGTTCTGGCACCTACGCAGACACGGTAACGGAGGCATACAAACGAAGAGCACAGGCCGGTGTGTTGAACACAGATGCTCTCTGCACTTAATGCAGAACCCCCGGTACATTTTTGAACACTTTACAGAGGACATAGAAATGGCTAATTCGCATATCAGTTTGAACATCTACGACGAAGAGAACGGCAGCTCCCTGATTGCTGCCCCGGATAAGGACGGCGTGCTGATCGTTGTCGAGGACGAGGATGGCAATGACATCTCCGTCGTAATCTCCCACGTGCAGGCTGCACTGTTTGCACAGGTTGTACACGAGCTGTCTGCCTCCCCCGAACTTGTATTCGAGGGGCTGGAAGACATTGACGAGGATTACTTCGATCCGAGCACGGGTTCAGCTAATGCCAACCCCAACGGATCGGTGCAGGTCAACGTTACTAGCTTGACAGTCCCAATGACCCCTATCCCATACAAGTACACCTACCTGTATACACATGCGCAGGGTGGGATGCAGCAGCCCTCTAACCTATCAGGGTCCGGCCAAACGAACTCTGTGCAGTCCTCCGTGTGTGACTGCGAGGCGTGTCTCAACAACCCTGACATCCAGAATGATCTGTTCTAATGACCCCGGACGATTTGGCGAAATCCTGTCTGGAGGCGTTCTCTCGGTCTGAGGCTCTGCTGTCAGGGGAGGCGAACGTAGGCATCGCTGGGAGCCGGGGCAAGATCCCCCTCCCCAAGAAGTCCTTCCCCAAGTGGAAGTACGTCGTCAATACAGACCAAGGGACCGTGTACTACTACGACGCGAGGGCCATACTCCGCGCTCTGGTATACCACGGCCTCATCAACCTCGACGATTACCGAAAGCCGGAGGGATTTGCTGCATAAAGACTTTGTGGTACAATGCGGTCACTATGAAAACACTACTTCTATCTTTGTTGCTTGTGTGCGGCTCCGCGAATGCGTCGTGCCCCACTACGGCGATCTGCCCTTATGATGGGGAGGCCATGTACTTTACAGGTCCATGTAATTACGTCGGCACCCATCGGTCGTGCAAGTTCTCCCATACCCACACCTATACTGATGCGCAGGGCTACCATGATGTAGTCCATGAGGTCTGGGTAGACTGCTCCGACTAAACCAACGCACGCGCTAACGCCCTCTCTGCCCTTCGCGGGTGGAGGGGGCTTTTTTTTTGTGCGCTATACTCGTTCCATGAAGACGCCTAAAGCCTATGTCCTGCACACAGACGGCAGAAGAGAGGAGATCCTCCCCGCCGACGGCTCCGAGTTCTCCCTGCCAGAGTTGCAGAACATCGTAGGGGGATATATCGAGTTCATCCCCTCCCTTGAGCCGGGATACTTCCTAGTCGTCAACGAGGAAGGCAAACTCCTCCAGCTCCCTCCCAACGAGTCCGCAACGAACCTCTCTGCCTACCGGGAACGGGATATAGTGCTGGGCGATGTCCTACTCTGTCCTCACGGCACGGTGAGCTAGGGGGTCTTTTGAATAGACCTACACCCTACCTTTACGCAGGGCAGCAGGGGGGTCTTCACAGGGGGGTACTCTTCCGCACATTCTGCACCAAAGGGTACCTTACGATCCCCTCTCTCGGCACCGGCTAAAGGGTGTCTACATAGATGGATAAAGGGGATGGGGGGTTTACCATGCTTTTCTAGGGGGGTACCTTTTTAGATCGATGTGTTCTTTGCCAAAACCTAGTTTGAAAATTTCTTCGTCAGTCGATTACGGAGCAAGCGCGGGTGGTCGGAGACTCCTACGGCCTATGACTGATTACAGGTCAAAGGGTGGTAAGTCACTGATACCGGACCAGTTACCTTCAGTCAATCCCTATAGTATTACTGGGGGCTGATTCCCTTGCTACAGGGTATCTACACTGTACCAGTCACGGCTAACCATTCACATTGATTCCTCGCGTTATCTTTCTCAGATAATGGCGAATGTTGATTCAATGCGAATTACATGCCACGAATCGACAATGCAATTTTTTGATGTGTGTTTTTCCGTCTTTCGTCTCCATTCATGCTGCAAATTTTACGTCTTTCAGTCAATCAGCGATGTACAGCGATGGTAGCGTATTGCATTACCATGAGACTCCTGATAAGGGAATTACTGTCTCAGGTTCGTTCACTCTGTTATCTAATCCCCTATCGGGGGGATTCAAGAGACCTAATGAACGGTGCAGCATCTACAGAAATACTCTAGTTTCTATGTGTGTGTCAAGGGATACGGGGATTTATTTTAGGGGGGGGGGATAGCGCATAATGTGCAGTAGAGTCGCGCGCGCGCGATTCGATATATGCAAACGATTTTTTGCGTCTAGCATACTTTTCATTTTCTGTCAAACCTTTTAGTTTCAACGATTTACAACATTTTTGATTATTTTTTCCACAAGCTAATCGTCTGAAAATAAAAGACTTAACACACATTCAAAACGGTTTTCCACAGATTTGCCACTTGTACCGATTTATTTTTCGGGTTACAGTTTGAAAGTCGCAAGCAACAAACGACACAGCAACCTTAGAGGTTACTGGGAACGGCTCTTCGACAATCTGACTTGCAGTATCGGGGTGCATACCCTATAGCTCATCTAATAGGCGGGCGACTAGGGCGGAAAGTGAGTCAAGAGGTTTTCCACAGGCTGTGGAAAATTAAGGCTTGACAAGCAATTCTGAAAGATGTACCTTTGAAAATGTAAGTCGGGCGGCTGAGAGCCAGTCCAAGGGTTCTTTGACAATTTGACGGTTTTGACTCGGAAGGGTCAAAGCTATGAGCGTATCTCACAAGGGATTGTGCTATGTCCCTAGTGATACCGGAATGAAAGCGCATTACGTTACGGTGAATGCTCGAAAGTGGTTAGGTGCCACACGCGGGAATAGTGCGGGAAACTGTCCTATTCTTACAATCACTAAGGCGCGTCTAGCAAGGTAGGACGCGGTAGGAAACTGCGCAGTTTGCAGCGGAATACTCTTGACACACACTGCGTGTGTTAGGACGCGAACAGAGGCCGCTATAAAAGGCGGAGCGCATATAGAGTCAAGGTTTACAATCCATCGTTCCTTGACGTGCGGGCGAGTAGAAATCTATCTCTTGTAGGGGGATAGTGTGGAGTGTACCAGCGAGCAGTCTAAGTATGCACTCGTATTGTGTCAGTAGTTTCGGAATTGCTAAGTCTATTCCGCAAGGTGTAGACGGATGAGAATGGCGTAATCGGCTGGGAATCAAAGATCGGGGTAACCCTACCCAGTCGCGGGGAGTAGTTAGAGCATGGGAGCTAAGCGGACCATGCTCCTAGACTGGCACTATCGGTCTAGGCTCCGACGAAAGAGTGAAACCTCTGGAATACGGGGATTCACGTCAATACCTAGAAGACGGTGCGGACACTGTAGTACGGTGGGCAAGTGGTAGGTAGCGGTTAGGCTTCGAGCTGGATGCCGAATGGCTGAGAAACTGCGAGAGACTCCAATGCTATGCACGGGATGCAGTAGGCGAGACGTAATCTCGGACATGAGGGAGTAATCGCACGCGATGCCTGTCGCGGTCAACTACAGGTGACTCGGCTACCAGACGAGTATAAAAGGCAATTCATGCCATACCATGCGGGAGATTACCTCCCGCGTGGTACTGATTGAGCACACTCGCGGGTGTTCTCTGTCAGTACCATGAGGACTCTATGAAAGCATTCAAGGCTAACGCGCACACTGCTGTGGTCATGGAAGAGGCGGCTAAGGGCAAGGGAACGTCACGGATGCCTGTACGTGCTCCGCGTGTGACTAAAATCAAGGCGCACACTGCGATGACGGTACAGGTTGCGAAACCTGAACGGGTAGAGCAAACGCGCTATGTCCGTGACAATGACAAGGGGACAAAGTATGTCCTCAAACCCACACTCACTACAGTAATGGTGCGCGAAACAAAGGTCGTGGATTTCAAGCAATGGACCGACCCATTCCACCTGAAGAATCACCGGATGGATACCTTGGGACGCAAGCGTCCGTCACAGGTGCGCACACACCCAACCTATCAGGGGCTGGATGGGGCAGGGCGGCCAGTATGGGCCTGATCCCTGTATGGTTCGTGATTATTGCGGCCATCCTGTCTTTCGCAATTCAAAGGTCCGCTGGGAACGGGCCGAAGTATTAACACACACGGCCAACGTGTGCCCTATTAACAGGGGATGACACGCGGGAGAACCTGCCTGCGTGTAACCCGGCCTTCGGCGGTTCAAAGCCCGCGCTAGGTTCACCCCAAGGGGTGTACTTTCTCTCAGGAGAGCACTAACCATGAAAGCTGAAATCAAGGGCGGCAACCTGCTTATCACCATCCCTGTCGAAAAGACTCTGGCCCCGTCTGCGTCCGGCAAGACCCTTGTAGTCGCGTCCAGCCGTGGAAACAAGGAAACCGATGCTGTGGTCAACGGCAAGCGGGTGGTCATCGGCCTGAATGCCTACGTCTATCCGGGCGACAAGTAAGCCCCAGATCGGCCCGGAGTCAGTCTATCAACTCAACCTTTGCCACGCGGAGATTAGGTCTCCGCGTGCATACCTGCGCCTAAAGGCAGCGGGGTACTTAGCAGACAGGGCTGGAGACTTGATCTCCGCTGTACTGCGATTGTCTAGCGTGTAGGGCTGGAGACTTGATCTCCGCTACAGCGCGATTGTCTAGCGCACAGGACAGGGGGCAGGGGTAACCCGTAAGTACCCCCGCTGTGGCGTATCCGTCTGCATCTTGGCCGTGCTGCATAATGTGCAGCGCGGTTTTTTGTGTGCGCGGCATTGCCCGCGCGGGAAGGACGCTATGCGCTCAACGATTCTGTACTTCTTGCGCCGTGGCATGTACGCGCAAGCTGCGGAGATGATGGTCAAGTACCGCTCATCCTCCAAGTAGTCGCACAGGCTAGTTGTGTGTCCGCTTGCACCATCGGTCTTTTCCTGCATGGGCGGAGGTGTCCAAGACCCCAGCAGTGCTGGAACTATGGGAGGATGCGCAACTCTTAACTCACGCTGGGAGTGTCTATGGCTGCGTCAGTATCAATCGCCTATCAGCGGGCAAGCAATATGTTCCTCGTGCATAACGGCGGACTCTCGCCCAAGCGCGTGTCGGAGAACCAACTCCGCGCCATCGGGGACATGGACATCAACGATGCCATTGAGACGGCGTGGCTGAACCCGTATACCCAGATCCGCATCGTCAGTCATGCGCCCAAGACGGGCCGAAGGATATTCGCATGACCGCGCGCAGCTTTGACGCGCTCAAGATAGACTTGCTGGCTGTAGTTCGGTTTGAATTGGGGCTTCAAGCTGCGCACTCACACCTTTACTCAGGCGCGAGACGGGGGCTTGCCAGCCGTCTCCTGCTCGGATACTTCGACCTGACGCCTGAAGAACTCGCTCTAGCTCAGGGCTTGGAACGAACCCGCTAACCTTGGAGGAGAACTATGTCCAAGACTCAGAAGATCATCGACGCCATTCTCAAGATGGGTGCGGTTGAGCGCCCGTCCAAGTCCGGCAAGTACCGCACCTTCACCAACCCGCGCCGCAATGGGGAGTTCTTCTTTGTTGGCAAAGCGGGTGCGCTCCGGGCTGGCCGCGCCAGTTCCAAGAGTGTCAGCCTTGAGAGCATGGTAGGTCGGCTGATTGCCGCAGCCTCCCAGACTCCTCCGGCGCTGGGCTTGCAGGCACAGGCCCGTGCCGACAACTCGCCCAAAGTGTACGCGGAAGTGGGTGAGAATTCTGTGGAGATTCCAATTCGAGTGCATGGGGGTGCGCGGTGACCGCAGAATCTCTCGACGACGACGAGAGAGGCCGCAAGAGGTACAGCGAAGAAGGCCGCACTACGGGCAACAGGACTGTTGTCTCTAGGATCAAGCGCCGCGAACTGTTGTGTGACCGTTGTCCTCCGCATCGTGGATGCAACTCAAAAAGGCGCAAGCCAAAGCGCGACAAGAGCAAGGAGTATGAGCATGACTCCATCCGTGCCCGCGTCTCCTGAACGGCGAAGGCAACTACAGTCTGACGCCAGCCGTATCGCAGACATCTACCACAACCTTGGTGAAGGCGCTGCAATAGCAGAGTTCCAGCGTGTGTGCGCCGAAAGGGAACTCGTGTACTGGGTGCAACTCGCGCTCAAGGATGCTGTCGTCAACCTCATTGCCCCAAAGAAAGAGAGTGCCCGCAATGCCAACACTTGACCATTGGGAAACGTTCATCAACTGGGAAGGCGTCACAGTCGCCGCAGGGATTGTCCTGAACGACGACAAGCGCCCCCACTTCAATGGGAAGCAAGTCTACACCAGCGCGGTCGTGCGCCTTGACCGGGAGAATGGCACGCTGCAAACCCGCAATACCCTGTACAAGCTGGGTGTCGAGAAGATTCCCGATGCGCCTCCGAGTCAGCGCCAGCCTCTTGACGTGGAGCAGCCCTTCGAGTTTGCGGGCTGACCTTTTCAGCCCACGCACTGAACAACGGTGGAGGCTATGGGGTTCAACGTCCCCATAGGAACCCGACTGTCTGGTCCTAAGTCCAGACGAGGTTACTCACACGTATGGGTTAGTGCCCATACGGTTTGGATGAGGGCTGGTCCGAGCCGCCGCAAGCCGCACCTGCCGTCGCAAGCCGCAGCTTCGGGTTCGTCACTCCAACTGGCAATGGAGAGGACGTATAAGCTATGGCAGGGAACACACTACACGAGGTCAGTATAAGCACTCAGTAGCATTGCTAAGTGAGGGATGAGTGTTCGATGGTATGGAGTATTTTTACCTAAGAATACAACACTCCCAACATGCGACCCATGTCGAAAAGTCAATATCAGCACCTACGGGCGTGCCAGTACCTGCCATGTAGTTTCACAGGAGGATTATGTTCGGCATCATTCGATGGCTGGAGCAGTGGTGGTGCAGGCACCCAAGGCATTCCCAAGTGCGCCGCGCGTATCCGGGAAAGCTGTGTCTGGAGTGTATGGACTGCGGCAAGTGCAGTAAGGGCGTTCAGATCGGGGGCGAAGCATGAGCTGCACGTTCACGTACATTCACCCGAAGTCCGGCATCGTCCAGCACAAACTCAAGCAGGTTAGCTGGAGCGTTATCAATGGCGTTATGAAACTGTCGGCAACTGACGACCGTGACAGGATGCTCCAGATCACTACGAACTGTCTGTTCGTGCTCCGCCATGAGGAGGAGACGACAGGACTGCCCCTAGTAGATTCCGAAGAAAACTCGTAAAGGACTGGAGGTGAGCTGTGTGCTCCGTCAAGGAACTCGACCAAGTAATTCGCCGCCTGCATGAGATGCGCTCAAAGATGCTCTACAACACCAGCCAAGAAAGAGTAGACTCTGCGAATGCGTTTGCTGAGACGTGCGTTGCCCGCTCTTAGGATTACATGCCTAGAGGAATGGAGCAGGATGTGCTCAACCTCGCCTCTATCGAAGCGGCCATCCTTCAACTCGAACTGGTAAAGACTCAGAAGATTCTTGATTCCCAGTAGGACACCCCAACAATATGAGACACACGCTCCGCATTATCACTGCGGCTGCGTTCCTGTGCGGGCTTACCGCAGTGAGGGCGCAGTCGCCTTGCCCCCACGCCACAGAGTTCCGCGATTACAACCATCGAATCATCGTTCCCGTTAAGGTCAACGGGCATGGGCCGTATGCATTCCTGCTGGATACGGGTTCGCAAGTTACCATCTTCGACCCTCTGCTGGTGGCCGCACTCCATGTCAGCAAGGATGCGGGAAGCGCCAAGCTAAGCGGTCTTGGTGCAGCCGCCAGCGCCCGCATCCTGATTGCGGATAGTGTGGAGCTGGACGCGCAGACCGTAGACCACCTTGACGCGGTTGTGTATGACCTGACCGCTATGCAGCCGCAGTATGCCAACGCCCGGATCATGGGGATTCTGGGAGAGAACTTCCTTGAACAGTTCAACGTGGTAATCAATCACCACTCGGCCTGCATCCATCTGTTCCACGGGTACAGCCCAGACTAACCAATGAGGAGACGTTACATGAGCACAGGAAAAGTGTACGGCCCTGATGACTTCCATCCGGGGGGTTGGGTGCGTGTGGTTAGGGATTATAGGCACGACATTCTGGCTGTGGGCGAAGTCCTCAGAGTCGTTCACGTCATCACTTCATCGAAGCCCGGACAGTACAGCGAGTCTTCCGGCCTCATAGTGGATCGAGGCTTGTACGACGAGAAGCGCGCAGGGAAGTATTACCCGTGGATATGGGGCTTCGATTGGTTCGAGCCTGTCTCCGCTGAAGAGATTAGGCTGATCGCCGTCGAGAGAGAAATCGCTGCGAGGCAGAAGGAGCGGGACGACCTGCTGGTGAAGGTTCACAACATCAAGGACGCTCTCGGAGAGAAGAGTGCGGAGCAGGAAACGGAACCCTCCCAGCCAGTCGATGACTTTCAGGACGAGGACTTCGGGGAAGAGGACTAACCATGACCGTATCTGAGTTGATTGCATTGTTGGAAGCGCAGCCCCAAGATATGCGAATAGCGGTGTTGGCTGTGGATGAATACGGCGAAGCTATGATGGTCCCTGTTAACGGTGTGCGGACTATCCCCGGTGAGCGTGTAGACTACACGCCTCGCAGGGTCCACGGGGAATTTCTGCAAGTGTTTGGTGAGGTGTGCGACGTGTCCTTGTGTCCTAAGTGCGGTAGTACCGACTCGATCACTGAGGATGGACGCTTGTTATGCAAATCCTGCCGTTGGCTGTTTGACCCGGAGGACTAACCATGCACGTCAGCAAGTTGATCGCCATCCTTCAGACTATGAGACAGGACGCGGAGGTGCTCGTCTCCTACACAGGAGACGAGGGTGCCGCGCGGTACAGCGCTCTTACCCACCATGACATCGAACCATCTCATCTGTACTTCAGCCCAGACAAACGCGGCTTCTATTCCATCCCGTTCAAGGGTGCCGTGGAGATGGACGTTGTTGAACTACAGGCATCGAGGTGAATCATGGTTATCAGCACGCCGGAAACATTCCTGTCTTTGCTGCACGACTCAGCCCATTGGGAATTTGAACTGTTCCTGATGGCACTGTTCGATGGGTTACTGCTGGGCATTCTCTGGCCGTGGCTCCGCACGCATGTGGGTCACCACCTTGAACGGGACAGGCGGGAAGCAGCGCCGCCGCTTAGCAAGGAAACGAAGCGCGTGCTGTGCCGCTCTCAGTACGGCGGCATCTACAGCTTAGGCAAGATGAACTGAAGCACAACATCCAGCCGGAAGAATGCGAGGGCACCATGCGCTTTGCCACCCCAATAACAGTTGCAGAGTTGATTGCAAAGTTGCAGGAGCTAGACCCAACTCTTCCTGTATTTAGAAACGATGGCGAGTGGGGGCCTCAACCAGTTTCCGGGGAAGACCTTACGCTAGAACCTGCGGAATACGATATAGCCAGCGGCGATATATTGGAGCCTGTAGAAGTTCCGACCGCCTTGGTCATCGGGTAACCGCGCACCAATCGCAAGTCCAAGGAGGACTATGAGCACACAATCACCCGGCCCTAACGGTCCACCGGATGTGACAATTCCCGTACACAACCTGATTGCCACCGCAACCTTCCTCGTAGTGATTGAGGTTCTGATCGCAGCGGCACTCTTTGTTCTCAAGCACTTCTTCTTACCCTTCATCTAGGGCACGGCGCTGTTCGCCCCTCAACCAAACCAAAAGTGGATACGGAGGATAGACGATGCCGTTGGAAGTGGTCAACTCAGAACGGTACATTGTGTACAAGTGTCTGAAAGAGGCCAGCGAGTCTTCACTCAGAAGCCCGCATAGTCTCGCTTCAGGCGAAGTGTTCGTGGTCGTGTCGGGTGACGATAGGTGGAAGGGTCAGCTCGGCATCTGCATCTCTACAGGAAACTACTGGCAACCCATCGGGTCAGACGCTGGCTACCAACCATCTGGTGACGGAGTTCTCCTGAAGGTTCTGGAGCCGGGAGACGCCTTCTCCTTGGTGGTGAGGCAGCGATGATAACTAAGATGCGCTCAGATGGGCGCGTTCGCTTCCATATCCAACACAAGGAACTTGGCGAAGCGGTGCCCGGACGCGACATAGAAAACGGCACGTACTGCATTGAAGCTCAGAATGGTAATGGTTTTGACGGCAACCTTTTCCTTCGGCACTTAGGCAAGTTCATCAACCTGACAAACCCCCGGTCGGAGTGGATGGGTGGCGCCGATGCGAAATTCCATCCCTTGAAATCATCCGATGCGTTCTCTGTGATCATCGAGAGAGGGTGGTAATAGCCGTGGCAGTCCTGAAGGTACTGGGCAGTATGTTCAATCAGCATCGGCTCTTCACGCACTTGGGAGAAGAGAAATCTCTTCTCGACATGCACGTCGGGGAGTTGGGGATCATGTGCGGACCCTACAAGACGGGGCACCTCCTGTACCGCAATGACGATAACATCGTCTCTCTCACAGACCACACAACATGGGAGGCAAGATACGAGCCTTGCAATGAGGAACGGGTGCGGATTCTTGGGAAGGGTAGTGCTGTAACTTTAACCGTCAACTAAAACTGCGGTTCAGAATGCGAGGTAGCTGTGCCGGAAATTCCATGTCCAAGTCCTGTAATGGGACAGGCTGCGTGTACGGGACTCTGTGTGTCATGCGGCGTAGAGGTCGAAGGTATGTGCCTTGCGTGCCTACAATGCGGCGAGTGCTGCGAATGCTGGGCGTGCGCGTGCGGAACCCGCCATCCTCAAGGCACCGCAACATGCCATGCGTGTGACCAGTGTCTCAGTTCCTGCAACTGCTGGACGTGTCCGGGGTGCCACGCACGTAGAATGCGCGCTTCAATCGCGTGCGAGTCGTGCGGGTGCTGCCGTGGCTGCTGTGCGTGCAGGCGGTGCCCAACCTGCACAACTAAAACAACGAGGCCGTGCCGACGTTGCTACAACTGCCCGGCTTGTCCGTGTACGTGTAGCACACCGGGAGGGAATATGTGTACCTCTTGCAATCAACCGAGTAATCGGTGCTACTGCCTGTACTGCCACACCATCAACCCTCTGACCGGCATCATCGAAGACTCTCATCTTTTCAACCCGGCCTCCGGTAGGCCAGAAGATGTGCTCTGCGTGGAGTGCTCTTCCTGCGCTGCGCATTGCCTAGCGGGTGCCTGCCGGAACTGCGCTGCAAGGGCGCACAACATCTGCGTATTCTGCGCAAAGTGCCTTGCCTGCTGCGTGTGCGTTATCTGCAAGAGCGGCGCTCACCTCATGGATTCCGCAAGTCAGCTCTGCGAAAGGTGCTCTGCCTGCGCGGAGCATTGCTCCTGCCCGAAATGCGCAACCTGCTCTGCGCCTTCCAGTCGCTTGTGCAAACACTGCGGTGCGTGCGTCGGCTGCTGTATGGGCGCTGCGTCTCCGTGCGGTGCTTTCCACAGAAGCTATCCGATTGTGCATCAATCGCGGGGACTGGTCATGCACAGGCCGAGTCTTCAGCATCGGAAGATTCTCCGCAGCACCCGCCTTATCGGTGTGGAGCTGGAGGTAAACAACATTCCCAAGAAGGCAATGGGCAAGAGCAGAAGGCTGACTGAGGCTTTGGCGCTCTGGCAGGATTCGGTTGTGAGGGACGGAAGCATTGGGGATCTGCCTCATGCCTTCGAGATCAATGCTAGTCCTAGCGGAGGTGACCTGTTTCTGGCCCACATGCGCAGCCTCTCTGAAGGTCTTGCGCTACTCATGGACGGAAACACTCCGGGCAATGAGTGCGGTATGCACGTCCACATCGACGCCGAAGACCTCACGGTGTACGACCTTAGCCGACTCATCCGACTGTATTACAAGGTTGAGAAAGCGATGTACGATCTGGTCTCTCCGTTACGCTTGACAAACAACTTTGCAAGAGTGTGCGGGAAGTTCTACTTCGACAAGCTGAAGGCACACCCGAAGGACTTCCGTGCAGGCTTGGTGAGCGCCATGTACTACAACGGACGGTCCTTGAAGCCGGATATGGATGAGTTTGCCCGTCATAATTGGGGGAAGAGGTTCGAGCATCTCGACAAGGCTGGACAGAAGCAGGTGACGAAGGCCGCAAACGAAAGGGTGCGCACTGTCCTGCAAAACTCGAAGAGCCGCAAGTATCAGGACATACGGTACAACTCCCTCAACTTGCACAGTTACTTTCTCCGCAAGACGATTGAGTTCAGGCACCATCACGGCACGGTGGACTACAACGAGATTGTCGGCTGGAGTCAGGTGTGTCAGGAACTGGTCAACTTCTCGCAGAGAATGTCCAGCACGATGGGGTCAAGCACAACCGTCAACCAGTACATCGAGGCGCTTCCTCCCAACTCCAAAAAGTCTTTACTGGCAGTCATGCCCGCCCGTCTGCACGAGTACATCATCGGCGCATGGAAGAAGCAAAAGGCATTGGTGACTAACAAGGATAGGCACGCTGAGGCGCTTGCAGCGGCATTCAACATTCAACGCAACAGATATACCACCTAACGGTGGATTCAAAGGAGGAACAGTTAGGTGTGTGGAATTGCAGGATACCTTAGCACAAGCCAAGAGGTTGACCCACGTTTAACCGTCGCTGCCGCGCTTCTCGGACTGCACATGCGGGAACGCGGCAAGCACTCGTGGGGCATTACGGACGGCCATGAGATCAAGAAGTACAGGGGCGACATCATGGAGTCCTATGCAGGCCAGTTCACCGGCAGCAGAGAGTTGCTGCTGCACACGCGCCACGCAACCACGGGCGCACAGACAGAGGAGAACTCCCATCCGTTCCTGATCGATGGGGCCATCGGCGTTCACAACGGGATGATGTACAACCACAAAGAGATTGCGGAGAAGTACAACATCACCTATCAGGTGGACTCCGAAGTCCTCCTCAACCGCATCATCAACTACGGAGACATATCCGAGATCGAAGCCTACGGTGCTGTGGTCTTCTTTCAAGAAGGCATCCTGCACATCGGCAAGTTCAACGGCGGTCAGATGAGTCTCGCCAAGACAGACTTCGGGTGGATGTGGGCATCGACCGCAGACGCACTCAAAACTTCGCTACGCATGTCCGGCCTTATGGGGACTGCGCAGTATGAGGTGAAGCTCAAAGAAGGCAGACTGTACAAGCTGGTGGGCGACACACTGGCGAAAGACAGGAACCGCAGGCTGAACGTCAAGGTCAAGAGCTACGATGTGAGCGCAACCAGCACGCCGTACAAGTACGGGACCAGTCACGGCCACGGAGTATGGAGCAGCAACAGCCAATCGTACTCGGTTCCTGAGAGGGACTACTCGAAGTATCGTGGTCGCGTCTTCGACAGCGCCCGTCGTCAATGGCAAGACCCGGAAGGGTATTGGTACGACCGCTACGATGACGACGCACCGGCCAAGCCTTTGCAGCTCCCAACTGCATCGACAACGACCTTCGCCAAGCCCAAGGGATTCTCGGTTGGCAGTACGACCACCTCGGTTACGGACGAACCTGAGTCGGATTACGACGATACGGTTGTTATGACGGAGCCGGAGGCCGACCTGTCTGAGACTGATGCAGCGACTCTCTTTAACTACTGTGAGTTCTGCAAGAAGGATTTGGGGGAGGGGGCCGAGTTCGTTGATCTTAACCCCGGCAAGTCCTGCAAGAAGTGCTACGTCGCCTACCAAGAAGAGTTCTCTGAAGTGGTGGACGGATACAAAACGGAATACTCCTTCACCAAGCACACAGCCGACTTTGTGTACGAGACGTTCGGAGACTCCGATTTGATTCAGTGCTCTGACTGCCAAGACTGGAGTATGGGCGACGACGAGGTGTACGTTGCGACCTCGAAAGAATGGGCCGTGTGTTCCGCGTGCTACAAGCGAAATTACGACTTTGAAAACGATGAGGACGGCGTAGGCACGGCTACTGCGCTGCCAACAGGTGAAACGTGCCCGACGCACGAACGCGAAGTTGGTTTCGCGCCACGTTTCTGTATGAGATCGAAGGGCCACAGCGGGGCCTGCTTTGATTCACACGGGATAGTTTTCGAGGACAGTTCTGTTCTCGTCAACTGATTAACTCTGTCAACCCACAATCTCAACCGCACTAACCACAGGAGAGAGAAACCTATGATGAACAAGATCACCGTCACGCAGCAGGAACCCACGTTCCAGCCCATCACCCTCACCATCGACAGCAAGGTCACGCTTGCCTCGATTCTCGGCGCATTCATCGCCTACGGCACCGCGAATACTTTCGCGGAGAACTCGCTGAAGGCCGTCAACCTTGGCGACTTCTACAACGGCAACGTCCGCAAGTCGGCTCGTGAGCTGGCAATGGCTATCTCGGAAGGCGCAGCGTCGGCCAACATCGACCTCGACGGTCTGGATGATCTGGTCGCGGCGTACCTCAGCTCCCACAAGTTCAAGAAGTCCCGCGCATCTGCTCCCGGCGCTGCGGTTGCTGGCACCGATGAGGCCCAGACCAGCCGATACTGGAGCACGGAGTTCGAGACCAACCCGAACTATGTGGCTCCTCGCGTCCGCTAGGACGTAGGGTGTGGGGAGTTCGTCTCCCCCACCCTCCATTCAAACCCATCTCTGATGGCCGCAACTGTGGATGAACCCAGCGGCATGGGAACACCTACGGTTTAGGGCTGGGTTTGAATGGAGGGTGTATGGCGATCTATTACAGTGCTGGTCAAGTAAGGTACAAGCTCTGCGAGCTTCCTGACGGTACTGTCAACGTGTACGAACTCGCTAGGATGGCCGCAGAGTCTTACGCAGACCGGGACAGGTCTTGTTTCGAGTATGGGTCTTTCGTTGAAAGCCTTCCAGAAGAGTTTGTGATTGAGCTGGACTCTGATGGGTTACCAATGGGAAAGTTCAAAGCAATCACAAGGATGGAACCTGTAACGTCTATTGTCGGAGTGGTAGCGTAGATGCACAATATGCAGTCCTACGACGAGATCAGGAACCTTCTCGGAACGTTTTAGAAACACAAGTTGAGGCGCTGTTACTACCCTTGTAGCTCAGTTGGTAGAGCGTCCCCTTGCAGGGGAAGGTCGCGGGTTCGATCCCCGCCAAGTGGTGAAGCAGCGCCAAGGGGGAAGGATAGACATGACAAGGCTCATAACCCAGTCTGGAACTTTCGTGAAATCCCAAGCCCCCGGCCATTGAAAGAGGAGACACCTATGACGTGCGCTCTATTCCCAGACCCTAAACCCTATCCCCATCATTGGGCTGCGTCGGCTGCAATCCACGTTGAGACGCAGCCTGCGCCATCAGACAAAGTGGTTTGGGTCAGGTTCTCCTACAAGGTCAATGGGGAACCAAGGTTATCCAAATTTAACTTCTGCCCTGAAGATGCGCTTAAACTCGCCTCCGAGTTGATCGCCTCGGCTGCGGAAGCGTACAAGCAGAGAGAAAGAGAGTCAGGGTGCTAAACCCGCTCGATGTAATCAACGCAATATATTGGCGGGTGTTCTTCGAGTACGACGAGCCAAAGGGACAACTCGCTAGAGTTATCCTGTGGAACATGATGTACCACCTAGACCACGAGTACAGAGACAGTTGTCGTGTTCCTTCCTTCCATGAAGACTGGGCAATTCATAGGTCCAACATCACCATTGATTGAGGCTAATGTATGGAGATTGTAAGAATTCTATTCGTCTCCCATCTGTATGGAACTAATACGGAGTCGAGTGATACTGACTACAAGGCGGTACATCTGCCCACGGCTATGGAGATCATTCTCCAGCGGGTGACCGACAAGTTGGTAATCGGGCGCAGCAAGAAAGAGGGTGAGAGCAACACCAGCAGCGATACCGACGTAGAAAGCTACAGCCTACAGTATTACCTGAAGCTGCTGGCCGAGGGGCAGACTGGCGCTCTAGACATGCTCTTCGCGCCGGATAAGAACCTCACACACGCAGACGGGCTGTGGAGGTATATCAGGGCAAACAAGGATAGGCTGCTGTCGAAGAAGTCTGTGGCGTTCGTCGGCTATTGTAGGCAGCAGGCAAACAAGTATGGGATCAAAGGCAGTAGGGTCGCAGCCGCAAAGAAAGCATCGGAGTTCTTCACAGCGGCGGCTGCGCACCACGGAACAGCGGCGAAGGTTGGGGAGATGGCCCACTGCTTTGAAGACCTGTTTGATGCCCACACAAACGTGGTGACAAAGGAGACAACCCAAGGTCACGAGGAAGACTACTTCGAGTGCTGCAATCGAATGGTAGGCTTCAAGAACACATCGAAGGAAGCCGCACACATCTACACCCGCATCTACGAAGAGTACGGAGCGCGGGCGAAGCAGGCACAGGCTAACGACGGCGTTGACTGGAAGGCATTGAGCCATGCCGTGCGTGTTGGGCAAGAGGCTATTGAGCTGCTGAGAGATCACCACATCACATTCCCTTGCCCAAATGCCCACATCCTCTTGAAGATTAAACAGGGGATGCTCACATACAATGCCGTTGCCGAGACCATCGAGAACCTGTTGGTTGAGGTAGAGGAAGCGGCCAACGCATCTACTCTGCCGGAGACACCCGACTTAGGGTGGATAGACTCCACCGTGTTGGATTCCTATGGCAGCGTAGTCCTGTCTGGGTACGCAGACTTTTGAGCCATCTATCCTAAGAGATTGAACTAGGAGGGTTGGCTGAGTGGTTTAAGGCAACGGTCTTGAAAACCGTCGTGCCCGCGTGAGCGGCACCGTCCGTTCAAATCGGACACCCTCCTCCATAGTTTGACTGTCGGGTTGAGCGCGCACCGTGGCGCAGTTCCCCGCCATGCCGGTCGTTTAATCGGGAAGACGCAGGCACGTCCTGTAATGCGGGTTCGAGTCCCGCCCGGTCACCGTTATTCGCATTCCCAGCAGACGCCGGTCTGTATGGGACGGTAAGTTCAATCCGGCGATTATCCCCCAGAAAGCGTGGCAACCATGCTACTACACAGGCTAACTCGGTCATCAGTGTAGCCTTGTTGGATACTAACACCGTGCGGGCGGTCTTACAAGGAGTTACATCCAGTCCGTGCATTCACAGCACCACGCCGTTAACCTGAAAGGAGGGTTGCGAGTATTGTCCACTGAATCGTCATCATTGGTGCAGGGGGCAGTTACATCTGCCCCTGTGCGCCAAATCAATTGTAGTATGTGTGGTAGTCCACTGTCGCCGGAACGACTTACGACTATGCCTGAGTCTAAGCTATGTGTACCATGCTTGGAGTCAGTAGGAGATGTACCACTTATTCGCCGCTTCGATGAGTTCGTAGGCGAAGATAAGTTTGAACTATTCTATACGTCGGATGAAGTCGTCAGGTTCGGTAACCCGCTATATTACGGAAACATTCCTTGGGAGGCATTCAATGCTGCCCTTGGGGATGACCAGTTACTCACTCGTGGAGGCAACCAGATTGTTACCGCAGCGTATGGACTTTCGACCGCATTTGAACCTGACTAATAGGGAGGGCTGTCTAAATGTGTGAAGCATGTGGAGGCGCAGGGTATTTAAGGGTTACGGTTGACACACACAGTGCCCCACCGGGAATGGCGTTCGTGCAGCGTTGCGACTCCTGTGACAAGTACAAAGACGACATCGAAGCCGCCGAAGCCTACGATGGCGCAATCATTGCCGTGCTGTGTATGGCTAGGAGCAAGTGACAATGGCAGAAGAGTTTGACTGGCTAGGGCCTCAGCCCTCGGTCCACAGGATGTACGGCGGGACGGAGACTATCTACTTCGGGGATCTGGATGGGAGGGACCACACATACTTCCGCATAGAGGCCGGAGAAGAGATCAGGATTCCCGGCGTCACGACAGTTGTCGGAGTCTATGACAAGAGCGCAGCTCTCATGCAGTGGGCCGCGAACATGGCTACCGACTACATTGAGCAGAAGCTGGGCGCTCTAGGTCTGCATCCGGCTGGCAGCGTTCCTATCCTAGACGTTCGTGAGTGGCTGCAAAAGGCCCGCTTCAACCACAAGGACTACAAAGAGAACGCCGCAGAGATTGGCAAGATAGCCCACAACTGGCTTGAAGATTACATCAAGGCGTATATTGCAGGGCATTCTGACCGGCTGTGCGCATTGATGCAGACGCTGCCTGAGAACGAGCAGTCGCGCAACGGGTGCCTCGCGGCTCTGGATTGGATGAAGGCCCACAAGGTTAAGTGGATTGCAACTGAGCGGAAGGTATACAGCCTACTCCACCAGTTCGCGGGAACCTGTGACGGCATCTGCTACATCACTGCCTGCGGTAATGCAGAGTGCTGCGGTCGCTGGGCGAAGGTTGCCGACCGCTGGGAGCGCGTACCTGTAGCCTTCACAGACGTACTTGCTATTGCCGACTGGAAGACTTCCAACCAACTTCACGAGGCGTACAACTGGCAGACCGCCGCCTACGCTATGGCGGTGAACGAAGAGATCGGCCCCGACTCGAAGTTTAAGGAGTTGACGGACTCTATCCGGTACAGGGTAGTTGCTCGTCTTGGGAAGGACGACGCGAAGTTTGAAGCTCGGCTATTGCTGCCGGACACTATGGACCGAGACTTAGACATCTTCAAGTCCTGCCTGTCCCTCTACGCACAAACAGACAAGGCAGATGAGGCGCAGAAGAAGTTCCGCAAAGAGCTGCGCTACCAGATGAAGCAGGATAAGGAAGAGGCGCTGAAGGTCAAGTGCGTAAAGGCAGACAAGTTCAAGGGAACAAAGTATCCGAAGTGCAACGACGGACCGCCTTGCGAAACATGCCTGCGTAAGCACAAAGAATACTTAAAAGAGAAAGGGAAGAATGTCATCGACCCCATTGAGACGGATGGTTCTGAAGGCCGAGAACAAGCTGGTTGACGTTCTCGAAGAGGCTGGTATGTTCGGCCAGTATAAGAAGTACCGGATACGGGACGCCAACAACAAGAAGGCACCAACCCGCGTGGTACTCGACTTCGCGCTACGGGAAGTGTCAGAGGAAGACGAAACCCACATTGTCTACCTGTGGACGGATGAGGAGACGGGAGAAGTACACACCCTCAAACTTAGCAAGGACTTCATCAAGTCAGTGCGTGAAAACGTACACCCCGGTATAACCAACTCAGTCACAACTAAGGAAGTCATCGCGCGAATGGGAAAGGAAGACACCGACTCTCAGCGCAGACAGTTCAGAGCCGCAGTTGCTTACTGGCAGGATAGGGGCTTGCTTATCTGTTCAAACTCAAAGGGGTACTTCATTGCAACCTCACATGAGGAACTGGATTCATGCGTGTCGAATAAGGAAAGACAAGCTAGAGCAAATTTGAACAGAGCCGCATTCTTGCGCTCAATGAGTATCGAAGACTCTCTCAAACTCTACTCACAAGGAGTAACCAATGAAGTCATGTTGCGAGTGGCGTGATTGTACATGGGAACCTGAATGGGAAGTCCACAACCTCACAGGTAAGAAACTCACCTGCACCTATCACCTGCCAAGTATCGTTGAGCCGATGGTAAGGAACGTCCTAATACCTTACATCACGGCAGTTCCAGTCAAAGCATCGGGGATACGTCTTGTCCCGTCACTCACCACACTCGCAGCGATTCTAGCGGCTTAGGAGGCTCTATGTCATATACACACGAAGACCCTGAGTATGTACGTGAAGATGACTCATTGATTGACGACGAGATTGTGCAGGAAGACATTGCCGGTCTGTCGCTGCCTTACGCGGAGTTCGACCTGCATGAGGACGTTGAGTGGGTTGATGACGAGGACGACGAAGATGATTGGAGGGATGGCATTGCCGCAGACTAGGGATTGTACAGGACGATGAAAGAGATTCAACTAACGCAGGGGCGGTTTGCCCTTGTCGATGACGTAGACTTTGAGTGGCTAAACCAGTTCTCATGGTCGGCAAGGTTTGCTAAGAATACCGGAACATACTACGCGATCAGAAACTCGAAGACCCTTGATGGTAAACGCCACATCATTTCCATGCACAGGCAGATACTCGGACTTGAGTACGGAGACCCACGCAAGGGAGATCACCACGACCACAACACGTTAAACAACCAACGGAACAACTTGCGTATCGCGGGAGAGTCGCAGAGTTGCTGCAATAGGAGAAGGTTCTCCAACAACACATCCGGCTTCAAGGGCGTGTACAGAGATGGAAGTCGCGGAAAGTGGAACGCTATAATTAACGTAGGTGGCATCGCTAAATTTCTAGGTACGTTTGGCGAGAAGGTTGCAGCCGCGCAGGTATACGACGAGGCTGCAATTCAACTGCACGGGGAGTTTGCCGTACTTAATTTTCCAAAAGAGGATCATACACATGCAGACTGAAGTGGTGCTAATGGTGGGGGAGTCTGGATCTGGCAAGAGTCACCTAGCGCACCAGATGGTAGAAGATAAGGGCGGCAGAGCGTTCAAGCGTATGCGCCTTAATCGTGACGACCTACGCCGGATGATCCACGGGGGAACCATCAACAGCAGGGAGATGGAGTTGTTAGTTTTGCGTGTGGAGGAGTCTGCGGCGCGTCTTGGTCTATCCAGCGGTTTCTCGGTTATCGTGGACAATACGCACCTAAATTCCAATACGCGCAGGCGCTGGCAAGAGCTGGCTAAAGACGCTGGCGTTCCGTATCGAGAGGTGCGCATGGATACTCCCTTGGAGCAGTGTGTAAGCCGCGACTATCACCGGGCCGGTATGTCAAGGGTTGGAGTGCCGGTCATTCATCGGCAGTTCCTTGAGTCTGGTCGCCTGCCTATCGACAAAGAAAAGCCCATCGTCATTGTGGATGTGGACGGAACTCTGGCTCACAACGACGGACACCGCAGCTTCTTCGACGAGTCGAAAGTTCTGTGGGACAAGCCTGTAGGCGCAGTAGTCAAGTGGGTCAGATCCTTGTACATAGACCACACCATCTTCGTTGTGTCCGGGCGGCACAGTTCGTGCGGTAACGACACTGTAGCGTGGCTGCGTGCCCACGAAATTCCTTTCCACTTCATCGCAATGCGCCATGCGTGGGACAATAGGGATGACTGCATCGTGAAGCAGGAGATTCTGAACAGCCTGCTCAAGCTGGTCCCGAAGGAACAGATTAAGATGGTGCTGGACGACCGGCCAAAGGTTGTCCGCATGTGGAGAGAGAACGGACTCAAGGTGATCCCCGTTGCAGG
>JAEHJW020004086.1_pt1 | contig 51737 bp, 81 predicted proteins | sample 9271431 | NCBI WGS metagenome assembly JAEHJW02
CCCGATATCTTATTAGATATCGGGCCTTTATTATTTCCGGAAGAGGTCTCGGAAGCTGTTCCGGAAGCGTTGAATTCCGAAACTATAAAATTAGCCTCGACTCTAAGACTAGGTCTTAAAAACCAAATAGCCTGGCACCTTAAGGTGCCAGGCTATTTGGTTTTAGTGAGATGTCCAATCGTACGTTAGTACTAGAATTTGAAGAGGGCCATTAGCCGTCTCCTCAACGATAGTTAGCAAATCGTGTCGCTTAGGTAAAAGCGCCGCAATTTGCGGTTCAACTACCAAATAGACGCCCTTTACAGGGTCAGGGATCATTACGCCCCTAATCGCTTTCTTTATCGTTACTACATCGCCTAAATGAGGCGTACACTCTAGTTCTTTGTAGTCGCACTGTGCGACCCCTACCGATGGAAGTTCGACGGCGCCCTCTTTGATATTCCAAACCGTGATAGTGTTTCGTGTGTAGTTCAAGATTTCCATTTGCGACCTCCTAAGTCGTTTGTTCGATGCTTCCAATCTAGTCGGTTCTGTCGAAACTAGGTCACTTTGGCCGAAAAAAAGAAATGTTTTTTTTCGGCGGAAGTGACTGGTATCTTAGAATTTTGTGGTATAATTCGGGCGCTCGTGGGCGCTCGTGGGCGCTCGTGGGCGTGTGCGGGCGGCTTTGCGGCGCAAGCCGCCGTTTAAGGAAGATCGGCCTCGACTCGAAGACTTGACGTGATCGAATCGAAGCCGATAAAAGTTTAACCTAGTGTATGGGATTCTAACGCCTTTAAAGCGAGGGCGAAAGCTTAGAAGTGGTAGTTAATCGCTTCCAAGCTTTCGGTAGCGGTAACCCGCCCCTCATTATCTCTAATGAGATTGCCGGGCACCAACAAGTCGGTGCGATTAGGACACGCCGCCGCAACCAAGCGGCTAACGATAAGCCAAACGCCCTTAGTCTGGGGGGGCAACCCCGTCACCTCGCCGAAACTTTGGCGGGTAAAGAGAATCCCGGCGTGTTCACCAACACGTGAAATGGTAGAAGAAACCCTAGCCACCCCTACGCTAGGGAATTCGGTTACGCCGTCTTCGGTCGTATCTGATACAACCGTGATAGCGTGAGGTGTATAGTTCAAGATTTCCATTTGCGACCTCCTAAGTCGTTGTTTTGTTATATCTATATACTATACGGACTTTGCCGAAAGCCGTTCACTTTCGGCAAAGTTTTTAGAATTTTTTAGGTAGTTAGTTTTCTTCGACTACCCACCCATCGAGGCCATCTTCGGCCAAAAATTGATAGGCTTCCTCTTCGGAGCCAAACCATGCCACCGATCGGGTGACGTATTGACCACCAAGGTCAACTAAAGTTTTTACTACGTACATTTCGCAACCTCCTAAGTCGTTTTGTTTGATGCTTACATTTTATAAGTTTTTGGCCAAAGTAGGTCACTTTGGCCAAAAGCTTTTAGTTATAAATTCGATAAGTAGCCCAACCTATATTTAGGTCGGTATCGTTTTCTAGCGTAATATTAGCCGCCTCAATATCGGCGTAGCGCAACCAACTACCTTCGCTTGCATCAGGATAAAAAAATTGAATTCCGACGCTATTTACCACTTTAGGTAGCCTTATTCCCGCCATTCTATGGCTAGGGGCACCACCTTGAAAGGTGATGACTTCTACGCCTTTAGCGTTAGCTAAAAGTTCAATTGCTTTTTTCTTTGAAATTTTGACTTCCACTTGCAACCTCCTAAGTTGTTTTGATACTTACATATTAGCGGGACTTTGCCGAAAGTCGGTCACTTTCGGCAAAGCTTTTTATATTTTTACCATAGGGTAGGTGTCTCTCTAGTCCAAAGGGCTAAAGTAGGCACTACTTTTACGGTGCCTTCCTTAATCTGTTGCCTTAACTTTGGTATTGAAGTTGAGACGCCGTTTAAAGCTAGCCACTTTCTTAGGTGACTCATTGTGGTTATGCTACGGTCGTAATCGTAGCCTAGATAAAAGTCTCCATTTTCAAACAAGATAGCAATAAAAGTGTTATAGCTTTTTAAGGCTTGTGCCTTAACGCCGTCTTCATAACGGCGATACTCAACTGTTGCTGAGCATGACAGTAGTCTTTTGACGTCTTCAATTTGGTATTTCATTTACAACCTCCTAAGTCGTTGTTGTTTGATACTTCCAATCTAGCCGAAATTCCTCAAACTAGGTCACTTTGGCCGAAAAAAAAGAAATGTTTTTTTCGGCGGAAGTGACTGGTATCTTAGAATTCCGTGGTATAATGCGGGCGCTCGTGGGCGCTCGTGGGCGGGTGGGAGCGCTCTGCACGGGTGGGCGCTCGTGGGCGGGCGTGGGCGCTCGTGGGCGGGCGGCGGCTTTGCGGTGCAAGCCGCCGCTTAAGGAAGATCGGCCTCGACTCGAAGACTCGACATGGAAGGCGGCCAAAGTGAATAACTTCGGCCGCCTTATTTAGCTATTCAAAGCTAACTAGCAATTCCGCTAATTCAAGCCTTTTTTGCCAATAGATGCGGGCTTGCTTGAACGTGAGCCCTAGCAAGGCCGCCGTAACCTGATCTAGTTCAGGCCAATTTGCCGTGTTTTGAGAATTGATCTCAATTGCATTTTCCAAGCAGGCGAAGACTTCCGTTGCACCCGAACCGCTATAATCGGCTCGGTATTCAAGCCCGAACCCACGATCGATAAGTTTTGTTGTTTGCACTTCACAACCTCCTAAGTTGTTTTTGTTGATACTTATATATTATACGGGCTTTGCCGAAAGCATGTCACTTTCGGCAAAGTTTTTATAATTTTACCAATTGAAAAAAAATCCTTCTATTTCGACAAACTCGCTTTCTATCTCTTCGTAAACGGCTTGTAAATTGATGTGGTGCCTAAGAAAGTCAGGAATTTGATCAAGATATTCTGAAAATTGGCTTTCAATAAAGGCTTTAACAGTGTTGTAACGGCCGATAAAATTATCTCTTGCCCAATATAAAATTTCTTCAAAAGAATCTGTTACATAATGCTCGTTTACAAGCTCGTCATAGACTTCAAACGGGAAGACTTCGCCCCTAAAACCTACTTCTATTGCGTAGGTTTCGATATCGTCATCTTCAATTGTTATTGGGTCTCGCCTCATTTGCAACCTCCTAAGTTGTTTTTGTTGATACTTATATATTAGTCGGCATTTTGTAAATCCGGTCACTTTGGCTAAAGTTTATAAAAAAAGTTTGGCCGCTTACTCTACGTGAGAATAAGCGGCCTTTTGCTTAGGAGGCAAACTCCATCGGCCACTTTGAGTGGCCGAATGCTTTAGGCTTCGAGGGCTTCTAGGATGGCCTTAGATGCCTTTTCAATACCTTTCAAGGCTTGAAGTACGCTAGAACGATCTCCGCCGCTCCACGTAGCCACATAGACGCCGCTATAGGCGCTTGAATCGTAGCCTAGCCTTGACAGGACGATGTAGGCACTCGATTCGGCTTCAACCTCACAAATAGCCCGCCTACTAGGCTCGACGCCCTCATGCAACAGGGCGTGGCTAATTTCGTGAATTAGCGTCTTGGTGCGATGGAATGGGCTAAGACCATTTTTTACGACGATAGAACGCTTTCTAAAGTCGGTCGTGCCATTTACGCTATCTTCTAGCGTTTCATTTTCTAAATCGACGCTAAACCGTAGCTTGGTGGCAAATTCGACGAGTCTAGGGATCAATTCGCTAGCTTGGTCGCTTTCGAGGCGTTGAATCGGATTCGGTTGGTGAACTTCGGCGTCGGTTTGACTAATGTCAAAGACCGGAACGGGAATAAAGCCTGTTACCTTTTGGTCGCCCGTCTCTTTGTCTTTTGCAAATTTAGGCGCATAAACGTAAATCGCCTTTTCGCCTTTTTGGACTTGAATGCCCTTAGCAAGCCATTGCTTGTAACCCGCAAGACTAATCGGTGCTTTGCCTAGTTGCTCATAAGCTAGTAGCAAATTTTTGAAAGAAAATTGATGACATTCACTAATTTTCTTTAGAAGGTTGAACCAACCCTCATTTGAGGCTACGGCTTCATCAATAATAGCATTCAATTGCGCTTCGAGATCAATTTTCATAACGGCCTCCTAAGTCGTTTCGATACTTATATATTAGTGGGGCTTTGGCTAAAGTCGTTCACTTTAGCCAAAGTTTTTTACCAATTTCTGGTTTGAATTTTCCAATCCACATTGTAAAGTTCTGTAGCACTAAGATCGGCCAAATCTGAACTAACAAAATCGATACTAGCGAAGTCGATAAAGCCTTCTTCGTAGTCAAGAAGTCTGACACAAAGCTCCCCTACTTTTTCGGCGTCTTCAATTTTTACAGATGACTCAAACTTTTGTACAAAGTCATCTATGAAAGTCGTCACGACTTTCTCGACGTAAAAAATTAGATCGATGTTTTCATCGTCATGATCGCACCATGACTCTTCGTAAACAAAGTTAAAAGTAACCTTTTTTGATTCTTGGTACAATTTCACTTGACAACCTCCTAAGTTGTTGATAATTACATATTAGCGGGCTTTGCCGAAAGTCGTTCACTTTCGGCAAAGTTTTTGAAAAAATTTACGCCTTACAAACTAATCGATATATTAGGCGCCGCATCCATATAGGCATCCTCCCACTCGCAAAGTGCCATAAGTAGCGTATGAATGAAGTACGCTACCTCGACGCCCGTTACGGTTTCGTCTATTATTGAAGCGATCCCCTTTTGAATCGAAGCATCATAACTTATTTGGAATTGTTCCCCCAAAAATAAAACCCAAGAACTACCAAATGCCATGCTCCTAACGTGAAGACCACTACCATTTTGGCGGTCTTCTAGTTCAAAGCTTTTTTGAATGGCAAAATACATGCTAGAATTCATATCGAATGCTGCGATAACTTTTCCCATTTGCGACCTCCTAAGTCGTTGTGTTTTGTTGATATTTACATATTAGCGGGTTTTGGCTAAAGTCGTTCACTTTAGCCAAAACTTTTATATGTAATATTTAGTCTCAATCGTATCGCCTTTTTCATCAAAAGATGAAAGTTCAATAACTCGAATCTCTCTAGGTATTCGAGCTAATTCATCGATACCAATTTCTTTTGCATCGGCTTTGATTCTTTGGGCAGCCGCTTCAAAAGAAGCGGCTGATAACGAAACGATACAGTTTGTTCTTAAGCCGTTTTCTAAAATGTGAAAATCGTAATTTGCCATTTGCGACCTCCTAAGTCGTTGCTTTGTTGGTACTTACATATTAGTGGGTTTTAGGTAAAGTCGGTCACTTTGAACTAAAAAAACTTGCATATATATAGCCAAAAATTTAGGTTTTTTTTCGGCCAAAGTGACCTAATTTTCAAAATGCCGATTAAGATATTAGTTACTAAAGGTTGAGGCAAGCAAAAACGGCGGACCGCACAAAAAACTTTGATCAAAGTGACCGAATCCGGCAAAAACTGATTAGAATGGAATCATCAAACAAACAAAAGGCGGAAACAAACCGACTGGTTGCACACGAACGCCCACGCATGCCTGCGCCTGCCCACATTAACACGACGTGCATGAACGCCCACATCGAGGGGCGGGAAAGTGTCGGTCGCTGGTTCGTTGGCATAAATCCGCCGTTTATCGAAGATCGGCTTCGACTCGAAGACTGAACACGTGCGCCACGTTCTCAATTATAAAAATTTAAAGCTGGTGTATATGAAGATCAGCTTCGACTCGAATACTGGGATAATGTGTTTATTTTCAAAATTCATTTTTTGTCGATCTCTTTTACCTCATTAGCGCTGACTATTTGCTCATTAAATATTGCCCTAAATTTGGTAATATCCTCAGCGCTTATGTTAAGGCTTTTCAAAGCGACTTGAATGGCTTGATAGATAACGCTAGCGTCTCTTTCGGCTATACGTACTCGACGCTCTTCTATACCCGCTTGAAGCGCTAATTTGCTTATTTGAGCCAACCGATTTTGCGTCTGGTGGTATAGTTCGGTGTAAGGGTGAATGCTTAGTTTTGAAGCGCCATTAGCACCTAATTCTATTTGGTACTGCTCAGGCAATTCGTTGACTTTTTGTTTATAAAATTCAAGGTCGCCTGCCGCTTGCCAAACTAAATTTAGCAACGCTTGGCCGGGGTCGATTTCGTATTCAAGACCTAAAGCCTCGACTTGGCTTCTTACTTTTTCAAGGTTGTTTTCTTTTTTGTGTGAAGGCAAGTTGCCCCCATGAAATTTACAGTGGCCATACCCGATATGAGCGGTGCCGCTTCCGGCCGGAGCCTTGCACAATTCTCCATTCTTTTTTCTGACACCGCACTTATCGATCATCTTGTCAATTTCTCTTTCAACGCTTCAAATGCCTCATTTTCTGAAATGGCATACTCTACAAGTTTAGCGTGAAATTCTACAAGCGCTTTAATGAATCCGATTTCTGTCTCATCAAAATACTGTTCGAGTTGATCATACGAAACGCCTCGTTTATAACCAACGATTATAAACCAAGACGCTAAATCGTATCTATTTTCAAACGTAATCGTTTCTTTTTCGGTGCTTAAATCCAACTTCGACTCCATCTCTCGTTTATTAAATTTACTGCTTGGTAGGTTGCCTCAGTCAAATCTTTTTCGATTCCAACTTGCTCAGCGCTTGTTGCTAGCCTATAAGCTTTTAGCGTTTTGGTGTATATCCTTTTTGCTTCTTTGCACTTCGGACAAGTTGGCATTCCTGCAAACAATTCTTTTTGGTAGCCCTGAATTGAGCCATGAACGATATTCTCCATAATCCTCCTAATATTTGATATATATATATTTTATATCAATTTTTATAAATCTAGGTCAGTTTGCTAGATGTTGTTGCAATTTGTCCTTGATATTTGCTGTTCAAATTCTTATCGCCGTAAAGCCTCATGGGCGGGCTTGAAAGTTTCATCAAAGACAATTGGCAAATATTTTGGTGTTTTCTCACGGGAAGGTATGAGTTGGTGGCATTATAAAGTTCCAACGTGATCGTACCTTCAAATCCGGGGTCGATATAACCCGCTGAAACATGCACAAACAAGCCTCTACGCCCCCAAGATGACTTACCCTCGACTCTTCCGACAAGATGCTTAGGTATTTTGATATACTCCAAAGTTCTCGCCAACAAAAATTGATGAGGCTTTAGCGTAAACAAATTGTCTTCGGTTTCAAAGCGCCTACCTGTTTCGTCGATAAAATCAAATTCTAACTTCAAATCAATCGAAGCTGGCTGGATGTTTTCCCAAAGCGGGAAAGGCTCAATTGCTAAACCGTTGGCACGTTCAAGCAAAATGTCTCGATCAGATAAGATCACTCTTCACCTGCTCTTTTATCGTGTATTTGTAAATGGCTTCGCAAAGCTTGTTGGCTTGTTCTATCGTCTCAACGGGGAACGAAGCATCGATCTCGGTTGAACTTGACCACACTGAAAGAATTTTGCAACTTGGATCGAATGAAAAATTCAATCCGTTTCTTTTGTTCCACCAAGTGTTATATTTTTCGTTATATTTCAACATGGTTATATCTTACAATCTTTTATAAAAAATCATGTCAGTTTAGATAGATTATTTTTGATACATGCTATAATATGTATTGCGACTCAATACGGATGGCAAGAGGGGAAAGATTCAAAAAATCTTTCCCCTCTTGTTTTAAGACGCAAAAAATACAGGTCTATTATTTGGGTATTTTGCAAAGCGGCTACGCATCGTTTCTATGGCTTGAACGTTGCTGTCAACCAAAACAAACCTTCGGTTTAACTGATCAGCCACAACGCCTGTCGTGCCACTGCCCGCAAAAAAATCCAAAACCCAATCATCGGGCTTGCTACTCGCCTGAATAATTCTTCGCAAAATGCCTTCGGGCTTTTGGGTTGGATAACCTGTTTTTTCTTTGCCCGTAGGTGAAACAATCGTATGCCACCACACATCTGTAGGCAACTTGCCTAAAGCTGCTTTTTCGGGCGTGACTAATCCCGGTGCCATGTACGGTTCACGGTCTACTTCTTTATTGTCAAAATAATAAGTTGTAGGATTCTTGACGTACACAAGAATGTTGTCGTGTTTTGTTGGCCATTTTTTTGTAGCTTTAGCTCCGTAATCATATGCCCAAATAATTTCATTTAAAAACGAATCTTTGCCGAACAAACTGTCTAAAAAGACTTTGGCATAGTGTACTTCTCGATAATCAAGATGAACGTACAAGGTGCCATCATCTTTTAACAACTCCCATGCTTGGACAAGACGTGGTTCTAAAAAACTCCAATAGTCCGCAAAACTATCGTCATAACTTAGAATCTGTTCTTTGACAATATCGTAATTTTGCCCTTTGAATCCTAGTCGAGTACCATTGGTTGACCTAACCATTTTAGTCGTTTGTCTTGTTTGGGTACGACCCGTGTTAAAAGGCGGATCGATGTAAATCAAACTAAACATTTCTCTAGGCAAAATTTTTAAAATGGCCAGATTATCGCCTTGTATAATCCAATTATGCCAATCAACAGGAGAAGGTGCCAAATGATCCATTGATAATTTCTTTTTTGTCATCCAAATTGTTACGTTTTCGTGTCGTTGTAAAAATTATTTTACGCATCTCGTTCTTTTTCCCATAGTGCTCGATAATAAGCCACGCATTCGTGAAGGAATTCGACCTCATCAGAACCGTCGTAAAAAGACGGGAACCGTTCTCGAATGGGTTTGCATTGATCGCAATAATCGTAAGAATTTGTTTCGCCCATGCACGCCTTGCATCTTTTTGCTCTGCACTTGTAGCAAAGGGAGACGGGCGAGTATTTTTTGTAGCCACATATTACACAATATTCTTGAACTAATTCATCCATTATTTTGCCTTTCTTATAAGCCGTAAAGGTCAACTGTCTTTAGTTTGATGACAAGACGTTCGCCGTGGCTGTCGTAAAGCGTAACGTTAGGCTTGCCTACCCACCCTTCGGCTTCTTTGTCGCCAAAAGAAGACTTAAACTTGTTGTTTTTTACAACTGTAATTGCGTTGCGAAGGGTGCCACGAAAAACAACAGGTGAATATTGAATGCCTAATTTGTGGGCGACATCAATAACGTTTTCTTGCGATAAAAAGAAATTGCCGATCTTGACGTCAAACAACGCAAATTGCACATCACCGTACAAATGCCCCGCTTGAATTTTGCCACCAAAACCTTCGCCATACAAACAAACGTCTTTTTCTCCAAAGACATCGTAAAACGGTGCATATGCGAAATCACGCTTCAAAACTTCGAGTAAATAACCGGGTATTTCTGCCTTTTCGCTTCTGCCACCAAAAGACACTTCACCACCTCGAACCATTACTCGAATGTTAGTGCCGTCAATTTTCTCTGTGAATTCCCATTGGTTGTCTAAGAGATATTCAAATTCTGGTCGAGTCCAAAGGCCATCTATTACTTTGCCTTTGTTATCTCGCTTATAAGGGCCGTATATTTTTTCGTAAGCGTTCATTTTTCTCCTTCGCTAAAAATTACTTATCCACATCCTTGTTTATACATATTATACGGCTTATATAAAGATCATGTCGCTTTTATAGATTTTTTTCCACTGCATCAGCACCAAATCACACAACTGTTCTCACTAATTTTTGCCTTTCTTTGCAACTTGGTTTACTTCTTCTTTGGCTTCGGCAATTTGCTGCCATGACACTGAAAGTCCCTCCATACCGCCATATCCGCCATCATACCAAGCGTCAATTTCGATACCTTTTCGAGTTACAATCAACTTAATACCTGTGCGTCTATCGTTTCCGCTCGTAAACTCAACTTCTTTTCTTGCCATCACTTCCCCCATTTCAGGTTGTTTTTGTCTATCAACGGCTCAAGAAGACTTGCGCCCCATTTATTCAAGCACTTCTTGCGTTGTATCTGTGAAAACTCATGAGCGTGTTCCAAGTAGTGATCAGCGCAACCATAGTCTAAAACGTGCCGATAAAAATTTCTAGTTTTAGGCGGAATATAAGAAATACAAGGCAAGAACCCGTATTTTTTTGAAGATAGCTTAGCCTCTTTCATAGTTCTCAATCGCCACCTTTTAGAAGATAGTACGAATTCTTAGTAACTTGGCTTACTTCTTCCCTAGCCTCGTCGATTTGCTGCCACGGCACTAAAAGTTTATCGATACCTGCATTCCACCCACCGTACCAACCGGAGACTTCAATCCCTTTTCGAGTTACAAGTAACTTGATACCTACTCCGACCGTAAATTCAACTTCTTTTCTTGCCATTCGTTCCCCTCCTAATATAAAAAAGCGCCGGGTCTCAACCGGCGCTTAAACCGGAAAACCGGTTTTATGGAGCTAGCTAAATACCCAGAGGTCTGAGAGCGTGACTTGCTATTTACACTAGCATTATACAGTATATCAGGTTTATAATTTTTTATACCCAAAATCCTCGAACAAAGCCCCAAAATTCATCCCAAGCCGGACACTTGATTTCAAAATGGTTCTTTTTTACGTCGTAAATAAGTTTTTCAATGCCTTTTTGTTCTTTATTGCTATATCTGGCTTTAAAATACATGTCGTAAATTTTGGCTGCCACTGAGGCTAACCAAAGATCGGCATTGTAAATCGAATCGTTTGTAAGAACGAACACGGCTTGAATGTCGCTTTTTGAATCGCTGTAGTCTGTTTTTTCACTTGTTCGGCAACAATCCCAAGTTGCATCTAGCACCTTGATGTCAGGATTTGCCGTCTTGATCAATTCTTCTAACTCTGCAAACTTCATCTAATCGCCTCTTCATATCGTTTACGCCAATTCATGGCGCACATTCGGATAAAGTCTAAAAACTCAGCGCCGTCCGCAAAATTTTCATATTGTGCCCGAATCTTACTACATTGTTCACAAAAATTGTCCCAAGAATTGTTCCAACTTGGGATATCAGCTAAACACGCTTGACAAACCGAATACATCACTTTCCTTCCCTATTTAAACAATTCGCTATTTGACAGTTGGTTACAAAGCGGACTAGCCCAAAGTGTCTCAGTAAAGCGATTCTCTTTTTTGGACTTATAAGCTGCGTTTGCCTTCCATCCGATACGCTGCCAACCATCAGGGATCTCAGCATCAAACAATTCTCGATAGCCACAAAGAACGATTTTGTGTTTGTTGCCATTCTCGACCGCCCAGCGCATAGCGTCGTAGCCGACATCACTCGTGTGATCGGATGCGTACATATCTTTAGATGTATGTTTTGGATACGGCGGATCGAGAAATATTGCCGAATCGTTAAATGCTGTAACGGCTGCATTCATTACCCGCTCCCATGAGCCGTTAGTTATGCGGACATATCGTAACCGATCGGCATAGGCTTGAAAGTAGGACGTAAGGTTGTCTAGGTGCGCCTGATGCCTCAAATTTTCTTTGAGGTTAGGCAGCTGTCTATTGACACCTTTACCAGTATCTCCTAAATGGGGCAGCTGTCTGTTGACACCTTTACCAGTATTCCCTAAATGGGGAAGTTGCCTATTGGCATCTTGGCACCATCCTTTGCCGATCCAAGCATTAATCCCCCATACCCACCAACCAGCTATTTTAGCGTTGTAGTAATCAGGGTCATCGTGCATCTTGGACGCTAACTCAGGTTTTCCTATTTCGACAAGCCATTTATGTCTAGCGTGTAAATCCGCCTCGATTATCGGATTGTTAGCCCACTTTGCCACCTCTTCTGGAGCCTGCTGTACCGCCCTCCAAAAGTTGGTTATAAAGTAGTCAAGGTCGTTCACCGTCTCAACCCGTACACTGCCGTCAAAGTGCCATGTAGGACGCAACCGCAACACGGCTAGCGAACCGGCAAACGGTTCGACATAATTTTTCACGTTTCCGAATAGCTCCCACACCGTCGAAGCGATCTTCGACTTGCCACCAAAGTAAATAAACGGTGGTTTTGACAGATCATTTGAAGCCATTATTCCTTCTATTCTCCTTGAGTTTTTCTTTTTGGATTTTGGACACAAATTTCGCACCCAAATTCAGCACACGTTTCGCTAAACCCATTATCATATTCCTCGGTGATATGGTCATGATAAAATTCGACACCTCCATTTTCACCGTCAAAAATGTTTCTAATTTGAGCCTGTAGCTGCCGTCCATCAAAATCGAACCAGCTTCCACGCCACGCTGCCCCAAGAGCTAAAAAATTGATTTTAAGTCGATCCATTTCTTGCTTGAGAACATCGCCATTATAAGAATTTTTATCTTCGTCGGTCATTCCTTCGTCTCTAATTCCTCTGTTGCTGTTTCGTAAATTGTTTCAAATACATCAGGTTCGCAAGGATAAAATTTTCCGTCAACGCCCTTAATGATGTAGTCGCCCTCCTTAGCGATCATTATCCCTTCAAGTGTAGGTATTGCCATTCCAAGTTTCCAATTTAAGCCGTCTATATAAGACAGCCCCATCAAACCCGGAATTTCTTGATCGTGATCCCACAGGGGTAGTTCAAAATAAAATTCCCCAATGGAATCAACCCATCCTCCGGTGGGTTTTCCTTCGGCAAACTCACCTATTTGTGCAAACTCACACATTTTTTCCCACGTATCCCATTTGAGTTGCAATGCCTCGATTGTTAAAGGCTTCTTTCGATATTTCATTTTTGCCCCCTCATTTCTTCACCTTTACCTTGTTACGAACTACTGATTTACGTCTATCTCGAATAAATATTTTAGAACGTTATCCAAAGTTATATCGAATTCAATAACGACATAGTAATAATCGTCCCATTCTTGAAAATCTATTAGTGCGTCTTTTGTTTGAAACCTAACGATTTTATTATTTATTTTTTCAGCTTCAAAAGATCGTTCCATCAAAAGATTCATCAGTTTATTAGCACGCTCTTTTTCAATAGGTTGATTGTGTCCGTATCTCATCTTTCCCCCTTATTTCTTCACTTGTCGCTTCCTATGCCACACGTCAGCACCATTAACTAAAGCACGGATTGCTTTTTTGTTTGCTTATCCATTTGTCACCTCCCTCCGCTCTAATAGACTCCAAAGCGCTAATGCACCTTGATGCGGCACTACCGCATTACCGAGCATCTTCAACCTTTGGGTTGTCGAATGATCTCCAGTCCACCCAATGGGGAATCCCATCATCCATTCAGCGAATTCAGGACTAAGTCTCTTTTTTTCAAGTGGGTAAGGAGAAGGTGCGCCCGTAATAAATTCCCAACGATCAATGGCAGATTGATAAATTCCGTAATCGAATTTATTGCCATCATTTTTTGAAATTGAGTAAGGCGCTTTTGCAACGTCAAGCGTGTTCCAATTTTCACTAGTTACGCCCTTGTGATCTCTTGCTACCAAAGTAGGCAGTAGCTTACTTTTTGTTTCAAGTAGTTGAAGAGCTATGCCAAGATCGGTAGGCAAATTATGCCCGTCGGATTTGCGCCACATCATGTGTTTTTCTGGGTCATTCCAACTCTGCGTCGCAGTCAGGGTTGGGAACAACGCAAAATCGCCGTCCGAAGTCCGTCCCCCGAACTTGGCGAAATCCCTTTTCGGTTGTAGTTGCCGTGAACCGTCAGAGTAAGCAAATATAAAAATTCTTGCTCGTCGGTGAGGCGCTCCGATGTCAGATGCGTAAAACACTCCCCATTCCGCATCGTACCCTGCTTCGGCCAAGTCTCCGAGAACTCGTCCGAATCCCAAGCTAAGGTGAGCTGAAACGTTCTCCAAGAAGATGTATTTGGGTCGTAGTACGCAAATGGCTTTGGCGAAATGTGGCCAGAGGTTTCTTGGGTCATCAAATCCCTTTCGATTTCCTGCGGATGAAAATGGCTGACACGGATAACCACCGGTCAATAAATCAATTGGCTCGACGTTCTCCCAATCGATCTTTGTAATGTCGCCGAGGTTTGGCACGTTAGGCCAATGCTTGTCATGGACCGTAGAAGCATATTTGTCGTACTCAGCCTTAAACGTCAATCTTGCATCAAGAACTGATTTAATTGCTAAATCAAGTCCACCAATCCCAGAAGCTAGAGAGCCGTAGGTGATCATCTCGTCACCTCTTTTACTACGTTTCTCCAATAAGAGAATTGATTCCATCCTTGATCGGCAGGATCGATTGTCAATCCTTCCTCGATTGCCTTAGTTGTGTACCAAGGAATCTTGGGCGTAGTCGATTCGCACACAACAAAACGGGCTGTTGGAGCCAAAAGCCTCATCAATTTTCCGATAACAGGATTTGTATGTAAAGCGGTTCGTGAGCCCTCGAAATAAACATCTGTGTACTTTTCGCCTGTGTTGTCGTAAGAAGCATGCAGTTTAATGCTGTTTGCTTCGCTTGAAGCAAACTTCATGTCCCAAATTAATTTAGAAGAAACATCTATCTCGAACACATCGCCATTTGGAGTGTCGCTAAGATAAATGTTATGCTGAACTATGTTCAGCATATGGCATATATCAATATTGTCTGAAATGAATGATAATCTCATTTTCCCTCCTTGCCCGAATATAATTTAAGCGTGTTTATAATTTCTTCGGCCTGTTCTATAGTGAGGTCTTTTCTAATAATGTGCTCAGCATCATCGCCGATAAATAGAGACTTTGTTATAGGGTTATAAACACATCTGAATCCCCATAAAGTTCCTTCGACAAGAATAACCATCGACGGCGGATTGCTATTTGCATCCCATTTCAACCCATTAGCTAAACTCATTCCATCGCCTCCAACTCGTCTAAAGCGTTTAGAAGGTCAATTGTGTAGGCATATCTGTCAGGATCTTCTCGCCGCATTTTGACAGCCTCTACCACTTTCAACAACGCCTCGATGTCACGTTTTGAGTGAACGATAAACTCGGCGTCGTCCTTTTCCAACGGGAAAAGAATACCAAACATCTCGCTTGCTTGGTCTATCGACTCGTAAATTCTTGCAATTGGATTAACACCATACTCTTTGCCACAAACATCAATTGTCCATTCTCCTGACGTCGTAGCTTCAAGCCGCTTGCGTATGCTTTCGATGCTCATCTTTTCCCCTTTTTATTTGTTGTTTCTAAAATTGGCGTAACAGAAGACGCACAACCATAATCCTGAAAAGAAAATAACTGCCTCTTCTTGCTCGCATTCACATAACGGTATTTGATTCATACTTATATTATAGAGTATTATATAAAAAACCGGTCACTTGGACGGGTTTTTCTTAGTCATTACGAATTTTCTTGTACTCGACAATAAGCTTTATAGCGGTTTCTCGAATTTCTGCTTCTTGCCCTTCAAAAAAGGTTACTAGATCGGTAAGCCTTTCCACCAAAAAATCAAGCGTTTTTATTTTTGCATCGTCGATATTGAAAAAATTTGATTCGCTATTTTCGTAACAATTGCTGCAATATATCGAATCGCTTTCGTCCAAAAAATCAAGACATTCGTCACATCGTGCTTCTATTGAAAAACTCATTATAAAATTACTCCTTTGCTTGGAACGGCTCAATAAATTGTTGACTTATCACATGAGAAACCCATGCGCTAAATAAGCCATCAACCACCGCAATTTTGTAAATACACCTAACAATGCAATCGTTACGGCTGAAATCGTAATCGCAAAATTCGATTACACGTGTTACATCAGTTTTGCCCCACATGCTAGGTTCAAATTCGGGTGCGACCCGATCGACATCCCCACGATAAATTTCTAAAACGCCATTGGGTGTAAGCCGATAATAATTTGAATTGCGATTCAAGCTTTTTGTATAAAAAAATTCGTGCGAAAACAAATTACAGTCAGATGGCAGTGGCATCTGAACGAACAATGTGTCGAACATTTTTATTGATTTCCCTCCCTTCTATTTTGGCGCTTAAAGCCGCTAATCTATTTTGTTGGTGGACTAATTTGTATGCCTCAAATTTCTTGTTATCTTCCATTACTTCTTCTTTTTTACATCCTGTATCAACTTTTCGCTGCCCTTAGCAAAACAGGGCTTGCAATACCACCGATTGCCAAACTTGACTAACTCGGTGTTACGGCCACAATTCATGCAATAACCGTTGTTTTTTCTGTCGAACAATCCCATATCCCTCCTAGAAATATAGGACACAACTTTTTGTCGTGTCCTATATCTATATTATACGGTTTGTTAGAAAACAAGTCTACTTATGCAACTTTTTTTCTTCGTTTTGGAAACTTTGTTCTCTCGAACTGTCAGCGCTTTCGTCAAAGTGCTTTAAAAACGTGTCTAAAAGATATGCGTATGATTCTCTTTGTTCTAAAGCTTGCTTTAGTTCGCCCATAAGACGACGATATGCCGGATGACCTTGCGGTTGGCTTCGCAATTCCATAACAAAAATCAACTCTCGAAAATTCAAATGCCATCGCCAATAAGTTGATGCGCACATTGGAGTCGAATAGATGTCTTTGGGATAGCTAGACGCAAAATATTGATTCGATGCTTCTTCATATATAGAATCGATGCTTGGGTTATCTTCGCAATCGCTGATCCAAACGTTGCAATTTGGTTGTTGCCACTCAATCGTTCCCATTCGGTGACGCTGTAGGTCTCTGAAAGTAGCGTAAGACGTCTCTAAACCTATATCTACAGTCATAAATTCAAGTTCTCGACCTACTTTGTACCGACGATTTTCTCTTTTTGGGCTGTTAGGCAGATGGTCAATTTTCAAATAACTGATTCCTCGGTTTGAAAAAAAACTCAAATCTAGATCGTCCTCTAGCGTGGTGTAATGAAAAGCGTTGAGCCATTGAGCCTTATTAGCCACATACTCTGCAAGCCGTTGTTCGTGAGTAAGATTTGGGAACAGAGGCTTAGCCTCATCGATCAACTTCACTCGCAACAATTCACCGATTTGCTTTAGTTCAATATACGGGGCGGCCAACAGTCTAAAAACTAAGTTTTCAAAAGCCTGAGCGCTGCCATGTGCTCCAACAGTTGTTAGCGTTCCTAAAGGTAACAACCCTCTGGCCAAATCAAGGGCTTTGGCTTTAGATGCTTTATTAGTACTAAGGTCTTCATTGATACTTTTACGATACGCCTTGCGATAAAACTCAAACAAAAGTTTGATGTTTTGATCTTCCTCAATCGACCTATAAAAATCGGTGTCTTTCATCTCGACGTATCGAGATGATTTTTCGATAAAAGATAATGTACGACTTCGTTCAATTTCCTTAGCGGCAAAAATCGATATGCCCTCAAAAACCACATGAAAAGATGCCAGTTGCTGTACTGAATCGTCTCCATACTCGGCTAAAACTCGGTCAAGCAATTCATCTGCTTGATGCTCCAAATTCATTTTTTCCCAAATGGTATCAAACGATTCCAAACTTCTACTAAACCTAGCAAAGGAAGCGGCTTTTTGAAGTGCCTTATCTGAACCTAAAACAGTAATCTTCATTTACGACCCTTATATGTTTTGACGTCTTCCACTAAAGATTGCAATCCCTTAAGGCCATACACGGCCACCATCAATCCGGCCGCTGCCATCAAGGTAAGGATTGCATAAATTAGGAACTGAACCATGTTATCTTTTTGCTCTTTCAATATTTGCTTTGTGCTTAACATTTTCTAACACCATCTCCAACACTGATTTGTTTTGCGCCACAAATACAACACTTTCAATTTTTGGCACAAAATCACTCATTACATACTCAAATTGCCACTCACTGCTCATTAAACCTAGCCCACATCTCTAAATAAGCCATCAAATCTACTGCCGAATCGGTTGCACGTTTACGATCGTGAGTCAAATTGTACAAAAGTCTTCTAAACTTCATAGCTGCCAATGCCAACGCCACTTGCTCTTTTGTGATCTCCATCTTGAATAGAAGACTCCACAAGTAAGCAATTTCTTGACAACTTACATCTGGCGGCCCATAATCCTCATAACGGTCTTGGTCAAGAAGACGAAGCGCCTCAATCAATACTGATGAGGGGCAATAATCCTTGAAAGAAGTTTTTGATTGCGTTTCTGTAGGTGAGTCAAACACAAATTTTCTCTCGCTTGTGTCCTCTTGCATCTTTCTACCTCGCACTTCCTAAACTGTGAAATTCCGTCTATGTTTTGCTTTTCAAACATTTTTCTTTTCTTCTTCCTGAAATTGATATAGCCCTTAGAATCTACGCCCATAAATAATCCATCGAGCGTTTTGTTTCTTTATTTGCATAGTCGCATTCGACACACACAAATTCGCCATTCCTTTTATGGAGTTGATAACCTTCGACAGTGCCACAAATTAGACGTCTTGGCGGCACTTTTGCTTCGACTTTTTTTCGATACAATTTGCCGCCAAAGATACCTGAGACATCAGTAAATTGATTAGCGAAATTTTCGCACTCTTGACGGACAGGACAGCGCTTGCATAAATACAACGCTTTTAGCCCGTCACGTCGAACGTTAGAAAAAAACAAATCTGTGTGGTTTTTACACGCCGCTTTGTCTCGCCAATTTTCTAATTCCATTGTGTCGTAGGTAATCCCCTTTCGCAGTCGTTCGTGTAAACATCTACTGCGTGAGCATAGGCAACAGGATTGTACGGTCTTTGAGCCTGAGCCGCAATGCTGCCTAAATCTTGATTTGGGTTGCCGTGATAAATATTCGACACTCTGCCCAAGCTAATCAAGGCATTTATCCACGGGTTATAGGCCAAAGACACGGGTATGTTACCAAGTTCTCCACCCACATGTAGCTGATACACTCCAAAAGAAGTGTTGTTATCGCCAACATCATTAGCGTTCCATCGAGATTCTTCCCAAGCCATGCCCAAAGCTAGACACACAGGTATGCTATAATATTGAGCAACTTGAGTCACCACCGTTGGCACTGATGGATAAGTAGTACTACTTGCCACAGTGGCGGCGGTGGTTGTTGTTGGTGGAACAGTCGTTGTAGTGGTTGGCATATAGTCATACGCATTTGTAGACACGATGTTAACACGTGGTGCGACGATTTTAGTAGGCGCACTTGAAAACCAATTAGGTATAGCCGGAAGGCTAATAGGCGTGCCTACTGCTCCGGCTAATTGTAAAATATGCTTAATCTTCATCGCTATTCCTTACAAATCTAGCTTTAGTTTTTTCAACTCCTTTACCTGCTGTAAAAGCGACAATTGCCACATTGACACCTAGCAAAGCATAAAAAAACAATTCGTAATTCATTTTAGGCATTTCTTCTCCTTAGAAAGTGCAATCGTGCCTTGTGTAATGCGTACCTTTGCCAACCAAATAGGCTCTGCCGGACGCAATTTCATAAGTGCCGTTAGGTTGCCTTTGGAGTTCAAACATAACTTTGTTTTGTGTGCGAGAGCCAATCTTAGCTAGTAAGACTGGCTTGTCGCAATTTGGACATTTAATAGTCGGCACTTAATACCTTTTCGATTTGTTCTAACGAAAGTTCGTTAGAATTTCTGTACGAACTGTCAAGAACACGATTGACAAATGCCATCTTCGCTTCCTTGTTCGCAAGCGGTTCTAGCTTTGAATAAAGCTTTTGTCTAGCCGTTCTCAACTCATCGCTAATCGATGAGTTTACCACGGGGGCGGGTGCTTGTGCCTCAGTTTTGACCGGAGAACTTTTGACTTGCGCCGTCTGTGGCTTGGCTTGTGGTTGTGGTTGAGGTTGTGCTACAGGCGTAGGTGTAGGCGCAACGTCTCGGTTGCTAGCGGCATTTCCATCGTCATCTTCGTTGTCTGCCGCCACGCCTATAATAGCCATCAGCGCATAACGCCTAGCGTATGTAATGGCCGAACCTTGACGTTGGCTATCAAGCGAATCGAGAGGAACAAACATCGTTGACTTGATGTTTTGACCGCTCTTGTGCAAGAGCATCGTGTGCAAGATCGTTACGTACTCAACCCGTTCTGTTTCAGTTGTGTCGCCCTTTTTGTCGGTAACTCTAATTGTACGTACTTCGGGTTCCTCGATGTAGTCAATTGACTGAATTACGGTCAATCCGTGCTTTGCCAACACAGGTGTAACGATCTTGATCACAGTAGCTAAATCAGCGTACTTCGATCGAAAAAATGTGTTTGTCTTATCTTTCGTAATCGAAGGCATCTCTAATTGAGCCTCGACAAGCGCTGCCGCTAATTCGTTTATTTCGCCAAAAATCAATTTATTTCTCCTTTAGACATGTAAAACATTATACACTTTATGTACGTTTTATAGATCACTTTGTGCTGATTCTACTTTTTTTACCCATTGACGTGCTTTTTTAAGATTGATAAAGCAATCGTAAGCCTCTTCAAGCGTGGTGTTGGCTAACGGGTCTTCAACAATCGGGTCATCGCCCGTGCCGTTGAAATAAATCGTTCTCAATTCATCTAAAGGTGGTAAAGGAATAGTGCCAACCAAATCGCCACTTTCATTGTATTGAGCAATCTCACAATGAGCGTATGCTGCGCCTTGTAGCGCTTTGTCCACTGGATAGCCCGGGCTGCCTGTTTTGTAGTCGATGAGATACGTTTTCCCATCGATCTCAACAACTGCATCAAAACGACCTCCATATTCCAAACTGTCGTCACCCATTGGCGACGGGTTTACAACTACTTCTTCAACATACAAAAACTTAGGCTGATACATAACGAAAAACTTTTCGACGCATTGCATCCAAGCTACTTCGTCTTCAAGAATCTCAATTTCTTTACCAAGCGCCCAATCGAGTGCATGGTCGTGGACTCTTGAACCCAAATCGGCTTTTGCATCCCACCGACGCTTGTGTTCTGCACGACAAGCATGCAAAAACTTGTCAAGCAATGTAGCCTCTTTGGCCTTGACTTTTTCTCCCATAGCATTTTTTACCATAGCATATGGTTTGACAGTATCCGCCACATCTTCTAAAAGACCACCCGTAAGAGTCTCGTATGTAAATCGAGCCGTAATTTCGGCTGCGCTCCAAACTAAAGCTGGCTTATTTAGCATGGACAACGTAGTGGTAACTCCCTCGGCAGGTTTTCTGCCGTGGACAGTGACGTACTTGTGCGCCATCGCTAATTCGTAATCGGTTTTTTTGTTCATAGGTTACATAATATACTATAAAGCTGTATAATCGTTCATATGAACGAAAATATCTCAAAAGAATGGTACTCACCTAAAGAAATCGCACAAATTTTAGATGTGAGCTACCAAACTGTCATAAATTGGATAAAAGCTGATAAACTAAAAGCCTCAAAGATTTCATCGCTTTTGAAGATACACAAAAACGATCTTGAAATCTTTGTTACTAAGAAGAAGGAGAACTAATGGCTACATGGTCTTACGATAAAGAAAAAGACAAGTACAGGGTAAGGGCAACCAACGCTGAAAGTGTTGACGGCACATCTGCAACCGTGATCGTTACAAAGAAAAACAACGAACAGCAAGTAGTAGAAATCGCAAGATGGTCTCGACCTTTTTACGATCAGATTCTAAATGAGGATGTCCGATTCGGTTATACAGACCCTGACTCGATAGAGGCAAGTTCAAAGGGGAACGGTAACAGTAATGTTGGCGGTAAGATAACGACTCTTGAACAAGCTGTCGAAGCCGCAAACTCAATTCTGGCTTATGCTGCCTCTGTATCCGCTGTTTCGTCTTCGTCTTCGTCTTACAACAAAGACATTCCCGTAACATCTGACTACTACGCAAATTCAGAGGACGATCCTTTCTAAATGAGCGGTTCTTGCGGCACAACGCAAGGTTACAAGTCGGGACACAAGATAGGTGGGCTAGTATGCGATGCGTGCTGGCTCGCCTATCTTCATTTTGAGGCACAAAAACGTTATCGAGAGCACGGTACAGATGTGGGCTATATGCAACATGTCATTTACCACGAACCCGCTTGTGATCGTTGCAAAATAGGATACGAAAAAAAACTTAAGCGAACTGTTTCTAAGGCGACTTGGAAAGAAGTGACAGAAATTTGGGAAAGATACACTAACTTTGTAGATAAATGGACGAACTAACCTCGGGAGGGTTTATGCCAAGAACTGAAAGTCGCACCAAAACCGCAATTTGGAGCAATGAAGATTTTTTGTCGTTGGGCGCTCAGGCTCAACGGCTTTACTGGCTCATGTTTTCGCAACCGAACATCGCCCTTACGGGCGTACTTCCTATTACTGTCAATCGATGGTCAAAGTTTGCATCTGATACAACGCCCGAAATTATTATGTCGGCGCTATCAGAACTCGAAGACAAGAATTTTGTAGTATGCGATTATGCGACAGAAGAAATTTACATTACCGCATTCATTTTACATGACGGTGTATTAAATTCGCCTAAAGTAAAATCGGCAGCACTAAGTCAAGTGTCTTTAATTTTATCCAAAGAAATTCGTGCTTTAGTGCTTCAAATTTTGAATGACGAAAAAGATACAAAAGTGCAGGAAAATACCCTATCTGATACCGTATCCGATAACCTATCTGATAGGGTATCCGATACCCATAGGAGGTTGGAGGTAGGAGGTATTAACTTAAAAGAAGAAAAAAATCAATTTGAAAATGAATTTTTAGAACTGTGGAAAGTGATGGCTAAAAATCCTACTTCTAGCAAAAAAATTGCTATGAATGCTTATTGCGCCCGGCGCAAAGAAGGTGTAGACTTTGAAACCCTAGAACGTGCAGTAACTAACTACAAAGATTACGTCACCAAAAACCACACGGAACCGAAATATATTATGCAAGCACAGACTTTTTTTGGCTCAAATGAAAGATATCTACAATTTGCTGATATGATCGTTAAACGACCACCTGTGATAGATCACACGCAAGGGTTTACGGTTATCAAAAATTTCGACACTTCAAGCCTGTAGGAGGGTTTATGAACACGCCGTTTGAGGCTGAGCAAATTGTTCTCGGCGCAATTATGCTTGATTCTAATTGCGCTGGTTTTGCTAGCGAAGCGTTGCTAGTTTTAGAGGCCAAAGATTTTTCTTCTTCAATTCATCGTAACATTTTGGAAGCTATGCGTTCGCTTTTCAAAGATGGCGAAACGATCGAGTCGGTAAATGTCTTTTACAAGATGCAACAGCAAAAGACTGACACCGAAAACACGTTGCGATATTTGATAAACTTGTTAGCGGGTGCAACACTTAACCCGTACTACCTGTTAGAAATATTGACTTCGCATTCGACACGTAAAAGGCTGATTAGCCTAACCGCTGAAATGGCTTCCAAGGCCGATGATTCTTCTGTCGAGCCTCAATCCATTATCGACGACTTTAAGCTAAAAATTGCTGATATCGAAAATGGCAAAATTGGCGCTGATCATAGCTATGAGATAAAGGATTTTTTAGAGTTACCCGAGGGTGACGCTGATGAAGAAATTATCGAAGGTGTGGCGTCTAGGTCTACTCGATTCATGCTAGTAGGCGAAGAGGGGGGCGGTAAGTCAGTATTGCTAAGGCAAATTGCGGCTTTGTACACTCGAAACATTCATCCGTTTACCTTTAAGCCCATTGAAGGTGGTACGGCTTTGATTATCGACCTAGAAAACCCTAGAAGTACAATTAAGGCCACTTTCCAACGGCTTATGCTAGCTAAGTCGCCTTACGATAGTCAGATCAACCAAGAACGCCATCCTTTACATATTCTCGAAAAACCTATGGGAATTGACATTAGGTCACGATCTGCTATGACAGAAATTGAAGCTGTTATAAAGAATATCCGGCCAAAGTTAGTAGTCATAGGGCCTTTGTACAAAATGTACCAAGTTAAAAACGGTGAAACTTATGAGTTGATTGCTCAACAAATTCAAAACAAGCTTGACTACTTGCAAAAGAAGTATGATTTTGCCTTGTTTATCGAGCACCACGCTAACAAAAAGGCTCAGGGTGTGCCTAGAGATATGAGCCCATCGGGTTCGTCGTATTGGCTACGTTGGCCGGAAGTTGGTATGGGTTTGACTATTAACCCTGATAACCCTAATGCGATCGATTTTGAGTGTTGGAGACAACCACGTTTCCCATTGCAATTTCCATCACGTTTGATTCGAGGTCAAGTTTTTCCCTTCTCGATGGCTTCCGCTAATGGCTACCTTGCTCATGAAGGGCGTGGCAAAGGCTAAACTGCCAATATGGCAATTTCCCAACTTGAAGAATTACTCGAATTACAACTTGAAGAATTAAATTTGTCCTACGAAAGAGAGTACAAATTTGATTCTTCAAGGCGATGGAGAGTTGACTTTGTATTACATGAGTACAAAATAGCAATTGAAGTTGAAGGTGGTACTTGGGTAAACGGTCGCCATAATCGGGCGTCATCGATTGAAGCCGACATGGATAAGTACAATGCTCTGGCGATCCACGGTTGGACATTGTTGCGTTTTAGCGGTTCAATGATCAAATCAGGCAAAGCCGTTACTGTCATTCAAAACGCCATACAAAAGAGAAGAGATGAGGCATAAACCTCATCTCTTCTTATTGGCCGCTAAAATGCGTTTTTAGGCTTTAGCTTTCCCAGCCGTGGTAGAAGTAGTCGTAGTTGCTACAGGGGCAGCTACGGGCGCTACAGGGGCTGTGGCAGCCGCTACAGGCTTCCTAGACGTAAACAAGTGTACGATATAAATTACGCCACCAACTATTGCTGATGCCGCAGATTCAAGTCCACTTGCCAAGCCCGACTGATTCCATCCCGGGTGGATTGCAAAAACTACAGCCAAAGCGCCACCTACGGCAGCTACAACTTTGGCTTCTATCGAAGAAACGGGAAGGGTTGATGCCATTATTTATTTCCTTTGTTTAACCATTTGTCAAGATCACTTGGCATGACATGAGACGTGTCAATTTTTGGACAAATCCATCCCGCATGTTCCCAAGTTTTTGCAGCAAATTCGCTACAAATCAGAGTTTTGCCCGATCTAAAATGCGCTATAAAAGGCAATAAAAGATCGAGAGCAATTGAAATTATCGTTAGGTAGCCATAAGGAACGCCCTGCATAGCCTTGGCGTAACGTAGCAAATCTTCTACTTGGGGTTGAGTAAAATTATTGCTAATTACTTCATGGTCAGGGTATGCGCTGATGTTACCTAACGATATTCCATGTTTGAGTGCTTCCATAATGCTTCCGTTGTTGTCCAAAACAACGGCAGCATGATTCCATTTAGCTGATTTTTTGGGGTCTCTTATGCGTTCACCAATGCGTATTAGCTTACCTAATATGCCAGATGAGTGACATAGAATTATATCCCCCGGTTTTGCATTCATTATTTGCACCTCAACTATGATTATATCATATAAAAGTTAATTTTAAATAAGGATTGTATGTCGTTTACTTATTCCCCTATTTTGTGGAAGCAAATAGTCAAAAGTTTTGAAGAAGATAAAACACCGGAAAAAATGCGAATGGTTTTTGTCTCCAAAAAAGAATTGTTTTTTATGACCAAAACTCGTTCATACAAAATTACTGATCTGACGGTTGAGGAAAAAACCGAAGATTTCACTTTGTACAAAGTTATGGATAAGTGGCCGTTTGGCTCAACACCTCATTCATCGTTGAAGGTCTATGAAGAAAATGAGAATTTAGTTATTACCGACGGCACTACGCAATGGAGTTGTTCGTCAAATGTCGCCCAACAATGGGTACAAAGGGCGTTACCTCGCTACAAGGTTGCCTACGTTGGTTTTCAACCATCACTCGAACCGAATCAAATTTTCCATCGTTACAATTGGGCTAGATCAGATGTCATGCTTCCTGCATTTCATTTTATCGAAAGCATAGGCAACCAAATAATGACATCTAAAAATCACAGGCATTATCCGATCGCTTTTTACAGTCCGGCCTCACGTGGGTTGTCTCGCAAGTTTTTTTTGAGAGATGATGAATATGGGTTTTATGTTCGGTCTCAAATGCGAAACACTGCACACAATATTGGTATCGAAATAAAATTCAACCTAAAATTGGCAGAATATGTTGAAAAAGAAATAGAACGTGCTATACTAGATGATGTAAGCCCTCCTAAGCTGGAAAGGGGCGGAAGTGTTTAAACCTTCCGCCCCTTTTTCTTTGGGGTTTACGCAAAGTGACATGTTTTCATATGTTTACGCTATAATGTTATGCAAGTAAAGGAGAGGCGCATGGCAAATTCAATCGCACTAACACTACTATTCAATGTGGGAATGGTAGAACAAATACAACAAGAACAACTCGACAAAGTTGAGACTGTAGACGAAATTATCAATGGTGGCGTCGCTAAGATGATTACCGAAGAAATCACTCACAAGCTAAAAGAAGATATGTCACGCATCATTAGAAATTTGGATTTTCCTAATTTTTTGATTGTGGACATTATTTTTGCGGATGCAGAAAAGATCGCTAACGAAGTCGAAGGGTTGTAGGCTTAGAAACTAAGCCCACAACTTGTATTGTGCGGTAACGATTCCCTTCTCAGGGTCTATAAAATGTAGTCTCTGAGAAGGCTGACCTCTTGAAGCTAGCTTTTCGCTAGCGTACCGATTATCTGATTCTGTTGAAGCTGTGCCATAGACAGCGCCCAACCCATCGGCTAACGATTCCTCGTAGTGCGTGTGGTAGTGTCCAACATACACATCTTGGAACGGCCACTCGTATCCACCACTACGCCATCTATTGCAGTGAGAAACAATTGCTGTTTTAGAGGCAAACCCGTTTCTGCCTATTTCGTCACCATGAATTAATAGCGCTCGGTAGCGTCCAATCTCTACCCGCTGAATGTCTTCGGCTGAATCGTTCCATTTGAGGTGCGGAATGTCTTTTAGAAGTTGTCTAGCAAGTTCGTAACACATTCGATCGACGTTATCGCTTCTAGGCACTGTTGCCCTTGATGAACCTATACGTCCGTGGTTTCCCCACTCGGCGATGACTTCTACTTTTTCAAAATAAGCCAACAGGGTTGTGATCGTATTGACAAGCAAAGCGCTTACATTTACGTATTGCTCGAAAATAGTTGAATCAATTTCAAAAGCCTGAGTAGGAAAATTAAACAAACCTTCGACCATATCGCCACCAAGCAATACGACGCATTTGGTAACGTTTGAATGGTGCCTTACCAAGTCGGTTATTTTCAAAGCCTTGGCAACGACATTTTTGACCCTTTGCGCCATTATCTCGGAGTTGTAGGAAACAGTGCGTTTGCCACCTTGCCAATCAGTTAGATGGAGCAAGGCAACTTTGGTTTTATCAGATTCGTTGTCGTGCCGATAAGGCAAAGTCTTGATGTCGAATGCAGGCATTTGCGCTAGAACGGCATCTTTGGATGCAATAATAACGGCGTCTACCAACTCATCAGTTTTGGCTTTAGCACGTCTTAGCTGTTGCTGTAAGCGTGTAATAGTCCGACGCAATTCTTCGGTTTCTGCCGCCTCAAAAAAAGGATTAGCTTTATCGGACATAACAGGTACAAGCCTTGCGTCGATGTTTCCCTATCGAATCGTATCCAACTGAAAAATTCCATCTCTTCTTTAAGGTTTCGGAAAGAGTCTTGTTGGAAATTCGATCAACCGCTTCTAACGCTTCGGAAAATTGAATAAGTTGTTCAGAACTTAGTTGAGAAATTATTTGCGCTATTTTGCAAACACGGTAAGCTTTTTCTGTTTGTGCTTGCAAAAAAATATTGTTTTCTTGCATGAGTTTAGTTTAGCACGTTTATTCGATTTGTGCGTCGGTTTACTCGAAAAATTTGGTTTCTAAATCGACAAGCATTTTGGCGAGGGTTTGGTCGTTCTTTTTAATTAGCTTCAATTCGGCGTGTACGTCTTTCAACAACTCTTTGACGATCGTATGCGTATCGACAACTAATTTTTCGCTAGCCTCAGCTTGTATTTTTTGACCGACCATGATAACCGACAAAAGAACTAACTGTAAAAAGGTTTGGGCTATCCATTGAACAATAGCCAATGTGCCTTGTTTTAAGGCGCTAGGAAGGCCGACAAGCGCCAAAATAGAAAAGATGTAAGCCATCCACATCGAACCAACGGCGTTGGTCAATTTGACGGCTAACCACTTATTCAGTTTAGAAATTCGCAAAAGCATTCCACTCTGCTTCCAAGTTGCCCAACAACTCAGCGTCGGTTGAAGTGTCAGAAAATCCCACTGTTGCCAACATCCATGCTATTTGATTGACGTAAGCATCAGCGTTGAATAGAACTTTTTGAGCAAAAGCATACCTAGCCGGGTGGTTAAGTGTCGTAACAGGTTCGGTGGCAACTGTAATTGCGGTGGAAATTAGCGCTGCTTTAATCACCGGAAGCCATGTCGCATTTGTCGCATTTGTCGCAATTTGCGCAAGGCTTACTGGGGTTGGTGTCGTTGGCGTTGTTGTCATTTTCTGCTAAAACCCTTTCGGAATCTTCTAAAAACTTATCTATATCTTTGTGTAAGCCTACTTTTTTCAAAACAACAATCCTCTGATGTACTCGGAAGCTTTGTAATCTGCATAAGCGGCTACATGGATACCACCATGTCCCCGGTGGTGAAATGCACAAAGCAACATTAGATTAGCATCTGAATCTATCCATTCGCCAATACTATCTTTGCTAATGCCCGGAAAATCTTTTTCGAGTAAGGTAAAGTCTACTTCGTTTGCCATAGCCAGTTCGATTATACCATGATGAGCTTCAAGCGGTCTAGTGTCGTCGCATTCGGAAAAATCATCATTGCGATGTAAATGGGCAAAATCGCAATAATAAGTGTTACTGTCTTTGCGCATTTTTTTCCACGCTAAAAAATCGTGCTTGTGAGGGTCTTTTTCTCTTGGTTCATGGCTTGGGTATTTTATGCCATATCTATGAGAAACAGTTTGATCGTGCGCTTCTACGATGTCTTTACTCATTGTTTTTCTCATTTTTTACTTCACGTAGATGGTCTTCTAATTTACCGTCTACTCTTCCAACTTGAATTTGAATTTGGCGTATTGCGTCAGCTATGGAACTGCCACCGTTTGGCAATAATTGTCGAGTGGCATCAATTACTTGATCTAATTTATCTTCTAAACTTGTTATACGTTCGATCATCGAAGGAAGTGCCGGAACTCCGGGTGAAGCCGACATTCCCTTGATTTGTTCCCAGACTCTTTCGTTACGCCGTAGCCAATGAGAGAATTTGTACATACCACCTAGAGTGATAGAAATCCCAAACACGGAACCACTAATTAACGAAAATTCTGTAAGAGTCATTACCCGACAGTAACCCTACCTGCATATTTTGCGTCTCCAAACGCAAAAACACCACCATCAGCACCCATAAGGTAATAGCCTTTGCCTGTAGATGTCAAAGCGGCACTAACGATCGGTAACACTAAATTCAAATTTCCGGCTGAACCATAGAACGGAGCACTTCCAAATGTGAAGACACCACCATCAGCGGTGACGATATAGTAACCTTGTTCGGCTGCCAAAATGACAACAGGTGCTTTGTTGACAGTAATGTCATTACTCATAATATTTACTCCTAGTAAAGTGTTGAATTGTAGTTCTGTGCCTTCCCACGTGTCAGTATCTACCTGACCATTTACGCCGGGAATGATAGCGGTTTGACGTTGAGTCACAATTCGAGGAATTGAATTGTCCACTTGCGAAGGGTCAGCAAGCCACAAATAATCTATAGGCATGTTAAGCCATTGATAAGTAGAAACATTCATGTATATAAGGCTTGGACGCTTTAAATTGGTTAGGCAATATTGCATCCATTTTTTGATATCGGCTTGAACCCGGGCTGGGGTCAAGTACGACATAACCGTAGGTTCAACGTCTAAAGCGACCATTCCGTCCGTAGCGTGTGGCACGGTAAAGAAACGATTAAATTGAGCGTCGATGTTATCACTTGTGTACACATGGTATGCACCACGTTTAATTTTCCTAGAATCGGCACCTAAAGCGTTTGCTTGAAAGGTTGTGTCCATTGAATTAGCTAGCCCATTGGCCGTGATATTTACGCCATCACTTGCTCTTAAGAAAACAAAATCGGCGTTTATTTGTGACCAATCAATATTACCTTGAAAGGCAGAAAAGTCGTATCCGTTCATTTTATCACCGATTATTATTATAATAAATAAAAAAGGTTAGTTTTATTAGAAGGCTTATTTATGGTTAAGTTAAACGATATAAAAGAAGAATTTGATAGCATTAGAGACCAAAGAAGAGCACTAAGACAAAAGCGCAACGAACTTGTCGTTGCGCTTTATGAACAAGGTTATTCTTTAACAGAGATAGCTAATTTGTCAAATATTAGTGTCCGAATTTGTCATTATATTGTCAATAATAATTAATTCGAGACTTTTACGATATCGATAAACGTGCTCGGAAAATAGTCAAGAACGTTTGATTGTGCGGAAGGAATATTAATTGCTGCTTGTAGATAATCACCAACGTTGCATCGAATCAAATGGGTGCTCGACATTGATATGTAACCGTTTGGAGACAGGTACCAGTTACCCGATTGGTTTACTTGATTACTATTTATTTGAAGCCACATATAGCTTGCGCCCGCAACAGTTCCATTTGGTTTCCACTCGGCATGAACCAAATAAAGCCCCGCACTTGGTACGTAGTAATTGCTATTTGACGGGTTAAAGCCGTTGTAGTTGTCCTCTATAACAGTGTTGAAAATTACTTGGGAAACACCAGAAGGGTATGAATAACTACCGCTGTACCAAGCTCGGAAAATGGGTTGATGGACTTCGCTAGCCAACGAAGTCAAAAATTGAACTCTTTTGTCGGCGATATCTCCCGATGTAATTGACGTTGCGCCAGCCGGAACTGTCACCTGAGCTAACGTCAAAAAGTTGGCAGGTGCAGATGGCGCACTTGGTGTTGGCGCAGGTACGCCTTGTATATCCACAAAAGTTGTTGAGGAAGTGCCACCACCATAAGCTGCGTCGATAATTTGAATTCCTATAAGATCGATTCGAGGATTGCTAGCGTTAGCTGCCCCAATAGGTAGAGAATATGTAGCGTCGTTATAGACGTAATAACTGCCTTGAAAAGCCGATTGAGTGCCTTGAACCCACGCCTGACCTGTAGCGATATTTACTGATAAGCCGCTTGAAGGTGCGGTAACTTGCATATCGCTTGTGCCCACCACACCATTTTGGGCTATAAGTGAACTAGAAGGCAACCTAAAATCGGATGCTCCATAACTTCCTGATTGCAAAAAACTAGCATTATGAATTGCCATTATTTCTCCTTAATAAACCGTAACAGTAGCAAACGCACCGTAAACGTATCCTGTTGCGCCCGAAGGCATATAAGTGCCCGCTGTCCATAATGAAGCTGTAATATTAGCATTAGGTGCGGTGTTGATATAATCTTTGCCCGTAACTGTAGCATATATGCCCGTAGCGGAACTTCCTGACGATATTTGAAGTAAAGCGGTACGACTTTGAACAGCGGCACCGCCATTAACTTGATATAGCAAATAAACTTCTAAACCCACTGCGGCATTCGCTAAAGGGTTTAGCGCTATAGCTGCGGAAATATCAAATGCGAATTTACCACTTGGACCAACCGTAAAAGATAACGGATTAACATTTTGACTGGGTAATTGAAACGGAGTTAGCGAAGTAACAGTTGCCGTTGTTTCTGTGTAAATTTGCAAGGGGGCATTGACTAAATAAGGAACGCCATTCTGATAAGTAGCCAATGCGTAGATTTGATTATTACTACCCGGAACCTCACCTAAAGAAACTTCTAAACTACCACTTGGATTAAACAATTCCAAACCGTAAGTTCCGTCAGCTTGTTGCCCTAATTGAATTACGGGCGTACCTGTATTCCCTGTTCCCGGATTGAGCATTTGGAACCCATACAAAGGCGTTTTTTGGGTCTCTGCACCTATCGGTGGTATTTGTCCAATGTTAAGAACAGGTTGCTGTTGAGCGTTAGAAATAGTTGTGTTTTGTTGATGTTCAAGATGACGCAACCGTTTTTCGATCGCATTTAATCTAGCAAAAAATTCTGTATTTGGTGGTTGATGGTTTTTTGGCATAGTTTACAGTGGTGGTTTAATAGCGGTTGTCCACGGTGGTACGTCTAAACTCAATTTCAAAGTACTTACACCTTCTTCCGCTATTTTAATATCTGCTTCAATTATTCTATAGTAAAAAAACAATGGTCCATCAAACACGGGTAAATTAGTTATGGTTGATTGAGCCGTATTATCGTATACAACTAGGATATCATCTCCGATAATAAAATCGCTTAATTTAATATCTTTTTCAAACACTAATGTTACTTCCGGCAACGATGCCGGATAACTATTTATTGCTAAATCGCCCAAAGCAACTGCTTCTAACACTATATGCACGTTAGGCGTTGAGTTGATATTAGGGTGCGATATAACATCTTCTAATAAAACATATTCTTGTTGGGCTTGGCTATTTCCAAGTTCCACCACGACCGAGCCCGAAGATGTCGAAGTTTCGTAAATAAAATTTGCTGCTTTAGTGCCATCTTCTTGTATGGTAAACCTAATTGCATTATGCAGATCAAGTGTTAACCCAGATGCCGATGCTACTCTGCCACGACGTGGGAAAGAAAACGATAACGTTATTTCAGGCACACCCGAAGAATTGTATGCCACATCAGTTGCATAATCAAAACCAATCCCATAGCCCATTTGCTGCAATTGAGACACAATCATTTGAACAGTTTGCCGTTCAATAATAGGATACGACATTACTACCCATGACTGTAAAGAAGTACCACCAAATTGCAATTGATAATCCGCTAAATTGGTTGAGAAAATTGTACCAACAGGAATAGTTGTTACTTCAATCGTGTCGCCGGGCGTAAGTGGAACAGCCGTAGTAAACCCAATGACATACAAAATACCTGATTGTCCGGCCGCATAGCTACTATTTGTAGCGTATATATTTTGGTTTTCTAGGTTGATATATATGGGCGATTGAGAGTAGCTTCCTATGCCACTTCCAATACCATATTGTATGGACGTTCCAACCGTACCTTGAACAGTGTTGACGGCTGCGGTGTATGTACCATTTGTTGGGTTAGTACAATTTTGTACTTCAATTCGCACAACACTTTGTGCGGGAATTGTTTGCGTACCACCTATAGTAACGGTAAATGAATTCGATGTTGTGCTGATATTAGCAATAGGTAAAATAACACCGCTTGTGTCAACATTGAAACTAATGGGGATATTTTGAAATGCCGAACCCGGTACGGCCAAAGCATCTGTAACAATTCTTTGAGCAATAATCATAGGGTCTTCGGGCTGCATCCACGTATATGAATAATCGGCTGCCTGAGATCGATGCTCAAAATACGACCAAAATTCATTTCCGGTTAGGGTGTATTGTTTGGTTTGGCTGTCGTATTGTCTAGCCCAAATAATACCGCCCCACACTAATGAACCATTAATATCGACAAAAACTAATGATTGAGCCGGGCTTGTTGCATCTCGCCAATTGATTTGTTGGATTCGAGGGTCTTCAATATGGAGTTTCCCTTGAAATTGTCCGCTGCCATTTAAAGTCTTTTGAAACGTCACTTCGGTCAATGGTAATTCGGCAAGCAACTCACCTGTTTTGAAGTTGTAAAACAAATAAGTGACGATATTCTTTGGAAGTGTTGAATCAGCCATTACAGTTCATACCCATTAGCCCATTGTACCGTTACTGTTCCAGATACAGGTGCAGAATCACCCGAACCAAAATACAAGTTATTTGTACCGGGTATCAGGTCAAACCACGTGCTTCCAAACACTAGCCATGATCTATAATTAGCGCCAAAACTTGAACCAGAAGGAGTATAAATAATGGTATGAGCGTCAGTGTCAATAGTTAAAGTATCCCCTGCGTTTAATGTATATCCGGTTTGAGTTGGGTTCGTAAAAGACAATTCGGGGTTGCCTGAGACGCTAGAATTACTAATATAAGGGTTGGTCAACGGCCCTGTAAAAACAATAATTGGTCTTACGTTGTAATTGCCTGTGTTGGTTACTGATATATAGTTTAACGAACCGCCCCCAAAAGTCATAGGAAAAGTTATGTTGAATTGGGTTGCAGCTGGCGGTGTGCCCAAACCGCTACTAGTACTTTGCGTTGGCGCTTCATACAAAATCGGGTCGGTAGATTCCAATTGCAACGCCACATTAGCCGTTTGAGCCGCACCAAATGCCAAATCAATCGGATATTCTCTGCGCTTGACACGTGACATAATAGCAAGCTGAGGAAGTGTGGGAAGTTTGATATAAAACGGCAACTCATTGTTAGGCTGAGGCGTAAATGCTGTCGCCAAATTGTATAACAAAGTTTCAAGGCTGTTAGTGCCGTCGCTTACTACAAACAAACTCAAATTAAACGTGCGACTGCCATAGACATCGAAGCCTATATACGAACCTAAATCACGTGCCCTAGGCTCATCCTGTGACCTTATTTTAGGGCCGCTAAGACCTTGTGCGTGTTGCAACACGTAAGGTGTGCCTGCGCCTATCGTAAGGCCATTGTACGACATTTGCCAGTCCTGTAAAGATGGTACTGTAACCGTAGTACTTGGAAATGCCATTATTTACCTGCCGTTTTCATCGCCCATGCCACTTCTTGCGCTATTGTATACGGATTAGCGTTTGTATTTGCGTTCACGTTAATTGTAGTGACCGAACCTTGATTTGCGACTAAGGAAGCCCCCGAAGCGCCTGTCATCGCTCCACTTGCTGCTACAGGCGTTCCAGATGGATTCGGTAATGGAACACCCGCACTTTTAATCAGTTCTGCCATTCTAGCCGGATTTGACAAAGGCAAAAGTAATTCAGGGCCAGCCTCACCGATTAAAGCTACAGTCGGTTTATTTACATAACCACCTTCTGCACCTATGCCGATCGCCTTTAATCCACTTCCTAATAAGCTAGTCAAACCGCTACCAATTGAACCTGCAAGTTTGCTGCCAACACTTGCAATTCGACTTGGCAGATTGGTGAAAAACTTGACTATGTTGTCGATAGCTGTAGAAGCCCAGTTGCTAACGTCGTTCCAAAATGTTTGTAAATCGCTTCCAAGCTGATTGACAAAATTCATTACTCGACTTGGGAAATTGGAAACGTAGTCAACAATAACGTTGAAAGCATACGTTGCCCACGAACTAATATCGTTCCATGTATTTTGTGTCTTTGTACCAACCTGATCGATATAGTTCATTATTTTGCTTGGAATACTCGAAACAAAATTAACTACATCGTTGAAAGCTTGCTTTCCCCATACGTTGATATTATGCCAAACATTTTGAATTTTACTTCCAAGATTAGCCATAAAATTCAAAATTGAATTAATTGCGTGGCTAACGGCGGACGAAATATCGTGCCAAACACGAGTCGCAACTTTTTTGATTGTATCCCAATGGTTGATAATGAAAGAAGATAAGCCAAGAAAAAGCGCTATTATTCCGGCGATAACTACTCCAATTGAACCTGCAATTGCACCAGCTATAATTGCTATCGTTCCTAAAGCAATTAAAAATATTTCAACATAATGAGCAACCAAATCAAAACCTTTGGCAACCCACAAAATAACATTACCTATAGTAGTAACAAGACCTTTATTTGCCGCTAATTGACCCAAACCATCCATAACAATTATTATGGCTTTACCCAATAAACTCATAAAATGAATGCCATTTTGAATGGAATTTTTGAATTCATCCATTCCTTTTTTGGAAGTCAAAAACTTAATTAATGGGTCAACAAAATTAGAAATAAACTTGCTGTTGAACTGAGAAAAGACACCCGGCAACATTTTCAAATATGGTTCAAGAGCGGGTAAAACTTTCATCAAACCATCAAGTAACGTCGTTTGCGCACTTGTTGAAATGTTGTGAATAAGCGGCCCCATGTTCTTTTGCCACCACAAAACAAATGTTCGACCAGCCGGAGTCAATCGAGCCATAGCGCTTTGAACTTGGCTTAGCGCACCGATAGGTTGTTTCATGGTCAAAGCAACCTGTTGAGCGGCATAACCTTGATTCAAAAGCGCCAAATTGTATTGGCGTTGCGCTTGTGCGAGGTTTTGCGTAGACTGCACCTGAGCCTGTTGCAAATACATAGTTGCGTCAGCATTAGAAACTTGCGCATTGTACATAGCGTTATTAGCCTGTACGACGCCCTGTTGCGCCTGCTTGACGGCATCACTACCTTGAACACCTTTGGCGCTTTGGTATTGAGCCGTAGCTTGCAATTGCTGATATTGAACATTCAAATCAGTAATTTGCTGTTTGGCCTGTTGATACGTAATGAGCGCTTGTTCCCGCTGTAATTGCGTAGCTGCGGGATCGCCTAGCGTTTGAGCAAGCGATAACTGAGCTTGCTGCAAAGCAACTTGTGCGCTTTGAATTTGCAAGTGCATATCAGCAAGTTGGGTTTGGTAATCCTGCAATTGAAACTTGGCTTGCATGGTAGCCTCTGTCAACTGCACCTGAGACATGTACTGGCCAAATTGAGCGGCTTGCAACTGTTGCGTAGACAAAACTACTTGTTCTTGCGATTGGTGAACCTGATCATAAGCACCAACCTGAGCTTGCGCCAATTCGATATACGAAGATGCAACCTGTGCGGCCGAGTTAGCCGTAGTTTGGTTGTTGCTGATGTTGATCTGCTGACGTTCGTTAGAAATCTGTTGTTGCTGCGACGCCGCTGTAACCATCGCACTGATGGCGTTAGATACGTTTTTTACGCCAGCTAATAAAGATAGAAACCCACCAGCCAAGCCCGTCATAACACCCGGTGCGACCGCACCAAGTGCCATTAAAGCCACGGGTAATGCTTTTATCTTAGAGGCTAAACCCTGTATTGCGGATTCCGCTTCACCCGTATTCACTTCGGGATTCATGGGCGGAGGTGATTTGAGTTTTTCTAAATCAGCCGCTAATTTTTCGATATCAGCTTGTGCGGTTGCCGCTTCAATTTGAAGTCGAATTTGAGTTTTTTGAAGCCTAAGAGGAAGTAAAGCTGCTTCGGTTTGGGCAATTTTATCTAAAGCTTCGGCGTTATCAACTCGAACTTTAGCGACAACTTCTTGTCTGTCAAGTTCTTGAAGCCTAAGTTCAAATTGAGCTAAATGGGCTAAACCATCTGCATCATCGGCGCTAAGTATTGTTGATACTCTTTTGCCCTCTAATGTCGCTATTTTGGCTTCTACGGCCGCTAATTTAGCTTCTGCATCCGCAGAGTCAACAGTCAGTTGTAAAATGGCTCTAGCGTTGTTTAGACGCACCATTTCTGCGTTAAGAACGGCTAACTTATCTAAAGCATCCGAATCTTCAACTTTGGCACGAGCAACTATCTCACGTCGCTCTAAATCTTGTAAAGCGAGTTTGAGAATGTTTGCATTTTGAATTGCGCCTTCTGCATCCAAAATAACTTTTGGATTAGCTTGCGTGTTTCCTAGTTCTTTGACTTTATTGGCAACAATAGTAAGACTTTCGGCATCATTGCTATCAACGTTGATCCGAATGGTGGCTTTTTCTTCACGCAAATCCTCAACAAGCGCTTTAGTTTCCGCAATTTTCTTAACCGCTTCGTTATTGTTGCCACGAATACGAACGGTTGCTTGTTTGCCATCGAGACTATCAAGTTCGGTTTTAAGCCCCTCAATTAGCTCTTCGGCTTCTTGCGTGTCGGCCAGAACATTGACTACGGCTGTTTTATCGTCAAGTTCGTCTAAGCGAGTTTTGACTTCATCAAGTTTTTCGATTTCTTCTGTGTTGACGCTAATACGAACTTCGGGATTGTTGGCGCCAAAACGAGATAAGCGTTCTTCGGCATCGTCAAGTTTTGCTACGAAGTCATCGATATTAAGTTCAAGAGAACCAATTACGGGAGGAAGTTCACCAGCCATTAAATTTTCATTCCTTTGCCCCAACCACCAGCAAGATAATCACCCATAGCGGCTTTTGCCACCGAAATACCGATAAGCATATAGTGCGCACCTTGCTGTTCAACTCTTGTAAACTTAACCCATCGTCCTAATTTTTCCCAAAAGAATCGCATGTAAGGTTGAGTTTTAGGCACAAGAACACCGCCCAACTCACGTTGTCTTGCGTAAATAGTGTGAGGGGCAAATTTGACAGTCCAGATATAGCCGTCACGCCTAGATTCAAAAGCGTAAATGGACGATTTTAGATGACCTGTTTTTACAGGGGTGGCATCTTTTGCATCTTCTATCATCATGTCAGAACCACCACGAGATAAATCACCCGTGGTGGTTATAATGTTTTGTTTTAGTTTTTGAAAACCAGCTAACGTGTCGCCTATATCGAAACTCATGTCAGTGATGCACCAGCCATTTTAGCCTGCAATAATGCCTGCTCTTCTTCTTCCATTTGTATAAATTGCAAAGTCCATTCGGTAAAATTTGCGTCTTCATTTAAGTACTCTTCGTGAGATAAATGCAAGACCGATCTTACTTTATATTCTTTATATAATTCTACAATTTCTGGGTCAACAGATTTGGGAGAAGCTTTTCCTAACCGAGCATCTTTAAAGATTCTTAGCTTGTAGGCTCCGCTTTTAAATCGGCTAATTCACCTTTACTAAAATTAGATGATTGAAAAGCTTTACCTACTAACGGACTAACTATTTCGCTAATTTCATCAAATAAATCAGCATCCATGTCTTCTATTGTGTCCATCGTTGGTAGCGGTTGTTTGAAACTCCAAGATTCTAAAAATGCAATAATTGAAGCTTTTTGAAGATTCAACATGGTTTCTAGTCGTTCAGAACTAAAAAAATCTGATGGTAACTTAGTCAAGTCACTAACAGTTTTCAAACTGTCGGACGTAGCAATTGTGCCATCTTTAAGTTCAATACCGCCCGCTAGGGCATCTTGCTGTGAACCAAGAAATACGCTTGACGATGCAAACATAGCTGACTGTAGGACTTTTCGAGCCCCTACAGTCAGCTTTTCCCTACAGGTAATTGTTCCACCAGTAACCTTATAAACTGGCATTTATCTCCTTAGTACGATGCAGACTCGCTATTTATCGCAACAAACTTGATTGGAGAATAACCTGCAACTCCATCTGTTGTGTTAGCGTTAGTTTGATATTCTACATCTATTGTAACATAATCCTTACCAAATGAAGCTACTGGGTTTTTGAATTGCACACTAGACATTTGGAATTCAACGCTATGAGACAAAACAGGGTCAGTAAATTGCATTGTCAAAGTTTGATGAGCGTAAGTCAAAGCATTTTGATATGCCGTTTCATTAGCCTCAGCAATAAACGTCAACTTGCCGGAAGCGACCAGAGGCCCGCTCCAAAGTCGATAAGGCGACTGTTGCCCGATAGACGGAATAGCTGCGGTTTCACGCTTTAGATCAAGCGAACCGGATATCAAAACGGTGCTAGCAATCCCACCGATCGAAATTGCACCCGACCATGCGGGAATAAATACTTCGGTCGAAAATGCGGCCGTTGGTGCGGCAACTTGAGTGAACGCATTGGCCATTATCTTTGTGCTATATGTCAACGCCGCATCTACAGAGAACGACACGCTAGTATCACCAAACTGTCCAGCGGTAAATTGCTTTGCCGCACCGCCTGTTTGAGTAATGTTGTCTACATCAATGCCAGTGTAAGAAGGCGGCTGTGAACCCGTTGTAACGGCTTCCAATAGCGTCATGGTGTGGGTGTAAGGTGCGGCAATTCCAGTAATAGTGTCCGTACCAAGAAGACCCATCATTACAACGGGAAATGTGTCGGCAAAAACGTTGCCCTTGAAATCAAATTCATCGTGACGAACACCCGGGATATTATCGTAAATTGACGTAGCCGATCCACGAATTCCCTTATCTTCTATCCAAGTAATGTTGGCCTTAAGAGAGGCGTCTTGATCGATAGGAATAAACAGTGTGGGCGTAGCTGCCGTTCCTCTAGTGGTTTCCTTGCCTAAAGCAAAAAACCTATTGGCGGATAAAAAAGGCATTTATTATTCTCCTTCGGGTATTTCTACTGAATTAGGCGTTTCCACCAATTCCTCTGATTCTTTTACATCCTCATTACTATTATACGGCTCTAAAAAAACATGTTCCGTCGACTCTAAAAGGTTGACAATATCACCGGGATTCGCAACTAAAATTTTAGAATTGTTATCTAAAATGGTAGGAAAAATCCGAGTTGAACTTCCTGTAAATCTATAGCTGTAAGTTGTTTTCTTTTTAGCCATTAATGTCCCCTGTTCAAAATTCTATTTCGCAACCTTCGCTGAGTTTGAATACGAACTTCTGTTTTGGCAAATTTGGCAACCGAAATAGGTTGCTTTTGAGCCGTTTGCTGTTGTTTCAATTGCTGATTAGTTTGCTTAATTCTGCTATGCAAAGTTTGATGTGCTTTTGCCATTTTCCTACGAATCTATCACTTCTACTGCCGTCACTTCAATAGTGCTAAATATGTATGCCCCTTGCTGTTGAAACAAAACAGGCATTCCGCATTGCACCCTAATATCTTCTCCGCCTGCATCGGAACCTTCTCCCCATTGAAATATTACACTTGGGTCTCCAGCGTTGCGATCGGCTAAAATGTGGGTGACTAAAGCGTCCATCAAGGCGTCGTTTTCGGCACCTAAATTTTGAGAATCGGTCGAAATTCCATAATGATAAACGATTAAACCGATAACATATTGTCGCCATTTGCGTCCATTTTGAGTGCCACCAATGGCAATTCTTTTTTCGTTTTGCGAAACAATATGCAAATACACAACAGCACCATTATCCGCACCAGCAATTGCCGTTGGCATAAAATCGCTTTGAGGTGTTACCTTGGGTGGATATGCGTAAGCCGTATTTAGATTAGGTATTAATCCGGCCGTAATACCGCTTTGAATATAATTTACAATTGCTGTTCTTACTGCACTTCTACCCATTAGAAAAGCCCACCTTTTGTCCTTATTCGATATGGCTCCAAGAATTCTAGCGCATATGCAACATCACTTTCGATGTCACCTACGGAAGCGTTTCTTTTAGTTGGGGCAGTCATTTCGTCAAGGGTAAGTGAAAAATCGCCTCTTGTCTTGATTAGCGCTGTGGTAAGAAATATAATTGCTTGCGTAACGTCATCAGGTATCGCAGTAACGGGGATGAAATCAGGTGCGGTTGGCACGGTATGACTATACAACAAAGGCGAAGTAAGTGTAACGGTTGACGTACCGACTCCGTTAGTCACGCTCGCAACAGTAACCGACTCCGTATTAGCGCCGTCTAATATCTCAAATGTGGTATTAGGATAAACGCCTAACAAACCGCCGTTAGTACCACCCGTTGATGTGAGTGTCAAAGTTGTGCTTCCAGCCGTTGCATTAGCCGCTAAAGACGTATGAGGATAGCCATTTACGTATGACCATACAGAATACATCCTACGCCCATTTTGCAACGAACCCATAGGAACCACAGTCGGGTATACTGTAGCGTTAAAGACGCCATAAGCGATCGGCACGTAAATTACCTGAGAACCAAACCTTATACTAGTCGAAGCGGAAGACAAATAAGGACTTGTGCTTGAAGGGTCATACCCGATTTCTAAACCGACTAATTCCATAATCGGCCTGTAATCGCAATACAACCGAAGTTCGTTATTGATTATTTGCGTGTAAGAACTTTGCACTGTTAGCGTAGCCGCTAGCGAAGCACCTTTGCCAGCCGGATCAGTTCCAAACAAATACCTATCCGCCCATCGAGAGGCACGACGAATCGTGTCAGCTAGGGCTTGGGTTTGTTGAGCCGCATTTCCGCCCGGCACAAGAGACGATGTAGACATAGCCGTAGGCGCATATATGTACATCGAAGTACTAATATATGGCAATAATAAACCGTACCCACCAACAGCGGGATTGATTGCAGGCGTGCTAAATGCCTGTGGTAAGTACGGTTGGCTCATTACTCAGCTTCCTTTTTAGGTCTTCCTCGGCGCTTTGGAGTATCTTTATCTGCGTTGTTTTCATCGGCAGCCTCAGCCTCAATTTCAGGCACAACTGCCGTCAAATCATTTTGAACTTCGATGACAACAGCTTCATTTCCCGTGGTAAAAGGCGTGCGCATATCTTCAATAATTGCGCCTTTTTCAATTGCGATTTGCAACTGATCAAAAGAAAACCAATTTGTACCTAATTCGTTTCTGAATTCTGTAGGAATATCAAACCAACCATTTGCATCAGCCACAAAAGCGTGATTACCGACAATAATACTTTCGATGTCAGCGCTTTTATACATTATGACGTTGCGTTTGTTTCGATCCTCACCAAATCTTTCACGCTTGACAATAAAGTTTTTCAAAAACATAGCATTCCTTTATGGGCTAGGGGGAAATTCCCCTAGCCCATTATAGCTTAGATTACACCAGCTCCGATGTTTTGAATCATACCCATTGTGGCACCAGCCTTGTTACGGAAGGTCTCAATGGCTCGAATTTCAAAATCGTAACGTGGGCCGCCGCCAGAAGTGTTGGCTACTCGATTAGAACCGTAATCAAACCGTGCATAATCAAGCTGAGTCTCAACACTAAGAGGCGTATCGATATTGGCACCCGGGAAAGGAATGGTGTCAGTTACCGCAATGACGGTTCCCGATGGGATATGTGGATGCAATTCAATTTGAATTGGCGTTCCACCCGTAGTCTTGTTGAGGTAACGAGTAACCGTTCCACCCATCGTGATCGCATTCCTACCGTCGTTAGCCGAAGGACTGAGGAAAGCAACCGCCTGTGGCGTATCAAGAAACGCATTCGACAAGTCGTTGACCGACTGAGAACCCATAAGATAACGGGTTGGGCTAATCTGCCACTTGTTGTAAATGGCCTGATTAAGCTCATCAAGTTCAAGAACCGCAGTTCCCGATACGTGGAAAGCCGAACCGTTGTTGGAAGCCCAATATGCACCTTGGCTTGTTCCGGTTCCCGGTGTGGTCAAGAACGGAATAGAACCAGTTCCATAATCTCCAAGAATCGAAGCGCTAAGGCCGTTCATCCAATTAGTCGCATAAGAAGTGTCAGTCGTGGGAGGCGTGGTTGGCGCTACGTTTGACAACAGCGGAAGGCTTGGAAGTGCCTGAGCAACAGTAGGTATAGAAGTGATTGTGACCGTGTTGACCGTAGTCGTGGTGTAATAAACCATGTTGGTGCCACTAGAACCAACAAACCAGTCATAAGCATACGCACCCTTGACGGCACCAACACTTGCTACTACCGAGTTGGTCGTGCCAGCACCCGTGGTAACGTTTGCGCTTGCAGCAGCTATACCACTACCACCGTAGTAGTAGTTGACACCAGATCGAGCCGCAACTGTTACATATACAGCCGAAGTTGCTCCGATCGAGCCGCCCGAAGTAGAGGCCGCTAAAGTAGCCGCTGAGATGGTTGGTAGCGGGAAGTTCTGCCCCATCAAAAGGTTGATATCCTCAGAAATCATCAACTGATTCAAAGTTTGAACAGTGTTGATTGCTAGAACGTCCGCATAACCCATTGACTGTGCCTGAGCATCCCAAGTAACAGTTCCACCCTGTGCAAGCGGTGCAAACTTAGCGTAAACATCTTGCTCTTCGATAAGGGTCAAAGGACCAGCATAATCAAATTGAATAGCGGCGTTAGCCTGTTGGTTGTTTACGTTTAGCAGTGAACGCCAGTAAGCGTACTGTGCGCCCTGTGATGCCTTAACTCTTGGAGTAGAGTTACGAAATGGCGTGGTAACAGGAACAAGAGATACAAGCGGCTGTAAATCGACACCATAAATACCCGTAGAGGTATTGATGCCGCTAGTAGCAGCCTTCAACATATCAAATGTTTCCTGAGTTACGCCTAAAATATCGGCAGCATTACTCATTTATTTTCCTTTTACTAAAACGAATTGCGAAATCGGGCAACTGTAAGTTCGTTACCAAGCTTCGCCTTTTCAAATGGATCGGTAGCCGCATTGTACTTATCTTCAAGCGACTTGATCATATCAACCGACTCAGGGGTTACGCCCCGTGCAACCGCAGATAGACCAGCAGCATTGACGAAAATGCGATTGTCAGATTCGGACTTTTCAATAGTCTCGATTCTTTCGATAAGAGGCTTGATAGCGTTGCTAAGCAATTCATCTACGCCCTTAAGAAGCTCTGTGCTTCCCTCAGCGGACTTGGACATGTCGTCGTCATCAGAATCATCATCAGAATCATCCGCATCAGATTCAACGACCTTAGCGTTCTTAGCCTTCTTGTCGGCCTTCTTGGCCTTCTTAATTTCTTCTTTAGCGGCTTCGGCCTGTACAATAGCGTCAGCAATCGCCTTTGATAGCTCTTCGGGAGTCATATCTATTTCTGTTTCCTTTTCTATCGAAGATGGCTCTTCGTCTTTTACCAAGCCTTGCAGGGCTTCTATGGTGTTTAAGAGTGCAGCGTTTGTCTTCATGACACTATTGCCGCTCGAATCCGCAACATCTCGATTAGAGTTGGCGGTATCGTCATTCGACGAATCTTTGTATATCTTGCTAGCGGCGATAACATCAGCTTTTTGAGCTTCCACTAGCTTTTGAACTACGACAACAAGCTGTTCGATAAGCTTGTCTACAACCTTGTCTGTAGGCGGTTCGGACTTTGCTACAGTACCTTGGCCGCTTACAGATTGAATGCTTTCACCGGAAATGACGCTTCCATCACCGCCGCCTTGATCGCTTGACAACCCAGTGCCACCACAATCAGGACATACGCCAATACCGATTACTTCAAAATCAACTTTTCCTGTACCGTCACACGTTGCGCAATTAGGAACAATATCATTAGCAGCTTTAGCTAATGAACCATCGGATTGCCAATTGTCAGGTATCATTTTAGACTCTCCAAGCGCCTTTGCACGACGCATAATATAAGCTCTTAGGGCGTTATGACTTGCAACTTTGCCACGGCCAACAGCGTGAATAGCGTTCTTCAAATCTTCGGTATCCGCTATCGGATAAGAAGTTGTGCCGGGGTAAGTTTGCCCTTTAGACTTAAGTTCTTTTAATTGATCGGCGTTGTATTTTGCCTTGACTAAATCTTGATATTCACTTTCAGATTTGGCTAAAAGAAATGAAATACCATTGGCAGGTGAACCAACACCGTCAACTCGATCTGCATCCATATCTATTAATTGTGTAATAGTGATTGGGTTATTCATAAACTATCTCTTTCGGAGATTACCTAATTTGCTAGGGTCAGGCATAGCTCTTTTAGCTTTGCCTTGTGGCGAAAAACCATTGATTTGTCCTGATTTGACCAAGTTCCAACCTTCGTCATTCCACAAAACTCCGATTAGCCAATCGCCTGATTTGACTATGTAACCGTTGTCTTGTGGCCAATCAGGGCCACGATATATGTAAGACTCAACAACTTTACCCGCACCAGTTGTACCTTCGGCGTGATGCAAACCGACCGTACCGCTCTTTTGAAGGTAATTCCAAGCGGCTTTTTCTAAAGTTTCAGCATCAGCAAAGTCTTGAAAACCATCTTTGGCACGGCCGCTATCAGCTAAATTAGCGGCGTATGCGACGCCTAACGTGTATTGTTGTTCGGCTGAACTTTTGACAATGTTCATATCAACGTTCTGAGGCGGAGCGGGCGGAGGTGTGCCGGGCGTATCGTCTAATTCATCATCGGTGGCAAAAGCGTGTATAATGTTAGACAAGACAGCGCCAAGGGGGATTTCAGCAGCATTAGCCGCCGATTGAAAATCTAAATCTGTCAAATTGCGAGAATCGTCATGTCGATTATCGTAATCATTACATCCGCAAGTAACACACATATTTTAAAATTATAATTATTATTTACAATTACATTTGGAGGATTATGTTTTTTAGAACTTTAGTTTCGTCAGGAATACGCCATTACGCTCGAAAAACACGACGTAGAATGCGTAGAAAAATATTTAAACTTTTTTAACATTTTTTATTTTTCCGTCAATTAAAGTATTCCACGGTACCAAAACTAAGCAATGATCGGCGGCCAATTGAGCATTAGCGGCTGAGTTGTCTACAAACAAATCAACTTTGTTTTTCTTGATCCATTGAGCTTTGGCTTGGTGCGGAGGATCGCCAAAACAAACAATTTGGTTGTAGCACTTACCAAGACCAATTGAATTTAAATATTGCTTTTTAGATTCAACGTCGCTAGGAGAAACAGTTTCGCTTGATACACCCGTCAAAATAATAACTTGGTGTCCGGCCGCTTTCAAAGCCATTAGCAAACTTTGAAAAACTGCCGGATCGCTATCTACAGTTCCATCTATGTCAAAAGCTACTTTCATTTTCATCCAAACTTCTAAATGCGATTACGTAACTAGACGCCATATGGCCGTCCAAACACCGAATAATAACCTTTTTTAGCCTAATGCTTCCTATTGAGTATTTTACAATGCTTATTACTTCGGCTATATTATTGCATTTTGGGCAATCATAAATCTTTACCATAACGGTTCAATACTACACCTACAGTTGGGGTGAATTGGTGGCGAACTAGCAACATCATCCATCGAGTGAGGGTTAGCCAACTCAATAGCAATGCACGTTGGACAAGCATTTTCTTGCGTAATTAGGTTGAACATACCGCTATCTTGTGAAGATGCTACCGCTATTTGGCCTTGCGTAATGCCTCGATTGATTTCTGTCACGGCGATAGTCTTAATTCTACTACTGTTATCCAAAGCGTCAATAATCATTTTCTTGATTTGGTTTTTGGACAAGTTAGAATTATGTCCATCAACTACAATCTTAGCTATAATCTTGCGTGTAGTGTCATCAATTTCATCGATCCATTGAGTTTCAGAACCCAATAGTTGATCCAACCCATAACGCTGCAACAACTCATCCGCATTTAGATCGCCCGGCTTCCAAGCATCCCAATCTCTATCTACGGCCGCCGCTCGAATTGTTTCCGTGTTGTTAGGATGATTAGCCATTAGATAGCGAACCATCGCACGCATGCCCACAAAATAAGCATCTGTCACCATTTGCTTAATGGCTTTATCAGTGGCCGGAAATTGAACATTAGCAAACGAGTTAGCGACCATCAAAACAGTTGCATCTAGTGCGGCTGCGTATGAAGGCGATCGAGACGTTTGCGATGAAATTCCTCGATTGTCATTACCTAAAACGGGATTAGTTTGCAAGAAATTACTGTAATGTTTTACCGCTTCTTGGGTAAAAATTGAAGTAAGTTTTGGAATCCAAAATGCAACTAGCGCCGCTTCGTCTTTGTTGGCGTTGTCCGGTCGTCCGTTGGGTTTTTGCGAACTTTTAAATTGGCACCACCTGCCTTGATAAAGGCGGTTTCTCCAATAGAGTTAGCTAATTTGGCACGTTCAGAGTCTAAATGCTTGAAGTCAAATTGTCGCCACGAACCGTTGTTCTTGATTCTATTTTTGACATAGCGCTCAAACGCTTTGAGTTCTTCGTAAACTTCTTTAGTGACCTGATTGTCGGGCTTGACTTCGTAGCCGCCCTTACTAGGGTCAAGTGGCGAAGGCGGTTCATAATTCGGATTTCCACCTTCGCCGTGCGTGCGTGTAGGCTGCGCATTCGGCGCCTCATACGGTAACTTGTGGTCAGGGTGAGGTGGCTGATTCGTATGTATACTTTGCTGTTCAGTAGGGTCAGGCTGTTGCATACCCGGCCATATATAGGACTGAGGTATAACTGAACCAGCGAAAGGAGCACCCGTTTCAGGATTGACATTTCCGGCGACTGCGATAAGAGCCGACAACGGAACCGGGCCTGTTCGAGATGTATAAAATCTAGGAACCCGCTCATCCTTATTAACAGGTAAAGCCAAAACATTTTCACGAACTTCATCAGGCGATTCAGCCCCCATCGAAACGTATAGTTGGTGCGCCTGTGCTTCAATTAACCTATCCTCTTTTTCACGACCAGTGTCAAACTTGATCTGTACAGGTAAGTCTAATTCATTTTGCAAAATGTCGTTTAGAATTGCAGTAAAATGCACTACGTTAGGCGTACTTGAAATACGATCTTGAACATCCATCTGAGTATCGCCCGAAGCACGGTTGACATCATTAGTAAATCCAAGGTTGTGAGGCACTAAATTGAACGCCGCAACGGTTCTGCGTAAAACGTATTCAGCTACTTCGGGGTCAAACTGAGTAGGCTTATAAGACTGCAAACTACTGCCATTAGGTAAGAATTTGACGCCATGACGGCCTTCTTGGTTGCCATAAAGCATTGCATCAAAGTATTCTTGAAGCGCTCGCAAACCATCAGGGTCGGACATGTCGGCAGGTGCATTTAGGAATGCTTCCGGCACTGTTCCGGCAGTAAAAAATTGCAAGAAATACAATTGTAATCTAACGTCAGTGTTGGCGTTGATTAAAACTGATTCAATTGGCGACATACCGTATGGAGAATTGGAAACAGGCCACTTAGGTTGGTAAACCAAGTCATTAGCGCTTATCCAATCCCACGGAACACCCATAATAAATTGCTGATAAGCAGGTGCGCCGCCTGTTGGCTGATCACCAAAATAATCAACCATAGGAGCGATCGTCGTGCCGTCAATAACTTTCAAACTAATAAGCTTGCCAGCCTTATTACGTTGCTTATAAAGCGCCCCGGCATCGTACTTGAATATATCCCACATCCACTTGGTCAACCAAGCGTGAAACAAGTTCACATTATCGGGCTTGTGAAAAAACCTTTTAGCTTCTTGAATTTCAGATTTGGCGTTGTCTTCCCATCCATCCATAGGCAAAAACATCGGCCTAAACGAAACCATATCGTTGATAATGTATCGAATACATATCTGCGCTACGTCGTAGCCAGTGATAATTTTATCAAGTGTTTCAAATGGAATTCTATCGTGGCGAATTTCGGTTGAAGTGTTGCGCCCCGTGGTGTAATTGTAGTTACGAGGACGCTTATTATAGCCATAAAATGGGCGTAAAGGCGTCCCGGGCGAAAATGGTTCAGCCCAATTTATGCCTTGAAGATTAAGCTGAGTTTCAATTGATTCAGGAAAATCCCCAGCTTGTGGTGCTAAGTTTTGGGCTGCGATACGGGCAATATCTTTACTTGATATCGGGTTTATTGCGTTGCCCGTAAAAGGAGAATTCGCTTGCTGAGGCGCAATAGTAGCCTTTTGGATAGCATCAACTACAGGTGCTAAACGTTCGTGTTCTGATTGAGGAATTTCTTTTGCTAATTTATCATTAGAGGCTATAATGATAGCCTTTTGAATGTCGAGTGGTGTTGGTACATTCGTACTCTTGCTGCGTGAAAATATAGCCATTTACGCCTCTGTGCTAAAAATAATACTTTTATTGTAGCGGTAATAAAAACAACTTTATTTTGCGTCGTCGTCTATTTGGTTTTCTTGATTTTCAATTTCGTATTCTGCAAAAGTAATGTTGCAGTATAGACAACGTTCAAGTCTCCAAAAATGTTTACATGTAGGTTGATTTTTAGTACTTCCAATTTCTTTTTTGGCGTTATTTGCCAAGTATTGCAAATAACCACCCGATGAATTGGCTTTGAGGTTAAGCGCCGTAAATCCCCAAACCATAGCGTCTAATCGGTTAGGCGAAGTATTAGATTCAGGCGTCCAAGCCGTCATTTCATCTTCTAGCTTAGGAAATGAACCCACGTGGTGGACTTTGCCTTTAGTAAGCCACGTGTCAGGGTTGCTAGGATCACCATATAGCGCTGCGATCGGTTCAGCCCGCTGTTGCTTGCCACGACTTGCCCTTACTTTTTCAAACATGCCATAGTAGTGCTGCGATCTAAGCGTGTTTTCAACCATGTCACCACCATAGTTCACCTCAGCCACTATCTTGTTGGCTTGCCAAGTTTCATAGGCTTGCATCGCCACTTGCGCCCACTTACTAGGCGAATAACGGCCGGATAAGTCCTCTAGTACATACCCATGACCATCTGAATCTTTGCCAACGACAATAATCCCAACTTCGTCGCTTGTGGCCTTATCACCGCCCGAAGGGTCAATCGCAACAACTATTTGAACAAGTTGCAAAGGCAACGAAGGACTAACTCTCAAAGAGTCAATTTGAGCCAACTTCCATAATGCACCTTCCATATCCTCTAGTAATTCACCCATCAACTCTTGGCGCCCAATTCGAGTGCCTTCATAAGAATCAATAACATCTTCTTTAAAGTTGCTTGACAAATTCTTTAGATTGGTGTAAGTAGAGGCTGTCGAAATAGCAGTTCGACGATGGTTCTTGATCTCTTTGATCAATTTGACGTTTTTAGGCGTGGTCGTAACAATAGCCTTGGGATGCTGCCCTAAACGAAGTCCAAGTTTCAAGTTGTTCCAAGACGTATCAAGCACATCGCCTTTGATAGCATCTTTCCACGCCGCCGTTTCGTCTCCCCACGCCAAATCGTGTTCTGGGCCTCGCAATTGGTTAGCAACTTCTGCCGAATAACTTGTTGCCATCGCTCCGTTTGGCCAAGTCAACCTTCGTTTAGACGATTCCCATTTGGGTTCAAAGCCACGTAAAGCCCCGATGTTGACTAAACCAGATTCGCCTTCAATCATAATGTCTCTAACGTCGGCAGGCGTTCTACCGACCAAGGCGATTCTTTTAGCTTGATTAGTCATGACCATCCATGTAATGTATTCAGAGGCCGATCTTGTCTTCCCTGTACCACGACCAGCAAGATATAACCAAACAGTCCAATCGTCGCCTTGTGGCACCTTCTGATCGGTTCTAGCGTGCCTACAATGCTTTGTGTGTTCATCAGAAACAATAGGATGATCACACCACCAAGCTCCATAATGAGGATCGCCAGTACACTCAGGCAAATCGCAATACCAAACTTTGGGCTTTTGGGAAATCATGTCAGAAAGTTGAGATAAGATACTCATACGTGCCTTTATAATATAACTATGAAAACTACTAGCCCATTTTCGCTGCCTAAAGAAACATTAAAAGAAAATAGGCTTATTAAAAAAACTATACCTTATTTTGTCGAAAATATTTTTGGCAGATACCACCAACCATATATATTCTCGCCCCTTGTTTCAAGCGGAGATATAGAAGTTTACCTATCCAAAAAACATCGCTTTTACGTCGAAACGCTATTTCACAACAGCGAGTCCTATGTTTTTTGGCGACAAACCTCTAGTCCGGCCTATAACAAGCTTTTACGCTACGAACTAATGAGGTGCCTACCTTACTCCACAAAGGCGCTAGAAGACGCTTCTAGGGGCATTTTAGACACGACTAGTACTATCAACGGGTCAATGTCTTACTACGTAGCCATGCAATCAAGATACAACCTCATGCTAGGTATCGAAAACGGCTTCCCAGACAAACCCATTCCCAACATCACATTAGATCAAATAACCAAATTAGCCGATCTAACTTATCACAAACTAGAACTTCAATTTCTAACAGAACTCAACCCTATCGAATACTACGATGAACATTTCGTCTTTATCGACCTTAGAGAAATCGATAACCCATTTCTGTTCAACAATAACCAAGCCGAAATTTACCAATACCTAAACGACATTATCCAATACCGAGATAACTTTTGCATAATAGGTAGCGAAGACCAATACAAGCTTTTGCCTTATGGAGCTAAGCTAAAAATTTCTTCAAAAAACTTCCTATTTTTGTCCGAATCAGTGCAAAGTTACTTTGGGTAGGTGCTATAATGGAGGTAACTTCATAACCGATTTATGACGATCCTTATATCGTAGGTCAAGCAAGTCGAGACATTGACTTGTCAGGTAATCCACCGCCTTAGTTGTCACCGCATAGCCTAGCGGGTGTAGAGAGAGCGCAAGCAGTTAGGCCGTTCGAGAGTAAGGGCGTTCGTTAAAGGAAAGCCCGACCGAACCTCGATAG
>JAEHJW020003132.1_pt1 | contig 51630 bp, 57 predicted proteins | sample 9271431 | NCBI WGS metagenome assembly JAEHJW02
AGGGTGAGCTGCCCGGCCTCGAGGTCGGTGTAGACCTTCTGTCCTTGGTCAATGACATAGCCAGTAACGTTCCCGCTGCCGTCGGCATTGAAGAGGACGCTGATGGTATTACCAAAAGAATCCGTCGTGCGCGTTCCGCTCGGCAAGTAGCCCTGAGCAATCAGTTGCGCCACGGTGACGGCGTGCGAGGAGTTCGGTGCCTCGAGCGTTGCGGAATTGCCGTATTCGTACTGCAGGGCCGCATCGGTGATGGTCGCGAGCTGCCCGGCCTCTACCTGGGCGACCTGGGCGGAGAAGGCCATGTGGTTCCAATTCAACGCCGAGGGCAGCAGCACTGCGGCCGCGGCGAGGACGCCAATGAAAACCACAAGATCAAAGTAGCCCATCTACCGCTCCTACATCGAGATCTGTGCTTGCAGCACGTACTGACCGTTGCGGCTCTGAATCGCCCATTGCCCACCGATCAACTGACCCGAACTGATGAGGTCCCCCACCGTGAGCACCCCGTAGGGCGCCCCGATCGTACACTGCGTTGTCGCTGTCTGAATCGTCACGCCGTTCGGAAGCATGATTTGGGCGTTGCCGTGCTGAAAAACCGCGAGACAATCCCGGGCGATCGCCTGCGAGACGGGCGCCGGCAAGGCGGCGCCCGTCTGAGGTTGCGCGGCGGTGATGAGGCCGGCAACGCCCACCAGCACCACCGCCAGGATTGCCCAGGCGATCACGGCCGCCCCCTCTACATGCCAGAGTAGACTTCGGTGATCGTCTCAGGGTCCGTCGTGCCGCAAGCCTGTCCAATCACGGCAGGGTCGGTCACCGGCAGCGTCACGACAGTGCCGTTGATCGTGAGTGACGTGACGCTCTTCAGCACCGCGTTGGCGATCGCTGCGCACGCCTTGTTCGGCACCGTATCGGTTAGGTCGAACGCATTTGCGTTGTTCGTATCGACCGCGAGGGTGATCGGGTCGCCGAATACGTTGCTCAGCGAAGTGCCCCCGACGATGGTGATCGCCCCAGGCACGGCCTTCGCGTTGATCACGTCACTGGCAGAAATCGCCGAATAGTCCGCATAGCCCTGATAGGCCTCACGAATGCTCGAAACCAGCGCTGAACTGTTCTGCACTTCAGCGTGCACGTTCGAGGCCGTGCTGATGTCATTTGCGTAGTGAATCGCAAGCACGATGCCTGCTGCGACCACACCCAGAATGACGATCCAGATGATGATGTCGATTGCGCTCATCTCAAGTCTTCTCCATTGGTGTTACTCAAAATAGCTTGGCCCCGTGCAATGACTGATGCATCACTCCGAGTACCAGGCTCACTATTGACGCGGCGATCCCGAACAGCAGCGCGATGACCATGGCCCGGATGGCCGCGGAAAACACACCTAATGCAGTTTCGGCCGATTCAACAAATTCCCCTTCCCATACCGCCAGCGCTTTCTCGAGCGCACCGGAGGTGTCCGCCGAATCACCCGACTGCGCGATCTCCTCGATCAGCAGCGGGGCCGGGAAGTTCGTCTGAGCGTGCGTCGCGATCAGTGCCTCGGGCAATCTCTTGCCGTCACGCTCGATGTACTGCTTTACCTTCTTCAGCCGCCGTGCAAGCCACGGCGATCCGCTCTTGATCGACTGCGCCAGCGCGTCACGCTCCATCACACCCGCGCGGAGCATGATCAGATGGGTACGAATCCAAAGTAGCGAATACCAGTCGCGATAAAATGCGAAAGGGGAGTTGGGAATGTTTTCAAGCCACCGCCGCCAGGGGGCATCGACGGTCCTCGCCGCGCGCGCCAACCAGATGACCCCGCCGAAGAACGCGAGGATCACTACCACGAGCGTCGTGAGGCCGGTCTTAGTACTCGAGGCGAGCACGAACGCAGTGAACCCATGCACAGAGGCGGGTTTGAGCACCCCGCGGTACTGGGGAACGATGAACAGCGCCGTGCCGAAGATGGCGAGCACCCCGAACGCCAGCAGCATCAGCGAAGGCATCAGCGACTTGCGGAAGGACCTGCGCATTTTTCGGTCGCGCACGATTGAGTCAGAAAGCTGCGCGAGTGTGTCGGGAAGCGAGCCGGACTGATCCCCGGTGAGAATCAGGAGGAAATCATCCGGTGGGATGAATTCCTGCAGCGCGTGGGCGAGTTTAGCGCCGCGGGCGAACTTGTGCAGCGCCACCTCAACGACCCCTTTCATGCGCGAGGTCTTGCGGATGTACTCAGTCGCGAGCAGCTTCTTCAGCGAGTGCCCGACGGCATGGCCGGCCCGGACTCGACTGCCGATATATTTATATAGGGAGACGCGCTCGAGGTCAGTCAGCTTGCCGAGGCGGCGAGATTGCCGTGCAAGGCCCGCCTGACTGGTGCCCGAGGACTTCAGCCGCTCCTTCAGGGCCGATAGCGGATTACCCATGGCTGGGCACCACTGCGCCGGTTGCGCTGCGGCGCGCGTGAGGTCGGTATGTTCGCCGGATGGAGAGGAGGCGCCCGAGCAGCGGTCGGATCGAGACTAGCCCAATCACGAGCTGGGAGCCCAAAAACCACGCGAGCGCCAGCTGATCACGGTGCTCGTAGCGCAGCACGGAGAGCACCGGGAATGTCGATAGGATCACCAGATTGATATAGATCCGCCGGCGGGCCGAGAGAATCGGCCGCCCGCTGATGCGCACCGCCTGCCCGACGCGCCAGGAGCCCCAGATATCGAGCGCCCCAAGCAGCAAGGCCGTGCCCCAGAACCAGGCTGGCCGCCAGTACACATGAATGAATAGGTCTTGGAAGTGCATGACTTGCCCCTCAGAGGGGCAACGCGCCGCTGTCGATGTACTCGAGCGAGCGGGTCACCCAGTCCTTCTCCGGCTCAAGGCGGCACGGGTCGATGCCGCCGACCTTGGTCTGCATCGCCAACGGATCGGTCACGCCGCGCAGTGCAAGCGCCAGTGCGCGGTGACGCATGAACCCGCCGGCCGCCGCGCCCATCAGCGCCTTGAGCTCCGCATCGTCATCGACTCCGCCTCGCAGCTTGTCCGAGATCTCCTCGGTCACTGGGACCACTTCCGCGACAGCGATCTTCCCGGCGGTGCCCTTGTCAGCGCACATATCACAGCCCGAGCCCTCGAAGCGCACCCGGCTCACGTCATTGCTGTAGCTCTTCAGCGCCGTCATCACCGCCCCGACCCCCGGGCGATCTTTCGCCTCCTCGTAAGTGACCGAGCAGGCCGGGCAGACCTTGGGGGCGAGTCGCTGCGCGACCAGTAAGCGCAGCACATCGGGCGTGCAATAGGCGGCTCGAGAGAGCTCAAAGCCGCGGGTGGTCTCTAACCTCGGCACGATCATCGCCGCGTTGTTCGCGTGGATCGTGGTCATGACCAAGTGCCCCGAGTTCGAGATCTCGATCGCCAGCCGCCCGATCGGGCCCTCGCGGATCTCACCGACCAGGATCACGTTCGGGGCCATACGCAGCATCATGCGCAGCGCCTCGCCAAAGGCCCTCGACTGAGAGTTGACGTCGATCTCGTCGCCGCCGATCTCAAGCTGCACCGCGCCCGGTACCTCGCGCTCCGGCGGGTTTTCCGCAGTCACGACACGCCGGTAGGGCCAGCGCTTGCGCAACGCGACCAGCATCTCCCAGAGTGCGGTCGATTTTCCCGACCCCGTGGGGCCAGCCATCACGATGATGCCGGTATCGAGCTGCAGCGCATGCTCGATCACCTCGCGCTGATCAGGGAAGTACCCGAGCGCGCCGAACCCGAACCCGCCCACCGGCTTCGGCGGCAGGCGAAGGCGCATACCGCCATGATCGGGCTGACTGCCACGGCTCGGCCCATCCTTGTACTGAAGACGCAGCGTCATGAACTTGCCGCCGCCGGATCTGGGGTAACTCGGTCCGCGCGCCACCCGCACCGATTCGATTCCCTCGGTGTTCTTCAGGTTGTCCGCGCCGATGACCGCATGCTGCATCTCCGTGTCCACCAGCCGAGTGCCGCCGGCGCTCGCGAGGCCTTGGACGTACGCACCCATGAGTGCGTCCATCTCGAGGTGAGTGACAGAGTCATCAACCACGTACACCCGATCGTCCACGGCGAACTCGATGGTCGCGTAGCGGTCCTCGGTCGTGCGGTGCAGATGGACGTCGGACGCTTGGTAGCTCGCGGCGGCCTGGAGGATTCGCTGCGCGAAGCCGCGCGCGTCGTTCTCCCGGCCTTTGGGCTTCGAACGGGCGATTGTCGTGCGGGCGCTGCCGCGCAGCGCGAGCAGCTCCTCCGGTTCGCAGTACTTGACGCGTAGCCCGCACACCCGCGCCGCGCTCTCGATGAACGAACCGTTCGAGATGTGCAGGCGTTTCGGGGCATACAGCTGCCCCTCATCCAGGGCGATGTGACAGAGATTGGCGTACTCAGGGGGTAGGTAGCGCTCCAGTTTGGAGCGAACCCAGTCCTCGGTACGCGGTTCCGTTGCGCCGTCGGTCTCTACTACTGCTGCCACGTTACCACCCTAAATCCAGACGCCACAGGCCCTTGCGGGACCACCGAACATCGAGAGTCTTCGCACAAGTGCCTACCGGCATCTCCCATGCGGGAATAATTCCTTCGATTGAGAAGAGCGCATTAAGACCCCCGCCTGCGCGCCACGCCTGGTGTTCCTGGATCGCCCAATCTGAAATTGCAGCCTCAACGCGGATCGAGCGGACCTTGGAGTCCACCTGGCAGCGCTGGATGCGCAGCGGAAGGGTGAGCATTGCCGTGCGCAGGTCCGCCGTCACCCGCGCGCCCTCCGGCGCCGTCGTGGCAAGACCGTGCGCTCCGCGCGCCCAGATGAACGCCACGCTGTGCACGTCGCACGCCGCGCTCATCAGATGCCACCCGGGAGCCGCCGCATCGGTGTGCTGGAATACCGCTCGACAGGCCCTGAGCGCGCTCGCGAGCTGATAGCCGCTCGGGGGCGCATGAATCGTCTTGACGGCCGCAAGCGCCGCAAGCTGTGCCTGATAGGCTTTCTCAGCGCGGTAGTGCTGCACGAACACGAATACCCCCGCAAACGCGAGGGCGATCGCCGCGCCTGTAACAACACGCGCCTTCATCTTCGAGGCCTTCGGCACCGCGAGGGGCTGGTTCGCCGCGTGCGACAGCACCTTCTGCTCGAAGTCCTCCGCCTTCAGGCGCTCCACCCACTGGATGTCGGTAAAGCGCCGATTGAAGTCCGCCTTGGTCGCTTCAACGTCTTCGGTCTCGACCAGCGCATCAGCTAGCGGCAGGCCATCACGGCTCGCGGCACAGAGGTACATCCCCTCGCCCGTCTCCGCGGCGATGCCCCACCGATAGGCGCCCTCGGGAAGGTGCGGGGCGAAGGTGTCCGCGTGCGACGACACGACCTGGGAGAGAGCGCGCAACTTCGGCTGGAAGACACTGCTCAGACCGATATCAGTGCGGTTCTCCGCACCTGGGGCAATGAACAGCGCCTCGAACTCAGGGAGCACATCCTCCTGAGCGGCAAGCCACGCGCGCGCCTCCGTCGGGTTCGCATCTAAGGTGGCCCATGAGAGCCACATCGTGCCGATCGCAAAGCGCAGCTTGCCCACCTTCACGACGCGCGTATCGAGCGACGCGCCGCTTACCGGCTCTTCCTGCTCAGGGGACTCGGCCATCGGGTCGCTCACTGCTCCTGGGCGGAGTGAAAGTTCGGCGGCATCGGGACGTTAGTCGGGGGGGGCTGCATCGGGATACCGCCCTGAGAAACCTTGACCGTTGTGCTTCCGTCGCCGTCGATATCAGCGAGCAGCACCGGGTGGCGCGTTCCGCGGATGCGAAACCACACACCACTCGCGCGGATCGCGGTGACCTTGCCATAGGGCGTGAGAACGCCCGGGGAAACGCGCAACCGACCACCGTCGGGGGTCTCGATCACCGCTCGGGCGTCAAGCCCGATCGTGATGCGCTCAACGCGAGGAAGCACATCGCGCGAATGTCCCCGTCCCTCGTCCATTGATCCGAGCCCCGGGTATCCGGGACCCATCGGGTAGGAGCGATGCTGCGCACGCGGCATCGCCGAAGTTGACGGTTGCTTCTTGCGCGCCTTGTCCACCACGTTATTGAGGTAGGCGGTGATCGCCTTCTCGTACGCGGTGTTGTTCGTCGGGACGGGGTTACCGGAGACGGCAGGCACCGGGGCCGCCGGGACGTTAGAGGCCAACGCAACAGCGCTCAGAGCGAGGAGCGTCGCGACGGTACTGGTGATGAGAGTCTTTCGCATGAACGTTCCCCTTGGCCTCAGCTGGCCTTAGCACTAACCGTGACCACGGTGATCGTGTTGGTGTCCTGGCGCAGATGCCCGCCGCCGAGCAACCAGAAGTCCGGGCTTCCGGTACCCTGGGTCTGCGTAGAATCCTGCTCGTTGCGAAACCCGAGCAGCATCACCGTCGACCCGGAACGCATGTCGACCATCTGGTTGAACGAAGTCACCGATTCCTGCGGCACCTGCAGCACCTCGCTCCCCGAAGTGATCGTCTTGAAGGTCGGATCGCCCGTATCGCGAAACACCATCGAGAGCACAATCCTGTTGTCATCGGCGATACGCGGAGTAATCGACATCGCAACGCCCGCGGAGATGTTCCCCGGGGTCAATGTCGTCGACCCGAAGGTGCTGGCGCCACTCAGAGCGGAATTGCTCGATACCTGTGCGAGATACCCGTGATTCACGGTGTCGTTCACCGTGACCGGGTATCCATCGAGGGCGAGCAGCGTGTTGTTGTAGACCTGATGGACAGTGCCGATTTGAGAGAGCGCGCTCACGGCGGCCTGGGTACCGTTGAAGGGGCCTGTACCGGCGCTGAACTGGATCTGCCCGGGGGTCGTTCCATTCGAGAGCGCAAGCGCCGACGGCGCAGCCACCGAAACCGTGTTCAGTCCCGAGAGGTACTTCCAGACGAGGCCCGGCGCGATCCCGTAGTTCACGTCGTTGTTCAGCGTCACCTGGTAGACCTGCACGCTGACGGCAACCTGACGCTGCAGGCGGTGCGAGAGGCTACGCACCCAGCGCGAGAAGCGCTTCACGTCAGAGCGCGTACCGGTCACGGTCACCGTGGCCGTCGACTCATCGGCCGTGAGCTGCGCAGGGGAGGCAACCGTTTCGGCCTCGATGAGCAGTCCATGCCACTCGTCGGTCTCGTAGGACTGCGAGGTCGACACGGAAGACTCAGACTTCGAAGTGCCGGTGCTAGTGGCGCCGCCCGCGCCCCCACCGCCGCCTCCAGTGCCGCCGGTCGAGTTCTGTGCGCCAACCTGAGCCTCAGACTTGATCTTCCCGCCGAGTACGGGCAGCTGGAAGGTGCGCGTCACAGCGCGAATCAGCCGCACCCCGGCGCTCGTGTACTCGCTGGTGTAGCCGATCCCCTGGGCGAGCGCCGCCATGAGACCTGAGCAGGAACCCTGGTAGGACATCGGCGGCAGGCTCACCTTGCGGCTGAAGTCGTCGGTATCCACTGACACCGCGCAATTGCTCTCGATGAATTGCACCGCATCGAGCGCACTCGTGGAGTCCATCGTCTCGTACACGACCTGCCGCTTCATCGAAGCCGGCGGCGGCAGCTCTCGCTGCTGTGTGAGACCGCTGTAGACGAAGTAGCCATGCGACGAGGTTATGGCCGCGCTTGGGCGCGGCAGAGGAGCCTTCGCTGAGGGCGCGGGGAAGAGCAGGGCGCTCTTCGACACCGACTGGGCGCGCATTCCGGCACACGCCGTGAGTACTCCGCAGGCCAGCAAGATGCTGATAGGTTGAGTCAGATTGGTCTTGCGCATGATTTAGAACCCGTTGTCATCCCCGTTGGTCGACTCAACCACCAGGGTGTAGTTGGCGCGGTACTCCACGAGCCGGATGGGCGCCCCGTTGGCGATGGCCGAGTGCGCCCACAAGCGCACCGCGGATAGAAATGTTCCGGGGATCGCTGCGAAGGCTGGTGCACGCCACATTCGGGCCATGCGCTTCGCTTTCCACACGACGGTCCATCCGTGAGCATCGCCCCATTGCTTAAGCGCATCGCTCATCCGCTGACCCTTCGAAATGAGCCACACCTTAGGGATCGACGGCGTTGCGCTTGAAGCGAGGGCGGGGCTCTTCGGTACGACGTGAGCCGCGAGCACCGGGGCATGGAAGGGGCTCGTCGTGGAAGCCGCTCCGGTTCCCGCAACGAGCGACGCGGAAGCGGCCGCGCTCGCGGCGGAAGCTGCCCCTACAGCGCTCGCTCGGGCAAGTTCGGGGGCCTGGGCGTACACGGTAAGGAACTCCCCCGCGCAGTGCTCTCCGAGTGAAACGGCGCCGCTGCGGTCCGCCGAGAGCACAGCGGCCTGTAGAGCCTCCTCCCGGGTACCTGCCGGCCAACTCACCTTGGCCGCCTTCACGCTCGCGGGGAGGTCCACCACGACGGTCTGGCCGCCCGGGGCGATCGAGAGCAGTGCATGGGAGAGGCTCACTGGACCGCCGGCGGGAACCGTCTGCTGCCAGGCCGAGCCCCACTTCGGCATCGGAGCGGCGAACGCCACGGAGGTCAATCCCCCGAGCAGGAGCGCCGCCAGATAAAAACGTGTACGTGCTCGCATGTACCTCACCATCTCCAATAAGTCCCGGGATGTCCCTGAACGCAAAAATCGCCAATCGGGGAGCTATAGCAAAGCGAGCGGAAATAAAAAGAAAACCGGCCTCTCATGAGGCCGGCATAAGTTTCCGTCACGCTGCGCACCGGATTTCTCCGGTAACCCGAGGAAATCCGCTCGCACCATGCTTCACGTACACATCGAGCCAGTCGATTCCCTTCGACCCCTCAGGCACACGGCCTGTGGGCAGATGGATCGCGCCCTCAATGCCAGCGCGCCGCAATCGCTTTGCGAGCACCTCGGCGGCTCTCCGGCCTCGTCCGTTCTCGTCCTTGTCGGCGAAGATGTGGACCTCATGTACCCCTTCGGGCACCTCGAGCGATTCCATCAACGTCGCCGAGACCGCCGCCCAAGCCGGAAGACCTGTAGCTGCTCGAACCGCAAGGGCCGTTTCGATGCCCTCGGCCACCGCCAGCACGCCGCGCGGAGTGAAGAGGCGAATCGCCCCGCCCCGAGAGAGCGCCGAACGCATCGTCATCTTTTTCGGTGACCCGACCTTCGCTTTCGTGCCCTGTTCCGACAGATACGTCCGGTGCAGACACACCCCCAACCCATCAGGCAGCTGAATCGGAGCCACCATCGCGGGAAACGAGCCCACGCGACGCCAGCGGCCGTCAACCTTCTCCGAGTAGGTAAGCGCGGGGTGAAAGCGAAGCCGACGCGAAATCGAAGCGAGCGGGATCCCCCGATTTAGGAGGTAGCGCTCCGCCACGGTGCCCTGAAGATCGGTGCAACCGGACCAGATCTGCAGGATCGATGCGCGCGCCTTCGACGGATCAGGTTCCCTGAATTCCACGCGCTTTCGCGCCGGAGTCGCGGTACCGGCCCGATCGCCCTCTAGCCACAGGTGGATCATCCGGGCTGCCTCGCGAGGGGTGATTTGTTTGATCCATGCAAGAAGTCGCACGCCACCGGCGAACGACCCGCAGGTGTTACATACCCCGCCGCCTGTCAACTGAAAGTCGTTGAAGACCCGAAAGCCATCCTTCCCCCCATGCACCGGGCAGGGAACGTGATTGCCCCCTGCCTCGATCGCCTGGGAGAGCTCTGGAGCGAGATCGCTCAGAATGTCTGCCCACAATCCCTTGGCCTCATCGGAAACCATGGGACCTCCTCTGCTAGTGAACCTACTTTCCCTGTAGGCACTTGCCGGTAACAGTTGCCGAAATAAACTTGGCGAGAAAGAAATAAAAAGAGCCGACGGATTTCCGTCGGCTCTTGCGTATGGCTCCGCGTACGTCCCTCAGAAGGGAATTTCTCCAAGTCCGTCGAAGTCATCGTCCGGGGCCGGTTGACTCTGCGAAGGCGCAGACCGCGACCCGTTGGAGTGCCCGTTGGAATTCCCGTTCGAGCGCGGCGCTCCATTGGAACGCGCAGGTGCACTACGCTGAGCGTTGCCCGCCGTGCTCTCGCGCGAACCCTCCGAGGCTCCCTCGCCCTCGCCACGCTTCTCCAGCATGCGCAGCTCGCGGCACTTGATGCTCGTCGAGTAGTGCGTCTGGCCTTCCTTCTCGTATTTGCGCGTCTCGAGCGACCCTTCGATGTAGACCAACGACCCCTTGTGAAGGTAGTTCGTGGCAACCTCCGCCAGGCGCCCGAACACGGCCACCTGATGCCATTCGGTCTTCTCGCGACGCTCCTGCGTCTCCCGATCCTTCCACGTTTCCGTCGTGGCGACGTTCAAACGAACGACGTTGTCACCGACACTCTGCGGATCCTGGCCGAGCCGGCCGATGATTTGCACCTTATTCAACACGTGATCTGTCCTCTAAAGCCCGCCCCATTTGGCGGGAACGACAGTCTCTAGCGAGCCGGTGGGGAAGAATTCACACGGCGGCAGATGAATTATTCACCCCCCCCGCCGGTGCCGAGGCGTGGTCCGAAGGAACACCGTCCGGGGCCTGCGGGCCCGTGCCCCGAATTTGCTCAATCACTGCCCGGGTGTAGTCATCGAGAAAGGTCACCATGCGGTTGAAGGTCTCCGCAACGTCACGGTGCAGCACGACCGTCGTGCCCTCGCGCCGGGCAAGCCGGCCGAGTCCATCGCCTGGATATCCGAGAGCAAAGGACTCATCGCCGCGCATCGCATTAGCGGCGTATAAAAGACCCACCGCGAGCGGCGTACTCGTCTGCGCGGCATTGCCTTCCGTGTCCCTGTACTGAAACACGACCTCGTCGCCGAGGGTCATGTCGGCACTGGGCAGCGGTGAGGGGAGAGAGGCGTCTTGCGTCTTCATTGAATCCCTCCTGGGCTCAGCGACGGATCGCGAGACCGGTGATCCCGGGGAGCGACGCGGCCGCCGGTAGACCCTGCTGCAGCCGCAGCGCCCCGTCCGGACCAAGATAAAAAATCCCAGGCGTTCCCTGGATGCCCGCTTTCATCGCGAGCGCGAGATTCGTGGCGAGCTCCCGACGCAGTTTTGGGGTCATCTTGATGCCCGGCACCCCACCGCGCTCGTGCGCGACATCAAACTTGCTCTCCATCGCGTAGAGCGTGCTCGGGCCACCGGCGAGAAGAGCCGCCGCGCGCGGCGTCGAGGAATTGAAGAGAATGCCGACCGGGATCCAGTGGACCACGAGCCCAGCGTTCTCGTAGGGCTTCAACTCGAGCCACAGCTGATGGCAGAATTCGCAGTTCGGGTCCATCACCACCCAGATCTGGTGGCGTGCACTATCTGTGCGCGGGCCTTCATTGACCTGATAGGTCGCGTGGATCGCCGGCCACAACCGATCGAGGTTCGGGGCCTTCTCGTAAAGTGCCGCGTACTGGCGGGTGAGATTTTCTCCCCGCTCGTTCGAGAGAATCCCCGCGATCACCGTCTTACCATCCGCCGTGGTGTAGAGCACCTCCTGCACGCCGCTCGGACCGGCGACGATCCATCCGGTGAGGTCGGATACAGCGGGGAAATGACGCACCAGGTGAAACCCAGCCGCGACCACCGGAATCAGCGCGAGGGGCGTCGGCGACGCTCCTGCGAAAGTCGGGGGGGCGGCAACACTCAACGTGAGCAGCACTACGGCCACTCGCAGGAACTTCACAGACACCGTCAAAACTCCTTCAATCAGTGAACCGACTGCCCGGCCTGCTCTTTGCTTTGTTTGATCTTCTTGCGCACCCCATCGAGCAGCCCAGTGTTGAGCCACTCGGGGAAGCTCTTTCCTTCCCCGTCCGTGAGGAACGTCTCGACCGTGTCGAGCGGCGCGCCGTGGCGCACCCGATCGAAGATCGACTTCACCACCATCCGCTGACGCGGCGTGATGCTTTTCCACTGCTCGTCCGTGCCGAACGAGGGGCGGTTCTTGCGCGCCTCGACGGCCGCGCCCTGCACATCGTGCGCGCCCGTGTCGGCGCCGCTCGTGCTCGCGGCGCTCTCGGCCGGCGAAGCGGACCTGCGGGCATGGCCCGTCGAGGCGCGCCGCTCCGTGGACTGCGCGTCCCGCTCCAGACCACCGCGCCCCTCCTCTCGCTCGTGCTCAGGGCGCTCCCGCGGGGACTCGCCTCGCGCGTGGTCCCGCAGCAGCTTTCTCAACTTCGGCGTCTCATCGCGCTTGATGTATCGCTCATTCTCAAGTTCGACCCAGGGGGCTTCGAACGAGTAGAGGTACCGCCCGACGCCCCACTGGACCGCGGCGCGCTTGAACGCATCACTCGCCGCGCCTTTGATAGCGATCTCTCGAGCTTGATCCGGATCACGTGAGTTTTCCGAAACCTCATCCTGCTGCGCCACATCCGCCTTGCTCACCCACTCCTCCCCGATGCGCAGGCTGAGCACGCACATCAGGCCGCCACCCATTGGCGCAGCCGCGAACTCGTTCCTCCAGTTCTCCGGCCCCATCACCTCATCCAGGCGATCCTGGATCAAGCGCGCGTTGATGTAGGGCAGCGCCTGGCCGCGTTTCTTGTCCTTCGTTCGCGCGCCCGCGCGCCACAGGACGAGCTCGACGTCAAATGGTGCTCGTAATTTGGCGAACTTTTCTGACAGCTGTTCGGAATCTTGCATGTCCGGCCTCTTGCCTCAGGCGCTGAAAATACTCTATCGTAACAACACGACGGATAAAACCGCCTCACAGGTCTAATTTTATACGGCCCACGGCCTGCGCACAGCAGCTTTTACTGACGCTTATTCGGAAATAAAAGTCATGGCTATGTTCCCATCTATCCCCGAAAACCGCCTCACGCTCGCCCAGATTCAGGCACTGATGAGACTTGCGTCACAGATGTCTATCGAGGTGAAACCGGTGGCTCAGAGGGGCGAATTCGCGCTCGAACTCTCCGGCGAGGGCTTCTCGGGTCTCGAGCCGCTCACGCTGCCGATGACGACCGCATGCGCTCGATTGCTCGCCGAGGTGTGTAGCGGATTAGCCCCGTGGGTGCAGTTCTGCCCGGATGAACCCTGCGAGGTCACGCTGTTCGCGCTGAACGAGGATTCGATCGGCTCAACGATCCAGAAGTATCAGTACCGCCTCGCGATGCGTCTCTCGGAGAAGCGCCGGGAGGAGAAGCGCGCCAAGCGCAGGTTTTTCTCCTCGAATGATTCGGCCGACCCGGGCGATGTGCTCGGTGCGGCGGCGTCCGCCGGCTGAGAAAAAAAAGAAACTCCCCGGCCGAAGCCGGGGATAGAGAGATAAAAATCAGCTTCGCTTCAGGGTGAGCATCGCCCCCGCGAGTGCCTCGATATCGGCACGGATCAACGAGCGATCGAAGTACTTCTGTAGCTCAGAGAGGTACCGCTCGTCACCGACGTACAGCCCCGTGGTATGGATGCCCCGCTGGTGCAGCCAGTGCTTCTCGATCGGGCGATCTGTGATGGACCCATCCGTGTACACGCACACGAAATCCGCCCCGTGCAGCACCTCGACATTCGAGCGCAGTGCGTACTCCAGCCCCTCGGCCCCGCCGAACGCCTTGATCTTCGCGATGCTCTCCAAGCTCATGGGCAGACGAAAGCGCTCCCAGTGGAACCGATCGTGCCCGACAGAGAAAATCACGTGTCCCTCGACCTTTCCCTCACGGGCAAGCGCCGAGAGCGCAGCGATTAGGATGCGGCCCTCGTCAATGTGCAGGCCGGACATGGACCCCGAGAGATCCACCACCAGCTCGAGTCGCCGACGGGCGGCGCCCGTGACGGTGCGATGCCGATACGGCGGGCGCTCCGCGGCGCAGTGCCGCGCGGAGATCCGCTTGGCAGGCACCTCCGTGTACTCCACCCGGACCCGCGCCTCGAAGAGTTTTCGCAAATGCTGCACGATCACCGCGACACGCTGCTCATCAATCGGGGCGTCCCGACCGATCAGCAGGTCCGCAGTTCCGCCTTCAGGCAGATCGATCGGGTCCTCTGGGACCGCCTTAGCGTTGGCGACTTCCTTGCCGTCGAAGTCCTTGGCGCCCTTCTCGAACTCCGCGAGTGCTTCGGGGTCGGTTTGCAGCAACAGCGAGAGCGACAGGTCGCTCGGCCGTTCCTCCGCACCGCGGCCGCCTCCTGCGCCACCGCCCTCAGGGGGAGGCAGGCCGAATTCCTCGACCCAGCGGCGCAGCTCTGGCAGCATTTCACCGAGCGTACCCCCGAGGGCACACATCTCGGTGTAGTAGCCGAGCACCGATTTCGCCACCGATTCGGCGCTGCGATCGACACCCCGTCGATCATCGCGGCACACCGAGCGGCCCGCCGCATGGGCGTGCTCCTCGAGGCTCTCCACGGTGATTTCCCCTTCGCTCTGAATCAGGGCAAACAGCATCGCCTGAGCGAGAGTCGGGAGGGTGTTGACCTTCTCGGGCTCGAACTCCGAGCGTTCGAACTCGAGCCATCCGAACCGGATCTCGTGCTTGCGCCGGTAGCATGCCTCCATGCGTGCATCCTCGAAGAGGTTCCAGAGCCCGAACGGGAGCTTCTCCGCCTCGAGAATCCGATTTGCCGCCTTCAGGTCCCGTTCGGTGAACTGCCCGTGTCCGTGCTCGTGGCGCACGTAGGCACCCGTATAGCGGACGAGCTGCTCCTCGGTGAGTCCTTCGCGCACCTGTGGATTGTCGAAAATGGCGCTGCCGATGAAGATCCGATGCGGCGGCACCCACGTCCAGCAGCCGGTCCCGAAGCCCGGCTTGATCCGAATATCGAGTCCTTCCTCGAGATCGCGCCCGGCCAGAATCCCGGCGAGCACCTCTTCGCGGACGGCCGCCCCGATATCAAAGTCCATGACGGACCTCCTAGTAATGACCTGCTTCCCTCTAGCGACCGTCCAGGCAAAAAAATCCCCGGCAAAGCCGGGGATGGACAATTACACCCAGATCTTGCCCTTCATCCCTGGAAAGCTGCGGATGACGAGCTCGCGCAGGGACTTCAGCTGAGCTTCCTCGGGCTGCCCGTTGAGATCCCGGGCGACCCACTGCAGCGCCTGGTTGAGCACCTCGGTCCCGACGTGAGCTTCATTCGATGCGAGCGAGAGCGCGCGCACCAGAGTGCGCGTGGTCGGAGCGCCGGCGATCATCCCGGCCTTCTTCAGCTTCACCGCCGCCTCGTAGAAGGAGAGCAGCTGGCGAACGATGGTCGGGCCGTCCTTGAAGCCCTTGGCCTTGGCCGCCTGTTCGAGAATCGCTTTCAAGCGATCCACCGTGGTGTCTTTGCGCACGACCAGGAACCGTTCGGCGAGCGCCGGGTCGGCCGCGTCTACTGCGTACTCGCATCCAACGTTGGTCGTGGCCACCACCCCGAGGTTCTCCACCGGGCAGGTGAGCACTTCCTCCTCACCGACTCCGCCCTCGACGTTCACGATGCGGCCAGTGCGAACCCGGTACTGTCCCTCATCCGGGGAGAGCACCGTCAGCAGCACCGAGAGGTGCCGCTGCGGGATGCGCAAGAGCTCATCGATCAGCAGGCAGACCTTCTGGCCCTTCGATGCAGAGCGGACAGCTTGCGCGAGCGCACCGTCCTTCCACACGAACGACCCGTCCGCCACCCGCACCGGGTAGCCGAGCAGATCGGCCGCTTCCATGCTCTCGTGACCGCCGACCTCGACGAGAACGTGCCCTTTCGTGCGCGCAAATCGCCGCGCGCCGAAGGTCTTGCCCGCGCCCCGATCGCCCTCGAGCAGCACCGGTACTTGAAACAGGTACTGTTCGTAGAACGTCTCCTCGTCATCCTTCGCCGCCGGCGCGCTCGGTGCGGCCGCCTTGCCCCCGAGGTGGCCCTCGAGCTGTTCGGCCATCTCCCGCAGATCCGCCTCGGTCAGCATCCCAAGAACGTGCTGCGTGTGAGCGCAAGCTTTCCCATCCGAGAAGAAGCTGCAGCGATCAGACTGCGGCTGTGCGCCGTAGTGGCTCAACATCTCCGCGTTCAACGTCAGCTTATTCGGGCTGGTGAGAGGGGCCAGCGCCGCCTCTACGCGCGCGCGCGCCTGTGTGGGGGTGAGGCCCTTTTTGCCCTCGAGGAATGTATCCCCACACCACAGATCGTAGGAAAGTTCGTCCTTCGAATTGCGCCGTGCTGAGACACACACCAGGTGTTTCTCGCTACGGCTTTCGACAACGAACGTCCGCGCGACCGAGAAGGACGCCTTGCGCCGAGTAAAATTCCAGTAGGGGTACGGGAAGGCCGTACCGCCCGAGACGGACCAATCCGGGGACTTGCGCCCCTCGGCTGAGATCTTGCTCAGAAATTCAGCCAGATCCATTCACACCTCCGCTAATGACCTGGCTACCTCTAGCGAGCGGGGTGCTGGAATTTCCCTACCTCTGCGGCGAACAGGCGGAAAAAGAGCGCGGGACGAATCCCCGCGCTCGCTGAAAGATAAAACCCAATCTAAATCGCGTACCCGCTGGCGTAGCCTCGCGCGGGTGCGCCATAGACGTGATCGAGATTGCAGTCCCGCATCCAGGCCCGAACCGTCTCAGGCTTGGCGTTCTTGATACCGCACTTGGCGCGATACACGCTGCGTTCCGGATCGAGATGAGTGATGTAGGCGATCGGCAGCCCGATACGCGCGGAGGCCTCCGCGAGCTCGAGCGGCGTAATCGCTTTGTCCGGGAACCACGCCACCGATTCATCCGCGATCTCGATCCGCTCGGCGCGCTCGAGCGCACTCATAGCGATGCGAATCCGCATCTGAATCTCCTCGTGCGTGAGCCCGAAGCGAGACGCCCGTGAGCGCTCGCGCCAATCGGCAAGTTCCTCCGGGTCCACTCCAGGGCACTCGCCCCGATACGCATACGTCAGACAGTGGTCCGCCGCGGCGATAATCCGCTGCTCCGGTGTCGGCTCTTTGCCGAGAAGCGTGAGCACCTGGCCGAGAGAAGATCCCTGCAGATACTCCTGCGCCTGCCGCCCGTACCCTGGATCCCCAGGATTGTGGTGATCGCAGAGATTGTCCGCATCGAGTCCGAGCACGTCGCATTCAACGAACACCAATGCGCGAGGGGCCTGAGGCAGCAATCCCGAAACTCCCGTTGCCTGGTAGGCCGTGGCGCTTCTCACATGTCGACCCTCCGCCGTAGCGCGGGTCCATCTGATTCCATCCGCGTCGAGGACGCGTTCGATCTCTTCCATCTCGGGGTCTCGTGCCCCGAGGATAAAAAAGGGATCCATCGTGTTTACCCCTGAAAATATGCCCTCCCCTTCAAATAGCGAACCAACCGGCCGGAATTCCGAACACGTGTCGGATTAAACCGCACAGCCAGTGGTGGGGTGCTGGGTATACTGGGCACAGGATCTAGGGGAGATGCCCGAGAGTTACTGAAGTGGTTCCATACAACAAAATAAAGTCCATCCTCGAGCACACCGATGACGGTCGTGCTCTGCTCGAACCGCACCGGCGCCTCGTTCGGAAGGCGCTCCAGGAGACTGTGACCTGCGCGCAGGACAGTGCGATCGCGTGGCTGCACGAGAGCGTCACGAGCGGCAAGTACCGCAAGGATTACTTCGAGAACATCGAGCACATGACGCGCGATGCCGCGGGGCTGCTCTTCTGGAAGGAGCACCTGATCGGCAGCTTCTCGCTCACGGGCGAGGAGCAAGACCACACGATTGCTCTGAAGCTTGCCGCGCGCTGCCGGCAGCTCGAGGCGAAGGGCTTCCCGCTCAACCCTCGCGCGATGGTGAGCCGCGAGATCCAGCAGGCCCCGGCCGATACCCCTTGGAAACAGGCCCTCTACGCGTATGCGATGTTCATGGGCAAGGACGAGCGCATCCGGGCCGCCTTCTGGACCCAGACCCGTGGCGAGATGGTGACGCTCGAGAAGCAGGCCGACGGGGCGGTGACGTCCTGGAAGATCCCCGAACCGGTGAGCGAGCGGCTGCTGAAGATCATGCAGAGCGAAGGCTTCACGCCCGAGTACGTCGGTGGCTACCCGGCGTTCGAGCGCATCATCTCGGCGAGCCGGCTCAGCCCACAGGACATTGCCCGGGCACTTCGATGAAATAGAAACACGGCGGGGCAATCCCCCGCCGTGTCGATTTAGAGCTCCGCGGCCTTTCGCTGCAGCACCGCGGTCAGTCTGAGCACCTTGCGCGCATAGCCGTACTCACCTCCAGAATACCGCCATAACGCGTGCCTGACTCTGGAACGCACGCGCGCCCCGTACTGCACGAGAAGCGCCACCCCGATGCGGATGTTGGGCCGGATCAGGAACAACCGTTCACGGCCGCCTACCGCCTCCACGCGCCGCTCGTGTACGTGCACGGCGATCTGCATCAGCCCGTAGGCCGCCCCGTGATGGTTCACGACGTGTGGCCTGAAGCTCGACTCGACCGCGATCACCGCGAGCACCAGGTATGGATCGACCCGGTGTTCGCGTGAAACGCGAAACGCCACCTTCGCGATCTGCCGGGCTCTCTCCGCCGGCACGCGGTAGCGCTCAGCGATGAAGCGCGAGGCTCCGATCACCGCCGGCGGCACGTGAGCGGCCACGACAGGGGCCACAGCGGCCATTTCTGCCTCGGCTTGGAGGATCCCCACAGCCGGGCGCACCATCGCGCTCTGGGTCCCCAAAGCGAACCCAAATAGGGCCGATAAAACCCACCCGACCGGGCGGTTTCGAAGAAACATCCTCAGTCCTCATGTGTTTGACCTATGGGCCTATAGCGAGGACCGGACGGAAAACCCCCAGGCAATGTGCCTGGGGGTGGTTATGTAAAGCCTGGGATTAGTCCTTCTTCCAGACCACATCGAGCGTCGGCGACACCTCCGTTTGGACTGCGTACGGGCCGAGGAACCGATTTGCGGCCTCGGTCATCACCTCGACCACGATCGCCCGGTACTCGATCCCCTTGTCCTCCGGGACGTGCAGCACCAGCTCATCGTGCACCTGGTTCGAGACGCATCGGAAGATCTCCGGGTGATCCACACGCAGGGTGTGCATGACCTGCCCGAGAATGTCCGCGCCGGTCGACTGATCCTGGTACGAGAGCGCCGCGTTGATCCCGAATGCGCAGATCTCACGGCCTCCGAGCGTCACCGAGGAGTACGCCGACTGGAATTTCTTGCCCTTCGCAGCATCCGGCAGCGCCACCAGCTCAAGCGGATTCATCTCCGTCCAGCAATGCCACAGGTCGATTTCGGGGTAGGAGTCGAGCCACTTCGAGAGCTTCTCCTCGGCCTCATCGATTTCCCAGTGCACATCGAAGCCCGCCGCGGCGTAGTCCTGAAACCCCTCCCCTCGCATGCGGTACAGCAGTGCCAGATTCGGGATCTTGCCGGAGGTCTTGCGCTCCTCGCCGAGGCGCTTCTTCTGCACCTTCAGAGCCTCTGCGATCTGATCGGACGGGACACCGGCAAACACCTCGAGCGGGTTCTCGCCACGCATGTCGAGAGCCGTCCAGGTGTGAATGTCCATGCCCTTGATCGAGAACGCATCGCGCAAGGAACCCCACTCCGGGGTGCCCGCCCTCATCGCCCGCTCGCGCACTTGCAGAGCGCGGTAGACGAATCTGGCATGCAGCGCCGCGGTCTGCAGTTCCCGCCGCTCCTTCCAGTACCCACGCCACTCGTTGATGTGATCGCGAGAAGGTAGGCTCGAGTTCTGGTGAGCCTTGAGCGCCCGCTCCTTGAACTCGCACACGCGCCTCGCGTGCGCCGGCGTCCACTCCTCGATCGCCTGGAGCACTCCCTCGGGCAACGTCCTCGCGGCAATCGCCTCGGCGATCTGCCGTTGAGCGCGGATCGCGAGCGCCGCGGCTACGCGCACATCGAGCGCGCCGTAGTCGACGCCGAGCATGAGCATGCCCTCATCGGCGTGCACCGCGTTGCGAAAGCCCTGATCGCCCGGGGCCTGCTGCACGTTCGGCACGCTCGATGCGAGCCTTCCGGTGACCGGACCGTGCCCGATGTTCGAGTGAATGCGTCCGTCGCGACTTGGACTTCTTTCGGAAAACCCAGAGAAGTCCTCGGCCATGTGCCCGGCCTTCTTCGCCTTACACAGGCCCACCCACACCGGGAACAGGTCCGTCTTCGCCGCCCCGACTCTGCGCAGATCCTTCTCACCGACCTTCGGCTGACAGGTCTTGGCCGTCACCTCGGGACGCACGCCGCGCTTGCGGAACGCATCTCCGAGTGTCACGCACAGATCATCCGGCACGCCGGCATCGAAGTCCCTGAGCACAGAGGCATGCTTGGCAAGCGCTGGTTCGAGGGCGAGCATCTGCTCTGCGAACTCGCGCACCTTGCCCCGCTGTTCCTCGACGTACCCCGCCGCGATCGAGCGAACCCAGGGCATACCGGCGCGACGCATCAACGCCACCTCCAGCACCTGTGGATCGTAGATCTGAAGCGCGTTCGAGGATTCCCTGCGGATCCGATACGCCTCGAGGATGCCCCCGGGATGCTCGAGATCGAGCTCGGCCACATCGAGCAGCTCGCAGAGCAGCCGATAGGTCGTTTTCACATCTCCGGTGGCATAGTCGTAGTGCTGTTGCGTCAGCACCGGCTCGCACCAGTTCCGCGGTAGCTGGAACGCTTTATCGACGCGCTCACGGAGAACCGTCAGAGCAAGGGCCTGCAAGCTCCATCCGCCGCCCTTGTAGAGGATCTCCTTCGCATTGTCCCGCAGCTCCTCGTGGACCGTCTCATCGAGCGCAAGGGCCGCCAGATCGATCGGTTGACGCGGATACATCGCGCGGGCGATCAGCATCGAGTCGAGCACCTCGTAACCGGGTTCCCGGTACGCGTACTCCCAGAGCCATCCGAGATCGAACCCGATGTGATGGCCAAACATTGCACCCGATTGAACCGCCTGGCTCACCGCCCGGCGTTCGCTCTTGGCGAGTTGGTCGAACTCGAACGCAACCGTTGTCTCACCGCCATAGGTCTGGTCGGGGAACAGCACCGAGACCACGCGGATGCGCGGTGTCGTGTCCACGCCCCGCTTCAGATCCTTTCGGCTCACTTCGAGCGGCTTGCTCGCCATGCTGAGCTCCGTGGTTTCAAGGTCAACGACCTTCCACGGCGCCGCATCTATCGCCTCGAGGAGCTCATCCTCCGGTGTCGCCCAGGGCACGGGTTTCCCGGTACTGGGATCGACGTACGTCCCCAAATCAAATGCCAGCTGCGATCGCACGGCATCTCTTCCTTCTGCTTTGTCCTGAGTAGCTATAGGGAGCGAGGCGACTGAAGATGCGCAATAAAAAAGCCGCCGAGGGGAATCCCCTCGAGCGGCTGCGACATAATCAAGCCTCGGATGCGCGGCCTGAACAGGTTTCAGACCAACACTCCTGAACCTCCTCAGCGCCAATGGCGGCGGGCGCCTCCTCTCCGTGCTTTTGGCTGGCAGGACACGCGACACGCTGAACGATGGATTCTTGCCCCTTCGCCTCGTGCGGCGCGTCCTGAATGGGTGCTCCGGCCTGGATCTCGGGCAACGCTGACGGCACGCCGAGGAAAAGGCTCGCCGCGAAGACGAGTGCGCCGATGCTCGAGTGTGGAAAGAGCTTATTCAGCAAGACTCCACCGCCCAAGCCTAGAACGACAAGAGCGCACAGAAGCGCAGCTCTGCGCGACAAGCCGAACACACGAACAGTACGAGAGTGCATAGTATCTCCGCGAGTAGTGGCCTATCGTCCCTATAGGTACCGCCCGCGCGATGGGCGGAGATAAAAACCGCCGCGGGGATCCCCGCGGCGGCAATCTGATTGGCTCTCTTGCTAGCGCTCAGACCAGGCTGAGGCATCCCTCACGGACGCACAGCATGATCCGCTTCGCTTCGACCTCGTGTTCCGTCTCGAGCGCCTTCAGCAGCGACTCGCACCACTCCGGCACCCGATATGCCACGTGCTTGCGCCGCGCCCGCCCGCTCTTGCGCACGTTCGCCTTGCGCCATTCCTCCCGGCACGCCTCAGCCACCATTCGCCGGGCAGCGAGCTGCCATGGGGCGTGGGGCATTTTCACCTCGGGCATATCCTCCCAGGGCTCGCGCTCCTCGACACACCGGACCCGCATGATCAGGTCGCCTTGATGTGCATGCGGGGCGAGCTCTTCTGGTAGCGGGAGAGATCCACCGCCGCCAGGTGCGCCTTCACGACCGCCGGCCAGTTCGTGCGGGTACTCGGGGTAAAGGTGACAGCCGCGTCCTTGCCGAGAAATGCCGTGCCGTTACAGGCTCTCTTGACCGCCGCTTCGATGCGCTTCAGCTCATCGTTCAACGGTTTCATCGCCTGTTCGAGCGCGAGATACCCCTTCGCAAGATCCTCGATCCCCTCGGGCAGCTCGGTCCCACGCGGAAACGGCAGCAACCCGGCGATGCGCTCCCCCCGCGCGGCCTCGAGCGCCTCGAGGCGCACGTACACCTTCGCGAGCAACCGGCAATCGATGAGCGCCCCGTGCACCGACGCCCCGCCTGCCCCGCTCCTCGAGGAACGGTCGATGCCGAACAGATCGCACAGCGCATCGAGACTCACCGATTGGCGAGGCGGCATCAGCTCCCTCGCCATACGCTTGCTGCACACGATCGATTTCGCGATGCTCTCGAAGGTACCGGCCCCGCAGGACTTGTACTCCGCCGAGAGAAACCCCGTGTCGAACGGCGCGTTGTGGATCACGATCGTCGAGCCATCGAGAAAGCTCGAGAGTTCCGGAGTGACGTCCTTGAAGGACGGCTTGTCGGCGAGAAACCCGTTCGTGAGACCGTGTACCTTCACCGCCACCTCCGGCACGCGAATGCCGGGGTTCAGGTAGCGGTGGAACTCCTCGAGCACCACGCCATTCGACGGATCGATGCGGCAGGCCGCCACCTCGACCACGCGGTCCTTCTTGCGCGACAGGCCCGTGGTCTCCGTATCGAGTACGACCAAGCTCATGACAGCCGCACCACGTGTCCGACCTGGTATGCGGTCGATCGCAGGTCCTGAAATTCAAGATGCCCAAGCGCCTCGGCGCCGATCATCTCCTCGGCTTTCACCTGCGCCAGTCCGGCCGTGTCTGCCTCGATCTCGATCTCCTCCGTAAAGACCTGCGTCATCTCGATCATTACCCGGTAGCGCTTCGGACCGTCATCGCTCGATGAGGGCGGCGCTCCCGCCTCGTCGGTCGCCTTTGAGTTACCCATCAGTGCTCCCGTTGCTATTGACCTATTACGGCTATAGCGACGGGCGCACATGGATAAAATAGCCGCCGGAATAATCCGGCGGCTTGGAAAAAATGCCTTGGCCTGCGATCTGGCAGACCCGATCAGTTACTCTCAGCTACCCGCCGATAACCGCGACGGTCTTGCCTTTCTCCTTGACGAAGATCGGTTGGCCCACGTGATCGGCGTAGAGATACGCCGCGTACTTCATGGCCATCTCGAACTTTCCGAACGTCCCGTGGATGTGCTCCGGCTCATCCCCACCCAGGTAGACCCGATAGGGGCTCTCGGCGCTCTGGCGGGACGCTGCGACGACAGACTCGATCTCTGTTTCCGCAGGTTCGTCGTCATCCTCATACTCATCATCAGGGTACCCGATGAAGTTCGGATTGCCGCGGTATTCGACCTGCACACCGGTGCTCTTGTTGATCACCGTGACGTGTTCGACGTCCTCGTCCTCGAGCAGATCCTCCACCTTCTCGCCCGCCTCGAGCAACGTCTGGGCCCACTCGGAGTAGTCCAGATCGATGCCGACGATGCGCAGTTCGAACGCCGCGTTTTCGGTCGCGATCTCGTGCTCGGCCAATCGGTTGCGCCGCTCCTGCTGGTAGCTCTCGAGCTCCCCGACCACCTCGTAGCGAGAGACCCTCATCTTGGTGTTGTTGTAGTCCTTCGGGATCGCCACAACGTCACGCGGGTTCACCTTGGAGATCACCACCCGGTCATCGGACGTGCTCGAATAGCACGGGAGGTAGTCGAACGAGCACACGTGCAAGCCGTAGCTGCAGGTGCGGTTCGGGTCCTCATCGACGCCGTTGCGCGACATGCTGACCACCTGCCCGACCGAATTGTCGATCTTGCCGGTGCGGATGTCGTGGTAGTCGCTGCGAACCTTCTTGTAGGCGAGGAAACACCCGTCCTCGGTGATCGGCATCTTGCCGTACTCGAGAAAAGTGTAGAGGTCCTGCACCGCCCGGTAGGACGGGTTCTGCATCAGGTTCTCGAGGAATCTAGCCATCGGCTTCAGGTCGAAGCCTTCCCGGAGCTGACGCAGCATCCGGGCCGTCAACGTGTTGTCGACCGGTTTGCCTTTGAACGTGACCGCTCCGCCCTCGATCGCCACGTCATCGGTGATCCGCTGATCCTTCAGCGCCTCGACCGCCTCGGAGACCTTGTCGAGATCGGAAGTCATCAGCTTCTCGATCTCCTCCGGCCCCGCATCACGCTGGATTGCCGCTACCACCTGAGGGTAAGCCAGTGAGTCGCGTGAAACGGATTTGAGGCCCCCCTTCACGTAGACACTGACACCATCAGTGGTGAGAATGTAGCTTGCCATTCGCTCTCCTGTGTTGCCCGTAGTAATGTCCTCAGAGGGCCTATAGGGAGCGAAGACCCAGAAAAAAAGAGCCGCAGGGATATCCCCGCGGCTCTGGATAAAAAGCCCTATGCCTCGATTTCGAGGGACAGAGCCGTCTGCAGCATGGCTGCCACTTGCGAGAGACTCTCGGGCGAGTCCGCATCCTTGAGCAGCCCCTGCATCTCTGCGACGTTGAGCAGCGCGAGCTGCGGGAATCGCTTGCGCTCGATCGACCCTTCGCCGACGAGTTTCATGCTGTTCCAGCGGGCCTCGTGCATGTGTCCGAGCAACGCATCTGCCGCGTTCAACGCCTCGCGCAACACCACCTGGCGCTTGACCGCATCCGACCCGCCCTCGCGCAGCCCTTCCTTCAGCAAGCGCAGCTCGCGGACCCATCGGGCAAAGGTCGGCCGCGCGGCTACGATCGGCTCGCACGCCTTCCACGCCTCTGAGGAGGTCTCGAGATCTGCGAGCACCGCCGCGGCACCATACTGATGCATCGGGTACCAGGAGCAGTGCACCTCGTGCTTCGACCAGAGATTCGGGACCTCAAAGAACCCGGCCACCAACTGCTCGCGCTTGGCGAGCACCCGATCGCGCATGACTCTCACGAGATCGATCCACCCCTCCTTCTCAAGCGACCGGCAAGGTTGCGCGTTCTCGAGCACGAGCACGCCCTCGATCACCGGCAGGTCGACTCCCTGACAGCGGGCCTCCTCGTAGGCATTCCAGAGCGCCCCGAGCAGCTCCACCGAGATGTACCGGCCGGTAACCTCCGTCCGGTTGAAGAACTCGGTGCAGGCCTTCGGCGTATCGCGCGCGACGATGTAGTACTTGCCGCGCGCCCCGAGCTCCGCCGGATCGACATCCCCGCTTGCTTGACCGAGCTTGATTCCGCCTCGACCCTCCGGATTGTCCACGCTCCGGATGACCTGCGCGTAGTGCTTGACTCCCTCGCCCTCGAACTCGCCAGGTTTCGCACTGCGATCCCGCTTCGGTTTCTCCGGCGCCGGCCAGGAGGAGGCATTGACGATCTTCAGTCCACCGAAGGCTTCCGAGATCATCTGCGCCCACTCGAGCGCCCGTGGCCCGGTGACCCCGAGCATCTTCGCGTTAAGCCACGCACGGCCTTTCTCGCGGAACCGGTGCCGGATCCGCTGATCGGCGCCCGGCACGTCCATCACCACCACCAGCGCCGGTGCGGCGTAGGACAGCATGAGTGGGGACCTGCGGCGATCGCTGAACGCTCCACCGATCACCTCGGTACGGCCCACCGGACACTCCTTGCCTCTGTGCCGCCCGTAGGCGAACGCTCGCGTGTCACCGCTCGAGCCCACACTTCCTGGGGCCTTGATGACCGTATCGAGCAACCGCTCCGTAATCTTCTCGCGGATCTCGAGCGGCTCGCTGCCACGGCTGAACAGCCCATTCACCACCACCGGATGAACCAGGGCGCTCGTGCCCGCAGCGCTCACCTTCGACTGCAGCTTTCTGCGCGTAGCCCACTCCGTGGGCTCCTCGTGAAGTGCGAGCGTTTTCAACCTCTCGCGAAGCTCGCCCAGCGCGCCGGCGAGCAGTTTCCTCAACGCCGAGCGGTCGGCCGGGGAGTACTCGAGACCTTCTCGAGCCGCCGTCGGGCTCACCGACCCGATCGGCGCTTTGAGCACGAGTCCGTTCTGCAGCAAGAAGTCCTCCACCTGGCTGAGCCCTGGAACTGACTCGCGATGGATCGGGTAGGCAACGTTGCCCATCAGCAACCGGCAGCCCGAGACATCAGTCGGCACCAGAGCGAAAGTCTCGCCCTCGATCACCACCTTCACTGCCTCGGCCGCCTCCCCTCCGAGGATTCGCGGCAGAACCCGGAACCAGCGAAAGATCATCGCGGCCTTGATGTGAAACTCGGTGACATCCTTCGGCTTGACCGGAAAGGACACCTCGAGCCCGTGCGCCCAGTCGGCATCAGCCGCCGTGCGCGCCATCAGCGAGAGCACCGGTACGCCCTGGGGCCCGATGTGCGCAACGTACAGCCGTTTCTCCCCCTCCTGCACCGCCGCCACGTTGAACGAGTCGATGTAGCTGAAGGGGGATTTCGAGCCGAGGCCCTTGCCTCCGATGAGCTCGTTGGACTGGCGTTTGTCGGACTTGAAGTACCTGGTGTACGTATCGATCATCTGCCGCTCATCGAGCCCGGGGCCGAAGTCCCGGATCCGTAGCGTCGAATCGAGCACCGTGGGCAGCTGCACCTCGATCGGAAGATCGGGTGTACCCGCAACGACGTGCGCATCGAGCGCGTTGCAGCTCACCTCGCGAAGTACCGCGGAAATTTTATCCGAGTACAGCCCTGATGAGAGGATGCGAAACGCCTCGGACGTCGCCTCCATCCCGAAAGTGGTCTGTGCCTCGACGCCGGACTCGGCCAGAGTCGATGTGACAACCGCTACTTTCATGCATTTCTCCGTGTAGTGACCTACAGAGCCTCTAGCGAGTCCGGCGAGAAAAGCGCGCAATAAAAAGCCCCTCGCAAAATGCGAGGGGCTATAGCACGTCTCAATCAAGCAGCTCTCAGCGCACTGCCGCTTGCGATGTCCGTACGCTCCGCAGAGAGCAGATCGTAGGCCTCGCGCACCACCGTGGTGTAGTCGCTCTTGCCGCTGGCAATCGCATCGAGCCCGAGCTCCATCTCGCGCGTGTAGTCGATCTCGACGAAGTGGGAGCGGCCCACCAACGCCTTCAGCACCGACACGCCCGCCTTGGTGGGCACGAGACAGGGCTTGCCGCCCTCCTCGCCGCTCACCACGAGCCCACGCTGCTGCACCCGATGGATGATCGCCGCGTAGGTTGAGGGCCGCCCCACGCCCTCTGCCTCGAGCCTTGCCACGAGGGAGGCCTCATCGTAGTGGGCGGGGATTGCGCGCTTTCGCACGTGCACCCCGTCGACCGCGAGAGACTCCCCGGGGATGAGCTTCGGCACCGGGTTTGCGAAGGAAGAGTCGGGATCGTGCGCCGCGTCGCCGCGCAGCACCTCCCGCCATCCCTTCGATACCCAGGCCTTGCGCACCGCGACAAATGACACGACCGCCCCGCCGATATCCACCGTGAGGCGAGCCACCCTGGCTCGGTAGACCGCATCCTCGGTCTGCGAGAGCAGACCGCGGGCGCGAATCAGCTTGTAGAGCGCCTCGGCGCTCTGCCCCAGCCCATCGCATTTGACGTCCCATCGCGTCGGGGTAATGGCCGGATGTCCGGCCTGTGCCCCCTCGGGCAGAGTGAACGAGCGCGGCAGCGCCACGCAAGTCACCCCATACGCATCGAGCGCCCGCCCGATCTCAGGCAGGGAGTCCGCACTGATGTTCGGGTTGTCCGTGCGGTGATAGGTGATCGCCCCTCGCTCGTAGAGCTTTTGCGCAAGTCGCATCGTCTCCATGCTCGAGAGCCCGAGTTTGCGGTAGCTCGCCTGGAGCATCCCAGAGGTGTTGAGCGGGGGTGGCGGAGGCGCACTCAGCGTGCGGGTCTCGCAACTCATCACCACAGCCTCCTTGGCCGCAGCGATCCGCTCGACGAGCGCCGTATCCCGACGCTCCTCTTCCGTGCCATCCCACACCGCGCGCCAGCCGCCAAACTCGAGCACGATCCCGTAGGAGGGGCTCTTGACGGCGGCGATCCGATCGGCGCTTCGCGCGCACACGAGACGCACCGCAGGGGTCTGCACCCGCCCGACCGAAAGCGGCTCGCCACGAAGGCGAGAGACTGTCGGGGAGAGGATGTAGCCGACGAGTTTGTCGATGACCCTGCGCGCTTCCTGCGAACGCACTAATCCCATATCGATCCGTCGAGGGGAAGCGATCGCGTCCTTGACCGCACGCGGGGTGATCTCGTTGAATGATACCCGGTGGTACTTCTCTCCCAGAGAGAGACATTCCTTCAGGTGCCATGCGAGTGCCTCACCCTCGCGGTCCGGATCCGTGGCGAGGTAGACCTCCTCGGCATCCCACACCGCCTTGGCGAGATCGCCAAGCATCCTGCGGCCCCGCTCGGTCACCTCGAATTCCGGGATAAAGTCCGGCGGCTCCGCGCCTATTCTCTTCAACGGCAGGTCGCGCACATGTCCCATGCTCGCCTGCACGTTCCAGCCTGGCCCCAGCAATGAGCGTAGCTTTGCCAATTTGCCGGGGCTCTCGATGATCATGAGCTTCATCGATTGCCCTTTGCTCGTTCTAATGTCCTACCCGGCCTATAGGCACTGAAACGCACAAGAGCGATTGAATCTAAATTCAAAGATTGAAAACAGGCCGCCAGAGGGCGGCCTTGGGGAAATCGAAGCCAGCGCTGTGCTCAGCAGGTTCCGGTAATGTGAGTGTCGACGTACAGCGCGAGGCGCAGCCGATCCTCATGCGCTTTATCGAGGCAGGCATTCCAGTAAAAGGTTTGCCCGGCGAGATCAGCCACGGCGCTGTGGATCGACAGCTCGAACGCGCGCCTGTCCTCGCACACCACCACCTCTGGGGAACCGTCGTCGTACGCGGCCGCGTTGGCGTACATCACCAGGAACTCGCCCTCGCCTCGGGCCCACTTGCGCACCGCGGCGCGCCAGGGCGCTGGCACCTTCAGCGCCGAGCAGAGTCTGCGCATCTCCGCGAGGTTGCGCCGATCGACCGCAAAGCCGATCGCATCAAAGGGCAGTCCATCGATGACCAGGCACCGATCGTTGTTGTTCGCTGCACCCGCATTCAGCATTGCTCACTCCGTCCTACGCCATCTCGTCACGCAATACCCATCGACCGTTCGAACTACGCTTTCGCCATCCATGCACCCGCACATCGAAGCCAGCGCGCTTCAGCACCGGGAGCGCCGGGGACTCGCGAATCTTGGCGAGGCGACTCGCCACGTTCGGTCCGCTCGTGCACTGCACGGCGAGTACGCCTCCGGGCCCGACGGCAAGCACATCGATGATGCCGAACAAGTCCTGGCGGACCCCCGCATGTGGGTTCCACTTCTCGACCACCTGCACCAGCGGGTAGCCCGCTTTGCGCAGATGAGCCAACGTACGTCGGGTAGGACTGCTCGCCATGGCGTTCCTATGGCACTGACACCGGCAAAAAAATAAAAAAATCTTTCCGCGTTGATCTCCACGTACCGCCAGCCACCCTGTTCCACGTATAGGGGACCTTCACCCCCTCGCCGTCATCTGCCTTCGACCAAACCAGACGATTCGTTTCCGGACCGGTAGGTCTGAAAAAGCCGAGCGCTAACCCTCTGATGATGAAGGAAATATTCAGCTTTTCGTCTCGGTGTCGCCAAATGCGCCGTCGCTAATCAACGACGCGACTATGTGATTCGTTTCCCAACCGTGTAAATGGTTCCAAGAGAATTATTCGACGCGCGTCACAGCTTTAGGACGCTCTGGCGGATTAAGACACATATTTGCCTGATATTGCTCAGGAAGCGGGTGAGTTATCTACCAGCAGCGCGTATGATTTCCACGCCTGAATTCAAGGCGAAACGAATCGACTTATGGCTGCTCCCGCTCCTGCTCCCGCTCGTGATTCAGTCTCTACTTCGCCCGCCGAGGACCGGATGCAGGTGCTGGCCGACGAAGGACGCAGCTACATGGTGCGCATGAGCGTTGCCGCCTGGATCGCCCTTCCCGACCACCCTCGCAAACGCGACACGGCCCGCCAAGCGCGCAAGGGCCACTGGCAAGCGGTACGCAACGCCACCGGTGCCGCGCAAGAGTCGACCCGATGGGTCGTCGCCGCAGAGCTCGACGGGGAGATCTTCAAGGTGGATGGGCACACCCGGGCGCTGCTCTGGGCGAGCGGCAAGCTGCCCCACCCGGCCGGGGTGCTCGCTACGGTATACCGCTGCAAGAACCGGGATGAACTCAACGCGCTGCACGCCACGCTCGACACACAGGCCGCGGCCGAGACTGTTTTCGACAAAGTCACCGGCGCGTTCTCCGAACAGGGGCTGGTGCTGACGTCTAAGCGGTTACGCAGCGGCACCATCGCTGATGCGCTGAGCATCGCCACCCGAGGGGTCGCCCGCGGCGAGGATGCAGAGGGCGGCACGAGCGATGATTTCGACGTCTATAGCGCAGTCGCGCTCTACGCCGAGGAGCTGCGCCTGATCGACACTGTCAATCCACAGAACGAAGTGTTCTACACCGGACTGCTCTCGGCCGCACTGCTCTCCCTGGCCGTAGACCCCTCGACGATCGAATTCTTCCGCGCCATCTCCGAAAATCGGGGCCGCACGGAGCGCGGGCTGCTCGACCCTGTCGCTGGGGTGCTCGGAAACATCGCAAAGATGAAGAACAAGCACGCCCGATTTCGACGCGATCAGGAGCGCCTCTGCGAGAGCACTCTCGGGGCAGTCGAGATCTGGCGTGCCGGCCCCACCGCTCAGGGGTACTGGTCGACGGGCCGATATGAGCCGATGAACCTGCTGCGCGTCGTGCGCCAGGTGCGCGAGGCAAAGCTGCTGAAGCACTTCAGAGACGCGCCGGCGTAGCCCCTGCGCGACGGGTCCCCTCGACTCGATTTGAAGGCCATCAAAGATTTTCCGCGAGAACTCGGCCAGGATTGTGGGCTATGAGTAGGGACGCCCGGATGGCCTCGAGCACGATTCACTCTCAAACCCTGCGCGCGACGGGCACGGTGATCATCCTGATCGTCACCCTCTTCATCGCAATTGCCTTGTCGCTCGGCCGGGCGCGGATATTCACCCTCGGCGAGCACAGCGCTCGAGTGCAGGCCGAATCGATCGCGGCCCGGGCTCAATTTGCGACCATTGCAGACAGCGCTGCTCATCGCGCAGCCCAGAGTCTGCTCACGGAAGTCGTCGGCCATAACGAAGTTCTGGGCGCCGCGCTGCTCACCGGAGCCGGCGCGGTGCTCGCTTCGCTGCAAGCTCGGCAGGGAGTACTCGCCCAGTGTCCGAGGATCTCTCCCGCGGCAGACCGCTCCGCCGTGCCGCGTCTGAGCTCGGAGCGGCGCATCTGGTGCGTCGACTCACCGGTGTTCGCGCATCAGGGCAATCGGGTCTGTCGTCGAACCCACTGCGTGCTCGGCCAGCTCGAGCTGGCAATTTCGACTCGACCCACCCGCCTCCTTGCCGCAAATCTGATCACTGCGATCTCGATCATGGGCGCCGTCCTTCTCGCGGCCGCGATGCTCTCGCTATGGAGCGTCTCAGAGCACATCAGCGCACCGCTGAAAGCGATCGTTGCCGCCATGCGCAAATTCTCAAGCGGAGACGTCGCGGCCACCGCTCCTGAAGGAGTCGGGCCCGTGGAGGTCCGCACGATCTCAAGCGTGTACAACCAACTGATTGCTCGGCATGCCTCTCACGCCCGGGAGCTCGAGGAGCGCGTCGCGGCACGCACCCTTGAACTCGAGAAAGTTTCACGCCAAGTTCAGGAGGCGGAACGATCCCGAACTGCCATGGTCGTTCAACTCAGCCACGAGATGCGCACGCCGCTTCACCTGATTCAGGCTCAGGCAGGAGCGGCACTGCACGAACTCGAATTCTGGCGCGAAGGCTCACGAGCTCGGCGCAATGTCGAGCTGGTTCTCAAAGAGAGCCTTGAACTCGCTCAGCGTGTCGATCAGGTACTCGGGTTCGTACGCAGTGGCACCGCCGATGAGCCGATCCAACGCAACCTGGTACATCTCAGCCGACTCCGTACACACTTGCGAGACAAGTACACCCCTCTCGCAGCCGAGCGCGGCAACACTCTAACCGTCGCAGTCGACAAGACGTGTGTGCTCATCGACCTCGACAAGGTGCTGCAGATTCTGAACAACCTCATCGAGAACGCGTTGAAGTACACATCAAAGGGGGCTGTTCGCGTGCGTATCAAGGTGAGTGAAGAAACTCTTCGGCTCATCGTCGATGACAACGGGATCGGGATCCAAGCCGACAAGATCGAGGAGGTCTGGAAGGAGTTTCACCAAGCTCACGCGCCAGATGCACCCCCGCCAGAGGGCTTCGGGATCGGCCTCGCCATCGTGAGAGCCCGTGTCACACAGCTCGGTGGTGAATGCGATCTCGCCAGCACTCCCGGTATAGGGACCACCGTTGAAGTGTCCCTGCCACTTCGCAATCCAGAGCCGGAGCAGACGCTCGCCTAAGACGGCTCAGTAATCCACTTCTCCCAGCAAGCGCGCCCACCCGTCGTCGGACAGCTCGTGTGTCGGAGAGTCCATCACAGCCCGCCGTAAATGCCGAACAGCATGGGCCGTCTGCCCGCGCTCCAGTGTGTACTGTGCCACTCTAACCCGCCCCACGAGCTCAGCGACTTCGTGTTCCTGCTCGATGGACCGATCGACGTTCGCGAGATACGCGTTTTGCTGCAAGACCTTCGCACAGGCCTCTGGCAGCATATGCAAATCAGTGGGCTTTGAGAGAAATTCCAGCGCACCGGCGAACATCAAATCTTGATATTGGTCCACCGCCTCGGAGGCTGTGAGCACAATGACCGCTTGGCGTGGGTTGTTCTTCATTATCTCGCGCAGTACCTCCTCGCCATGGAGGTCGGGTAAGCGCAAATCGAGCAGCACTAGGTCGTGCTTCCGCGCGTGCAAGAACTGCAGCCCCTGCTTGCCAGTACATGCCGCCTCAACCCGGTAGTATTTGTGCAGCGCGAGCACGGTGGCGAAAGCCGCCTGGGCCTCATCCTCGATCACCAGCACCGAACCGCGACGGGACAATCCCTCGCGTACGCCGCTCACGCTCTCGCACATCCCTTCGATGTCCTCCTCGAGGACGAGCAATGTGTGCTGGTCGAGCAAAGGCTCAAGCGCCTCACGCTCAATCTCGGTACACAGCACGAAAACAGGGATCGCTGCAAAGCCGAACCGGCCCGAGCGGATCATGCGGATCAAGCGCCAGCAATCAGTGTCCCCAAGCAATTGGCGCACGATCACGGCGTCAAAACGCGCTCTCGAAATGCTCGCCAGCGCCTCGCGTCCACTCGACCTCTCCGCCACTCTCAGAGCAAGCAACTCCGAGAGCTCGCGAACCAGGTGGACACTTCGCTGCTCGTCAGGATCGACCACAAGCAGGTCAAGCCCCTCCGGAGGGCAATCCATTTGGAGCAGCGGACTCTGGCGATGCGCAGAGTCGTCCGTGCGAACGCTATGGCCCATCTATGGTCTGTGGTGGAATCGCTGGGTAACCACTCAGTCCCGCGAGATGTCGCCATCCCCTGGCGGGACCATTAACAACAATAGCATGACCCCCCACCGTCGGGGGTGGGAAGACTACGTACGAGTAGAGAACTGGTTCTCACTATCGGCGCTCGCTCCTGGCAGCGTCCACGTGTACCTGCCGCGCTCACGCTCGGTACGCCACGGAACGTTCCGCGCTCACGCGACCTGGGCTTGATCTGGCTGACGAACGCACTGCGCGCCTTGAGGCACAGCGCAAGAGGCGAATTCGATCCTGATTCCTGAATTACAGGAGCGAGGAGATAAATTTCACCACTTCGGCGGGCATATCGACGCAACTCCGCCCAATCCATTTTTTGTCTTTTAAGAAAGCCCCGGAAATCACTCAGGGTGTAAGACATTCAGTTTAACGGAAGATCGCGAATTCGTCTATGTCTCCCATCCGATAAATTCATCAATTTATCCATGTAGTAGGACTTCAGCTCGTACGCCATCGCTAGGTTGGGTGAGCGGCGGTCTCCAATATTCTGCCGTTCGACTGTCATCGGGAAGGGAGCGGCCTCGCGGCCGCTGCCCTCCCACAACACCGGACGTACGGACCACGTATCCGACGTTTCCTGCTTTGTGGCCAGAGAGCACCACAGTGAGCTTGGTTTCGTTCGTCGTGTCGCCTGCGGGCTGGTGGACCCTCTCGCGCGTCGGCGCCGGCGTGCGGCGCCAGCGAGTTGCGCAGACTTGTCGGAGCGCGAGCGCCTGCGTGAAATATACACGGGTTCATGGCGCGGCTTGATCCCGGTTGAGCATACGGAATTCCGATTGAGCGTCGGGAACTCGGTGATCTCCGAGAGTGCAAGGCTCGTAAGATACGAGGATGACCTCCCTGCTCACGTTGCGTCTGAAGGTGAAGCCGGAATCCTACCCCTGGCTGGCGCAGGCGGCCGTTGAAGTCAATCAGGTCTGGAACTGGGCGAATGCGACGAGCATGGATGCGTCGGATCGCAACCGGCGTGCCAACGCCAGATTTCTCACCGGCATCGACCTGGGCCTGAAGCACATCGCGGTGACCTCCGCCGGCGAGCGCCTCTCGGCGGGGCTGTTCTTTCGGGGGATCGAGGCGAAGATCGGCCACGCCCCGCGCCGCGGGCACAAGCGTCAGGCGAAGCGCCTGCATCGCCGAGCCTCGAACCGCAGGCGCGATGCCCTCCACAAGTTCACCCGGAGAATGGTCGATCGATATGAACTCATCGTCGTAGGCGATGTGAGCAGCCCGAAGCTGGCGAGAACCAGGATGGCGAAATCCGTGCTCGATGCTGGCTGGGGGATGCTCAGGACGCAGCTGCTGTACAAAGGCGAGCACGCCGGCAGAGTCGGCAAGGTCGTCAGCGAACGAAACACCACGCGGGCATGCAGCAGCTGCGGAGCCCTCGCGGGCCCCGCAGGCCTGGACATGCTCGTTGTAAGGCGGTGGGTGTGCGCGCAGTGTGGTGCACTGCACGACCGGGACGCGAATGCGGCCCGGAACATCCTCACCGCCGGGCTCAGGTGCAGGGGCGAGAGCCCCGGGAGTACCCAGATCCTGGGGAAAGAGCCTCCGTCAGCGGGAACGAGCCGAAAGCGCGATCGCGTCCGTCGAGCCAGACATCACCGCCGAGGCGAGACAGGATCAGAGGCGATCACGCGCGCGGCATGAACACCGGAGCCCCGCATGGTTCTCACCTTCGGGATCATTTTGGCTCTGGCGGCGCTCGCGGCCGGCCGGCTCGTATTCACGGCCGTGCGTTGGGGTGTGCGCTGGGAGATGCGCATGGTGCGCCTCGCCGTGCACGCTGCGCTCTTTGGCGCCGGCGCGATGCTCCTCTGCCTGATCTGGCTCGGCTGGCTCAAGATCTGAGCGAAAGGATGGCCCCGCGAAGGGGCCTGAGGAACTCAATACGTCGCAGAGCCGATCGAGCCCACCTCGAGGGCAAACTCCCGTGCGGCCCCGGCTGCAGATGTCGTAGAGCTCGATACGGCACGAAATTTCCGCCTCGGTAGCTACAGGTCATCAGGTCAATAGTGAATCGAGGTGGATGATGGGGCACGAGGCGAAGCTCGAATTGCTGATCAAGATGATCGCTCACGCGGCCCGTACGAGCGGGCTCGCGCGGCTGCCACTGATCGTGTGTGCGATGGGGCGAATGCGCGAGGCGGTCCAGGACCCCGGCATTGCAAGACGGGCCGAGGAGAGCATCAGCCAGCTGATGACGGGGGCCCAGCCATCGACGCGCGGCCTGCTGCGCTCGATGGCCTGGGTAGCCAGAAGTGCGAGCATCCGCAGCACGGCGCTCGCGGAAATAGCGATCCCGGCACTATGCGCCGACTCGGTGAAACTCGCAGAGCTCGACTGGCAGACCGGTACGCTCACGGAAACATCGAAGGCCGTTGCGGCCTGATTACACGCCCGGGCATCACGCCCGGGCGATTCTCTGCTCGCGCTCGATATCACTCGACGAAAGGGCCAGGGGAGGCGCCCTGTACTAATGACCTGATCGTGTATAGCCAGCATCCCGCGCCAAATAAAACGGCCCCGCCTATCCGTGGCGCTGCACCAGATGAAGAGAAGGCCGCCCCAGAGGAGGCGGCCTATGACAGAGGTCACTTCGCAAGCGACAGAGTTCGCTGCCCTTTTTCGTCCAACAGACCTTGCGGTAACGTCACGCCGTCTTTGCTCAGCAGTTCCTTCAACGCCTCACGCCGGCCGGATTTCCCGAGGTTGAACACCGGCACCCCGTGGCGTTCCGCCAGTACGATTGCCGTTGCGGTACCGCCGGTTTTCACCGAGCGCGTGCGATGCGACTCGCAGCCGTCAGCCGTCCAGCACACTACGAACCGCGACAGGATCTCGAGCGAGAACCCGAGCACCTGGTAACAGTTTCGTCCGTGAAGCTTACGCGCCGCCGGCGAGAGCCGCTCCCATGCCGGATGCAGCCGACTAGCCACATCCAATGCGCGCTGTTCCACCCGGTTCAGTGGCGACGGGTTTCCGTTGAACCCCTGCCACGGTAGGTAGATCTCCAGTTGCGTCGCCGATGCCGTACGCGCCCCTTGCTCAAAGGCCGCATCCGCCCCGTCAGCACCTCCCGATCGCAGCGTGTATCCGGCCCGCGCCAGGGCCGCGGCCAGACCTCGCACCTCCTCGAGGACCACTTGAGGGGTCTCCCGAGAACCAATCCCGGTGTAGCACCGCTCGAGCGGACCATTTTGCGGCGACCGCTCCGCTCGGGTCTGCTTGCGAAACTCATCGCGCCGCATCGGGGTACCGCCGTTGCACTCGCGGCACAACCACGCGTCCCAGAACGCCCGGCCTTCCTCGTACTCGCTTTGCGAGATATCCCAGCACAGCCACACCCCGCACCGACCGCACTGTGGGGTTACCCCTCCGGCGAGGGTTGCGCTGTTCACCTGCACACCCATCCAAAATGCTCCTGTAATGCCCTAGGAGCCTATAGAGAAGGCCACCGGTGGATTCCACGCTCCCAAGCTCCGCTCGGCTTGGCGGGCCCGAGCGCGCGCCCTCGGGGCCAATTCCCCCATTGGCAAGTCGTATCCTCCTGTCGGTCGGTAGGCCTGGGATAAAAATAACGACCTTCCGAAGGAGAACAGTATCTTTCATGCCTTGGATAAATTACCCTTATACTCCGACTTATCGAAGAACTTCGAAGTGTAGAGGTCGCGATAGCGAAGGGCCGAATTTCCCGCCCAAGCGGCTCCCTTTCAGCGGAACTAGAACTATGACGATGAGCACGCCCAACACCCCCAAGACGAAGTCCAAAGGCAGTCCGTATAAGCTGATAAAGGTGCAGACTCCCGGAGGTAAGACTTCTACGGTGAGTCTGGATAAAAACCTCTACGAGGTGATCGAAAGCAAAGTCGGCGCCGCGGCGACCATTACGGTGGCCCGCCAGGCGGCCAGCAAGTTCGATCCGTCCAAGCACGACCAGACCCGAAGCGCGTTCGTCGTGCAGACGCTGCGCAGCAAGTTCGGCATGGGCCGACCGACAAAGATCGAGGTGCGACCGAAGGCGGAGGTCCCCTCCGCAACGCGCAAGTACACGTACGCAAAGCTGCGGGTGCGCGACGGTGAGGGCAACATCACCACGGTGAGCTTGCCCCCGGCACTGCTCACCCGCGCCCGCCGCACGCTCACCGATGAGCAGATTAAGCAGGTCGTCGAGCGCGCCGCGGCCGCCTACGATCCGGCGGTGATCTTCACGCGCAGCGAGTACACCAAGCGGGCGTTGAAAATGCGCATTGGAGAGAAGGTGCCCTCGGAGCTGCGCGTGTTCCGGCGCAAGTTCCGTCTCACGAACGAGCAGCTCGCCTCGATCCTGCAGATGAAGCCGAAGGATCTGGCGCACATGGAAGAGCTCGGCGAAGTGCCCCCGGGTCCGGTCCGGATGATGATCTCAGCGCTTTGGAAGGGGCAGCTGAAGATCTCGGCTGTCTTGCAGCGAGGGTAGCCCGTCTCACCGGGCTACCCCGCCCGTGCGCTCAGGCGCTTTCCGCCAGCTGCTCTCCGCTCTCGTCGGCCGCCGCGAGTGGCTTCGCATCGAGCAACCGAGCCCGAAGCACCGCATCGATCGTCGCGGCGACCTCCGGATTTGCCTTGAGAAACTCCATGGCGTTCTCCTTGCCCTGGCCAATCCGGTTGCCCTCGTACGAGTACCAGGCACCGGACTTCTCGATGATCTCGTGTTCGGCGCCGAGGTCAACGAGCTCCGCCTCGCGCGAAACGCCCTGGCCGAAGAGGATCTCGAATTCGGCCTGCCGGAACGGGGCCGCCACCTTGTTCTTTACCACCTTCACGCGCGTCTGGTTCGCCACGACCGTCTCGCCGTTCTTACGCGAGCCGACGCGGCGGATGTCGAGACGTACGGAGGCGTAGAACTTTAGCGCATTGCCTCCGGTGGTGGTCTCGGGGTTACCGAACATCACCCCGATCTTCATGCGCAGCTGATTGATGAAGATGACGAGGGTGTTCGAGCGCTTGACATTGCCGGTGAGTTTGCGCAGCGCCTGGGACATCAGCCGGGCCTGCAGACCCACCTGCGCCTGGCCCATATCGCCCTCGAGTTCTGCCTTCGGGGTCAGGGCGGCGACCGAGTCGATCACCACCACGTCGACCGCGCTCGAGCGCACCAGCATGTCGGTGATCTCAAGCGCCTGCTCGCCGGTGTCGGGCTGAGAGACCAGCAGGTCCGCCACCTTCACCCCGAGCCGCTCGGCGTAGACCGGATCCAGCGCGTGCTCGGCATCGATGAATGCCGCGGTGCCACCGGCGCGCTGAACCTCAGCGACCACCTGCAGAGTGAGCGTCGTCTTGCCAGAGGACTCCGGGCCGTAGATCTCAACGATCCGCCCGCGAGGCAGACCGCCGACTCCGAGCGCCACGTCGAGCCCGAGCGAGCCAGTGGAAATCGTCTCGACGGCGAGCTGCGGGGCATCATCCCCGAGGCGCATCACGCTGCCCTTGCCGAACTGCTTTTCGATCTGCGCCAATGCGCCCGAAAGCGCCCTCTGTTTATCTTCGTTCATCGTCATACCTCTCTAAGGGGCCATGGGCCCGCGCCTCGTTGCGCGGGCGACAAATTCGAGTTCGCGGTGTGCGAGGCCCGCCTCCCGAAAGAGCGAGCGGGCGACTTTCCAATCCCCGTGCCACTTCGAGGGAGCAGGTTTCGTGGGGTAGGAGATCACCTCGGCTACACCGCTCATCAGGATGTGATCGGTGCAGCGCGTGCAGGGTACCCCGCCCCACACGAGACCGCTGTCATCGGTCTGTGCGAAGTAGAGCGTGCAGCCCTGAAGGGCGATGCCCACCCGCGCGGCGTTCACGATCGCCACGAGCTCCGCGTGCACCATCAGGCTCAACTTCACCTCACGGTCGTTCAGCCGCTCGGGGGTCTCCGCGATGCCCGCAGGAAAGCGGTTGTAGCCCATCGAACGCACCTCACCGTCGGGCCCGACGATGATCGCCCCTACCCGTGTTTCCGGGTCGCGCGAGAGCTCTGAGTGCTTCAGTGCAAGTTCGAGAAAGTGTCGATCCCGCCGCAAACGTTCTTCGGGCAAGGCTGCCTCGATCACACGATTCAACCGGGAGACGCTCCTCATGTGCGTTCCGCGATTCGCCACCGGAGCAGAACCGAGGGGCGCGGACAAAGTGCCGCCTGCTCGACGGAGAGCCAGCACAAGACCCGCAGGTTATCGAGCCACCCGCTTGTCGTCTGACGGCGCAGCATCTCGAAGACCGCAGTATCGAGCGCGATATACGCCGCGAGTTGCGCATCGAGCCGTCCGCGCCAGGAGGCGGGGAGGTAGTGGGCGAAGTGCTTCCCGACGTAGAACGTCAAGAGCGCCTCACCGAAGGCCCCTGGCAGCACCAGGGCTACGCTGACGGGCAGCGCAAGCGCGGCGAGGGTGCGCGGAGCGATCACCCCGTTATGGCCATTGGACACCGTGCGGCGCATGACCTGAAGAGCCCTCAGCCGCTCGTTACGACTCAGGCCCGACACTTCACGCCTCCATCCAAGAGGGCGCGGCCAGCGGCTCACCCAGGCATTCGATCAATCCCGGGTACACCGTGCGCAGCATCACCGGCCGCGCGGCGCGGTAGATGCGCACCACCTCGGTCTCGCTGAAACCGTCCGGATGGGATTGCTCGAGCAACGCAAGTCGCCCGAGGCAATCGCCCTGGGCAGGCTCGCTCACCACCAGCGTCCCAATCCCCGTGATTCCTTGTCGCCACGCCGCGAGCAGGCTGTGTGCACCCGAGGAGGTATAAATCTCATCGAACACGAGACTGCCACAGGCGGGCATCACGCCTCGGCGCAGAGCTGCCCGCAACTCGAGCCCACCTGGATCGGACACAATCCCGGCGGCTCCCTCGAGGACCCGGCTATCGTAGTGCTCGAGCACGCAATGGACCGCCTCGCCAGGCCGCGCTACTGCGCAGCTCCCGGCGAGTACCGCGGCCAGGGTGCTCTTGCCTGTCCCTCCGCCGCCACAGAGCAACACGTTGCGCCGTTCGGCGACCAACTGCTCGACCAGCGCCAGATCCTGTTGCCGCCAGAGAAGCCCGTCGGCGCCGCGAACCGCCTCGCTCGCGCCGGGGATCGCCTTGGGCGCCGGCCGTGCCGAGGGTAGTACTCGTCCCGGCCGGGATGGGCGCCCCGTCGAAATCGCATCGTGAGAGGGCTCTCTTCGCTCGACGCCGAGTTCCCGCAGGCGCCGCACCACGTACGAGGGGGATTCGGGGGCGCTTTCCATGGCTTCGTGGGACGCTGCCATAGGTAATCAGTACCGATCCGCCGGGTCGTACTTCAACGGTGTCGGGGAGATCAACCGCTTGTAGGCCGCGACCCAGTTGGTCGTGATCATCCGCTGCGCGCGAGCGAGGGAAATCTGCCCGCGGCAGACCATGTGATTTAGGCGGTTTTCGAGCTGATCCTTCGTGTGGCTGCCCCAGCCGCCGGCGATGTTGTGCGGTTCGGGCCAGAGGTTGCGCGGGGAACGAGGCGCTCCCCCCAGCTCTAACGCGAGTTCGTGATCTTCTTCGTAGTGCCAGAGTTTGCGATCGCGATAGCCATAGAGCCGGATCTGCTGGCGCTTCAACCGCTCGGTGTAGCGTTCAGGCGGACGGATGGCGCGCGTGTAGCCGCGGACGCAGATCGTCGAGTGAATCGTCTGTTGCGTCACCGCCGGATTGCGCGCCCCCGGGGTCAGTCGCGGATTCGGTAGCGCCTGGGAGAAGGGGTGAACCGGCCCGCTGTCGCCACTGCGATTCCATCGCCCACCGTGCCAGCGGTCCTGGTGCCAGCGCTCGTCGTGGTGGCGCCACTCGTGCTCGCCCCAGTAGTGGCCCGACGCAAACGCGGGGCCAGCCACGGCGGCAAGCACCACGAGGGCCAGGCCGAGCTGCAGGGTACGGCGAAATTGTCTCATCGAACACACCTCGTCATGACGGCACGAACGGAATTTATTTTTATACTCCCTCTTCTAGGGTATAGCGAATTCCGCAGCCGAACAAACGAGGAACCCGAAGGCTGGTCAGAAAGAACAACGCCGGGTACGGGACGGACGGGCGGTCTCGGGAGAGCGCGGCGTGCGGGCGGCTCAGCCCGCCTCCGGCCCTGCACCCTGGGCGAGCGCGGTCAGGAGCGATTTCACCGGCGCCGGCGCCTCGATCTCCTCGAGCCCCGCGGAGAGGTCCTCAAGGAATGCCTCGCCGTCGTTCTCAACGGCCTTCGCCCCCAGCCATTCATCCTGCGAGAGCAGCTCGGCGAACTGACTCTCGGGCAGCGCCGCCGCGGCCGATGCCGCATCAGATGCCTCCACCGCAAGACCGGTGAGATCGAAGCAATCGCTGTTGTGAGGCAGATCAATCCGCTCGAGCGCCTTGCACGAGGTGCCCCGCGCCCAGGCCCAAACCGCCGGTTTGTGCTCCCTGCAGTCGATCGAGATCGGCTCGATGTTCCCTGGGTTGTGCCACCACGTGCGGCCCTTCTGCACCGAGGGGGTCGTGAAGTGCATGTGGCCGTTGACCACCATGTCGCAGCCACGGATTTCCTTCAGCAGCTGCGCGCCGGGGTACGCGCCATGGAACGCGAGGTCGTGGTGCGTGACGAGCACGACCGGCCCCTCGCCCTCGGCCTCGATGACATCCGGGATCTCCGCCCCGTAGGGGGCGCCCCAGAGCTGAACCGGGCCCTCATCGGTCTCAATCGTGCGCCACGCGCGGCACGGGCCGTCGAGCACCTCGATCACCCCAGTCTGCGCAAAGAGCGAGAGCGCATCGGCATCCTGCAGGAGCGTGTCGTTTTTATCGTGATTGCCGCCGAGCACCAGAGGTTGTACCGGGAAGTTCCCCAGCACCTCGAACAGCTGCGCGAGCGTCGGGAGGTGATTTTCCTTGGCGCGGTGGAATAGATCGCCGAGGATCAGCGGCTGCAGCGCGCGCGCCCAGCAAATCTCCGAGGCCTTCATCAGCTTCCCGATCACGCTCGCGAGATAGTCATCCTTGCGCCGGCCCGGCCGAACGCTCGATACGTGCGGGTCGCCAATGTACAAAATGCCCTTCAGTGCGCTCATGACATCGATCCTTTGAAGCACTCGCCCATGTTCGTATTATAACATTCGGACTAGTCCGCAGAGCCGCAGGATATCAGGAGGTTTCCGAACGAGAATCGGGAATACCTCCTTGGCCGATCATCCGTGCAGCTCCCCGCCACAGAGCGGGCAGAGCCCACCGACTTCCTCGATGATGGAGGCCTCCTCGACGTGAGCGGCTGCGAGCGCCCTCTCGGCCTCCTGCAGCGCGTTTCTCGAGCGCTCGAGCTCTGCGGTGCGCGCGGAGACCGTACCGGCGAGGCGGACCAGACCGGAAAGATCGTGCAGCTGCGGGGTCTCCGGCATCTCCGGCAGTGGCCTGCGCCCCTCAAGTTTCCTCAGGAGTCGCCCAATCCGCTGGCCTGCAAGGGCGATCGCTGCCGTATCGTGCAACTGCGGCACCTCGGGCATCGATGCAGGTACCCTCGCGCGGGCCCGGGGCTCATTGCGGCCGATGCGCCCGATCAAATCTGAGAGCTGCTGCGTATCGTGCAGCCCGATCATCGCCGGTAGCCCCTCGAGCGCCGCGGCGCACCAGCGCGCGCCCTGGCTGTGCTTCTCCAGCGAGTCGATCCGGTCCATCAGCGACACCAGCCGGCTCTGCTGAGCGTGGGTCGCTTCGATATTCTTCAGCTCCCCCCCGAGCCGATCGAGCGCCTCGCCCGCCGCGGGCAGCTGCTCGGTGGCTGAGAGCGTGTGCGCAAGAGTCGCAAGCTCGCTCTCCCCGTCCCGCACCTGCACCCGGTCGGCTCGTTTGAGGTCGCCGTAGCGCTCGATCAGCACCGAGAGCCGTCCCGACTCGCGCCCGACCGAGAGGATCTGCGCTCGCATCGAGGCCGGACGATCGAGGAGGAACACCGGGCTTTTCTGGCTACCGACCTGGATGTCGAGCTCACCGGCCCGCGCGATACCGAGTACTTCGTTCACCCATTCCGGCACACCCCCGCGGGTGGACGGGCGACCCTCGCGCACCGGCTCCTCGTTCCCGGACTCATACAGCGCGTAGCTCACTTTCGGCTGCCCGCTCTTGGCCTTCGCGCGACGCGTCCACACGATCCGCCGGGCATTTTCGATCTCGAGGGTGACTTGCGCCTCGCTGGCGCCATGGCGGATCAGCGTGTCATCGCCATCGCCATAAGCCACTGCGCGCAAACTCGTCGCCGCGAGCGTCGATTTGCCGAGATCGTTATCCCCGATCACGACCGTCACGCCCGGAAAGAGTGGCACGGCGGTGTCGATGTGGGCGCGGAAATCCTTCAGGTGAATCGAGCGTAGACCCGGGGCCGAATCATCCGACCACTCGGCCGCGCGGCGCAGCACCTGAACCTCGGCGCTCCCATCGGCCCCGCGGGTGAGCTTCACCAGACTCACTAGCTCCTCGAACAGCTCCGGTTCGTGGTGCGAGATCAGAATCGTCTGCGTGCCGGCCCGCCGGGCCACATCCGAGAGCACCCGCACAAACCCGACCACTCGCTCGGGCTTGATCCAGCAGTCCGGCTCATCGAGCACGACCAGACGGCGCGCCCCGGTGCGCGAGAGCGCCGCAAAGCGCAGCCCGGCCGAGAGCACGTTCGTCACCGCGCCGCCCGATCCGTCGAACGCATCCTCGATCGCCCCGCCGTTGTCGATCTGCACATCGAGTGCCGGCGCCCCGCGCTCCTGGTAGAGGTTCAGCCTCACCTCGCCCTTCTCGGGCAACACGTCACGCACGATCGCCGTCAAGAGCTTCTCGAACGCCCCGACACTGCGCCGGTGGGCGCGGTTCTGTAGGCTCTCGAGCGCCGCATCGCACTGCTCGACGAGCTCGAGCCGCCCCTTGGCGTCGGCCACGCGCTGCGTGAGCACCCCGGAGCGGGTCACGCACGACTCGCGCAACCCCGTGAGCTTCGCGTGCAGCATGCGCGAGCGCTCGAATCGACCCGTATCCAGCTCCTCGAACAGCATCCGTCTCACTCCTGTCGTTCTAGCGAATCACGCCCCGCACACCGCTCAGGCAACGAGCGCGGCCTCCGCCTCGCGAAGCGCCGCTTCGCCTTGGTTCAGCGCGTTGACGAACTGATCGACTGCCTGCTCGTTCTCGCGCTCGCGATCGGCATAGAGTTTGCGCAGCTCGGCGAGGTCACCAGTGCCAAATTCCTGCTCGGCCTCCGCCCGCGCCTCTCTCAACTGCCGATCGGCCGCCTCGAAGTCCGCCTGGGCCTTCGCCCGCCGCTCGATCATCTGACGATGACGGGCCTTCGCCTCCTCGAGCCGCTGCGCCGCCGGCGAGCCGCCCGCTGCACCCTTGGTCTGATTCCTCGTCTCTTGAGCCATCTTTCAGTCCTCGGTTCCTGGCCGCTGTCCGCTTATCGGCGGGCGCTTGCGCGCCAGATTCTGGATGTAACGCTTCACCTTCGGCCACTCCTCGGTCCTCACCCACACCTCGTAGGGTTTCAGCCCCTGCGCGCGCATGTCTTTACGTGTGCGCCGTTTGCGCTCCCGATCGACCCGCTTGCGCTCATCGAGCGTGGTGGACTTCTTGTCTGTTGCCATTCGCCATACCTTCAATTATAACACTAGGACTAGTCCGCGCCGAAGAACTTAACACAATTGAGCATCTTTTTTAGCGCATTCGATCTTCTTAGATAACATCAAGACGTCTCGAGTCGATCCAGGCACGGATGTCCTGCGAGGCGATCAGCCCTCCCTCGGTGGTCATCGGGGCGATGAACTCACGCTTGAACTCCTGATGGTACTGCCACGCGAAGAGCGAACAGCGTCGGCCCTGGTAGAGCCGCTCGGTGGATTCGCCCGCTCTCACCGGTACGAACGCGGCGAGGATCGAGAGCGCGAGGTCCGCGGGCCCCGAGCCGCCGTACCCGAACTCGAATCCGCTCGGGGAGTGATGCGCGAGATGAGGTACGTTCGCCCTCACCGTGCCCTCCTCGTCTCGCCAGATGCGCACATCGCCCGGAGGCCTCTCACTCTTTTGCATGATCTGTTCCCTCGCCGCTCAGGCGCTCGCCGGCGAGCTGCGCCCACCGCCGCCACAACATCCGCACGTACAATCGTTCGCTCAGGGTCCCGGAGTAGAACCCGACCGCCCACGCATCGTTGACCTCGATGAGCGCCGTACAGCCATCTTCGAGCCGACCCGCATCAAGAGCGAAGGCCACGGGCGCACCTGGACTTGCGCTGAAGCGGCTCACCATCTCCCGCACTACGGCCGCATCTGGCAGCAGCGCATCGTCCGGGCCGTCGTCGTAGCGGCCCTCGCCGAGGAGCTCTCCCTCGAGCACGTAATAGCGCACCTCGCTCGCCCACAAGACGGGCTCGCTCACCCAGACGGGCGAGCGGGGATCGAGCGCCAGGAATGCGTTGAGCTGCGCCCGATCGTGGCCAGACAGATGATCAGGATGGTCGAGCGTATCGAACACGAACCCCGTGAAGGCCTTCGTGGACACCGGCTTCACGAACCAGTGCCCCACTACCGTCCCGGCTTCGCGCTGCTCAACACTGCGGCGCAGGTACGGCTGGAGCACTTGGGGATAGGACAGATTATCAGGCTCCGCGATGCCCGCGATCGCCATGGCCCGGCGCACGAACTCGACGCTTCCAACCGGCACCTGCGTCCCCGAGGCAAGATCGGCGGTGTACCGATCGAGTGCCGCAAGAGCCGCTTCGCGCAGAGGGATGTCATCGATCATCGCCACCTGACGGGCAACGCGCTCCTCGCGGCCTGCCCGGTCATTCTGGCAGAGCAGGGTGAATTCAGGGCTCATCGCGGACCTCGACATTCAGGCTGCCACGTCCTGCATCGCCTTCGCCGCTTCGAACTGCTCAAGCACGCGCGCCAGATCATCCGCGACGGACTTATCGGTACGGTAGCCGGCCTCCTCCAGGCGCGGCAGGAACAGCGAGTGCAGCGGGTTGTTCGGCCCTGGGCGCATCACCTCATTGAACAGCACCGGAACGATCCGCCCGATCCAGGCCTGCGGATCGCCATCGATCGCATCGCGCATCGCCTCGTTCTTCACCGTGACGTCGACGCGCAGCTTCCCGCACTCGCTCTCGCAGGCGAGCGAGCCCGCCCGCCCCTCGGTGCGCGTGCCAGTGCGCCCGGGAACGATGCCAACAATTTTGAGGTCGCACGAGGCTTCGACCTTCAATTTCACCGCATCCTTCGACGTGCCATCGCGCCACGTGAGCTCGGGGCTCTTGACGATCGTGCCCTCCTCGCCCTCGACCACGAGCCGCCCGTAATGCGCGTAGGCATCCTGCAGCGATCGCACCACGAGGGTGGCGATCAGGCGCACCGGATCGGACGCCGAGGCGCCCTCGAGCAACCGATCGAGCGCCGCAAGCCGCTCACGGTAGGTCACGGTGTAGGAGCCTTTCTTCACCACCGCAGAGAGCGGAATCCGGTCCCACACCTCATAAATGGGGGTCTGGCCCGGCCCGAACTGCCCGCCCTGCAGTACGCCGTTCAGGATCCCATTGCCGATCTCGCGCGGCAGAACCCTCCCCTCTTCCATCACCAACAGCTCGCCGTGGTGCTGAAAACCGCGCTCGAAGCGCTCGGCGACGAATGTGGCAAGGCCATCGAAGGCTTCGGCCGGGAATTCGCTCCCGGAGCGGCTGATGATCGTCACCGCGCCGGAGTCGAGCAGGTTGACGTTGGCGAACAGTCCGTTTGCTTTCTTCTGGCTGAACACGCCCGCGGCGAAGTCGAACTTCGAGAGGTTCGATTTCTTCGGCAACGAGCAGCGCATGTAAGGGTACTCCGGCAGCAACCCAGGGAAGATCTTCCCGGTGGTGTTGGCCGAGAACCCCGCGCGCAAATCCTTCGCCACGATCCGCCAGAGCAGCTCCGCGCTGAGCCCATCAAGACGGGTCATCTCGGCCGCGAGCGCCCCACGGGCCGCATTGCCGGTGAGTTCGCGCCGCTCAAGCTGCCCGAGTAGCGCCCAGGTCGCCTCGTCAAAGGCCACCCCGACCCGATCGGGCTCGGTGCCCACCGGGCGCTGCGCAATGCCATAGGTCTTGAGCGGGCTGTATGTCGCCTCCAGCACCCGCTTGAGGTCCTGATCGCCGGCGTGCTCGGTGAGCAAGGCGACCTTCGTACTCTTGGCGCTCTCGGCCCCCACGCGCTCGATGAGGATAAAAATGCTTGCTGACTCCATCGACTTCCCCTTCGTTGAAATTTCCGCCTTCCTTGGAATCTGCGCTCTCAGCGCACCATTCCCGAGAGGCGCATCTCCTCACGCTGCGTCGCCATCAGCGAGCGCATCATCTCAAGCCGCACTCCGGCGGTCTCATGGCGCACCCGCGCCACATTGGCCTCCTTGCGCGCTTCAGTCATCTCGCGCAGGTGCCCCTCGTAGCGCACGTCGGCGAGCGCTTCCGTCTCGGCCTGCGCGAACGAGATTCCTTTCTTGCCATCCTTGCGGGATTCGGCCATGACCTCGGCGATCAGCTGCGCGAGCAGAGTTTTCTTCAGTTCCTCGAGCAGACTTGCCCGCTCGTGTCGCTCGGCCCACTCGATCCCGAGGTCCGCCACGGTCTTGACTTCCTTATCGAGGTCGATCTGCATCACGCTCTCGGCCTGGCGCGCCAGGCGCCGCTGGCTCAATTCGCTCTCATGCATCTCGCTTCTCTCCAGGGTGATGCTTCTATTATAACACTCGGACTAGTCTGAACGCCGCTCAGCGATAGGTTAATTCCCGAATCCCGTTCGGAAATAAGAGACCCAGAGCACCAAGAGACACCCCGGGTCTGAATCATGCGTGCACGGCGCCGAGATCCACCTCGATCACCCGTTGGCAACGCTCGGGCAACGTCTCGAACGGCACGCGCCTGCCAAGATGCGATCCCATCATTGCCGTGGTGTGCTGACCGAAAACCTGCGGATGCGTCGGATCCTCGTTCATTCCGAGGGAGAGAAAGCACCCGCACTGTTGCTTGGGGAAGTCCATGTACACCACCGTGTAGCGATCGCGGGTTTTGCCCAGTTGCCGTAGCAGCGAACCCGGATCTCTCCGACCCGTTCCGTTCTCACCGTCCGCGCGCCCCGGGCGACGCGGTGGCCATTCCCTCGTAGTGACCTGACCTCCTATAGGTAGGCGGGCAGAAAACGGGGCGCCTGAAAGGGCGCCCCGGATAAAAATGCCAACCTCAGATCAGCCCGTGCTGCGCAAAGCTGTACGAGCTCTCCCGGCCGAGCACCACGTGATCGATGACCGGAATGTCAAAGAGCGAAAGCGCGTCCTTGATCCGCTGGGTGATGATCTCGTCCGCGGTGGACGGTGTGACCTGGTTACTCGGGTGGTTGTGGCAAAGCAGGCACGCTGCCGCGTTGCGCTCGAGAGCTTTCCTCGCCACTTCCCGCACCGGAACCACGGCGGAGTCCACCGTGCCGACGCTGATCACGTCGAACTCGATAATCCCGCGCCGCGCATCGAGCCACACCGCCCCGAACACCTCTCGATCGAGGTGACCGAGGTGCTGGCGCAGCGCCTCCACCGCTTTGGTCGGGGATGAAGCGCTTTGGCGCGGAACGTCCATTACCGCGTAGCGCGCAGCGGCGAGCAGCACTTCCTCCTTGTCCGCGGGCCGGTAGCCAGCGGGGGCTCGCACTTCAAGCCGCATGCGAGACACCTCCCGCGAGCAGTCGCTGTCGCCAGGCCTGGATCCGCTCGATCCGGCGATAAAAAAGCTCGGATCCGAGCTTCGCCCGGGCCCGATCCTGGCGGGTCGAGGAGAACCTCAGTGCCGTCCAGGTCCACCAGAACCGGTACCAGCGCCACTCATCCTTCGAGGCCGCCCCAGCGCTTGCCCGCCGGCTCTCCTCGAGGTACGAGCGAGTGCTGCGCGCGGCGCGTAGCGCCGCCGGCTCACCCTCGCCGCCCGCACGAGCGACCACCGTCGCCCGAGCACGGCACGAGGCGCAAGCCAGCCGATCGTCCCATAGTTCCTCGATCGCCTGCTCACGTGCCTTGACGGCCGTCGGGGCCTCCAGAGTCTTCGTCCCGACGAACGCTTCGGTCCCGTCCTCACCGATTGCATGCACTACTACGGTGTATGTCATCGCATTGCCCTCAATTTAATGACCTCACCCGCCTATAGGCAGGGGCGATGCGATTTCCAGCCGTGAGCCGATCGCCGAACATTCGAATCGAATGTGAATTTTATCCGGCGGAGACCTCGCTAGAGGTAGTCAACCCGGTACTCCGGGCACCTAGGTCACTATTAGCGAGGATTCCACCATGGCGTTCATGACTACTTCTTCTCTGCCGGGATATGAGGTTCAGGATCTCGGGACGGACAAGGCTTTCGCGGATTTCATCCGTACGGCATCCGTCGAGGAATTGGCGCACGAGCGCACTGAGATGGAATCCTTCGTCGAGGGTTTCCAGGGTCAGCGCACGTATGCTTCCGACGTCGTTCGAGAGCGTATCAACGTGCTCGATGAGGCGATTCAGCTGGAAGGCTGCCTCGCTTGTGCAGCCTGATCCGGAAATAGGATGTGACTTGCTGCTGTCGCGTTCGGTCTTTACGACCCCGCGATAGCAGCGATCCTCCCTAACCTCCAGGTCTTTTATTCGCAAACCGCCCCCTATTCGGGGCGGTTTTCTTTTTCTCCCGCAGCGGTCCCTATAGGAAGGCAGGTCACTAACGAGAGAGATTGCCGCATGGCTGGAAAGCAAAGGGCCGTCCTTGTATCGCTGAACATCAGCATCTGGGATGCCCGCACGAAAGATGCCGCGCTCGGTCACGAGCTCGCGCAAGCCAAGAACGCGGAGGATGCCTGCGTGAGAGTCTGGAAGTCGCTACTTCCGGGCTGCGAGACCCTGGGCAAGCTCGGATCGCTTCGCACGCAGGCCCGCCGGTTCCACTACGACAACACCTTCGCCTGGCAGCACCGCGGAGTCGGCATGCTACCGGTGAAGAACATCACCCCCTACACCACCGAGGTGAACGTCTTTCGAGAACGTTTCTACGAGATGCTTCCGACTCTCAAGGGCGAGTACGAGTTCATGCAGGAGCAGGCTCGGGTGAAGCTCGGGGACGTCTACAAGGCGACGGATTACCCTCCGGTGGAGTCGGTCATCGATCGGTGCCGCTTCGATGTCGTCGTCTCCCCGATGCCCGAGAGCGGGATTGCGTTGCCCGAGGAGCTCGGCGAGGAGGAACGGCGCGCCATCGAACGCTCTGCCCGCGAGAGCCTGGAGTCGGCCCACCTGGAAGCACGCAAGGATCTGCGCCAACGGCTCTACGACGTTGTCGCGGACATGGAAGAGAAGCTCGGCAAACCGAAGGACCTGCGCGCGGCAAGCATCAAGCATCTCGAGTCAATGCTCGGCCTTCTCGGCCGGCTGAACATGGACGAGGACGAGGAGTTCGAGAAGCTGCGCAAGGACGCAGAAGCCAGACTTGCCGCTGCCGTCGGCAGCCAGGTCGGCAAGCCCAAGCGTGCTCGCAAGAAGGCGCCCGGGAAATCCGCCGCCGCGGCCAGCACCGTTAAATCATCGGCCAATAATGAGGTTGAGCAGCCCGATCGCGCCTGCGATCGCATTCGCGCTGCCGCCTGAGGTATTTTGCACATGTACGCAGTCACTACCAGAAAGAGCAACGAGGCCGCCGGTCGTACCGATCTCGCGGCCTGCTATGTCGAGGGCGATGACGCCCAGTCGAACGAGACGACCGAACGGGAAACCCGGCGTGCCCAGGCCAACTGGGTGTCGCTCGGAAACGGTGGATTTTTCACCCGCCCGGCCGCGCTCAGCGATTACGCCTGA
>JAEHJW020005691.1_pt1 | contig 51523 bp, 69 predicted proteins | sample 9271431 | NCBI WGS metagenome assembly JAEHJW02
ACCCAGGTGCCGCCGCCGCCGCCGCCGCCGCCGCCGCCCCAGAGAGCCACGAACACCCGCGTGACGCCACTGGGCACCTCCCACGTGAAGCTACCGGGGGTGGAAAACGTCACGCTCCCGCTGCCGGGCGCCGCCCCTTCCGGCGCGCTGTACCAGCCCGGTTCGCCGACTTCGCCGGGCTGGACGGGCGTGGTCTCATTCAGCTGGCCCAGCGTGGGGTTGACGAGGCCCTTCAAGTCCCATTGCGGCATGGCGTGCCTCCTACTGGTTCGTCGCGCCGGACAGCGTGACCGTAATGGCGCCTGCGGTGTGGTTGACCGCCTGGATGGTGGCGTTGGCGAGGATTTGCACGCCCAAGGGCGCCAGCACCTGGGTATCGCCCCCCGCCAGCAGCGTGCCGGGTAAAATCATGTTCGCGGGACCCGCCGCGCCGCCGCTGGGGACGCTGTAGAGCGCCAGCCCCGCCGACGTGCTGGCCGTGTTGGCCAGCACGAGGCTCGTGAGCGTCAGCGTGGCGGCGGGCGCCGGGACGTTGGCCGTCTGCGCGGGCGCCGTGGCCAGGATCGTCGTGGCCGTGTTCGTCGGGGCCGCCGCCGCGCCATCGCTGGCCGCCGGGGCCGAAATGGTGATCGTGAGCGTTGCGCCGCTGACTGTCACGGCGAGGCCTGTGGTGGCGCTGCCGCTGTAGGTGATGGCGCCCGTCGCCGTGATGGTGCCGAGGAGCGCGGGCGGGTTGGCCGTCCCCACGTAGATCCCCACGCCGGTCGCGCCAGTCGGCAGGGTCACACTCGTCAAAATGTCGTTGCCCGTCGTGCCCACGGCGACGGAGGCCACGCTGGCGCCGGTCGTGGTGATGCCCGACGCGCCGGTATAGGCCGCGCCGACGTAGTACGTCCCCGCCGTCAGGCTGGACGTGGTCACGGTGTTCGTGGACAGGCTCAAGGCGCTCGTGGGGGGCACGACGCCGGGCTGCCCGAGATACAGTTGCTGCGGCGTCGCGATGGCGGCGGGCGAAATGTTGGCCATGCCTTTTAGTCCTCCTAGTACAGCGCCGCGTAGGTGAGTGGGTTCGTCAGGCGGTTCGATCCCACGGGCACCGCCGCCGCGCCGTTGCCGAGGTAGAGCTGTTCGCCCACCTGGGAGAGCACGCCCGACGCCGTGGCCGCCGACGCGCTCGCGGTGAGCGTCACCGTGGGGGTGGTGAGGCCGGCTTGGAACGTCTGGCCCTGCGTCCACGTGTACGGCGTGGACTCATTCACCGCCAGCGTGGCGGTCTGGCTCGCCAGCGTGACCACGACGCCATGCCCGGCCGCCACGTCCAGGATCCCCGTGTTCGCGAGCGTTTCGCCGTCCGTGCCGGGGGTGGCGGCGAGGCCCGCGCCGGGCGTGACATACGTGCCGCCGTGGATGGCGGTATACGCCGGGTCCGTCGTGGTCACGGCCACGGGATCGCCGCTGGCGGGCGCGGCCGAGATCTCGACGAGCCCCAGCGCCGCCGTGGTGGCCGCCGACGTGGAGCCCACGGGCTGCCACGCCGTGCCGTCGCCGGCATAGAGCACGGACGCCTGCCCGCTGGGCTGGACGGCCACGAGGGTTCCGGCCGGCGCGGGCGTCGCCGGCACCGCGTCATAGACGGCCACCTGGATGCGCGTGCCGGTGGTGTTGGTCGTGGGCAGCGTGGCCGTGCCGAGTCCGCTATCCGGCGTGTTGTCGGTCCAGGTCGTGGACGTGTCGTCGCTCACCGTGGCCAGGTAGTACAGCGTCGTGCCGCCCGCCGTGGTGCGATACAGGTCGCGCGCCACCACGCCCGCCGGGCCGATGGCCAGCCCGCTCAGATCCACCTGTTCGGCCGAGGGGTTGGCCGCGACGCTGGCGGGACTGCCGGCCGACTGGTGGCCCGAGAGGAGGAGCGTGCCATCGGGCAGTTGCTGGCCCGTGGCATACGTGATCGCGTACTGGTACGCGCCGGTCAGCACGCCGGACGCCGTCGAGGCGGCCGCCGTGGGCGCGGCGGGCGTCGGCGTGGGCGGGTAGCTCGCGAGCGTCCCCCAGTCCAGCGCGCCGGTGAGGCCGTCGATGAATTGGTTGACCTGTTCGGCCAGCGCCGCGCCGCTCACCACGGCCGAGCTGAATGCGTTCGCCATGGGCGCCTCCTATCCGGGGGTGACGGTCAGGGTCCACTCCACGCTGGTGCTGGTGGTCGTCGAGAGGCTGAGTGTCAGCCCCGTGCGGTGCGCGAACAGGGTGCCGTCGGCGGCGAAGAGTCCCACCTCCGTGGCCGTCACGCCGCCGAATTGGGGCCCCCACACGGCCACCCAGGAGGTCGTCCCGGCCGCCGCGTCGGCGGATCGCTGGCTCACGCCGACGAAGGTGTCCGCCAGGGGCGCGTCCAGCGCGGTATCCGCCGTCGTGGCGGCGGTCGTCCCCGTGCCCAGCTCCATCGCGGTCGGGGGTTCCGTGGGCTGATAGCCCGTGGTGTTCGCGCCCCCCAGCCACGCGGCCACGGCCCCCGCCGCGCCCACCGTCGTCGCATTGGGGAGCCAGCCGGTGTCGGCCACGATGGCCCCCGTCGCCACGTCGCGCGTGACGGCGCGAATGCGGCCCCGCAGCGCGATCGCCGCGCTCAGGCGGTCCATACGCGTCCCCCCTACTGCCATGTGGCGCGGTTATATGGGAAGCCGGTCACGGTGGTCCCGTTGCCCCACACGGCCAGCGGCGTGCTGGCTGTCGTGAGCGTGTCGGCGAGGCTCATGGTGTCGCTCAGTTGCGTCGCAAAAATGATGGTGGCCACGGTGCCCGCCAGCTGCAGCGGCGGGAACAGGGCGGCCAATTCCGCCTCCGTGTACACGAAGCCGGCGGGCGGGTTCGTGGGCCACTGCACGCGCACGGTGAAGGTGCCCGGCCCGGTGGTGGTCACGACGGCCACGTAGCCCAGCGCCGCCAGCAGCTGCTCCATGGCAATCGCGTTGGGGCCGCCCGTGAACACGAGGCCAAAGAGGCGCGTCTGGTACAGCGAGTCCGGCTCGCCGCCAATGCGGAGCACGCCCAAGTACGTGCCGAGGTCGTCGAGCCACGGCCCTTCCCACGCGCCCAGCCAGAAGTTCTGCAGTTGCGCGGTCAGCCGGTCCCAGGCTTGCGCGACGGGTTGCAGCACCTGCCACACGACCCGGCCCGCAATGCCGAGCGTGGGATAGGTGCGGAGGTCCTGGCCCGGGGTGGGGCTCTCGACGCCCCAGCCGGTGTCCACGAGCGCCGCCGCCGCCAACGCGGCGGGCACGCCCGGCGCCACCGTGACCGTCCAGCCCTGCGCCGTCCACGCCGTTGCGAGACTCCCGAGCGTGTACTGCGTGAGGTCCCAGACGCCCGTGCCGGGCACGAGGAGCGTGCGATCCCGGATGGTCGCCACGCCGGGGCTGTCGGCCGGCACGCCCGACACGAGGAGCGCCGCCACGGGGGCCGGATCGCGGGGGATCCACGGCGGCAGCGCGTCGGTGAGCCAGCGGCGCCACGTGTCGCCCATTTGGTCCATGCGGCGCCTCCTAGCTCAGCGTGGTGAGCGTGATCGTCCCCACGGTCAGCAGCGTCCCGCGCGCGCCCCCGATGGTCGCGCTGGGCGTCGTCAGGGCCACGTCGCCCACGCCCGCCAGCGCCGTCACCGCCAGAATCTGCGTGGACGGCGAGAGCGTCTGGCCAATGTCGAGCCCGGCGAACACCGTCTGAATGGCGAGCGTCACGTCGGTGGACACCATCGCGAGCGTGTAGCCGGGTTCCAGCAACACGGCCAGGGTCACGTCCGTGGGCACCAGCACGGCCGGGGTGACGGCCAGGAGGATGCCCGCGCCCAAGGGGCCGGGCACGGGCGCGCCCGACGCCGGGGTGTAGCCCGTGACGCCGCTCCCGACCGCCGCCAAGAGCCCCGAGGAGGGCGCTGTCGCGAGATCGTTGGCGACCCAGACGGTGGTAAAGCCCGGCGTGCCCGCCCACGCGGTGTTGGCGCTCGCGGGCGCGCTCCCAGTGGCCGCCGCCGTGATCGTGGCCGTCGTGCCCGTGGCCGTGGCGGCGCTGGCGAGCGCGGATCCTCCCGCCGCCGTGGCGTAGAGCACCGCGCTGGACGCGGCGGGCGAGGGATCCAGCGCACCAGGTCCGGGGAAGGGCGGCAGCGTCACCTGGATCGCCTGGCCGCTCGTGAGCGTCACCGCGCCCGTGGGGCTCGCCGTCGTGACGCCGCTCGCCGTCGCCCAGGCATACGCCACGCCGTACGTGCCGGCGGCCAGCGCCGTCGTGCCACTGATGGCGGCCACGGTCGGCGCGCCCGTCGGGGCCGGCACATAGCCGCCCTGCGCGTCCACGGCGCGGCTCACCGCCTCGATCACGTGGCCATTGGGGTTGGTGACGGTCGCCTGCAACGCCGTGGCGACAATCGCGTTGGCGGTGCCGGTCTTGAGCCGGGCGAGCGCGGCGGGCACCTGCGCCGTCGCGTCTTCGAGGGACTGGGCGGGGGCGCCGGTCGTGAAGGGCGCCGGGTTGGTCACCATGAGCCCCGCGAGCGCGGTCGGCACCGTCGAGACGATTTGCGTAATGGTGTTGGCGGGCACGTTGCCGGCCGTGCCGCTGGTGACCGCCGTCACCACGGCGTCCAGCGTCGTCGTGCCGCTGGCCCACGCCATCGGCGCGCCGGTCGTAAACGTGAGGGCCGTCTGGGGCACGCCCACCGTGAACCCGCTCGGCAGTGTGGCGCTGGCGGACGCCGCTGCGGGCAGCGTGAACGTCACGGCGCCGTACGCGGCCACGGCCGGCTGGGGCTGCAGGCCGAGCCAGCGTTGCAGGCCCCGCTGGGTCGCGTCATCGCGCGCGGCCACCACCTGTTGGGCGAGGTCCTGCGCGGTGATGGCAAACGCCTCGTCTACGCTCCGCAACACCCCGCCGACGGACCAATCCGTGAGCGTCGGCACGGCGGCCTGGGTCGTGGTGATGAGCGCGCTGGTGACGCTCGTCGCCGTCCACGGCGTAAAGCCGGCCATGCTTAGCCTCCTCCCATTGGCAGCGTCACGACCCACGGCAGCGGCGTCGGGCTGCCGACGAGGGTCACTTGGCCGGTCACGGTCCACGTGGTGCCCGCGAGCGTGGCCGAGAGGTTCGCCACGCGGACCACGCGCGCGTTTTGCGCCAGCGCCGTCTGCACATAGCCGGTCACGACATGCGCGACGCCCACGGGGCCGCCGATGACCGTGGCGAGGCCCGAGCCGTAGCGCGGATGCAAGGCGAGGGTCCCCAGCGCGGTATCGACGCCCCGCGTGAGGGCGCCCAGCACGTTCGCCGCCCCGGAGGCCACGGCGAGATCGCCCGTGGGCGTCCAGGCCCAGTCCCCGTCCGCCGTGAGCGCGAGGTCCGCGCCCCACGGATCCTGGCCGGCGGGGGGCGTGGCCACCGCGGTCCCGGTCGTACCGGGGATCTGGATGGCCGTCCCGGGCTGCGCCACCGTGTGCACGCGCCACGCGGGCGGCAACATGGCGCCGAGGAGGCTCCCGGTGGGATACGCGGCCGTCACGGCGGGCGTCACGGTGGCGACGCCGTCCACGAGCGCCGTCACGGTCACCGCCTGCTGCTGGCGGCCCGTGGCGGTGGCGGCTTCCAAGACGAGGACGCTACCGACGGGCACCTGCCCCGGCTGGAGGCCGGGCAGCGGGATCGCCGTCGCGCCCGCCGCCACGGGCGGCGCCGCCGTCCAAGGGCCGCCCGGCGTGCCGGTCGTGAGGACCCAGCCGACCGCAGGCGGCCCGTACACGTCCCAGAGGCGGGCGCTCAAATACGGATCGCGGAGCTGGTTGGCCTCCGCGATGGCCGTCCAGCGCGCCGGGTCCCCGTAGTACCGCGTAGCCAAGCTCCACAGCGTGTCCGTGTCGCGGACGACATGCCAGATGCCGCCCGTGGGGCCGGGCGTGGGCACCGTGGGCGCGGCCACCACCTGGATGCCGCGCGCCAGCGTGAGCGCCAAGGCGCCCGGATGCCGTGGCGTGCTCAGGGCGCGGGGCGGGTCCCAGGCCGTCAGCGCCGCGAGCGCCGTCTGCGCCGGCAGCGTGAGCCGCACGGTCTGGGTGGGCGTGGCGGTCGGCGTCTGCCGCGCGACGCCGGCCCACGTCTGCCACGCGGCAGCCACCTGCGGGCCGAGCGCGCGCCAGACGACCACTTGCGCGGGCGCCTGCGCGGCCAGCGCGTCCAGCGTCTGCGCCAGCGCGCGAAGCGCTTGGGTGGCCGTGGCCAGCCCCGGCGCGTCCAGGGACGCCGCCGCCGTCCACAAGGCGGCCGCCGGGGCCGCCCACGCGGCCCACACGGGTTCCTGGCGCTGATAGGTCAAGAGCTGCTGGGCGCGGGGGGCGAACGCCTGTGACGGCGTGGGGGTGGCCAGCATGGGCGTTCCTCCTAACCCGGCACGGGGATCGCCAGCACCTGGCCGGGATAAATCATGTTGGCGTTGCCCAAGTGATTGAGCGCCACCGCCGCGTTGACCACGGCTTGGATGGCGGCATTGCCCTGGACGAACTGCGCGCAGAGGCCCCAGAGCGTGTCCCCCGCCGCCACCGTGACATGGTGGATGGTCTGGGGCGTGCCGCCGGGGGGATGCGTCGTCGTGCGGATCTGGATGCCGCCGCTGCCGGACGCCGTGAGGTCGACCAGCGGGTCAATCGGCGTCGGCACCGGGTTCGTCAGGTCCTGATGGTTGATATCCAGCAGTACGTAAAAGCTGAGCGAGTACGGATACAGGTACGGCTTCGTATGCGTCCGGGGTCGCGCGGGCTGGCCCGTGGGCATGAGGCTGAAAAATTGGCCGTCAATGTTGTTGAAAAACTGCATCGTCGTGGCGGGCGGCCAAATGGGGCTCTGCGCGTTTAAGAGCGTGAAGTAGTACAGCACGATGTCGTACCACAGATGGTCAATCGCGGCCCGCCCGTCGATGGGCTGGTGCTGGTAGCTCCCGGTCCCCACCTGCCAGCCCGTGTGGCTCGTCAGGGTGAGCGTCGGCGCGCCCAGGCCGAAGTTGTCGACGTACACGCCGCCGATGGTCTGCGTGGCGCTGGTGCGCACCGGCTGCGTGAGTTGGTAGTCGGGGTTTACGGGCAGCACTAGGTAATGCGCGGCGCTGCCGTAGGAAAACCCGTCGGCCGACACGGGGCCGGGATAGACGAGGAGGCCCACCTGGTTGCCCGATTGGTTGAACGGGGGCGTATACGGCATGGGCGCTCCCCCTCTCGACCGTGGATAAGGCCGCCATGCGCGGCGCCGTGCGGTGCGGTACACTCGGCCATGAGGAGGCGATTGTTGTCCGACAGCCACCATGGGGACCCCTGCTGGGACTGGCCGTGCTCTTAGCGGGCTGTGGCGGGCCTCCCGCCACGACATCCGCGCCCCGCGCACCGCGGCCGCCCCACCACGCGCATACGGTGAAGCGTCCCGCGGCTCGTCCCGCCGGGCCGGTCATCGACGGATTCCGGGCGGTGGGGGAGCCGTGGCCGCCGGGCGCCCTGGCGTGGATGCAACGGGCTACCCGCCCGTTCCCGTCCATCCCCGGCATGATGGGGACAACCCCGGTCACCTGGACGTGGACCCCGGAGACCATGAAAGTCTTCGATATTGGCGGCGGCCGCCCGGTGTACCTCTGGACCGTGCGGCTATCGGCGACGCCCCCCGTGCCGCTGTCAGCCATTGCGGGCTGGACCACGGCGCAAGGGCGCGCCATGATGGCCCGGCTCAACGCGGATGTGCAATCGCGATGCGACGCGTTGGCGGCCCAAATCGGCCTGCCGTTTCAGCCGCCCAATGGGCCCGGCGCCAACGCGATCATTGCGCTCGCGGTGCAAGCGGGCGGGTACCAGATGAATGCCCTCGTCGACGCCGCGAACGAACCGACCCCGCTCCTGACGTGGCCCAACGGATCCCTCGTCAATCCGACGCCCTTATCCGGATATGTGCAGGAGTTGAATTGGGTCCTCGGAATCGCTAACCACTGAGGACCGTCGTCGATCCGCTGGTGATCGTGCCCGTGGCCGTGAACGTGTTGCCCGCGCTGTCGGTCCCCGACACCTGGACGGGATCGCCCACGCGCGCCACGCCCGCCGTGCCGCCGTTCAGCGCGATGGTGTCGCCGATCATCGTGAGCGACGCCCCGCCGGCCAAGCGGATGAGGATCTGGCGATCCGGCCCGCTGGCCGGGGGCCACTGCGGGTTGATGGCCGTCGTCGGGTTCGTGGGCGTGCCGGTGGCCGTGACGCTGATGGTCGTGCCGTCGGGCCAGCCCATGGTGGTGTTGCCCGCCGGGTCCGTGGCGCTCCACTGGCCGGACTCATGCCGCTGGACGGCCCACCCCGCCGTCGAGGGCGCAATGCCCGACTGCGGCGACGGCATGATGCCCAGCACCACGGGCGTGCGCCCGCTGCCAAACACCCAGCCGACGAGCGCCAGCACTTGCGGCTGGCCCACGGGATCCGGCGACGTGGGGAGGCCATACGGCCCGTTGGGCGTGTCAATCGGCGCCACGGGCACCGTCTCGGGGAGATAGGTGCTCCCGGCCGCCGAGCCCAGCATCTGCGTCGCCAGGGGCACGCCGACCAAGATGCTGCCATGGTCCAGCGTCACGTCCACCGTGCCGTGGGCCGGCTGGCGACCGCTGATTTTCCCCCACATGAGCGGCGGGTTGGCGGACACGGCGACGGGGTTCTGCGCCCGGTAGGGGTTCGGCGCCTGGGCGCGCACCAAGGCCGCTTGGCGGCGTCCGCGGCTTTCCTGGCGGTTCATCCGGTGGCCCCCCGGACGCGCCCGCGCACCACGCCCAGATCCGTCGTCCACGTGGCGGCGGGGCTCGTGAGATCGATTTGGTGGTCCACCTGCTCGATGTACGCCTCCCACTGCGTGTCCGGGTGGTAGACATAGCGGCCGACGGTGTACGCCGGATCGCCGTGGACGGTGAGCGTGCCGCTCGCGAGCCGGTCGTTCGCGTGAAACACGTTCACCAGCCACGTGGTCATCAGGGCGGGCTGCGTGCTTTCGGCCTGTTGCAGGATGGAGATCCACGGCGTGGTGAGCTGCAGCGGCTGGATGCCCCACGTTTTGGCGTGCTCGGCGTCAAAGAACGGATTGGCCCCCGGCTGGCTGGCCAGGTGCTGGTTGGTCACCAGGGCGCCCGACACATTCGCATAGAACCAGTTGGCGAACGTTTGCCCACTCCCAGACGCCAGGTCGGGCATCGTCACATAGTACGTGTACACCTCGCTGGCCCCGTTGATCGTGAGGTTGTGGTCTGTCACGGTCGTCGAGGGCACCTCCACGTCCGGGAATGCGCCGTTTTCGGTCGCCGTGCCGCCGTAGGGGTACGGGTACTGGCCCGTGTCGGGGTTCTTGTACGGGGTCTGGCGCACCACGATCTCCGGGTTCGTCGGAGAATCCCACAAAAACCACTCGCCGAATGGCGGAGACGCATAATAGTTGAACATCTGGTCGTAGGCGCCTTGAAACGGCTGGAGGTTGATGAAGTTGACCTGGTACTGGGAGGGCACGCTGAGCGCCGCATTGATGTGCGTGATGGGCGCCCCGGTGGCCGTCCGCAGGGTTTCCACGGCGTCGTGCACGGTGCGGTTGCAGAAGTGCTGCAGGATCGTGTTGGCGGACGTCGTGCCCACCGACACGCCGAGGCTGCCGGCCAGGACATCGCCCGCGCCGTTCAGCCCCTCCACCAGCAGTGTCGCCATGGGGTCGAGGCCCCACAGGTAGAGGATCTGCCAATCCTGCAGGACGGCGCCCAGGTCGCGCCCGCTCACCACGGCCTCGCGCTGGGGGCCGCCGCTCATGGCGGGCAGTTGCATCGCCTGCTCCGGGCTGTCCACGAGCCCGCGCATAATCGTCACGGGGGCCGATAAGCCGGTGCCGGCGCGGATCTCGACATACGTGCGAAACGGCAGCCGATCCGCCCACGTGCCGCCCGTCGTGCGCCGGGCGGTGAACGTCAGCTGAAACGTCCCCGCGGCCTGGCCGATCGTCTTCGACGTCGCCACCTGCGCCAGGTCCGCCATCAGCTCGGCATGGTAGTGCGCCCCTTGCGGCGTCCACGCCTCCACGTCCACCTGCGGGGTGTAGTACGCGCTGACGAGGCTGCTCATGCCAGCACCGGCTTTCCGCTGGTCTTCTGGGTTTGGTGGATGGCCTTCAAGGCCGCGAGAATCGCATTGAAGAGCCCCACCAGATCCGACCCGGGCGGCGCGGACCCGGCGGTGTAGCCCGAGGACGCCCAGCCCGATTGCCCGAGCAACAGGGCCTGCTGCGCGGGCGAGGCGCCCCCCCGCGCCGCGGCCAGCAGGTGCTGGTAGTTGGGGGTGTTCAGATACGTGCTGGCGTAGCCCTGCTCGAACGCGCCCAGGCTGCTGTAATGCATATACTGGCCGTGGCCGTTGGTGATCCCCGCGTAGTTGTTGTACTTAAGCGCCAGCGCGGATCCGCCCCAGCCCGACTCGTTAGCCATCTGGGCCTCGATGAGCGTGGGCGAGAGGCCCGTCTTTTGGGCGACGTATTGCGCCACCCCGCCAATCTTCGCGAGGAACGCGCCCGCGCTCTTGGGTGCCGATCCACCGCCGCCGCCGCCGCTCGGCGGCTTCGCCGCTGTGCTGGCCGCCACCGAAAAGCCCAGGTATTGCGCCAGCCCCGCGCCCACTGAGGACGAGCCCGTGCCCGGCTGATAGGCGCTCATGAGGGACATGCCGGATCCGCTGCCGCTGCTGCTGGACGCGCCCAACCCCGCGCCAAACGCCAAGGCCGCCGTCGTGCCATTGGCGCCCGTGCCGCCCCAGCCCGAAAAGCCGGGGATCGAGGGCTGGAAGGCGCGCTGGGTGTGGATGGACGGGACGGATCCGCCGCGCCCCCCCGTGGGGCCGGGCTGACTCGCGGATCCCACGATGCTCCGGCCCGGCCCGCTCGGCCCCGTGCCAAAGAGCCCCTGGTTCAGGCGCGCGACGTTCTTGGACAGGGTGTTCATGGCCGTGGCGAGGCCCGTCATGGCCTTGCCCGCTTCGGCCCACGCGGCGGCGCTCTTGTACACCGCGCTGGTGTACTTGTCGATGCTGGTGCCGCTCACGCCCTGCTCGTGCAAGAGGGACTGGCCCAGCGCCGAGCGCATCGCCTGCTGATCGTGCGCCAAGGCCACGTGATAGGCATGCACCGACTCGTGTTGCGGCCCGCGCCGCACCAGCGCCTGATACGCCGACGCCGCATGCGTGTAGGCGGCCGAGACGTGGCCGTGCAGCGTCGTCGTGTACTGCTTGGCGATGGCCGCAATGCCCATCGGGCCGCCGACGCCTTTGGCATTGGCGAGCTCGCTGAACAGCGTCAGGCCGCCGTGCTGGGCGAGTGTGGCCAGCGCTTGGCCGCCGTTCGTGCCCGTGAGCGAGCCGGCCAGCGCCTGCGTCGCGCTGACGCGGCCGAGGCTCTGCCCCTGCAGGCCGTGGAGCAGGTCCAACGTCTGGTTGATGCTGGACAGCCCTAGCACGTTCTGCGCCAAGGACGCGCCGGCCGCCGTCCCCTCCGAGACTTGCCATTGGCCGTTGACCTGCTTGCCCTGGATGCCGTGCGGCAGGAGCCGCGTGCGAATGGCCCCCAGGACGGCCGCGAGGTTGCTCTGCCCGGTCGTCGGATTGACGCCGGCCAATCCGGACTGCTGCAGCATCTGCTCTTGGAAGTACCCGAGCTGGTTGTTGGGGTTGAGCGCCTGGTACATGAACATCTGGCCCGCGGCGCCCATGCCGGGGTGCTGGATGCCGGCGTTCAGCTGGCTCATCACCTGGGCGCCGTTGGCCCCCTGAAACTGCGGCAAGCCCGTCTTGCCTAGGGCCGTGGCCACGCTCGCAATGACGCCGGGGTGCATGGGATTGCCTAATTGCGCCGCCAGCTCCTGATCCACCGTCAAGAGTTCGCCCAGCACGGCGCTGGTGCGGCCGACCATGCCGCCCGCCACCGTCGTGTTCGCCACCTGCGCGGCAAACTGCGCGGGCGTGAGCGTGGTGCCCTTGCCGAACGTGAGGCCGCTTTGGGCCGCCTGCGCCATGGACTGCGCCACCTGGGTCGGCGAGAGCCCCGCGCCGTACGCGAAGCCCTGGATGGTCTTGACGCTGGCCGCGAGGTTCGCCGTGCCCGTGTTGCCGACCGCCGCCGCGTAGGTCTGCATGACCTGCGTGATGGTGGCCATCGATTCCGCAAAGTTGAGGCCGGTGTGATTGATCGTCTGCCGCAGGGTGTTGAAGGACTCGCCCAGCGTGCCGACGGACTTTTGGAGCGCCGAGAACGGCTGGGCCTGTTGCGTGTAGGCGGTAAAGCCGCTTTTCAGTTGCGAGCCGTCCCACAGGAGGCCCGCGCCCAAGAGCGCCGCGCCCGCCGTGGCCACCGTCGCGCCCGCGAGCGCGCCCCCGGCCGCCGCCCCGCCGGCTACGTCCAAGGCGGTGCCCGCGCCGCCGCCTGCGGCGGCATCTGCCGCCGTGCCGCCCAAGCGCGCGCCCCACTGGCCGACCGTCCGCGCCGCGCCGCGCGCCCCTAGCGCATTGAGCCCCTTGGTGACCGCGCCGGTCCACCGGCCGATGGCCTGGGCGCGCCGCTGCCGGGCCACGAGCGGGCCGAACGCGGATCCCACCATCCCCAGCGCGGCCTCGGGGCCCGCGCCCGCGCCGAACTGGGCGTCATACGCCGCCTGCGCGGCCGTCTGCTGGGCGCCGCTGAGGCCAAACTGCTCGCTCAGGGCTTCTTGGGCCGCGATGTGGCCGCCCATGTTGGACGTGGCGCGCGCTTGGCTCATGGCGCTCACTTGGCGCAGGTACTGGGTGACATGGTGCTGGGCCGCGCCGGCCTGGCCGCCGCCCAGCATCTGCACCACCTGCGGCCAAATGGGCGCGACCACGTCCTGAATCTCCGCCAAGAGGCCGCCGGAGGACAAGCCCCCGGTCCCCGACGCCCCGTGCGCGTTCCGCCGCGTGCGCCGCGCCGCCTCCGTCGCCTGGGGCGCGATCAAGGCGGGCGCGCGGCCGCCGCCCGTCGTGGTGACGCCGCCCGGGGGCACGACGGGACCGCCGGGCAGCGGCCCGGGGCCTTCGTCCGCCGGGAATGGCGCGACGGGCCCGACGGGCGCCCCGCCGGGGACCACGCGGCCGCCGCCCCCCGGAGAGGTCCCGCCGCCCGGGGACGACCCGCCCGGCCCCGGCACCCGGATGCGCTGGCTGGCCGCGGCGACGCGGTTCATCTGGTCTTCCATCTCGCGGAGCGCCCGATGCAGCTTGTCGAGGTCGGTGAGGTCCACGCGCGGGCGGATGGTAATGGTCTCGTCATGCGTCGCCACGCGGATCCCCCTTCCCGTCCGGCGCGGGGGGTACTCCCCACTGGGCGCGGATTGCTTGCCGAATCGTCTCCGTGTAGCTCGTGTCGGTGTACGGCGTGCGCACGACCGGCCCGGGTTCCTCGGGATGCGCGGCGCGCCATTCGGCGACGAACGCCGCGCGGGCCGCGTCGTCGCGCGGATCCAGCGTGCCCGCGGCCACCGCCGCCTGGTAGGCGTCCACGGCGTCGGGGCCGCGGTCTTCGAGCGGGGCGCCCTCGGGATCGATCCCTTCGGCGGCACACCAGGTGCGGTATTCGAGGTCCAACTCCTCGGCGGTCAGCCCGTCGAGGCGCGGATCATGGCGCGGGATCCGATAGTGTTGGCGATACCACCACAGTTGGCTCGGTTGCAGCGCCTCCACCAGTGCCGCCCGGTCCGCGGGCCACGCCCGGACGAAAGGACTGCTCCCACGCCTGGTATTGCTCCCACAGTTGGCCCAGCAGCGTGTCGTCGGGCTGATCCGCCCAGCGCCACCCGTCGGGGCCGTCCACCGTGGCCTGTTCGATGGTGGCGATCATGAGGGCCAGCACCTGGTAGATCTCGCCGATCTGGTCCCACGGGCCGCCCGCGAGCGCCGCCGCCCGGCCGCCAATGCGCACGTGATCGCCGATGCCGAGGCGCCGGAGCACCCACGTGTGGGGCACGCCGGCGCTGTCGGCGACGGTGAAGCGCTGCTGCTGCCGGGCGTCGAGCGCATCGCCGCTAGCCATTGGTCATGCCGCCGGTGCCCTGGATGTCCGTGCCCATGAAGGTGACGGTCTCCAAGTATGCGCCGTTCGCCTGGGCGTTCAAGGACGTGGAGTCGAACATGCACCCGATGGCGGCCATCAGGAGCGTGCCGGCGATGTCGTCGTAGAGGTTCGCCGTGAAGGGCGGAATCTTCCACAGGTCGTTCAGCGTGGTGGTGGGCCGCACGCCGATGCCGGCGATGGATTGGTCATACATCATCAACTTGGACACGGTGACGGTGACCGAAATAAGGCCGGGCACCAGGATGGGGGTCCCGGTGCCGATTTGGCCCTCCGGCTGCACCGAGGCCGACGCGGCGACGGTCCAGCCCTTGAACCCAAACATTTTGACGCCGTTCAAGAAGGCTTCGCCGAAGTTGCCCGAGAAGACTTGCTGGTTCCCGATGGTGGCGGCTGGCATGGCGGTCCCTCCTTACGCGGCGGCCGTGTCGACGGACGCGGACAGCATGACGGTCACAAAGTCGGCGGGGAGCACCGGCGACGCCGGGGCGGTGGCCGTGATGACGGTGCCGGTAATGGTCACGACGATCTGCGCCAGGGTCGGTGCGGCAAACAGGATCGCGTGGGGCGCGGTGGCCAGCGTCTGCAGCGTCAGCAGGATGGCGTGCTGCACCTGGGCGGCCACCGTCGTGGACGTAATGGGCTTGCCGACGAACGCCTGCATCGCGGCGTTCATGCGCGCCTCGGCGACGAACGTCTCGTTGACCGCACTCCACTGCACGGCGTCGGCGGTGGCGGTGGGGCTCACGGCCGCCGTCGTCTGGCCCTTGACGACGCTCACGACGCCGCGCGTGTCGTTCAGCACGAGGCAACCCGCCTGAATGAGCTGGTCCTGCACGGGGGGGCTGAAGCGCTGGTCGAGGCCCTGCGCGGTCCGCAGCGTCTTGTTCGTGAGGCTCTGATCGAGCGGCAGGCTGCTCTGCAGGCCGAGGATCGCGCCCAGCGCGACGTTCGGCGCGAACGTGGTGACCACGCCCGCCAGGTTGGTGTCCGTCACGCCTTGGACGAGGTAGGCCGCATAGCGGCTGTTCAGACTCGCGGCGGCGCTGATGGCGTTGGCCACCGTGGTGTCCAGGCTGCCGCCCACGATGCCCGATCGCCCAAAGCCGAGCTGGTGCATGAATTGGCAGTGCGCCGTGTTCATCGCCCAGTAGCTCGAACTAGTCGTAATCGGGGCGACCCACAGCACGTCCGGCTCGTTCTGCAGGCCCGTGTAGGCCGCCTGCCAGTCGCTCGTGGCGGCCGCGCCGGTGGTGCCGCCCGCCGCATACGTGTACGTCCCCGGCGTGGCCAGGCCCGGCGGGTTCGTGCCGCGCGTGGCCGTGAGCCACGGCTGGGCGCCGCTGTTGAGCCAGTTCACGACCGCCGTCACATTCGCGGTCAGGCTCACGCCGCCGCTGGTGACGGCCACGGCGGTCACGCTGTCAAAGAGCGCCGTCGTGGGATCGTTGGGGTTGGGGTCGGTCACGGTGGCCGCAAAGCCCGCCTGCTGGTTAATGTAGGCCACGGCCTGCGCCACCGTCGGGTAGTCCGCGAAGCTCACGGAAAACACCGCCGAGGGCGTGGCGCCCGCCGACACGCTCGCGCTCGTGTCCGTCACGGTGATCGTGACATCGGTCAGCGTGCTGCCGGTGTAGGCGACGGTGGCCGGCGTCAGCGCGAGGTTGTTGGCGCTGATCTCCTGGCCCGTGTTGCCGTTGAACACCGACGCCTGATAGCCGGCCGTCGTCCCCGTGGCGAGGCTGAGCGCGATCTGGTTCGCGGGCGTGCCCCAGAGCGTGGTCGTGCCCGAGATCGCGGCGGCCGATCCGCTGGAGGCCGGGGCCGTCAGCGTCGCCTGCGTCGTTGGGTTGACGTTCCACACGGAGAGCGGGGTCGCGCCGTACCGCAGCGCCAGCGCGGCCGCCTCGGCGAGATCGCTGGTGCTGTCGAGCTGGCTCGTGATGTCGTTCAGCGTCGTGATGTCCACGAGGCTGTTCGGGCCGCCCGTGGCCGGCCCCACCAGCACCGTGCGGTGCGGGCTCGGGGGCACGGGCAGATTGGGCACCAAGGCGCTCGTGTTGAACCGCGTGCGCGCCTGGGGCCGAATCAGGGTCTGCCCGTCAAACGTGGTGCTCATTTAGCCGCGCCTCCCTTGTGCCCCCACCAGGCCGCCCAGCGGGCCTCCCAGCCGGCGGCGGTGTCCCACACGTGCGAACCGACGTGCACAAAAAACCCCGCCACGGCTTCGGCGGGGTGCTCGGCGTGCTGGCGGAGCCAGTCGCGAAGATGGAGCCGGGGGCCGGGCGGGGCCGGCGGCGGCGTGTCTTTGGCCATGGGGGCGCCTCCTTATGCGAGCGAACTGGGGCCGATGGCCGTGATGACGGGCGGCGGGGCGGTCTGCCAGGTATCCGCATGCGTGGCCGTGAACAGGATGGGCCGGGTGAACGGGAACACGCCGTCGCGCAGGAGATCGTCCGGGACGGGCTCCCACGCCTGCCAGCTCACCTGCTGTTGGACAAACGCGGGCGGCTCGGCGCCCCAGGCGCGCCGTTGGCGATAGAGCGCCCAGCGCACCAGCGCCGACAGCGCGAGCGTGCTGGTCACATCCACGCCGTACACCACGATGCGCCAGGTCTGCTGGACCCAGACGCCATAGAGGGGCGATCCGTCGGGCGTCTCGCCCCACGCCTGGCCGATCACGTCGTCGCTCACCTGCTCGCCCCCGCCGCCCCCGTCGATCCAGATGCTCGGAATGGCGGGCGGCGTGGTGAGCGGGGCGGCCAGGTGGATCGGCACGGGCGCGGTGCCCGGCCCCCAGGCGCGCCGGATGGCGGCCTGCTGCGTCGCGTCGAGCTCGCGGAAGATCTCCGGCATGAGCGCGTCGGCGTCCGCCTGCCAGGCCGCCCATTGGGCGCGCAGGCCCGCCTGGATGGTCCAATCGCCCGTGAGAATCATGGCGCGGCCCCCCAGCGAGCGAGATAGATGGCGCGGACGGACGGCGCGGCGGCCTGCCAGATGGCCTCCAGGAGCGGCACGCCGGGGCGTGCGGGGTACCACCAGGACGCGGCCGGGCTGCGCGTGCTGACGGTGCGAAACGTGACCGGGCCGCTGGGATGGCCGTTGCCCCCACCGATCCGCATGCGGCTATAGAGCCCGGTTTTCCAGAGATACGCGCCGACGGGCGTGTACTTCTGGCGCTGAGGCCCCACCTCCGCCGCCGCCACGCCGTGCATGACCAGATCCAGCACGACGGGGGTGGGCACGGTCTCGGGGTCATGGCGCATCGGGATGATGTTATAGCGGCCGCCGCGCCGCATGGGGCGGCTCTTGGGGCCGTGGAGCAGGCCGGGCTTCATATCCCAGGCCGGCTTCCCCGTCACAATGTCCGCCATGTCGCCCGTGACCACCGCCGCATCCGCCGTCGGGCGCACCTGCAGGGTGTCCACGAGATCGGGCCGATGGATCGGCCGCGTGAGCGGCGGTCCCACGGCGCCGGTGAGCATCTGCGCCCACACGGCCCCGACGACGGTGCCCGCCGCCGCGTGCGCGTCGGGTGCCCAGTGGTCCGGGAAGCGCCGCGTCACCGCGTCGTGCAGGCCGTCCCAGCCGCTGTGCGCGAGGGTCAGCATGGGGCGCCTCCTATCCGCGCAGCCACGGCCCGGGCGTCGTCGGCAGCACCGTCTGGCGCTTGCGGAGCCCGTAGCGGGGGCCGAGGCTCGTGCCGCGCTCGACGATGACCTGGCCGGGGTCGTAGACGACCCACTCGTACGTCGCCGCATAGCGCACGCCGTACGCCGTGCCGAGCCCGGGGGCCTGGCCGCCCGCCACCCACTGGATCGCCGCCACGCCCGGCGTCACGGCATAATCCGCGCCGGCGGTGAACGTGGCGACCGTGCCGGTCTCCGCGTTGGTCTGCCACACCCCGCGCACGGTCTGCACGCGGTAGCTGGTGGCATCCGTCGCGCCAGGGCCGCGCAGCAGCGTCTCGCCCAGAAACGGCGTGCCGTCGCTCCACGTCGTGAGCACCAGATCCTCCGGCGCCCACGGCGTGATGTTCGGCGGCAGGTCGGCCACCAGGTCGCCCGGCTGGCCCAGGCCCAGCTCCAGCCACGTCGTGTGCTGCTCGATGCTCGTCAGCACGGCCACGACCGGCACCGCGGGGCCCGGGTAGAAGCGCGCCGTCCCGCCGCAGACCGCACAGGCGCCTTGTGCCGGACTGCCGGGGGCGGCGCAAGAGCACGGCGCCGCGGCCACCCATTGGACGCGCTCGCCGTGCGCGGCAAAAAACTGCGCTACGTCGCGCGGCGGAAACTCGGCGGCGCGCCACCAGCCGAGGCTCATGGCTGCGCCGATTCGATGAGGACCGTCACGGTCCCGCTGGTATACGCGCTACACACCGCCTGCAGGGTGCGATAGGCCCCCCGGTAGACGGCGACGCCGGGGGCCGTAAACGCCCCGCTGGTCACGCTGCCCGCCGGCACGCTGTCCGGGGTGAGCGTGAACCACGTCTGGTTGTCCTGACTGCCCTGCAACTCCACGGACGCGGTGAAGCTCCCTTGCACCGTGACCGTATGCACCACGCGGTCGCCGGGCACATAGCGGCCCTGGGGGTATGGCGTGCCGTCCGTTTGGACGGCGCTGCCGGTGCCCGTCGCGGTAAAGGTGCCGAGTGTCGCGCGGCGCGGCATAAAGCCCGCCGCCATGCGAACGCCCAGATCGATGATGCTGGCGCCGCGTTCGACGGCCATGGGCACGCCTCCTTAGTCGGACAGGGTCGTCTTGCGCTGGTGGGACCGCTTCGGGGCGGCCGCCGCGGGGGCCGGCGGGGCCTCGGGCGCGGGATCGGGTTCGGCGGCCGGGGCCGCCCCGGGGGTCGGATCCGCGAGCCGCGTGACCGGCAGCTTGCCGACCACGGTGAGGCGCGTCCAGTCCGCCTCGGTGACCGTGGCCTGAGCGGCCGCGTCGAAGGTGACGCGGCCGCCCGGCACGACCACCCAGCGGTGCGCCCACTCGGGCGCCGCTTGGATGCGCATGGCCTAGGTGTTGACGTACGGCAGGAATCGCCCGATGTTGAGCACCAAAAACGCGCGCTGCCGCGCCTTGAGCGCGATGACGTGGTAGAGCAGCAGCAGCCACTCGACCTTGGTCGCCACGATGGCCAGCGGGTACTTGGTCAGCGGCGCCAGCTGCGCCACCGCCAGGTTGTTGGGCGTGCGCTCCAGGAACAGCGCGATGGAGGTGCCCGACCGCGTGCTGTTGTTGTCGATGAAGCTCTGGGCGGTCGGCTGCACCGGGTTCACGGACACGTGGCCGATGATCGTGGTGCTCGGGTCGGCCAGCTCGTTCACGGTGCCGCGGTAGACGCGGAACCGCGTCACGGCTTGGCCGTTCGAGGCGCCGGGCGTGATCGTGAGGCTCACCACTTCACCGACCGCCACCGTTACGGCCACGCCATCGGGCGTCGGCACACTGGCCGACGCCGGCACGGTGCCGACGGGCAGCGATTCGCCGAGGTCGCCGGCCGCCGACACCCAGTAGTAGTAGGTGCCCGCGTCATCGCCGCCGATGCCGTTGGTCACCAGGAAGTAGCTCGTCACGCCGGTCGGCACGGCTTCCGCCGAGGCCGTAAACGTCGGCTGGGCCGGGGGCGAGTCGCCCTCGGGCACCGCGCCGTTCACGTGCGCCTGGCCGCCGGGGGTCTCTTGCAAGAAGATGCTGGCCGTGAACGGGATGAGCCCGAACTGGGTCATGTGCCCGGGGATCGGCTCACCGGTCGTGAACCCGATGCCGTTCCGGCCCGTGGGAATCTCCGGCGTCAGCAGCCGACGCTCGGTGAACGCCCGCATGTTGCTGAAGTCGGTCAGCGTGTCCGGCGTCATGAACGCGCGGAGGTTCGCGAAGGACCCCAGGTAGCCGCGGTTGTACAGCGTGGCGGCGATGTTGTTCATATCGCCGAACTCCAGGTACTTGCCCTGCAAGTCCAGGACGTTCACGCCGGCGGCCGCGCGGCCGTAGTGCTGCGAGCCGTTCAAGGCCTGCGTGGTCGATCCCGTGTTGGGGCCGAAGTACTGGCTGTTGAAGCTGCCGCCGTCCAGCAACTGCATGAGCAGCCCCGCGTAGTTCACGGTGTTGCCCAGCGGGTCCGTCACGGTGGGGTCGCCGAAGGTGAAGTTGCGCTCCGCCAAGCCGAGGGCCTGGAACGCGCCATCCCGATCTTCTTCCTGCACGGGGTCGACCATCACACCGCCGAGGAGCCCGCTCTGGGCCTCCACGTCGGTGATGCCGCGCCGCACGCCGAAGAAGCAGACGGTCGCCTGGTTGCGCGTCCACCGGCCGATGCCCGTGGGCGGCAGGCCGCCCTGGGTGAAGCCGAAGCCACCGCGCACCGAGCCGTACTGGTCGCGCTCGGTCCACTGATAGAGAGGGTTGATGCTGGGCACGCGATTCAGCCAGTTCCACAACACCAGGTGCTGATTGTCATACAGCACGGAGGTCATCGTGGTGTCCAGGTTCAACGTCGCCATGGCGGTGCCGTCGGCATAGCCGGCGCCCAGGTTGGTGCTGGCCAGCGCGCGCTCAAAGTCCAACGCGCGGCCGTTCATGAAACTTTGCCGCGTCAGGGAATAGGACTTCGTGAGCGCGCCGCCGGTGACCTTGTCGTACCACCCCAGGTACTGGTCCACGTGCATGTTGGTGCCGAGCGCGTGGTGCGCCATCGCCTCGGTGCCGGACTTGGCGAGCAGCCGCTTATCGCCCACCTGCCCATCGTTGAGCGGGTGGCGCAGCATGTGCTCGAACGAGTACCCGGTGCGCTCCGCCGCCGGGATCTGCGTCATTTCTTCGATCTTGGTCGCCATCGGGTTCCCCCCCTACCAGTTCAGCGCCCGGCGCAGGGGGGCCGGGGCTGCTTCGCGGATCGCGTCGGCCGTGGGCAACGCGCCCAGGCTGCGGAACGTGTCCCCATCCACCTCGCCGCGGCCGAGTGCGCTCTCCAGGTCATCCAGGAGGTCCGCGCGGCTCTTGGCGAGGCGCTTGCCGCCCTCGCGGGTCTCCCGGGGCGGGACCACCGCGAACGGCGAGAGGCCGCCCATGGGGGCGGTCACCGGCTGCGCCAGCACCTGGTGCAGTTGCTGCTGCAGGCGCCGGTTGCTCTTCTGCAACTGCGCCACCTGCTGGCCGAGGGCCGAGAGCACGCGGTTCTGCAACGCGCTGTTCGCGAGTTGCGCCTTCAGGAGGCGGTCATGGCTGCCCAGCAGGCGCGCGCTCTTGGCGAACGCGGTCTGCTGGCCGATGGTGGCCTCCACGAGGGCCTCCAGCGCCGGGGAGGCGTCGAACAGCTCATCGGACAGGCGGCCGTCGTCCGCGAAGCTCTTGGCCAGGCGCTCGCCGGCGTCGAGGCCGGCCTGCGAGCGCCGCATGGCGCGCTCAGCCCGGACCTTGTGGGCGCCGATGGTGTAGACGTCCTGGTCATTGCCGTCGGCCACATCGGGGCCGTCGGGCGGAAACCCGGCGTCTTCCTCGTGGTCCGCGTCTTCGTTGGTGAAGTAGCTGCCGTTGCCGTCGGCGTACACGTCTTCGAAGCTGTCCTGCCGCTGCTTGGCGGTCTTGGCCGTGGTGGCGGCGTCGCCGGCCCACGCGGGCTTGGCCCGCTGCAGCTTGCTGCGCGCCCGGTCCAGGGCGTCCTCCGCGCTCTCGCGCCGGCGGCGCGCGCGCTCCAGCTTGTCGTCGTCGTCGTCGTCGAGGGCCTCTTCCTCCTCGGCCTCCGCCTTCTTCAGGCGGTCCCGGGCGGCCTTGACTGCGGCCTTGGCGGCGGCGATGCGGCCCTTTTTGCCGCCCTTGGCCACGCCGCGCGCGTCATCCACGCCCGAGTCGTCGTTGGGGTTGTCCGGGTTGTCGTCCTCATCCTCGGCCTCGTCGCGGGCGTCCTCGTCGTCGGTCTCGGCGTCCCCGATCTCCTCTTCCTCGGCATCCTCATCGGGGTCGGTGCTGCGGCGCGCCTTCACGAGCGCGGTGCGCGCCAGCAAGCGCTGGCTCTTCGCCAGGTCGGTCAGGGTCGGGTCGCCGCTCGGCGGGTTCAGCTCCGCCTCCAGGGCGGCGGCTGCACGCTCCAACTCGGTCATCGTGGTCCTCCTTTGGCGGGGCGCACGCTCGCGGCGAGGCCCCGGATCAACCGACGGGCCGCGGGCACTGACGCGCCGCGGCACCGTACGAGATGGGTCAATAGGCCGCGCACGCCGTCCGGGAAGACGAGGGTGCGCGGGTCGTAGCAGGGCGGGTGGCCCCGGGGGCAGGGGCCCCACACGGCGCCGCCGTCGAGGTTCAAGGTCTGCAAGGCCGCCGTGTCCGCGCCGCTGCGCCGCAGGCTCTTCGCGATGGCCGCGAAGGACAGCGGCATGAGCGGCTGGTGCGAGATCGCCAGGTGGCGGATGAGGCTCTTGGCGATGCGATGGCCCTGCTTTTCGAGGACCTCGCCTTGGACGCTGAACCCGAGGCGCCGCTGCGCGTCGGGGTCCCGCGTCTGGGCCTGCGCGAGGGTCCAGATGGCGTCGGCCTTGGGGTGCCCGCGATAGAGCATCACGCGCCCCATCGTGGCCGGGATCTCGCCGTGGGCATCCACGGTGCCGTCGGATCGCAGCGCCCCGGGCGTCACGCTAATCGGCTCGCCGACCAGGTGCTCGGGGCCGTCCGCGTGGTCCCAGTTGACATAGCCGGATTCCAAGAGCGGCTGGCAGTCCATGCCGTCCTGCACGACGATGTCGCGCACGCCGTCCGGCGCCTCGGCGGAGATGGGCCCCGCGAGGATGCGGCGCCGCTCGCCGTGATGCGTCTCTTCCGCCGCCTTGGAGAGCGGGTACCACATGGTGGGGGTCCCCCTCTCGGCGCTAGCCGTTGAGAATGTAGACGGTGAGGGTTTGCGAGGCGGCCGCGCTGGCGACGGTAATCGTGAGCGTGCCGCTGGCGTAGCTGTAGCCGGGGCTCGAGGCCGTGACGGCCAGGTAGCCGTTGCCGGCGGTCCAGACGGCGCCGCTAAAGGTGGCCGGCGCCCCGGGCACGGTGTACGTCACCGTGGTCGTGGTGCCCGCCGTGGCGTCCGTGGTGGCCGTCACCGTGGCCAGGTTCAGCGCGCCCGCGCCCAGCGCCCCCGGCGCGAAGCCCGCCCCGTAGGTGCCGGGGACGGGGCCCACGACGCCGTTCTGCAGCGCGGCCAGAATGGTGCCGACCGGCGCTTGGTCGCCCACCACCGCGTGATTGATCGCGTACTGTCGCTCTCGGCTGAGACTGGCCATGGGCCAGGCCCCCTTTCTTTAGGCGAAGCTCATCGTGAGGCCGCCGTAGCGCTGGCCGATCCGGCGCACCTCGCGGTCCAGCCACTGCAGGTACTGCGCGCGCAGCGCCCCGCCGCCTTGGTCCCCGGCGTAGGCGCGCGTGTCGCTCACCCCGTTGCGCGAGACCGACCGGCTGGTGGCGCCGGCCGTATAGCCGAAGCCGGCGGCGGAGAGGATGTCCACGGCGGCGCGCTTGGCCACGGCCTCGCGGATGACGCCGTACTCGCCGTGCAGGTCGTTGATCCCGCTGGCGAGGCCGAAGTGCCAGAAGCTCGGAATGGTCGCGTAGTTGATGAAAAACTGGAGGATCGCAGCGCCGTAGAACTGCCACGAAATGACGGCGCCATTGTCCGGCACGAGTTCCAGGGTGCCGGTGATGGGATTGAACACGATCCAGTCGCGCCCGATGCTGACCGCTTGGGACTGGTTGAAGTAGCCGTACAGGTAGTAGACGGCCTGGATCTGCCGGCGCGGCAACTGAAAGCTCATCCAGTGGGCGAAGTCCCGGGGCCGCCAGTACGTCTGGGGCACCTCTTGGTGCTCCACGTGGTAGTTGGCGGCGACGGCGCCGCGCGCCTGGAGGATCTCCGTGGGCGCCTGGGAGATGAGCGGGTCGGTGTCGCTCGTATGCGGCTCCACGAACCAGTACCAACCGGACTCCAACTGGCTCGTGGCGTAGGTCACGTATTGCTGCAGCGCCGCGTCGCTAAAGGCCGCGCCGGCAATGACGATGGTCTCGGTCACCGCCTGCGGCGGCAGGCGCCACGGGGTCACCGCCACCGTGAGGAACCCCGCGGACCCCGTGCCGGTCAGCGTCAGCGTCTGCGGCGCCAGGCCCGCCACCGGCACGGGCGATCCGCCGGCCCAGCTGAGCGTGCCGCCGAGCCCACTCGCGGCGGGGGCCCAGGCGAGCGGGTAGGCATCCTCCCACACGGCGCGGCCCACGCGGCGGATGGTGACGCCGGTCAGGAGCGCCGGCTGCGCCACGGGGGCCAACACGTCCAGCGCCTCTAACGGCACGCCGTTGAGCCAGAGCCCGCGCAGTTCATCGGACGGCACGATGGTCACGGTAAACGGAGCGCTCTGCGCCGTCAGCGTGCCACTCGTCGCCGCGATGGCGTAGGTGCCGGCCACGCCGCGGTAGATGCCATTGTCGCGGGAGGCGGGCGCGATGAGATTCGCGCCGGGGCCCCCGTCCGGCGGGTCATACGGCTGGTATTCGCGCGCCTGCTCCAGCGCGAGCGTCGTGGTGACGCTGGGCTGGTTGGCCGCGAGCGTCACGGTGCTGCTCAGAATGGCCTGCGGCAGCGCGTCGGTGTAGCCGGTGAGGCGCGTGAGCGTCACGGTGAGGGTGTCGCCGCTCACGGCGCCGCTCACGGTGGCGTACACCGTGACGACATTGCGCGTGTCGCCGGGCTCCAGGCCGTAGCGCGAGTATTCGGTGCGATCCGTGTAGACTCCCGTGATGGCGTCCATGGCGTCCCTCCTGGGGGGCGCGGGGGCGCCCTAGTCGGCGGTGAGGGCGATGTCGAAGCGCCGCGCCGCGCGGCGGATGCGCCGTTCAATGCGGCGGCGCGCGCCGGGAGCGTACTCGGCGCGATTCTTGGCGACGTGGAAATAGCTCCACGCGGCGCGCACGTGCTCCGCCGTGTCAATGGGGTATTTGAGGTGGTCCGGGTCCGCGTAGCGGTCGGGATCCTTCGGGTACCCTTTCGGCGGCGTGCGGTGCGCGCCGTCGCGCAGCGGCTGGCCGCGCGGGATCGGGCGCCCGGTGAGCTTCGGCGGCGCGCCCTTGCGGATGCGCGGCGCGCCGGGCGCGTGCTGGCCCGGCACGTGCGCCCGGCCGCTCACGGCCTCTTGGTCCACGATGTTGTCCGCGTAGGCCGCGCTGTTCTCGTCCTCGTACGGGTCGTCAAAGTCCGCGAAGCCCCATTGGTCAGCATCCTGTGTCCGCCGCTGCGACTCGGCGAGGCGCGCGTCCCGTATCCGACTCACCGGCCGGCCCCCTTCCCTCATGTATCCACGGGCGGATTTGGCGACGGCGCCCATCTTGGCGCGCAGGGCGGCCTCGATCTCCGGGCCGAGCCACTGCAGGATCTTTTCGTCGTGCGCCCACCCGGCCTGCACGTGGAACGTGTCCGTATCGACGTCGTACCACACCTTCGCTTGATCCAGCGCCGACACGATGTCGCGCGCGCGCCCGTTGGCGATACGCTCGCCCTTTAGGGTCGCCGACGAGATGTTGCCCGTGCCGTAGCGCGTCGTCTGGAGGTCCACCACGTGTTCGAGGGCGCGGCCGGGGAAGTAGACGCGGTTCTTGCCGTTCTTCTGCCACGGGCGCCCGCCCGCGTGGATGAGCGCTTGCACGGCGGACGCCGACGCCGCGGGGGGCGTGGGGGGCGTCGTCTCAGCCTGGGCCGTTTTGGGTTGGGCCGTCGCGGGGGCCGCCTCGTGGTGCGTGTGCGTGATCGTCCCCCGCAACGCGCTCGGGTCCAGATCCTCCTCGTTGTCAAAGAGGCGCGTTACGTCCGGCTCGACGGTCAGGTGAAACTCCTTGCCAAGGCGCGGGAGCGCCGTCGCGGGGACCATCCACCGCCGGGTGGTCGGGTTCCAGCGCGCGCCCGCCGCCTTCAGGCGGTCCTTGTCGCCAAAGGCGGACTGCAGGGACACCCACGGCATGCCGGTCGCGTCGGGCGGGCTGGCGCCGTCGGTCCGGAGATGCCCCGGCGCGGGTTCCACGCCGAATTTGCCGCGCGTGGTCTGAAACGCCTCGCCGGTCTGCACGCGCACGCCGTCCGGATGATGGTGCACGGTTACGTCGCGCCCCGTGGCGGCCAGGTGCTGCGCCAGCGGGTGATGGCGCTCGTGTTTCACATGCTCCGCGCGCGTCGCGCCGGTGATCTTCTCAATCACATGCGGCGGGATGCCATGGCCCGCCAGGATGGGGCCGTGGCTGGTAGTGCCGGCGGGCGGCCGCGCCCCGCCAATGAGCAGGTGGCGGCCTTCCAGCGGCCCCTCCTTCACGGTCACCCAGTGGGCTTGGCCGTTGGCGACCTTCGCCTTCAGGTCGTCCGACAGCGCCTTGCGGAGCACGATCGTCATCGGCCGGCCCCCCCTCCTCCGGTATCCGTGAATAGATGGCTGCCGCCGGCCGCCAGACCGCCGCCGCGAAACACGGGGCCGCGTTGCCGGGCGGGCCGGCTAATGGCCGTATCCGTCGCCCAGAAGGCGCGCGGCACGGGTAGGTTGGCGCGGCGCACGGCCGCCCAGAACTGGCGCCCGCGCACGCCGTCGGTCTGCTGGATCCAGGGGTACTGCTGCGCCGTGCGTTGCCAGGCTGTGGCGGGCGCGTGGTCGGCCAGCGCGGCGCGGTACGCCGCCACGGCGGCCACGATGATCGGCCGGCTCTTGTAGACGATGACGCTGGGCGTGCCCACGGGACGCGGCCCCCGGGCCGTGTCGCCGGGGACGTTGGCGCGGCGCGGCTTGAGGCGGCGCGAGGCCGCGAGGGCTCCTGCCACCTGCGCCGAGGACTCGGCCGTGGGGCCGGCCAGCGCATGGCCCTGCGAGGGCGGCTGCGCCCCCGGGCGCGCCAGCACGCGGCCTTTCAGGCGCTTGCGCGGATTGGGATCCCAGCCCACGCGATGCGCGGCGCCGCGTGCATGGATGAACGCGCCCCGCGGACTGCGGGCGCGGGCGGATTTATCCACCGGGGTGTGACGGACCGCACCGCGGTCAGGACGCCGGCTCAATGCCACCAGGCCGTTCACGGCGACATCCACCTGCGCGCCCACCTTGCTTACCGGCCCGTCCAACGTCCGGATGGATAATTGCCCGTAGGTCACAATCGTTTCAGGCACGCGGCGCTCGGGATGTGCCGTGATCGTGCCCCGCATGTAAATGTCGACGGGCCCGATGGCGGTGGATTGGCGCCAATGCGCCCACACTCCCTTATCACCCGGCCTTTGCGCCGCGCCGCGCCACTCCCAGCGATCCGGTACCGGCATAGCCCGGAGAGACCGGAGCGCCACGGCGTCGTGCGCGCCCCCTGCGGGACGAAAGCGCTCCCCGGTGCCCCGCGGATCCCACCGCATGGCGCTGTGGCGTAAGGAAACCGCCACGTCCGTCCGCTGGACGGCGGCACGTTCCACATCCTCGATGGTGGCCGTCTTAGCGTCCAGCCGTCCAGCAGCGGCGGACCGGATGGTCGCGCCCAACGTTGGGGATCGGCCGGCAGCCTCCTCCTGCTGGGTCGCGATGCGTTCGACAAGAGCGGCGCCTTTGCGCTGGATGTAGGCACGTGCGTCCGATACCGCCGCCGCCGCCGTTGTGAGTCCGGACGCCAGATCTATCCCCGTGCGGAGTTCGGCTACCGACCACCCCGCGTTAGGCTCGCGGTATGCAAACCCGTGAATCCCGTCGCCGAGGTCCACGGGCCGCCCTTCAACCGGTACCCACTTGTTAGGGCGGGGCGCATCGGTCATCACACGGCGATTGACGTAGAACGTCCCGGGCGCTCCCAGCGTCGGCGACGACGCCGATGGGGGCCCATCACTCACCACATGCTCCACCTCATGCGCGTGCGTCGCCCCCGTCAGCTTCGTGATGACGTGCGGCGGGATGCCGTGGCCCGCCAGGATCGTGCCGCGCGACGGCTGGCCGTCCTTGGGCCGGGGCCCGCCAATGAGCAGGTGGCGACCCTCCAGCGGGCCCTCGGTCACGGTTACCCAGTGCGCATCGCCGCTTGCGACCTTCGCCTTCAGGTCGTCCGACAGCGCCTTGCGCAGGACCGGGACGCCCAGCCCGGCCTGGCTCTTGCGCACCGGCGGATCGTCGTCGGGCGCGAGCGGGTCCAGCCCCAGGATGGCGATCACGTCGGCCGGCAGCGGGCCGGTCCAGTCGTCGCTCGCGTCATCCTCCGCGTCGCGCCAGCGGGGCTGTTGCCCATCGGCGTACAGGACGCGGGGAAGCGGCGCATGCTTAGACACCGGCTTCCCCCCTCCATGGTTCAAAGACTTGCGGGGCGATGTACTTGTCCAGCGCCACGGCGCGCGTGTTGCCCAGCTTCTGCGCCACGGCATCGCCGACGGCGTTGACGGCGCGCTTGTACTCGCGCGGGGTCTTGGGCGCCGGCATCGCCGCCACGAGGTCCTGCGCCACATGGGTCCCCAAGCGGGTGCGAAAGTCCTTGGTCTTGAAGCGGCCGTGGTCTAAGCGGTGCGCCGCCGCCAGGACGCGCGGCGCGGTCGTCGCGAACAGCCGGCCGTCCGGGCCCGCCGCCTGGGCGCGCGCCTGCAGCATGGCGGCCACGCGCCGGTCCTCCACGGGGATGTGGAGGTGCACGCCGTCCTTGCCCCAGTAATCGAGCACCACGCGCCCATCCTCGACGATCACGTGCCGGCCTTCGAGCGTGGTGGCCCCGTAGGCGCGCCGCTTGGCTTTCGTGTCCTTCTCGCTGCCCGGGCGGATCCCCGTGGCATTGATGAGGGCGAGGCACGCGGCCGCCTCGCGCACGCGGGGGTCCCGGTCCTGTTCCAGCTTCCGCAGGTCGCGCTGGATGCTGGCGTACTCGGCGTCCATGGCTTGGACGCGCAAAAATTTGACGGCTTGGTTGGTCTCGATGAACGCGGGCGCGTGGATGACCACGGCGCGGCCCTTGCCGTCCACCCCGGTCACCCACACGGCCGCGTCGGGGTCGTCGTTGACGCGCACGTGGGTCCACGCGGGCGGGATGCGGATCCCCCGCATGTGCGGCGGCAGCGTGCGGCTCGCGCGCCACTGGCGCCGCGTGCGGCCCAACCCCACGCGCGGCGCGTCCGACGCCACGCGGCCCCGCGGCGCATCCGGCGGCGTGCCCTTGGGGCGGGGGCCGAGCGTGCCGCGGCCTTCGCGCCAGCGACGCGCGGGCTTCGTGTGCGTGCCGGGCCACGCGGGCTGGCCGTCCGCGTCAATCCACACGTGCGCGCCGTGCATCGTGACCCAGTGGCCGTCGCCCGTGGGCTGCGTGGCCCGCCGCAAGAGGGCGCGGTGGGAATACACCATCGGGCGCGGGTCCGTCCCCGGACGCACCACGCGGTCGGTCGGCCGGTTGTGGCGATCCACGCGGCGCAGGCCGCCCACGACCACGCGGCGCGTGCGCACGGGCACCGCCTCATAGATGGGGTCCGTCACGCCGGTCGCGGTCGTCGTGCCTTGGGGGTCATGGCGCGCCAGGATCGCGGGCGGATGGACGCCGGTCACGGTCAGGCGGCCGGCCGTAGCGGGCAGCGGCCCCGTGTTCGGGTCGGTGGCGCCGCGCGCCCCCACCACGATGCGCATGCGGTCACCTCCGCGTCGTCGGATTCAGCACCACCCCGCCTTCCAAGCGGTGGCGGCACCAGGGATGCTGGGGGATCGCGGGCACGCGGCGCCCGTCGGGGGCCTGCCAGGGTTTGGCGGGCCACAGCCACTCGTACCACTCCACGCCCGTCGGGTGCGCGGGCGCCACGGGCAATGTTTGGAACCAATGCCGTTCGAGACGGGTCTTGCACTGATCGCACACCTTGCCGTCGCCGATGGGGGGCACCCACACCCACGAGCCCGCCGGCCGGCGCATGAGAAAGGCGGCGGCGGCCGCACTGGTCAGCTCCGTCGCCGCAATCCGCGCGACATCCGCGTGCGTGTGGCCCCAGCGCGCCGCGAGGTCCGCCGCCAGTTGCGCGGGCGTCATCCGCAGGCGCACGGCCATCACCACGCGGGCGCGCACGTCGTCGCGCATGCCGTCCGCCCATTCGCGCATGCGGATCGCGGCCGATTCGGCGGCCCAGTCCCGGGCGGCGCGGCGCCCATGCTCATCCTCGTGCGGGGCCCAGGTGGGATGGCGCGGCGCCGGCAACGGCCCCACCGCCGTCTCGGCGGGCTGTCGCGTCCCCGGGGGGCGTTCCGCCGTCCCGGCCGGCGCCCGCGGCGGCACCACGCGCCCCGGCACGGGGGTCTCCGCCGCGCCGGCGCCCACCGGCACGAGCACGCGGTCCGGCACCCACACCACGGGATCGCGGTCCAGGCGGCGGCGCGGTGGTGGCACGGCCCCCGGCCACGGCACCACGCGGTGAATGCGCCGCGGATCGCGCGTGCGCCAGGCCGCGCCCACCCCGGCCGTCGCCAGATCCGCCGTCGGCGGCGGGGTCTCGGTGGCGTCTAAGAAGGCGCGATACGCCGCGCGGCCGCCGAGTAAGACGGCCACCGCCAGCGGCCACCACGTAAGCCACCAATGGAGCGTGCGATCATGGGCGGCGGTGACCCACTGCTGCTCGGCCGCGGCCAACGCGGGATCGGCGAACGGCGTCACCGCCTCGGGCGCCGTCACCCCCGGCGGCGTCCCCGCCCACATGGGCAGCACCAGCGGCGGCACGCGCGGGGTCGGCATGGCGTCGCCTCCTGTTCTTAGGCGCCCGCCGATCCGCCCAGCAGGTCGGCCGCCAGCGCACGCAGGTCCTCCGCGAGCGTCCCGTGCGCGACCACCGCGCCCCACGGACCGAGCGCCAGGCCCACGTACGGGCCGAAGCCCTCCGGCGGGAGGATCGCGGCCATCCGGTCCGCCGTCGCGGGCGCCTCGGCCAGCCGGCGCTGCAGCATCACCAGCCACTCCGCCCACGCGGCGACCGTCGTCATCGGCAGGGCCGGATACGCGGCCCGCGCGCGGGCCAGCGTCCACGCCAGGCGCGCGGTCTGGGCGTCCGCGTCCCAGAGGACCACGCCCACGTTCAGGCGCTCCTGCTGGCCGGGGCGGAACTGCAGCACGCCATAGGCGCGCACGGCGCGGCTATTCCCCAGCGGCCCGGCGCACCCAGAAGCGCCGGATCCCCGTCGGGGCGGGGGCCTCGGCGGGGGGCGCCTCGGCTCCGTCGTCCGCCGCCCATTGGTCGCCGTCCGCCTCGTCGGGCGGCTCGTCCGCGGCGGCGGCCGGCCAGCAGTCCACGGCCTGCAAGAGGTCCACGTCCGCATCAGTCAGCGTGTCGAGGCCCTCCGCGAGGACGCCCCCCTCAATCCACGTGGCCATGCGCGCCCATTCGGCCTCACTCAGGGTCAGCTGAAACCGCCGCGTCTCCGTCAACCGCGCCATCTGCTTGCGCCTCCTCGGCTCGTTGCCGCATGTCCTCGATGATCGCCGTCACTTCGGCCTCAATGGCCGCCCATACCCCGGGGGCGTCACGCTGCACCACGCGCTGCGCGGCCTCCCAGCGGACGATGAGGTTGGCCAGATCGCCATGCAACCCGGTCAGCGCGGCATCGGTGCGCGCCACCATTTCATTCACGTAGGCTTGAATCGCCTGCCAGCGCTCATCATCGCGGCGGACCATGTCCGCCACCAGGCGCCCCACGACGTGATCGGTCGGGTCCAGATCCAGGGACCGGCGGGCGCTCATTCAGGGTCCTCCTCTACACGGCCCGCGCGCCAGTCGGCCAGCCACGCAAAGGCGGCCTCCGGCGTCGGGAATCGCTCACTGGTGGTCACCACGGGGGCGCCGGAGCCGGCGTAGACGCGCGTGCCGTACGGCGTGTCCTGCACCACATACACGCGGCCGTCCAGCCGGCCATGCCAGGCGCCGTCCGGGCTCGTCGCAATCGCGGTGTCCCGCGCCTGCCAGCCCCGCGTCAGATGCGCGGCGGCCCGTGGGCGCGCCCCGTCCCCGCCGGCGCGCGGCGGCTTGTCGGTGGACGCCTTCGGCTTTTCCGGCGGCTTCTCTGGCGGCTTCTCCGGGGACTGCGCGGGGGTCGGCCCGGCGGGACCGCCCGCCGGGGGCGCCGGGGGCGCGCCTTGCATCGCGATCTGCGCCAGCGGCAGCGGCATGTCCGCCCAGTCCTCTTGCAGCGGATCGAGGTCATCCGCCTGGCGCGCCTCGTTGATGGTGAGGTAGGTCCCCACGCGCTGGGTCGTCAGCGTGATGCGGGCCTGCTCCGTCTCGCGGTGCAGGTTCACCCAGGTCAGCTCGTAGTCCGGGTCGTGCGGCGCGATGAGCATGCGCGTGAGCCAGTCGGCGTGGCCGTGGATGAGGGCGTCGAAGCCCTCCTCCTTGGCATACGCGATCTGTGTCTCCTCGTTGGGCGCATTTAACGCAGGCGCCGCGTTGCCGCTGTCCGCCTGGTTGATCTCGCTCGGGTGCATGCTGTACACGGCGGTCTTGAGGCTCACCAAGTGCTGCCACAAGTTGGGCCACAGCATGTCCTTGGGCGTGTTCCGGAGTGCCTTCACGTCCGCCTTGAACTCCGGGTCGGCGGGGATGACGGCCAAGCGGCTCCAGTTGCGTGTCCCCACCTGGCTGGAGAGCTGCCGCGTGAAGGCCTCCAGGCCGGCCGGCGAGTAGTCGCCGTAGAGGAACAGCGCGTTCTCGGGGTAGTCCACGGCGAAGAGCCCGCGGTTGTAGTCCACGAGCGAGATCCACAGGTCCGTGAGCGTCAGGCTGCGCTGGAAGAGCGAGCCGCGGCCGTAGGCCAGGCGGTTGATCTCCACCGACGGGTAGCGCTGGTCAATGTACAAGTCCTTTTGGCCCCATGCGGCCACGATGATGCCGTCCACTTCCTGGACATACGCCGCGCGGGTCATGTCAAAGCCGGTCTCGGTGGACAGCGCTTCGGCGGCCACGTCCCACATGTCCGGCCCCCACTGCCCCTGCTCGCCCGCATGCTCCTCCACCCAGGCGTAGAGCACGCGCACGATGGGTTTCACGGTGGCAGCATCAATCATGTGATACTGCGCCGGCAGGCCGCGCCGGTCCCGGAAGATCACGCACGCCTTGCGGTCCAGCACCAGCTCTTCCTCGGTGGCCGTGGTCAGCACGTCGGGCAGGCCGGCGGGATGCACCTCGCGCGTCGCGTTCTCGACGAGGGCAGCCAATTGCCGCGCGCGGTCGCGAATCGCCGGCGTCTCTTTGAAGTGCGGGTCGTGCGCGCGCCGGTGCTGGATGGTCCAGCCCACGCGATGATCGTGGGCGTCCATGACGCGGCGCGCGACGCCGCGCACCTGCTGCTGGCGGCGGGCAATGATGATCTGGTCAATCTGGCTTTCCCAGTAGGCGTTCCGCAGGTACAGGAAGCTCGGTTCATCCGGGGGCTTTTCCTGTGCGCCAGCCTGGTTGTAGCGCTCGGCCCGGCCCATCTGGGAGAAAAACTTGCCGCGGGCCACCCGCTCCGCCCGCTCGGAGAGCTCGGCCCGGGACTTCGCCAGCGGCGCCGGCAGGAGCAGCCCCGACTGCGGGTCGATGACATGGCCCGCCCAACTGGCCTCCATCTCGGCCATGCCTCGCCTCCTCGTTCGGCTAGTCCAGCGTGCGCTTGCGCGGGGGTGGCGGCGGGGCGGGCGGCGGCGGGGCGTGGCAGGCCGCGCAGTGTACCGCCCGCTGCCACGTGGTCCGCGATTGGCCCATCGTCCACGGGGTGCCCCGCACCGGCACGGTCGCCGCGGGGCCGGCCCCGGGGCCGCCGTTCAGCTGCAGAAAATACTCGTCGGCCGTCGTGGTGCCGCACACCGTGCACGTATAGCCGCGGCCAATCGGCTGCCACAGGTCCCACGGGCGGATCTCCGCCGGCTCCGCCGGGCCGCCGGGCCGCAAGACGCGCAGGTCAGGCATCGCGGCGCGCCGATTCCGCCCGGGCGGCCGCGGTCTCCGCCGTCTTATCCACCCACATCGGGGCACGCGGCGCCCGGGGCGGCGGGGTGGCCCGGGATCGCGCTAGAAACTGCTCGCACTCCGCCGCCGTGCCTTCAATCACCGTGCCGTCGGCCAGAATCATCCGCATGCGTGCACCTCCCGGATCGGTCATCATTGCGAAGAGTCCCGGGGGACATTGAACACTTTGCGCGAGGAGGCCGGGTCATGGCGCGTCCGTGGGCCTATCGATTCACCGCCGTCACCATCGGCCGCGTCTTGGGCGTTCCAGCGATGCGCGTCCGATACTGGCGCCGCATCGGTCGGCTGGCCGACTACACGCCCGAGGCGGTGGCCGCGTTTCTCGCGGCGGAGACGGACTGGACCGGGCACCTGCGGCGCTAGAGGCCGCGCGTGTCAAAGAACCGGCGGACGCGCGCGGTGTCCACCGCCATTTCCAGCGCGTCCAATTGGTCATCGTGCGCGCTGGCGGGGTACTGCGTCGCCTGCACGAAGAGCGCCGCCTGGCCCGCATGGACGCGGATGCCAATCTCCGGGATGAGCGTACCCGGCTCCGTGTCCGTCGCGGCCCGCAAGAGCACGCGGCCCGCCTCCACGTACGGCGAGAGCGCCGTGAGCCGGCCCGTCGTCGCGTCCTTGGACTGGCCGCGCCCGTGCTTGATCGCGCGAATGGGCACCGTGAGCTGCCCGCGCAAATGCTGCACGAGCGCCTCCTGGTAGGCCACGGCCTCGATGCCCAGCACGCGCGGCTGCCATTCCTCGGTCAGGCGCGTGAGCTGCGCCACCTGCTGCGGAAACTCCCATTGCCCGTGCTCCAGCGCCAGCACCACGCAGCGATGGTCGGGCGTGATGCCGACAACGGCCACGGCCGATTCGTCCCCGCCGCGGCCCAGCGCCGGGTCAAACGCCATGTACAGCGCCAGCGGCTCGCCTTGATAGGTCCACGTATCCGCCGCCTCGTCAAAGGCCACCTCCTCCCGCGTCCACCAGCGCCACCACTCCGGGTGGAACACCTGGCTCGCGGGGTCCAGTGGCTCGTTCAAATATTCCTGCGCGAAGTGGAGGCTTCCGATGCGCTGCCGCATGGCCTCCAGTTGCTCCAGCGGCCACTTCGCCGGCCAGAGCGGCGTGCCGTCCTCCTGGATCGCCCGAAACGTCGCCGTGTCGTAGACATCCGTCCGCGCCAGCAAGTGCGCCAAGAGGCTGTCGTGGTGCAGGATCGTGCCCACGACCACCACCTGGCCCCGGCGGGGGTCCGCCATCGGCTCCACCGCGCGATACCACCACGCCTGCAGCTTCTCGCGCTGCGCCGGCGTGCCCACGTGCTCGTCCGTCTCCAGGTCGTCCGCGATGATGAGGTCGGGCCGGTCCGCCCGGCTCCGCAGGCCGCGCACGCTGGCCCCGTTGCCCCGACTCACCAGGCGCACCGTGGATCCGGCCAGCGGATGGCCTCGGTCATCCGTGGCCACGGTGCCATCGGGGCACCGACGCGGGTGGACGATGAGCAGGTCCTCGGCGGACCACTGCATCGCATAGTCCGCGCCCACCAGGGGACCGAAGTCCTCGCTCAGCAGCGCGTTCTGCTCCAGCTCCTTCTTGATGGCATCGGCGAAGAGCATCGCCTGCGTCCCGGAGGCCGACAGGATCACGATGAACCGCCGCCGCTGGTACACCGCGCACCAGAGCGGGTACAGGAAGCTAAAGAGGGTGCTCTTGGCATGCAGCCGCGGGGCGGCCAAAATGACGCCCCGGTGGCTCGCCTCCGCCTGCCGCACCCGCGCCATCAGGTCATGATGAAATGTCGGCGTCGCATCCGCGAAGTACGCCGGGCAATAAATGCGGCCAAAGGCGAACGGATCCTCACTCCCCGCGCGGATCCGCTTCTGGCGTCGAATCGACGCCGCTACGGCTGCCTGCGTCGCCGGGTTCAGCTGGTCCCAGCGGATCGTATCCGAGGGCGGCGAGGAGGGCGTTGGCTTGATCGACTCGGACGCCGTGCTCATGGCTCATCTCCATCCGACCGCTGTGCTCAACGCGCTCCTTTCGGCCCCAGCGGTCGGGGTAGCGCCGTTCCAGCAGGTGGGCGCCCGCCCGCCAGTCGGTGGGCACCGCCGCCGCGATCTGTTCGACCAGCCGCTGCTCGGCGTCCGCTTCCGCGCGCGTGATGGCCGCCAAAAAATTAACGTACGGGCCCTCGGTCTCCTGTCGGCCGCGTTCGAGCCAATTGAGGTAGGTCTGGTAGGCGATGCCCGCCGCGCGGCACGCCGTGACGCCGTAGTTGCCCGCCGCAATGAGCGCGACGATCCGCTCCTGGCGCTCGGGGGTGAGCTTCGATTGCCGCCCGGGCGCATGCCCGGGACGCTTCGGTTGGGGCATTCCGGGATCACCTCCGGGCGTCGTGCAACGTCGTCGCGAAGTCTTCACTCGCCGCGTGGGCGCTAGCGCGTCATGGCGGGGGCCTCAGCCGCTGTCCCGGTGGTCCCACACGATGTGGGCCATGCCCCCCACGATGACGGCGGCGAAGATAGCAGACGCCATGAGCATCCAGTCGTGCGTCAGCACGCCCCATCCCCCTGCCGCGAGCGTCGCCAGGACCATGAGGCCCCACACAATGCGCTCGGCGACGACCACCGCCGTGACGCGCCTCACGGGGCACCGCGCGACGGGTCCCAGGGCAGCGTGTCCAGCGGCAGCGGGGGAAAGCCCCGCGCCGCGAGGGCGTCCAGGATGGCGGGCTCCCACGAGAGGCGGGCCGCGTCCAGGAGCAGGAAGCCCGTGATGGTCCCCTTGCGGTCACGCTCGATGATCAACCCCGGGACGGGCTCTTCAGCGCCCGCGCCGGGGTTCGCCCCGTCATAGCCGCCGTAGAGCAGATCGAACTCCGCGTCCCACGTGAGCCGGATCGGCCGCGGGCCCATGGCTAGCCCACCCCGGACGGGGGCCACTTCCGCGCGGCCATCGGGATAGAGCGTCATGCGGGCACCTCCGTCATCGTCGCCACGTCGGCGGCCGGCAACGCGCGCAGGGCGGCCAGCGCCACCGGGTGCGGCATGGCACAGCACCAGAACCGCGGCCACAGCGGCGCCACCACGTCGCCGGTCATCCCGACGTTGCCGCGCCACCGGACGCCCACGCGGCCCTCCGCATCCGGCGGGGTCTCCACCCGCCCCCACCGCCGCGCATCGTCGTAGAACCGCACCCAGGTCCCCACGGGGGCCGTCTCGGCCGTCAGCGCGCCATCGTGGCACCACTCCGGCAGGGCCTCGGCCACGGCGGCGGCCGAGAGCTCGGCCCACCGGCGCTCGGCGTATTCCACGCGCACGCGCACGCCAAGCAGGTGCGCCGCCCGCACGGCCTGGCCGATGGTCGCGAGGTCCTGGGTCCATTCGGGCCCCAGCGGCTCCAGGAGTGACACGGTCTGGTAGGCATGCCACTCATCCGGGTACACGACGCGATACCAGCGGCCCACGAGGCTCGCCATGCCGTCGCCTCCTGTTCGTGTTGCCAAGGGGGCGGATGCGATCCTTACGCCCCCACCGGCCCCCGGGCGCGCCCGGCGACGGCGGCGTCTGGCAGTTGCGCCAGCCAGTCGTGCAGCCGATTGCGCTCCCCGTCCCCCCACGGGCCGTCTAACACGCGCACGACCCCATTGGCACGCCCCGACCCTTCCTCGGTGCCCCGGGGCACGATGTATGCCGGTCGGTCCCCCCGGGGCAGTCTGCCAGCCACCACCTCGGCGAATTGCTTCAGGATCTTGGGATACTCCAACGCGATCCAGCCACAATGAAAGCAGTCCAGCACAAACTCATCCCACGGCGCCAGCAGGCTGTCCAACTCCTGCGGGTATTCCGGATCTATATACGACATCACGGCCCTCCTCGGCGCCCCGATGACGCCCGTGCTAGGGTTCCTCCCCCCGCGCCGCGTCGCGCAGCGCCGCCTGACACGCCGCGCACACCCACCGCGCCTCCACATACACGGCCGCGTCGCTGGACGTGCCACAGATGGGGCGCTCGCACAGGGCGCAGCGTTCAAACCGGAAGGTCACGCTCGCAGGCGTCGAGGATAGCGTCACCCACACCAGCGCCTGTTGCAGGCCGAGGGGCACCTCTAGGACAATGTGGCCCTCTTCGTCCGCGTGCATGAGCAACGGGATCCCATCCGTCGTGAGCAGGGCTTTCGCCGGCACCTCGTCAATGGTCATCGCGTCTCCCCCATCCCTTCCGCGCCGCGGGCCTTACCCCCGGGGCGCTTGCCCCATGATCCGCGCCGCCGCCGCATCAATGAGCGCCGGCACGGTCCAGGTGGCCCCGCAGCCCTCCGCCCAACACCCCGCCTCCGCCGCGAGCAGATCCACCGGCATCCACGTGCGGCAGGCCGGGCACCGCGCGCTCGCGATGAGCGCCCGCACCGGGGCCACGGTCCACCAGCGCGCCGCCAGCGGGTGCACGCGCTCCCACTGCCGCGCCGGCCACGGATCGTCCAGCGGCGCGTATTGGCGAATCAGCCGCGCCAGCGTCCAATGATGCCCGCAGCCCGGGCGCACGGCGCCGCGCAACAAGTCGAGGCTGCCCACCCGGCCGCAACGCGGACACGAAAACCGCCCCACCAGCAGGTGAGGCGGATAGTAGCGGAGGAACTCCCCGGGGTCCGGCGGGCGTGGCCGCGCGAGGGGCTGGCTGTCCATAGTGCCAGTCTAGCACCTGTCCACCGACGCGCCCCGCCAATATCCCGCCAATATCCCGCCAAAACCCCGCCACTTTACGACGCGCCCCCCTCGGGGGCCTCCTCGGGCGCCCAGGCCGCCCCCGGAATCTCCCACGCGCGCGCCGCCCGGTCCAGGAGATCCGTGCCCCAGCGCTGGACGGCGCGCTCGGATTCGGGCCCCGGCGCCGGGTAGGCCGCGCGGTGGAGGGCAAACAGCGCCGCCACCTGCTTGGCCGAGCAATTCTCGAACCAGCGCCAGGTCACGTAGTCCTGCTCGCGCGGGGAGAGCGTGACCCACCATTCCGCCATCTGAATCAAGCGCTCCTGCAATTCGGCCAGGTCCTGCTGGCGCTGGGCATCCTGACTGACTAAGCGCGCCCGGATCGCCTCGCGGGACATGACGGTGCGGAGTGTGGGGTTAGTCGCGCCGGCGACGCGGGCTTGGGGCATGCCGTCCACGCGCGCCGAGCGCACCGAGTCGCGCGGAAAATCCGCGGGGTACGTGTGGCGGTACTCTTCCTCGGTCCATTGGCGAAAGAGCGCTTGATCCTCGAAGTAGTGGCGCAGCCGCACCTCGGCCGCGTGCCGCGCCGCCTCCCCCCCGCGCCGCTCCAAATCGTCGTACATGGCGCGCCTCCTCTCTCAGGCCCCGCGCCCCGTGCGGGGCGGCGGCAGGAACGATCCCGGCGTGCGCCGCCAGCGGTGCGCCCAGACCCACACGGTGCCCATAGCCGCCCGGCGCCGCAGCGGCACGCGCGCCCACGCCGCCACCAGCGCATCGGGCCACGGCGCGTCCGCCCCGGGGTACAGCACGGGCCACACGGCGTCCGCCACGCCCAGCACGTAGGGGTCATCGCTGCCTGGCGCCACCGCCACCAGGTCGGACAGGCGGATCCCCCGCGCCTGCGCCCACCGCGCCCCGTGCGCCCGGCCCAGCGCATAGAGGCGCGCCCGCTCGGTGCGGATCCGCGGCACGGTGGCGGTCACGGCCACACCTCGACGCGGCTCTCGGCACCGTAGCCGATCCAGATCGGCGGCCCCGTGAGGCTCGGCAGGCAGCGGGTCTCGGCCAAGCCCGCCCGGTGGGTGTAGCCATCCCACGCCTGCGCGTCGCGCGGCCCCAGGGTCACGCGGATCTGCGTGCCGCCGCCCACCGCCGCACAGAGCGCGCCCACGGCCTGCAGCAGGGCCTCAGGCAGGGGATCGCCCGGGGGCAGGGCCGCGCACAGCACAGCGCAGCGTTCGACGACCATCACGCCTGCGCCACCCGCGCGCGGCAGTCGGGGCACAGCACCAGGTGCTCGTCGTGCGGCCAGGACAGCACGACGAGGGCGCGCAAAGGCCAGTCCACCCGACAGCCATCGCATGCGCGCATCTGGTCAATCAGGCGGCGCACCTCTAGCCGGTCCCGATCCTCGTCCGGGCTCCACGTCGAGGCGCCGGGCGAGGCGGCGGGCGCGCGCCACACGTCCCCCGGCGTCGGCGGCGGATCCGCGTCCACCGGGTCGGGGGGTGGCACGTCCCCCCGGTCGGGCTCCGGGCGCAACATGGCCGCCGTGATCCAGAGGAAGAGCCCGCAACTCCCGCAGTCCGCCCGGCATTCCCACGCCGTGTCCCATGCGCCGCCCGCCTGCACGTCCCACGCGCCGCACAGCGGGCAGGCGACGACCACGCCGTGCCATTCGTCATCGCTCATGTAGCCGTAATGCCGCCACCGCAGGGAACCCGGGGCCACGTCCGCTGTCGCCGCCCGCGCGGCCGCCTCCACTGCCCGCGCGTGCGCCTCGCGCGCCTCATGCTCCAAGCGCGCCTCACGCGCCACGCGGGACGCCTCCTGCGCCGCCTGTAGCGCCGCGCCTTGCTCGCCCGGGTGTTTCACCGCGCGCTCGATGCCGTGCGCCGCGTTCCACGCCCGCACGAAGGCGGTGAGCGCGTCGTCGTCCTGGGGGTCCACGGTGCCCGCCCCGACGGCCGCCCAGTAGGCGTCTTCGGCGGTCTGGGAGGATTGCGGGGCCGTGCGCCCCAGCGCCGCCACCTGCGCCGCCGTGAGGCCCGTATCCGCCGCCACGACGGCCGGATCCTCGCCGGCCGCCAGCCGCGCGCGGGCCGCCACCCGATCCGGATGCTCGCGCATAAACGTCGCCTCCATTTCGGCCAATTCCTCGGCTGTCGCCTGCCGCACCGTCATCGGCGCCGGGGGCTCGCCCGCCGCCGGGTCCACCATGCTGGGCGTCACGAAGCGCCCCCAGTGCCCCCAGGGGTTGTGCGTCGCCTTCACGCGGACCACCGCCGCCGCACCGCGCGTTGCGCCTCCATCCACGCGGCCACGGCGGGCCACTGCGCCGCCAGCGTGTCCCAGTCCTCCGCGTCCGCCGCCGCTTGCCACGCATTGGCGAACGCCCGCCAGCCGCGCTCCAGCGCGCCGCGCCGCGCGTCGGCCGGGTCGGGCGCGTGATCGGCGCGGAGGGCGTCTGCCAGTTGGCGCGTACTCCACTGGTTGTCGGCGGCGGCGATGATGATCCCGTGGGGATCCTTCGCCGCCAACGCCGCCATGTAGTGCGAGAGCGTGAGCGTCGGCAGCCGGTCAGCGGGGTCCGGCCACGTGCGCGCGCACGCCGCCCAGCGCCGGATGGTGGCCGCCGCAAAGCCCCAGTCACTCGCCACCTGGCGGGGCGGCACGCCGTATCGGTCCACGGCGAGGCAGGCATAGTCCGCGAGGTCCCAGCGCCCGCGCTCGGTGATTTCCACGGTGTTCAGGACCGCTTGGGTGAGCGCCGTGTAGTCGGTGGCCATCATCAGCGATCCCTCCTCGCGCGCCGCAGCCACCGCAGGAGCGGGGTCCGCGCGGATTCGTCGGGGACGCAGGCCCCGCAGAGAAACAGCCGCCCGGCGTCCCGGTACCGATCCCCGCGAGCGACGAGCGTATAGGACGCCACCATCCACCCGGGGGGCGGCCCCGTATCCGGGGAAAGCGCTTCCGTCCCGCAACCGTCGCAAATCGCGGTGTGGATCATGCTCATGGCTTCGCCTCCGTGTCCGTGCGCCACCGTTCCACGCCGAGAATTTCGGCCAGGATCGCCATCCAGGTGGCGTCGCTCAGATCGCCGTCGAGGAGGTCGCTTCCCCGGCCATGCGCACCCCGGTAATACGCACCTAAGTAGCCACGGGGCCGCGTCGCCGTGGGACAGCGGGCGTGAATCACGTAGGCATGATCCGCGAACGGAATCCGCCAGCGCGCGTCCAGGCCCTCGCCGTCCTCGCCCTTCATCACGGCATGTTGCGCGTCCCGCCAGCGCTGCCGATCCGGCGCACGGCGCGTCAGTTCCGCCGTCCGCTTCGCCACCCAGGCCAGGAACGCGCCCTCCGTCATGGCGCGGGCTCCTTCGTTGCCGCCCGGCGCGGCAGCCCGCCCCTCCGCCGTCCCCGCAGGCCCCGGCGCGCCGGACGCCAGCGCCGCCGTCTCCGCCCGGTAGCAGGGCTCGCAGAGATCGCGATCATCCGCGACCAGCCACATCCCGTCGCCCGCAATCTCGCGGCCGCATTGGTCACAGGTCATCGTCATCATATCGTTGCCTCCTCCGCACTCGCGAATATGCGCCACCAAAGCGGAATCCTGTCGTCTGGCACTCCTTCGGAAGACCCATCCCCGGCGCACCATCCCCCCATGCGCAGTTCCAAACATACCCGTAGGGGACTCCCCCCAGCGCTCACCGGCGCGCCGGCCGTTTGGCACTCGCACACCCACCGCAACGTGAAAGCATCCACCGGATGAAACACGCACCACGTGTCGGCGCCGCACAGTGGGCACGCGACGCCGAGCGCCACAGGCCGACCGTTCGGGCTGGGTCGTACCCGCGCATCAAGCACGTCCACGCGCTGGCCATCCAACGCGGACAAGGCGTCTGCCATGTCAGTCCTCCTCCTCCTCCCGAAACATCGCGGGCCAGCGGCCGCCCAGCTCCAGCATCACTTCGTCTATCGCGTCGTCGTCGTCGTCGTCGTCGTCCAGGGCACGGGTGCGCCCCAACGCACGCCGCACCTCTCCCCGCGTGGGGCGATCCGCCGGTGGGGCCACGGGCTCCGTAGCGCCCTCCACCGGGCCATAGGCGCGCTGAAACGCGTCCTCCGTCATCACCGTGCGCGTGCCGTCCGCGTGCGCCACGATCCAGTTCCCGGGGCAGACCGCCTCCCCGTCAACGTGCGTTCGTGATAGCCATCCGTGCTTGTACACATGACTCATGCACGATGTACACACGCCGCGTTGACGACCAGGACATTCAGCGTCATAGTTCGTGTTCTCAGGCGAACTGCCTAACGGCCCAACAATCGCAGGCGCATCCGACACCCGGTGCCACTGAAACGCCTGCACCTCTTCCAGCCGCCGGCGATAGGGGCGCGGCATCTTCCCCGTTGGGGTGCTCATGGCCATTTCTCCCCGTTCATCCGCGCTTCGGGAATCCGGCTCCGCCGCCAGCATCACCGTCGCCCGCGTCGCCGGTTCCCACGTGGTCGCCAGCACGTCGGCCAGCCGCAACATCACCGCGCCCCACCGATCCGGGGGGGGTACTTCGTCGCCATACGCCAAGTAAGATTGCACCAACCCCCCGGGCGCTCGCAGCCAGCGCCACAGGTGTTCTTCGGGATCCCCCGTCGGGCGCCGGATCTCTCCGCCTTCCCCTGCCGCCGCCAGCGCCTCGTGGATGGTCATGGCGTCTCCTCCTCGTCCGCGAACAACTCCGGCCATTGGACCGCCACCGCCTCCAACACGCGATCCGAGAAGTTGTAAGTCGGCCCCGAAATCGCCGTCTCATACACAATCCGGCGCAGGGCCTCCCGGTTCGCCTGATGCGGCCCCAGCGGGACGGCCTCCCACTCCGACCCCAGATCCGCCCGCACGAGCGCACCATGGCTCCATGCGACCGGCATCGATTCGCGAGGGCCGACGGCTTCCTCCCAGTGCCCTCCGGCATCCCGCACCCACCGCCAGCAGTCCCCCCCGCCCACGCGGGGGCGGCGTATCGCGCCGCCGGGGCCCGCCGCCGCCAGCGCCTCGTGGATGGTCATGACGATGTCTCCTCCTCTCCGAGAATGCGGTACGCGGGCATGTCGTCCGCCAGATAGAACGTGCTCCCCTCCCGCCACGCGCGGTGCAGAGGATCGACCAGCCGCCCCGTCAACGCGCGGCCGTAGAGCGCCACCGGCCCCACAGGCGGCCGCGGCCAGTCGCCAGGCATTACCGGCACGCCGTGCGCGAAGATCGGCGCGCCGTTCGCGTACAGGGCCACGCCCGCCGCCGTCTCCACGAGGATGAGGTGCTGCGGCGCGTCGCCCAACGTCACGGTAACTTCGTACGTGACGCCGTGACGCCACAGGGCCCACAGCCGGCGCAGGCTCATGGCGTCTCCTCCTCCTTCATCAGCCCCGCCCCCTTCGCCACCACGGATCGCGGATCCACACTGCCGTCCAGTCCGCAGCCGTCCCACCCCCCGCCGTCACGGCTTCCGCCACCCAGGACGCCCACGCCGGACACGGCCCCGGCCCCCGGCCTTCCGCGCGCCAGCCGGTCGGCGTGACCATCACGCTGAGCCGATTGTGTCCCGGCAGGTCCCGTAGCCGTTCCGTCAGGGCGCCGATGACGGGGGGCACCTCCTCGGGTAAGGCGTCGGTCGGCACCTGCGCCCGCACACGTAACGACGGCGACGCTGGCTGGGGATCCAGCGTGGGCCATGCGCTCACCAGTAGGCCGCCGATCCCCCACCACCCGAACACATAGCCGACCGCCGCCACAATCCACGTGGGCCATGTCCCAAACACTAAGGCCAGCGCGCCCCCGGCCGTGGCCGGGGACGGGACCGCCCCCGGTAGCACCACCAGGCTCACGGCGCTCGCGACGAGCCACGCCAAGAGCACCACCGTCGTCACGCGCCGCCACAGGCGCAGCCCCACGGCGAACACCGCTATGAGCCAAAACTCGGTCAGCATGGGCTTACTCCTCCTCGCGTTCCGTGGGCGCGTAGATCAGGCCCACACTTTCCGCAGGATCCGCCGCTTGAATCCCCGTCACCTCGGCCCGCGCGGTCACGCCGGCGCGTGGAACCCGATGGTGCCACGACCGATACAGCACGTGCGTCGTCCACTGGCGATAGCCGTCGCCCCACCGGCCGTCCGCCCACGCTACAAGGCGCCCCTCGATGACCACGCGCAGGCGCACGGGCCGTCCCACGCTTCGCAGCAGGCCGGAAACGCCCAGGCCGTCCTGCCGCGCCACGTCGTCGCGTCCACGAGTCAACAACTCGCGCAGGATCACCCGTTCGTCGATGAACCCCACCGTGTCACCGATCCGACGGTCCAACGCTGCGGTCAACGCCACCTTGAGCCGCGCGTATGCCTGGACATCCTCCGCGCTGTTCGTCATGGCATCTCCTCCTTCGCCAGCGCCGGCTCGGTCAGCCACTCGTTCCCGCAGACGCGGCATTTCCGGTGGACATGCGGGCGCTCCAGGCCCCGGCACCGGCCCCACGGGCCGTGCGCGTTCCCCCGGCAACTCGGCGTCGTCGGCTTCCACGGGCGCCAGTCCTCCACCCGGGGCTGCCAGGTCGCCACCACTTCGCAGAAGGGACAAAAGTCGCGCCCATAGCCGTGCGGATGCACCGGGTCCGGCGGCCGCCGCTTGCGCCACCAGGTCATGGCGTGGGCTCCGCGTAATCCTCTGCCACGTTGTCCCCAGCGTCCGGGGGCGCCACGAGCAAATACCACCTATCCCCCAGCCGCATCGGCGCGCCCACCACGGCGCCGTCGGAGTCGCCGTACTCGCCCAGCCAGACGCGCGTGTACCGCCGAATGGGGTACTCCCCGCCCTTGTAGCCCGTCATCGTGCCCGCTCGGAGCGCCGATTCCAAGAGGGCGCGCAAGCCCCCCACGGTGTTGTGGCCGCAGTCGCGCCGCTCGCCCTCCAGCATCAGCTCATCGTAGTAGCCGCGATAGCTGCCCCAGGTGCCCGCGAGGTAGGGCCACCGGTTGTGGGGAATCACCAGGGGCTCATCCGGGTCCAACGGGGCCAGCCGCCGCAACAGATCGCCGATGGTCATCCCTGTGCCCCCTCCTAAGTGACTCGCCCGTCCAACGCGCCCGCGTCGAACACGGCCATGTGGCCCGCGTCCACCCGCACGGGACTCGCCATCAGCCACCACGCCACCAAGCGGCCCCCCGTCGGCGCATCCCAGAGGACCACGGCCTCGATGCGCCCCCAGTCCTCGGACGCGCGCGGAAACGCCACGCGCTCGCGATTGGGACCCGGCGCATCGTCCCATGCCACGCGCGCATAGCTCGGATCCGTGGGCTCGTGGATCGCGAGCGGGTTCGGCTTCCAGAAGAACACCGCGTCCGGGGATGGCGGACGCGGCGGCCGGCGCCGCCACGCCTTTCGCAGGCGCGTCAGCCATCGCCGCCACGCCTTTCGCAGGCGCGTCAGCCATCGCTCGCGCGAGCGGGTGGACAGGCCCACGTTGACCGGGCGCACGACGATCCCCGCGTCAAACGCATCCAGCAGCAGCGGCTCGTTGAGCCACGATGACCGCGTCATTCCTCCAGCGCCTCCTCCAACAAGCGCCACGCTTCTGGAATAGCGAGGGTGCCCCCTTCCAGCCGCCGTGCAATGTCCTGTAAGGCGTACGCCAACACGGTGGCCGCCGGTAGCGGATCGACGCATTGCAACACCGACGCCGTCCCCTCCACAATCAGGCAATAGCCGAACGCCCCCTGCCATCCCAAGACCAGCTCGTCCGGTTCGTCGCCAGCCGGTTCGTCGAGTTGTGCCAAGCGGAGCGCGGTGTCGGCGGCCATATCGAGACCCAAGGCGGCATCGATCACGCGCTCCGCCCGCAGCGTGTCCTGCAGACGCGCCCGGTCCTCGGCCCGGCGGCGCGCATGGAATTGCGCCAATTCCACCCGTCGCACCGGGTCCAGCACGAGCCAAGCGCGTTCCACATCCGCGCCGTCGATGAATGCACGACGCTGTGCGGCGTCGATGGCTTCGCCGAGGGGTAGAGTCGGGTCCAGCGGGTAGTACTTCACCCCTCTAGCGCCTCCTCCAACAGCCGGCGCGCCTCCGACAGCTTAGCCAGGTCCACTGGCGCGGGCTGCCGCCCCGCCGCCCACATGTCGTACGTCTGGATCACGAGGTAGGGCTGGTTCGGCGCCTTCACGACCACCGCATCGGGCTTCTCCGCCTCGTCCAGCACCCACTTGTAGAGCGTCGCCAGGCCCGTCGTGCGGTACTTCACCTCCACACGCAAACCATCCGGCAGCGCCACGTCGTTCGTCAGCGAGCCCCGCAAGGCCCCCGACAGCGGCACGCGCGCGCCGCCCGCGAGCTTGGCGAAGTCCCGCTCCACCCGCGCGCCCTTGCGCCGACTCGCCCGCCCGCGCTGGCTGGCCGCTGAGCGCTTGGCCGCCTGCCGTGCGCGGCGCCGTGCGTCCCGGGCCGCCGCCACCACCGCGTGCACATGCGCCGGATCGCGCGGCAGGTACGCCGTCGGCGCGATGGCCTCGTCGGGCCACGTGCAGCCCAGGCACTGCGCGCCCGCGTTGCGGCAGTCGCCGTCCGCCATCGGGCACGTCGTGGGGTGAAAGGTGGCGTGCGCGTCCGTCATGGCCGCTCGGCCTTCCGCAGGTACCACACGGCTAGCCACCCCCCGGACAGACAGACCGCCGCCGTGATCGCGGACCACCATCGCATCCACAGGAGAGCCGGAGGTAGCCCGGACCAGGAGTGCACGATGCCGAGAATCCCCAAAGCGGATATCGCGCCCGGAATGATCCAGAACAGCGCTACGCTCAGGAACCGGCGCCTAGTCATGGCGCTCCTCTGTGGCGGGGTCACGGTGACCGTACTCCCCGTGGATCGTCAGTTGCGTCTCAGGCGGACGCGCGGGAGGCAACGGCCGCAGGCCCGTCTTGGCCGTGCCACCCCCGGGATGTTCTTCGCCTTCGGCCTCCATCGGCAGGCCCCACATGCCATGGCGCAGCATCAGCGCGATCAAGGCGTAGTTCATGAGGTCACGCCACGTGTCCTCGACGGTCTCCCACTCAGGGTCTGCATCCGCTTGGTCGGGGTCTGCATCCGCTTGGATGGGTCGTGTGAATTTGCGGCGCGCCAGGTGCTTGAGCCGCTCCAACTTGTCGCTGGCGCGCACCAAGACGCCTAGTTCGCCAAAGACCTCAATGTTTTTCGCACCATAGGCCGCCTGCTTCCGGAGCATCAGCGCGCGGGCTTGCGCCCATTCCATCTCCATGGCTACCTCGAAGGTGCGCGGCGTCGTAGCGTCGGGCATGTCACCCCTCCTGCGTCCAGCCTCTCACGGCTACGCGCGGGCAGTGGTACATCTCCCCGACATTTTTCGCGCGCGGGCCTAGGCCCACCACGCCAGTTGCGGGCGACGGCGCCGGTCGGGCCGCACCACCAGCGCGTACGGCCCCACGGCGTAGCGGCGACACCATCGGCGCAAAGTCTGGCGCGACACGCCGTGCAACTCAGCGGCGGCCGTGAGATTCGGCGCCTCGGCAAGCCACGCCACCAACGCCGCATGCGGGTCGGCGTCGGCCAGCTTCAGCGGACGCGCCTGGCGGCACGCCCACGAACAGTAGCAGCGGTTCATCCGCGCCTGGCGGCGCTCGCAGTAGCGGATCGGCGCGCCACAGGTGCGGCACATGATCGGCTCCTTCCTCCGGCTAAGCCGGGATCACGACACCCACTCTTCGCTGTCCTTGAACTTGGGGTTGATGATTTTGAGCAACAAGGGGAACCCCGCCGTGCTGAATCGCGGGACGGCTGGCGAGATCACGATGCCCTCGCGAATCCCCGTTTGGTAGCCCGACACCGCCTCGGTGCCCTTCGCCCAGTCCGCCAATCCTTCGCTGTACGGTCCGCGGTACAGCACTGGCACCCACAACGCGGCCAACGCCGGATCCACACCCGGATCGTGATGGTCATACGTCCAGTCGCCGTCGAGTCCGAACGCAAACACACGCAACGTCGGCTCGATGGCTCCGTAGCGAAACGCCGCCCCTTGGCATGGAAACGCCTCGCCAATCACTTGCACGGATTGGCCCGGGTAGGCGCGGTCCAGGATCCCCCATAGGTCGACCGCCGCCGCCGCGCGCCAATACAGGTTCGCCGCGCTGAATTGAAGGGCCAGCCCCCGCGCGCTTAGACCCTTTGACGCCACTTGACGGGTGCCGTCCGCAGACCGCACACAGTTCACCTGGGAGCCATGGATCTTTTCTGTGACCAGCACAGGCTCGCCGGGCGCAAATTCCCCGGCGTACAGCCGGAACGTCTCCACGTCATGAGCGCGCCACCACGCGGGGGCATCCAGCCGTTCCACGTCACCGGCCAAGCTCGCGGGGATGGGCGGCTCGTAGCGTGCCAACCCCAATGCCTCGGCGAGGTTGACGCCTTGGGGAATGTCCGCCACCGTAGGCCAGCGGCCCGTCACACAGACCCAGGCAGGATCCAACGTGACACCCTCCGACCACTCCCCGCGCAAGCGGATCCGCCCTACGCGGTCATGGTTCGCCCCGACAAGGTACGAGACGCCGGTGTCGGCGTTGACATAGTGATGCCGGAGCATGTCCGGGATGATGGTCCGCTGGGGCGCAAACACCACCACATCGCCGGCGCGATAGGTGCCTTTCTGCACCACCAGTCCATAGGGGCCCACTTTGGCAATTTCCAGCCGGTCCGCATTGGGGTGCGGCAGGATCGTAATGGGGGCGGCGATAATGCTCCACTCGGCCATGGATGATCCCTCCTTCAGTTCAGCTAAGCCGGACGCCACGAAAACACGCTGACAGAGGTCGGCAACGCGCCCAGACTCGCCATCACGGCAACTCATCCGCCACGGCGGTTAGTGCCCCCACCAGTCGCCAATACGAATCCCAAGGGTCGCCCACGTCGCCCGTGCGCTCAGTCCAGAACACCGCCGCATTCAGCGGGATGAGGCCGTAGCTATACCTGTTCTGCGGGCGCGTGGGGGCTTGGGGCACCGTGGATGCTTCGTACCACCGGACGAGCGCGACACCTTCCGTAGCCATCCAGCGTCGCCGCACGCGCCAGCGGTGCCAGTGCACCCAGTGCGCCACCACCCACGCGAGACCGTCCAGCACACGGCTCACGCCCTCCCCTCCTTTCGCAAAGCCCGCGCCATCAGCCCCAACAGCCCCGCTCCTATCGCGCACATGGCCCCGATGAGCCACCATCCGCTCGCCCCAGTCGCCAACGCCATCCCCCCGCACACCGCCGCCGCGGCACAGCACCCCCATGCCTGGATGCGCGCCGACCGCGCCGTGGCCAGGGCGGCCAGCCACCGGGCTAGCGTCGCCCAGAAGGCGCTCATGGCACCCACGCGTCCACGAATGCCCGCAGGTCCGCGCCCGTGTTTCGCGTCGGATCGTCCTCTACCCACGCCCAAGCCGCCGCGAGGCACGCCCCGACGCGCGGCCCCGGGGGCCATCCCCGCAGGCGCATCACCGTGTGGCCGTCGATGGCCAACGCCCCGGGAGCGGGCAACGTCCCGTGCGCCTCCCGTACGCGGTGGCGCACTTTGGTCTCTTCGACCCACGCGGTGGCGTGCGGATCTTGGCCCGCCACGTCCATGCCGTGTAAGGTCAACAAGTCCTCCACCATGGGTAGCCCCCACCGCCGCACGGCTCGGCGCAGACCCGGCCCCTTGGCGTCGTCCCAGGGGAACATGTGCGCGCCCACCAAGTCCGCCGCGTAGCGCGTCTCCGCCGCCGAGAACCGCGCCGTCCGCAACATCTCGGCGACAAAGCGGGCGCCCAGCACGTCGTGATCGTAGTAGTGCGCCACCCCGTTGGGGGCCACGGTCTGAGTCTGCGGCTTGGCGATGTCATGCACCAGCCCCACCAGCCGCAGGAACGGCGTCGGCCCCGCGACCGCCGTGCGCATCAGGTGGCCGTCCAGCGGCCACGCATGGCGCGGGTGGCGTTGGTCGAATCCGCGCGTCGCCGTCCACGCCGGCCACAGGAGATCCAGCAGGCGCAAGTCATCGGCCGCCGTCAGCGCCGCCAGCCGCCCGTCCTCGTCGGACGCGGACAGCAGCTTCATCAGCTCATCACGCTGACGCTCCACGCTCACGGCCACCAGCCAGCGCCGATGGTCCGTGATGACCGCCTGCACGGCCGGGTCCAGCCGCCACGGCTGCTCTGCCGTGCCCAGCGCCGTCAGCCGCACCGCGCGCCACATGCGCAGGGGGTCCTCCTGCAGCCGCGCCACCGGATCGCCCACCATCCGCAGGCGCCGTAGCGCCAGGTCGGCCAAGCCGCCGTGTTCATCCACCACTGCGCCGTCCCGATCCATCGCCAGCGCATTCACGGTGAAGTCGCGCCGCGCCAGGTCCATGGCCAGGTCCGTCGTGAACGTCACCAACTGGGGATGCCGCCCATCCCGGTAGCGGCCGTCCCGGCGGAACGTGGTCACCTCCACGCCCAGGCCCTCCGGCATCAGGACGGTCACAGTGCCAAACGGCAGCCCGGTGGGGATGACGCGGAAGCCGTCATCCGTCAGCCGCGCCGCCACGCGCTCGGGCGCCAGGGCCGTGGCCAGGTCCCAGTCGTGGGGCGCCACGCCGCGCACCAAGTCCCGCACGGCGCCCCCCACCAGGTACGTCGACGCCTCGGTCGCCAGCGTGTCCC
>JAEHJW020001773.1_pt1 | contig 51501 bp, 68 predicted proteins | sample 9271431 | NCBI WGS metagenome assembly JAEHJW02
CACGCGCGTAATCCCGGAATAGTCCGTTGAAGTCCTTGATGTTGGGGTTGGGCATCTTGTCTCACCCTTTCTTACACTGGAGGCAGCCCGGGAGGCGGCTGCGCGCCGGGAGGTTTCATGTGAAGGGCCGCCCCTTTGCCGGGCGGCCCGTTACCTGGATGTTGCGCTCCCGGTGGCCTACCGGGAGGGTGGACGCCGGGCTGTCCCGGCGGTCCCTGCTGGCCAGGCTGACCCTGCTGCTGTTGGGCGGCCTGGGCCTGGAACCTCTGATGCTCGGCGTCGTGCTGGGCGAACAGCTGCTTGATGCTGTCCGGCATCTGGTCGTATTCCTCGGACTTGCGGAAGCGGTCGTGCTCGATGCGGTGCACCGCGTGGTTCTGGTAGTCCTCGGCCTGGACCGGCTGCCCTTGGGCCATCTTGCGGTTTTCCCGCTGCGCCTGGTTGGTGTCGAGGTCGGCGTCGACGAAGATCTCGTCGAAGTCGCCGTACCGGGAGAGCCGGGCCAGCAGGCGCGGGTCCTGGATGACGTGCCGGTCGAACAGGCCGAACAGGTAGCCCTGGCTGTCCTGGTCGCTTGGCGCCTCCTTCAGGGTCACCTTGACCTTGACCTGCGTGTCCGGCGGGATGTCCGCGCCCTTCAAGACGTAGGTAGTGTCGCCCCCGTAGACCTCGCGGGGGAGGGTCATGAACTTGCGCGTAAGCCGCAGGACCTTGTCCAGCGCGCCCGTGACCATGGCCACGTACTCGTCCAGGGTGACCTGCTGGCGCTGGTCGGCCATGCCCTCGATGGCGCCCATCTGCTGCTTGCTCCGCACTCCCCGGGGCATGTTGCCCCAGTCGAGCGCGGTCAGGCCGGCGCTCTGGTCGGCCTCCTGCTCCAGTCGCACCAGCATGTTCATGGCCTGGGGCGGATACGGCACGATTTCGAGCTGCTTGACCTGGCCGCCCTGCATCATAATGCCGTTATACTGCATGATCTCGCCGGGTCTGCCCTCGTAGTCGCCGGAAAGCGCCCCCTTCGGCATGATCAGCGGCGGGTTGGAGAGCTTGGCCGTATTCTCCAGGGCGTCGTTGCGGACCCGGTTGTGTACGACGTTGGTCTGGCGGGTATCGCTCACCCAGGTCGTACCGTACAGCGCGCCCGGGTTGAGGAACTGCCGGACGCTCACCAGCGGGATCGAACAGTCCTCCTCGCCGTCCTCGCCGAAGGCGTAGGGATTGTCCGACTCGTGCAGCACGGTGTTCCCGGAGTAGACAAGGTAATAGCCGTGCGGGTTCTTGGCGTTGGGCCGCTCCCAGTATTCGCACACGAGGGTGCTCGGCACCAGGGCCTGGTTGTAGCGCAACCGGAGGCTTCCAATCGTGCTGGACATCAGCTCCACCGGCACGGAGCCGGGGTCGACGCCCCACTTTTCCCGGACGTAACCCCGGGACCGGACGCGCACCAGGATGACCCAGCTGGCCTCGTCCAACGTGCGGGCAAACGGGTCGGCGTATAGCTCGAACGGGCTGACGGAATCGAGCATCGGCGCGCCGCCGTAACAGCCGTTTCCGTAGTGCGGCCCGGCGAACGGGTCCCAGTATGGCTTGACGTAGCCGGAACCGGTGCAGATGGCCCACAAGAGCGACTCCTTGAACGTGCGCAGGTACTTGTACCTGTCCCAAAAGCCGCTCATGCAGTAATAGGTCGACTTGGCCGCCGCCTGCGTGGCCGACTTGAGCTGGAACGCCGGCTGCGCCCGGGTCAGGATCGAATACTGCAGCCGGATCCTGGGGGTGATGATATTGCTCGTCAGCTTCGGCTTGTGGGCGTCCATGGCCTTGTAGCGCAGGCTGTTGGAATACCGGTCCCACACTACCCACTGCTCATTCTGTACGAAGGCCATGTTGAGCCACCACTGCCGTTCGTGTGGCAGCCGGACCTCCTTGGCCGCCCGGTGCTTTTGCAGGACCTCGGAGAGCGAGGACATTTACACCACCAACTTTGCGCAATCCAACAAGATCTCACCGATGTCGCGGAGGGCCCGCTGGTACGCCTCAAACGCTTCCAGCTCGGTCGAGAAATAGCCGACATGCTTATTTTTGCCGTCTACCTGGATTTGCGCCTTCCATTGTCCGCTGTAACCATTCCAGCAAACACCTGGGTACCTGGAACTTGTTTTCCGATGGACATTTTGGTTATTTTGCCGCCTAGTTACGATGCGCAGGTTACTCCGTTGATTGTTAAGGCCGTTCCCGTCAAAGTGATCAACTTCGAGATCGCAAGAAGGATCGACAATCAGGCGGTGCATACGAACGAGACGCCGAGTGCCTCCAATCATGTGGCGAACAGCATAATATGTTTGGCCGCTTTTTGCTGCGTACCATCGCCATTGCATTAAAAATCCGTAGTCCTCGTCATCGACTACGGTCACCAGACCCTGCGTCAAAGGAATTTCTTTCACCTTTAGTAGCCACCTCCCGACGGACTCAACATACCAAGTCGCGCATAGAATAAGCGCCAAGTCGGATCGGCAGATTGCCACATGGGGATCTGTCCACTCTGCAGAATGCCCTGAAACTCCGGCGAGCTCAGGTACTGGTAGATGCCTTTATCGTCCCGTCCGCCGTTGATCTGCTTGTATAACGAGTACATGCTGTCCACGGACGGCAGGGTGGGCAGCGCCGTACCCGCCCGATTGTACCCGCCGATACCGATGCTCGTCGGCGCCCCGGGGGCCGGCGCCCGGGTTATGGGCGTGTTGGACACGTTCACCAGGCTCGGCTGGCCGGTGATCTGGCTCACGATGCTCTGCGGGGTCTGCGACTGGGTCACCGGGGTCGGGTTCTGATAGGCGTTCATGTAAGCTTGTTGCGACTGACTCAGATTGCTCAGGGTAGTTTGAAGATTTTTGGCAAGCGTTTCCCATGGATCCGGCGGCTGCGTAGGCGGCTGCGTAGGCGGCTGCGTAGGCGGCGGACTACTCTGCGCCTGCGCCCTGCTTATCGCCGCGCTCATGTCCGGGGCGCTCACGCCGCCGCCCTGCTGTCGCGGCAGACTGGCCGGGTTGACTCCGTTCGATTGCGCTATGCCGGTCGCCAGGTTGGAGCCGTACACGGGCGTTTCTCCGGCATAAGAACCAGGGCTGTTGCCTCCCCAACTGGCCTGCGCGCTGCCGGGCGCCACGCTGACCGATTGCGCCCCCTGTGCCGACGCCGGCGCCGGCGTCCCGAAGTTTGCGGCGTACCAATCGGATGCGGATTGTCCTGCCACGGTAAATCACCTCACTGTCACTGCCCGTACTCCTCGATGGGATCGGGGAGTTGCGGATACACATGCGGTCCCGCGGCCGCCAGCTCGGCCTTGGTGATCGCCTCCAGATTCTCGGCCGACTTGTACTCGGCCCAGTTACGGCTCATGATCCGGTCCAAAAGCTCGGACCGCTCATCCCTGTGGTGCTCGGTAAGCTCTTTGTACCGGCGCCACTGCCGATGCTCGGCCCAAAAGAAAAAGGCCAGCGTAGCCAGCCAGCACAGGGCGACCAGGGCGATCACCGCCATTTGCTCAGACATCCCGCACCTCCCGGAGTAGATCCTCCACGAACTCGGCGACCGGCCGGTTTCTGTGTGGCGAGTTGGCCAGCTCGGCCTTCCCCTTCGGCGAGCTGAAGTAGGCCGTCAAAAGGCCGCGGGTCTTTTCGGCGTCGCGGCCCACGGCGTGGTGCATCGCGTGGACGCAGCAGAGCTGCATCTTTCGCTCTTCGGGCATCAGAAAACACCTCTTCGTTCCACTTCTTTCACGGCGCGACAGTAAGCCTCGTATGCATCAGATTCTGAGAGAAAATAGCCGATGTGCTTACCTTTGCGCTTAACCCTAAGCATTGCTCTCCATTTTCCATTCCAGCGAGCCCAATATACGCCAGGAAAGCGAGATGTCTTCGTAGCCCTATGCTGATTTTGTAGATTTTGCCTATGCGTCGAAATAACGAGGTTGCCTCTCGTGTTTTTCAACCCGTTACCGTCTTTGTGGTCGACTTCCATGCCCGGTGGCGCATTCATGATTTCGCGGTGCATATATATGGTGCATTTCTTGCCGTTTACCTTGATTGTTCGCTGTGCGTAATAGGTATTATAGGATTTAACCGCATACCACTTAGCCCAGCTAATTCGATCATAGTCGATGTCATCGACGGTCGCGACAAGCCCTCGCGTCAGTGTTATCTCTTTCAAAACAGCACCTCGCTTTTGAGACCGCCGTCGAAGGTTTGCCTGGCGTCGCCCTTGTGCGCCCGCATGTGACCGCGCAGGGCGGACTCGCTAGGAAATTCCCTGCCGCATTCCTTGCAGGTGAAGACGACCGGAGGGGTGTCCTCCGGGCCCGGAGGGACGGCCGCGTTGGGCGCACCGGCCGCCAGACCCTTGAGCGCCACTATCACGTCGGCCTGCTGGTCCTCCGAAAGATCGGTAAAGAGGCTCAGTAGCTCGACTTCGTGCTCGGCTATGGACCGGTGTATTTCGCGGCCAAGTTCCTCGTCGGTCAAGCAACGGGCCATCTTCGTCACACAGGAGATACAGGCGACCTCGCACCCGTAGGCCACGGCCACGCCGTGGACGCCCTTTTTGCAGTGAACGCAGCAGTTGGAGGACACATATTGCCGCTGAAAGTCCATCATTTCCCGCCTTTCTTTTTGCGGTCGGTGCGCCGGGCTTCCGACTCGGCGATGGCCACCGCCTGCTTGTCGGCCGCCGTGGCATTTTTTGGCCTGGAGTTGCCGATGCGGCCGGTCTGTTTGTAGGAATCCATGATCTCCTTGACGTTCGCGCTCTTGGTTTTTGGCGAATTTCCAGGCTTCAACGGCATGATCCCACCCCTAATTCCAGGTAATCGTGACGTTGCCCATCGTCGTGGCCGCGATGACGGCGTACAGGCCGTTGGCAAAAGCCAGGTCGTATTCCAGGGTGCCGGCCACCGCCTTTATCACGGCGATGGGAGTCGTTTGGGCGCCAACGGCATCATAGAGCGAAATCACTACACTGCTTCCGGGATCGTTGACGGTAACCTTGCGGAGCACGCCGGCGACAGCCTTGAGTTGTGCGCCAGCACTTACGGCCGAAAACTCCTGCCAGGACGCGCCGTCGATCTGGACGGTCTTCCCGCCCGGCTCGACGTAGCCCGTGGCCGTGACGGCCCCGGTCTTGTACGAGAGCACGTTGGGCCGGATGGCGGCGACAGGTTCAACGTTGAAATAAATAGACCGCGGCGCGCCGACGATGTCTACGTCATGTTCCGTCCCTAGGAGCGTGCCGTGAATAGGCTTCCATACGCCGTCTCCCATGGTGTATTCAAACAGCACCATAGCGTCAAAAGGCCCGTCGAGACGGATCATGGCCTTGTTGACGCCTACCGTAGAAAGGGCGGTTCCCGGACCGGGAACACTCACACCGTTCAGCAAGGTTTGCGGTTCGGCCATTTTGCAGTCCCCCTAAAAATAATCGCTGTCGTTCGCGGCCCGGTTGGCCATCATCCGCTGCCGGAAGGCCATGCGCTCGCTGTTGACGGCCTGGGCTTCCGGCTCGGCCTGTGGGGCCACCGGCTGTTCATTGCCTTCTTCACCAGGGGCGTCGAGGATGCCCAGGGCGTCGCGCCGGGCGGCGTTGCCCACGGCCAGCGAGATGACCCGGTCGTCCTTGGCCTGCCCCTGGGCCATCATGCGCCGGATGCCCGACAGCTTGCTCTTGGCGTAGATATAGGTCGACATCTCCCGTAGCGTCGGCAGGTGGTTGACGACGATGGCGCCGGACGTGAAGTCGGCCCGGAGCATGTCGATCAAAAACTCCTTGGTTTTCTTCGAGGTGTTCCAGCCCAGCACCGTCGCGTAGCCGCCGTTGACCCGGTCCATGACCCGCCGGCGGAAGAGGTTGTAATATCCCGCGTCCCGCAGCCAGTTGACGACGGCCAGGCCGTGGCCGCCGGTGGTCTCGACCGCGATCATGGCGAGATTGTAAAAAACGCCCAGCGCATAGAGGTGCAGGGCGAAAATTTGAGGCTCGGCCACCAGGTGCAGGTGGGCGATCTGTTCCCCGGTACCGGCGTCCAACACGTCAGCGCACGATGGGTCTCCGTCTTTGGCGGCCGCCCCGGAGCCGACGTCCGCGCCGATCACGCAAAGCCGCCCGGGTTCGGGGAACTTGTAAACCGTCAGCGGACCTGCCGGCCCCGGGGAGAATTCCGACCGGGACCGGGTGAAGTCGTCCTCCTCGATGTGGACGGCGATTACTGACCCGGTTTCGCCGGCGGCGTTCTGCGCTTCGTTGAGTCGGGCCTGGATGGCCTGGGAGGCGAAGACGTGCTCCGCGTCCTGCTGCCAGGCCTGCTCTATGGTCGCCGGGTATTCCACGCGGAACAGCATCTCGTCGCCCTGGTAGTCGTTCTGGATGACCTTTTCCCGCCAGTAAAGCTGCTCGTCGTCGACCACTCCCTGCCGACGCAACTGCTCCAGCTCGGGCGGACAATACGGCCGGTATCCCTTGGGCACCCGCCGGCGGTACTCCTCGTGGATATACCACGGCAGGAATATGGCCGCGTAGTCGTTATTGCCGGCTAGGGCCGCGTTGAACAAGTCGAAGAACCAGCCCTGCGGCCCGTTGCCGGTGCTTTCAACCAGGACGACGGCCTCCGGGGTTTTCGGCATGGCCGCGAACAGCGGAGCGGTCAGCTTCTGGCCATCCGGATAGAAGGCCGCCTCGGAAAGGTGTGCGTACTGGATGGTCAGCGATCGGCCCGGGCTCTTGGATTCGGCCGACGTTACGCTGAACTCGAAACCGTTGGTGAACGTCAGGCGCATCTTGGTATCTATGTCGACGTCGACGCCCGTGGCCGTTTTGAACCATTCGGGCAGGTTCTTAGCGGCGAAGCGGGTGATGGCGAAGATGTGCGGCGCCGCGTCCTGCTTTTCGTGTGCGAGGCCCAGGGCCCCGACGTTGCCTTTGCGCAGGCCGCGCCAGAAGATGTAGACCTCCAGGACCGTGGAAATGCCCATCTGCCTGGCTTTCAGCACGGCGATCATCACCGGGCCGCCGGCCAGTTCCTGGCGAATAATCTCGGCGACGACCGTTTCCTGCGCATTGTTCAGGATCAGCGGGACGATCAGGCCGTCCTTGTTCTTGATTTTGACGCACTGCCGGCAGAAGAACTTGAACTGGTCGAGGGCCAACTCGACGGCCTTGGCGATCGTGGCCTGATCGGCCGGTACCGGCCTAGCTCGTGGTGACATCGATGGCCTCCCGCAGCGCCGGGTCAGCCTCCAGCGCCTTCAGCTCGTTTTGGGGCAGGTTGATGATCTTCACGTCCACGTTGCCGGCGCCCGGACCCTTGCCTTTCGGGAGAAGCCCGGCGATGTCCAACACCATCCTGGCGGCGGTCATGTCGCCCTTCTTGGCCCTCTCGGCCATCTTTTTGACGATTTTGGGCGCCTCGGCCAGGGCGACCAGGCGCGCCTTTTCGGTTGGCGGGATCCGCTTGCCCATGGTCGCCACCTCCGTTTGGGCATGAAAAAACCGCCCTTTGCAGAGCGGTTCTTTCGGGCACCCTCGCTATTTCTCGACCCTCCTAGGAAGGGCCTTTTAACAGTTCCGAGCTTGTTTTGGGGAATAGGCGTCCCCCCTGGCAAAATTATAGGGCATCGGGTCAAAATGTCAACCGAAAATCGGGTCAAAATCGGGTCAAAATTTTTTTTCGGAGGACCTCTAAAGCAGCGTAGCCCTAAGCGGCTATCATACCGTAACCAGGTCACGACCATGTTTTTTCCAACTGGGTCACGATTCACCGTCTGTGAACGCCACGAACTCCCTCAAGGTTGACTGGGGAAGAAGAGATAAGGCGGCTTTGACGGCCGCCCTTATCTCGTTGGCTCGACGCTTCGCGGTTGAATCGCTGATAAAGGCCCTGTGGGCTATTCGGCCGTAGCTGAGCCGTTCCCGGTACTTGAGCCGGTAGACCTTCCGGCTTTCCGGGTGTAGGCCGTGAACGGTCTTTTCGGCCGTGTCCAGGACAACCGACAGGCTGGCCCGGCAGACCGCGATCGCCGCCGTGGGGTTGGAGGCGTCGGCATGGCGGCTGCCGGGGCCGGGTACCCCGCCGCCGGCGCCGGCCTCCTCCACCTGGGTCCGCAAGGCGGGGAGGTTATAGAGTAGCCAGTCAACCATCGGGACTGTAACTTCGATCTTGGCCAACGATCAGCCCTCCGAAATGGTTACTTCAGCCTCGAAAGTCCGCAAACGCCCGAGATCGGGTTGAACACCCCGCAGTGCCGTTCCTGGCAGACCACATTCCGGTTTTCGTTGCGCTGGACGCAGGCCAGGGTCAGGATCGGGCACATCTTGGGCGGCGGACCTACGGGTGCGGGCGGCGGAACGGGTGTCGTCGGTTCGGGACGTTCGGGCTGTTCGGGTTCGGGTTTTTCGTTTTCGGGCATTGGTTAATCCTCCGTTTCTTCGGCTTTTAGTGTATCGACACAGGGTTGCAGTACCTCCAATGATAACATTGGTAAATTTGGCGCCTGTGTCGAAATATTTACGACTAGGCGTTACAATTCTCGATGTGGTGCCATTTCGCCAATTGACAACCTAGTCGCAAATTATTCTTCCGTGCTGTACTGATTCCATAGGTTGTAAAGGTTTCGCAAAAACTCCCGTTGCACCTTGCGCCGCGCCATGTTGTGAATATGCCCCTTGGTTAATTCAGGGTCTTTCTCCGCATAAACTGCTTTGTGCGCGTCCCATTGTGCTCTCCATGTAGATTCGGGCATCTTGTTCCATACCTCACTGAGTACGTATAGGGTTCTCTGCAGATAGCCATTCCCTGTAGCCTCTTCTCCCTTGCGCCTCTTGGGTGCTTTGCCGTTTTGAACGTCTAGCCTAGCATATTTAACGATGCGCCCAAAAGACGGAAACCGGGTGGTATTGCCTATGGTCCACAACAAGCCGCCCGCTATCATGGGACCTAATCCCTGTCCTTCGGCGGCGGCAATCGCTACTTCGCTATACCAGCGAGTTTGCTTAAATGATTTTTCACAGGCGCGAATTGCGGCCATTTCCTGTTTATGCAAATTGTCTAAATGTGCCACGCCTTTGCCGCTCTTCCCTGCCCCAGATACCATAACAGCCTTAATTGCGTCAGGTAACTCTTCGTCGGCCCAAAAGACCTTTTTGCCTAATTTTAAGACTTGTCCTAATTGGTTTTCTGTGGCAATACGCGCCTCCTGAACACGCCTCGCTATATGCCATAACATGATAGCCTCGTGGCACTCTGGCGGTATCATGGCGACCTTAGCCTTAAAGCGCTCCAAAAGGACTTCGTAAGGCGTGCCCTTTCTTTTTTGCTCCTCTTCAGACATTGATAACACGCTCCTTTGTAAAAATATGTGGATGGGGAAGAGTTGCAAATGCCATGCTGATAACATGGATCGAATGGACATCTTCCCCATACTTCGCGGAGGGGTTGCACAAGCCTCCTTGATTACACTTCCGCTTTTGACACCCTCCGTTAAACTTTTTGGCGCGGCTGCACTGCAGTTCTTGACAACAGGAACGCCATTGACACGCGCCAAAAAAACTTCTTACGCGCTTACCTGAAGAATGTTGTTTATGGCTTTGGCAAGCCTGGCAAGCAGCTTCCGATCCTGGTCTGTAAGAGCCCCTTCCAGTCGGGCGATTAGGCGAATAACCGCTTCCCCCTTGCTCTGCAGCTCGGCGCGTGGACTCATCAGGTTCCGCTCTGTCACATCCGCCGGGCTGGTATCCTTGTCCGGCCTTGGGAGCGCCTGTCTCGCGGGTTTATTGCTTTCCTGGGCTCTCCCCGGGGCGGCTGGTGTTGAAAATGTGGCAATTTGCGCTAAATAGGTTTGCGAGAAATCATTCCATGTTGCCGGTGTGAACGTCAACAATCTTGCTACCTCTTTGGCCGCTTCGGCTTCAGGATCCTTTAAGACGTCAAGAATCCTTGCGGCTACACGGTGACGGTCCCTATAATCCAGGCGCAAAGCATTGTGTGGGTTGTCTTTGAGTCCGGCGATCATCCAGGCTACAGGGTCGTCCTGATAAGGGGGTAGGTCGATATTCTTGACTTCGACTTCGCGATTCTCCCAGCCATCACCGAAGAATTGTTTGTATGCAACAAAACGGTGGCTACCGCCGACTATAATCTTTGTGTTGCGTTCAACTAGAAGGGGAGGCAGCTTTTTACCTAGGACCAGGGAGTTTATTAATTGACGAACATGGTCCAGATTTATCGCTTCTCGCACCCATGTTTCGCGCATTACTATGAGATCGCCCAATATTACCTTTTCCATCTTGGTTAATCCTCCTCGTCAAAATGTAGTTTGTTGTCCTTTAGAACCTGGTACAGATTTTCCGACAATATGCAGATTGTAGAATGCGGTATCTCGATTTCATTTAGATCACAAACGGCCTCTATAATCTCGTGTAACAACGTAGAATCTTGTGTCTGCCTCGGTAGGGAACTATTGATTTTTACCGTCAATTGCGCGTGAAATACCTGGCCAAGAAGGCTTTGGCCATCGTCCCTTGTTAGCGATTGCTGCATGGTGACATTGAAGGTTTTGCCCATGATCTTGAGCTTGTCGGGTATTTTCACTCCGTCCCCTCCCGCCTCTCCGGCACGTCCGCCCCGCGCCGGATGAACTTGTCCTCGGCGATGCGGGCGTGGCGGGCGGCGGGAAGATCATATACTTGCTCCTCTAACATCTCCCATGCAATTTGGCAAGCGGCGGACAACCGCGCAAGCGCGCTCGCTTGAGTTGCCAAACTGTAACCGCACATTGCGTCTTCTATGGACAGCCCGTACTGCTTCATGCCTTTTTGTATCACGGTTAGTCGCGTATCCTGCTCATTAAGTTCTCTTTGCAATTGTTCAATGGAGTCGGTTATGCGGGAATGCCACCATTTCCAGCGCTTATTCCAATCCCGCCGAAGCTTGGCCAGCGCCTCGATCTTCTGGTCCTCGCTCACTTCGCGTAATCCCCTTTCGTTTCCCGGGAACTGGTATCCCGAGCTTATCGCAGTAGTCTCCGAGGTAAGCCTCGTTCGTCGCTTCAATCTCGCCCAGGGCGCTACGGGCTATCTCGATCCTTCGCCTAATTTCCATATTGGTTGCGTGCACTCTCAAGGTTCGGTCAGGAGAAGGCCGCGCACCAATAAAAGATCGATCATTTATCAGTTGCCGAATGGTATTTGCCTGATATACAAGCACCTTTTCGGGGAGAACCTTCACTTCGCGTCATTTCCTTCCTTTCAGCACGTATTCCATGGAGTCCGTTACACCTTGCGCCTTCGTTCGCCTATCTTGTTGTAAACGTCCGCGATTAAGATCCCGGTCTTCGTCAACTCGATGTCGTTTTGGATAAGACCTTTCTGGTTCATCCTGACCAGTTGCGCCCTGGTGACGAGTAGCAGATTACCCGGATCGAAATTCCGCATGTCCCCGTCTCCGAATATGACCGCATGGCCGGGAGGGACGGGTCCATTGTGCTTCTCCCAGGTCAGAATGTGCTTGCCCTTCCAGTTGTGCTGAGCCTGACCGTCAGCGACCTTTACATCCACATAGCCATCGGCGTTGATTCTTTCGGACCCGACCGGCACGTAATTCCACGGCATTTTGCCCTTCTTGAACTGCGTGGGCACCGCGTTCGGGTGGCTCACCCCTTTCTTACCCTTGTTGGCCGGCGTGTGGCCCGGCTGGAACTGACAATCCACACCACTGGTCAAGCCGTTGTTATGGACGAATCCCCTAATCTGCCCGACGCTAAGATTCAATCCGAAATGGGCGTTGAACAGCTCGGTTAGCTCCGATATGGTCCGATCTATGATGTTATCGTCGATAAACTCAAACTCTTCTTGCGTGTAGCGATGGACTGCCATTTCTCATTACTCCCTAAGAAATTGATCTCTCAGCATGGGCGGTAGATTCTTGCCTTTTTCGCCACCCAGATACTCCTGGGCAAACTCCTGCGCCCGCAGTGCCAGGTTGCCGTTTGCAACGATTTGTGATGCGATCCCGGTGATTGCCTTGGCTCTGTTGATCTCTTCCAGCAGGGCTTCGCCTTTTACACTTTCGTCGCCCAGGCGCTCCAATTGAGCAAATAAATGATTATTCAGGTCTCCAAGCGTGTTTTTCATCGAACATCAAAACCTCCTTCTCTCGGCCGGTGTGACCGGCCTGAACGTGAGCACGATCCATTCTCCGCGCATGTTCGGCAGCGAGATAAATGCCCACATGTCATGCGATAGGTCCAACTTGTCCTTCTGCAGGAATAGCCGGGCGAAACCGCGCCGGACCGGAAGACCTGCCGGCAGCTGCTCCAGGAGGACCATGGTCAGCAGCTCCCCGAGGTTGCCGGCATCCCGGCCGACGCGGTACCGCCATCTTTTGCGGCTATGGTTGGTCAGGACCACGTGATAGAGCGGCCGCCGCCGTTTCATGGTGCGTCAACTCCCGGCGTTTCAACTCGTCCAACTCCTGGATAAGCGCGGCCACAGCGTCGATCCGGAGGACGATCAGCGCCGGCATCCGGTCGGCCCGCACGGCAACAAAGTCGCGGCCCTCCAGCCAGCCATAGAGTTGCTTGAACCCGTTCGCGCCGCCCCGGATCTTGCATTCACCGCGGCCCAGGGCCGGCACGGTGACATCCGGCCGCAACTCGCCGCCCTCCGGCTGCCAGAAGGTACGCTCACCACCCAAGGCCTGGGCGACGGCTCGCTCGAAGCGGTCGCCCTTCTGTTTTGGTCCCTTGCCGCCTTTGCCGGCCATTAGTGAGCGCCCCCCCCCGCTGCTTTTTTGGCTGATTTACCGGCAGTTCAAGCTGATAGACCGGGCACCCAACCTGGTCGTGCTGCGCGGCAGCCATCAGAAGATCCCTCCGGTTAACTCGCTGTGTTGCTCGGGTGTGATGTGCTTGAAGCCGGCCCGGATCGGCCGCACGTTGTCCACGACCGACGCGGGCTCCTGGGCGGCCTGTCCACCGGTGTCCGGATCGTCCCTCATGTGCTCCCGGATGTTATGGACGGCGGTCTCGAGCTTGACGGGGTCGACGTCCTGGACGGGGCCGGGGCCGTCCTCCGGATCGGCCTGGCGCAGTCTCCGAACAATGGCCCGGGCTGCATCCAACCCGAATTCCTGCACCAGGTCACAGGCTAGTTGAACGACGTCCTCGTAGCCGTGAGGCATGGCAACGGGCGCAAATGCCGTCTGCGGGGTGCCGGATAACGGATCATCGACCGGCAATTTCAGCTGCTGAATCTTGCCTTCCTCGGCCGCCCGCAGAAACCGGCTGACGTCTTCCTGCCAGGCGCCGTGCCGGCGGACGATGGAGCTGAATTCCTCGAGGTCGTGGGCCGCGAATCCGATCTTGCCGTCGTCCGGATCGATGGTGATGTGAGTCAACTCGTGATCGATCAGGGCCTCCTGCTGTTCTGGCTTGAGCGCTTCCCAGACGTCCTTGTTGACGACGAGCAGGACGTCGTTGCCGGTGATGAAGTTATCCCGCTCGCTGACCTTGGAGGTCTTGGCCCAGGTGTCCTTGTCATGGCTTTTCCACGGGCCCTCCCGGAACAGGTAAAGGATCTCGACGTCGGCCAGGCGGGTATGGTGCCTGCCGATCAGGGCCCTGGCCATGGCTTCAACGGCGGGGGCGTAAGTCCACTCTGCCAACTAACTCATCTCCTTTCGGTGTCGGGGATCTCACTGTAGTGGCCCGCCCCCACCTGGTGGCGGTGGGCGGCGAAAGCGCTCCAGTGCGGCTGGATCGCTTCGATGATGGCGGCCTGTAATTGCGCGTCGGATATTCCGGAGCCGACAATACGCTGGATCTCCACGACTGTGCCGGCCAAGCTCTCAAAAGAGGACCGGAGGGTCTTGACGTCTTTCCGCAAACTAGCCAATTTATCGTCGATGTACTTCGGCACTAATTCACGAACCACAAACTGCGCGAACTCAGTGGCTAGACTGGCCGGCACCGGACACGCCGCGCCCTCCTGTTCGGGCTCGGTCGCCTCGTTCGCCCTCTCCGTCGGCGCCAACGGGACCGGCTCATCGTCGGCTGGGGTGAAGCCGTCGCCATCACCACCAGGTGCTACCGGAGCGTTAGCCGGATCGGGCGGTGGTACCGGCTTGGCCTGGGCGGCAGCTGGCGCTGACCTGGCCGGCTTGGGCTCAATGTCGTGCTCTTTCAGCCAGCGCCGCCATGCGGCAAAGTTCTGGATGCCGCAAGCCATCCGGAAGGCATTGTCGGTCATCCCTCCCTCTGCCAGCCGGTACCGCTCGACCGTCATGAACTTTTCGAGCCATTGCCGCTGCGTCAGGCCGCAGTCGGGCGTCCAGCGGTCGAATTCCCCCGGTTCGGCCTCCCGGTTTTCCTGCGCCGGCAGCGGTTCGATGTTTTGGGGCGGCGCCGGCCGTTCGAATTTCACGTCCGTTATGGCTTCTTTGAGCTTAGGAGCCTCAAGGCTGCTTAAGTGCTGGGGCATACTCTCCTCCTTTCCGGCCAGGACCTCGATCCTGACCTTGCCTGATGTGACGTCGCTGCACTGTATTGTTACGGGTACTCCGCTGTCGAACCGGACCAGGATATACCGCCGATAAATCCCCTCGACGCGGCCAAACCGCTCCCGGATGCCGTCGATGCTGTCCCTGGGATAGAGCCAGCCGCCTACGGCCTCGACCCGGACCCGGGAACCTGCAGCCAGGCCGGCGAATGGATCGGCCGAGGCCGGCATCGGCACATTCGTCTGTTTGACGAGCACCGCGGCCTGGCGGTCGATGGCCCGGACCGCCCTATCGTACCTAGTGGCCACGTCGATCCCTCCCAACAGGTCCGCCAGCGGGTGATACCCCGCCCCCGGCCGGTCATGGCGTGAACCATACCTGCCGCGCGACGGCCACCGCGAACACGGCCAGGGCCGCGAAGAACACCGGGATGAAAAGGCCGGGCAGCCAGTACGATACCGGCAGATGAAGCAGGCGCGCCCGCCTAAAGTCCTTAGCGACGAGCTTGACGCCCAGGACGGCGATCCAGGCGAAGACCAGAGCGAAGAGGACGAAGGGCGCGAGAAAGAACCAGGCGTGTGCGGACACGGGGATCAACTCCTTTCACGTTCATTATCCGGTTGATAATCGAAGCAGCCTCAGAACGGTACCGGCCCGTCGTCCCAGTCACCGAACCGCTGCTGGGCCGGTTGCGGAGTGTCTCGCAACGCGTCGATCATCTCGCGCATCCGTGACGGCTGCCGGTCCGGCATGGCCGTGGCCCGCACGGCGGCCGCAACAGCCGCCCGGGCGTCGCCGGCCGATGCGGTCTTGCGGTCAAGCGGCGCGTCCTCGCGGGCCCAGGCGGGTACCCACGGATACTTTTCGGGCCGCGCGTGGCCGGCGGGGCAGGGACACCGGTAGGCGAACGGGTACAGGTCCCCGAAGCCCCGGGGCGTCTCGTGCAGGACCACCAGGCCGTTGTGGCACCGGCCACAGCCGGCGGGGCCGCCGTAGGCCGGCGACCGGCTTTGCGCGTCCTGCTCGGTGCGGGCGCCGCCGACGACCTCGGCCCGGATCGCGGCCACCGTGGGCAGCGAGTGGTATTCCTGGCCACGGAAGATCCGGATAACCGCGGCCTTGGCGTCGACGAAGGGCAGGTCGTCCATGGCCATCGACCAGGCGCGGGCCGTATCGTCACGCACCCGGGCTGATGGTGCCAGGGCCCGGCAAAGGGCGATGAGGTCTTCGGCTTCCTGCTCGGTCACGGGGGACCACCTCCCTGGATTTGGAATTGGGCGCGTATGTGGGGACGGACCAGCATTTTTTGGCGCCGCGCAAGGCTTCCGCGCCGACCGGGGTACCCGGACCATCGACCCGGGCCCGGGCCGGCCGGGTCGGACGCCCCCACCCTGGGCTGGTTGGGTCGGTCCGGCCGCAGGTTCCCGTAATGACTCTTATGTCTACCAAACCCCAACCGTTTCCAGGTGTCTCATCCTTACAGCCGCAAGGCTTTCCGTGGATACCGGGCGCCGCGGCGTAAAATCAGACGCATTATGTCTACCGATCCGCCCCATAATCCAAGCGCCACTCCTCGCCAGCGAACTAATCGTGGTCCCACCTGGGCTTGGCCGACGCCGCTGCCGTCTGATCCTGTGTTGGCGCCCTGGCGTGCTCGGCCTCAGCCTGCAGGCGCGTCCTGATGCCGCTGGCGTGCCAGGACTTGAGGATACCGTCGATATAGGCCACGGTGCGCTTACCGGCCAGCGCGGCCTTGTCGCAGGCCAGGCTAACGCAGTCGAACTCCATACCCTGGCCGAGCCACCAGGCGACCTTTTCGATCTCAACGGCGCTCGGCAAGAGGATGCCGACGGCCTGCAGCTTACGGAGAACGATGGCTGATTGGTCCGGCGGGACCGGGTCCTCGGTCGGAAGCTCTTGATCCGCAAGGCTCTGAAGGTTGCCGCCGCTGGCCGCTGCCGGCTCGTCCGTCGCGCGCGCGGCTTGGTAAGTATATACAGTCTTATCTGCTGCAACTATCTTAATATCTTGGTTAGGTACGGTACGGTTGGGTACGGTGCCAACGGTCGTTTGTCGGTCGACCGGCGGTCGTCCACCGGTCGCCTCTCCCTTTTTCTTCCGCTCTTCCGCACGCCTACGCCGTGACCGGTCTCGCTCGGCTGCCCGTTGGTCGATTAATTTGCCCGCATAATCGCCCCAATCGTGCAGTTTTTGCCTCCCATCGTCTCCCAACTCGACAAAGCCCGCCGACCTCAATGCAGCGGCGAACTGGTGCGCATCACCAATCCACTCGGCGGCGGTGGCTATCTCCTCGTCGGACACAAGCCCCATATCGCCATCGATTGTGGCGTTATCCAACGCCCACCACCAAAGGACATGGAGGTGCCCGATCAGCTTATGCCGGTCGACGCCCAGGAGGGATATTACGCGCAGGACCTTGCGGTGCCGCGACAACGATTGGTGCGATTCAATCCAGGCCATGCATCAGGCCCCCGTGCTTCGTTTTACGCGCTATCCGTTACAACGACCCATGGCTTGCGGCGGCCATTCGCATGAGATCCTCGCCGGTCGGCGGCGGTGGCGGCAACACAACGCGGCAAACCTTGGCCTGGCCGATGGTGTCCTCGATCGCGCCGGCCAATGCCGATAGAAAAGCCCGCGCCTGCTCCAGCCGCCGATTAACTTCATCCCGCAATAGTTCGTCCAGGGTTGCGCCGGGAAACGCCGGACCCTCTTTGTCGGCCCACAGCGGCACATTCGTCCCGGTGAGGCCGATAAACAGGCGGCCAATCTCCTTCTCCAACTCGTCGATGTTGACCGTCAGCCGGTCAAGCTGGGTCTCCAGCTTCGGGCCACCCTCCGGGACCTGCGGTCCGTCGTTCATTGCTTCACCTGTTCCCTTCCGCGCGCGACATCTGCGCCCGCATCTCGTCCGATATCGGCTCCGTGATCAGCTTCATCTCGCCGAGCTGGGCGGCCGACAACTGGCGAATGGATCGCAGCTCCTCCGTCACGCGCCGGATCCGCCGCTCGACGCCAGCGACGTCCTCGGCCACGATCCGCCGCGGCTCGGCCAGGTCGATCTTATCCGGCAGTGGCCCGTCGATTTTGCACCGGTGCGCCAGGGCGCTCCATAGCTCGTTGGTCTGGTCCTCAAGTAAGCCGACAGCCCGCAAGCACTCCGTCACCGCGTCCTCCAACTGGCCCATTTCACGCCCGGGCGCCAGATTCGGCCTCATGTTATTGTCCACGTTTCACCTTTCCTTTCCGGCCGCGCTTTGCGGCCTATAGATGCCTACTCAACCAGTTCAAGAAGCGCCAAGCCAGCACGGCCACCCCGGCGATCCCAAGGACGTTAAAAGCCAGCTCGCCGCCGCTCATCCATTACCACCTCCGTTCCTTCGCCATCCGCCCCAGCTTGTACCCAATCCAGAAGATCACCACCAGCACGCCCAGGGCGATCACCACGTCGTCCAATCCTCCCATCACCTCCTTCCGTGTCAATCCCGATCTCCCGGTAAACCTTCCGACGCTTGTAATACTGGGTCTTCAATATCGAGCTTCCAACGTCGACGAAGTCAAACACCACCGCGTCCGTCTTACCCTCGCACGGTCGCATGATCCGGCCGACCTCCTGCTGTACCGTGCCGGCCGCCCGCTTTGGCGTCGCCAGGAACAGCCGGTCAAGGTGCGTGATGTCCAGGCCCTCCCGGGCCAGCTGCGTGGCGAGCAGGACGTCGACGCCAGCCGCCCGTACCCGCCGCATTACGTCGGCCCTGGCGAGTTTGCCCATTGTGCCGGTCAGGACCGCTGTAGCCACGCCTGGAGCCGCTGAAAACAACATCTCCTGGAGTAGCTGCAGGTGCTCGATCCGCTCACTCAACACCAGCGAATAATGCCCGGCCGCTTCGGCCGCAATCGTCCGGACGATCAGCCGGTTGCGGTCCTCGTCCCGGACCAGGTCGCCGATCAGGGCCACGTAGTCGTCGCTGACGTTGACGCCGGCGTAGTCGGTGTCGATCACCACCAGGCGCGGCGTGACCGTCGGCACCTGGCTGCGGTCGACCGTGTGCAGGATCGGACCGCCGGCGGCGAAGACCAACCCGGTCAGTCCGTCCGAGCGCTCCGGCGTCGCCGAGGCCCACAGCCGGTACAAGGCGGGGAACTGGCCCACGGTGTCGAAGAACGTCCTGGCCGCCAGGTGGTGGGCTTCGTCCACGAAGATTGCCCCGAAGTGTTCGGCCAGCTCCTCGATGTCCGCCTTGGCCAGCGTCTGGATCAGCGCCAGAGTCAGGCGGTCGCCGATCCGGACCTTGCCGCCGGCAATGATGCCGATCTCCTTGGCCGGGATGTCGAACGCGGCGATAGCCCGCTCGCGGGTTTGCTCGAGCAGCTCGTGCGTGTGGCAAGTCCATAGGGCCGGTTGGCCGATCCGGGCCATGGCATCGAGCATCATGGACGTCTTGCCGCTGCCGCACGGTGCGACCAGGCCGCCCTGGCGGTTGGTGACCAGGGCCTCGACCGCCGGCGCCTGATAGTCCCGCAGGACGATCCGGCTGCCGAAGTCCACCGACTGCAGCTGCAGGCGGTTGTCGACGCCGCCGTATTCCACGCGGAATGAGCGCAGGACTTGCTCAAGCCGCTTGCCGTAGCCGCGGGGCAGCGTCAGCGTGCCGTCCTCGGCGAGCTGGTAGAGCTCGATCACGCGCGGGATTCCCCACGTCGAGCGGTTCTGCCGCACCGCGGCCATGTATGCCGGGTTCGGGTCGATGGCCAGGTCCTGCTTGATCGCGTGCCAAGCCCGGGGCGCCAGCTCTTTGACTGGCAGGCGTATGTCGTGCGATATTCGGAGCGTCAACACCGGCGTCAGCCGCCCACGCCCGGCATGAGCGCATCCCGGACGTACAACACGGTCTTGTGGTCTATCAAGGCATGCTCAACCGCTTTGACCACGCGCCAGGCCAGCGCCTCGTCGCCCTCGTAAAGCGGAATCGGACGGCCGCCGTTGGCCGGTAGAGCCATCGCTGCCGGCGTTCCTGCTTTGACGTGCATCACTCCGACCACCAGCACGGCCTGCGTCGGGAAGCCCTCTTCTCCGCCCGTGACGACGACCACCCCGGAATAGATTTCAGCCAAGCCAATCGCTCCTTTCGCTGACTATAGAACGCGACTTCACACTTCCAGTCAGGTCAGAATTCCATCAGCACGTAGCCTTCCTTCATGCCTGGCAGGTCCCTCCATATCCTTTTCACTTTCACCCACGTCACGCGACCCGTGTACCGCTGCTGTTTCTGGTCGTATTCTTCGAGGATCAAGATATTTTCCAGCGCGAACCCGCGATCGTCGAAGCGCACTTCAAACGATTTTCGCCCGTCGATCACGTCCTGAAAATAGCCGGGCCAGGTCTTGAGTCGGTGGACCTTCATAATCCCATACCGCCCCTGAAAACTACCACCGCACACGGAAACGGCGCATTCCACCGGCTGCCCACGAACTTTATGCGCCCGCGAATAAACCGGATCTCCCCGCGCATACAGTACGTATGCCACCAATCCGTATCCGTCCTCGCCGGCACAAGGCAAACCACCGTGGTACCCTGGAGGCTGGATTCATAGGCCTTTTGGATCCAGGCGCGAATCTTGCGGCCGAAGGGCGGATTCATCCAGCAGGTGCCCCGCCATTCTTGCGCCAGACCGTCCTGTTCTGGCGTGAAATACTGGGCGCACTTCGCGTTTTCCGGGAGGGCGCAGACGTCAAGGTCAAAGTGATATTCCGCATCCAGGCGGTCAAAGAAGGCCTTGGGCGTTTCCCATACTTCGGTCTTGGGCGGCAGGATAAAGGCTGCGTTTTTCTTCACCGCGCCGGCAGGACTTCCACCTGCAGCTGCTGCACGCCCCACCTGTCGGCCGTCGCCTTGCGCGCAAACCATACGTCCACTCGCCTCCCTCTTATCACGCTGCCGGTGTCAGCGGCCACCGCCGCGCCGTAACCCGGGATCCATAAGTGGGTACCCAGCGGGATCACGCCGGGATCCACCGCGCACGTCCCCGGGCCTGTCCTTTTGCCGCTGGCCGTGATGCCCTTACCGTCCATGCCGGTATCGTGGTCGGTGTAGGCAGTGACCCGCATCTCAATAGTCCGCGCCGGCCGGTCCCCGCGGTCAACCTCCTGCGCCGCCGGTAAACGCGGCACCGGTGGATCGGCCGCGATGGCTGCCGGCTGAAGCAGGATGACGAGGAGGGCCAGGGCGAGGACTACCGCCCGCACGGCCATGATATCCCCGCGGCACCTTGTTTTTTGGCAGCGCGAAACGCCGCCAAATCGGCCTGATGCCGTGGGTCATTGTCCTGCATAAGCTTTAGGGCGTCCCGGACCATCTCCGCTGCGCACCGCTCGCAGAAGATGCCCTTTTCGACCGGGCCGTGACATCGCCAGCATGCGCTGCCCCAATCCGCTGGCGGGTCCGGTAGGTAGGCCTGGGCCGCGATCAGGGCCAACCTCACCTGGTTGGCCTGGTCCGCGGTGATAGTGACGGAGGCGTCAGATTTCATCGGGCCCCCCCGCCTTCCCAAACCGCCCCAGCGCTTCCCCCACGAAGCATCCTTCCAGGTGCCCGCTCTCCGGCGTCCCGCCACATTCGACGCAGCCTTTCCATGTATCCCCGCCGTGACCGTGATCGACGAACTCCAGGCGCTCCAGGGCGCTCCGCATGGCCAGGTAATGGGCCTTCTTGGCAGCGACACAGTCCGAGCCGGCACATTCTTCCGGATAGACCCGTTTGGTTGACAGACCGTAACGACGCTGCTGGCAGGCCTTGAGTTGCGGGCAGTCCGGACAGTCCCATACCGCGAAGCACGGGCACGTCCAGCACTCCGGCTTGATCGCGCTCTCAGGCATCGGCCGCACCGCCCTTCAATGCGGCCAGGGCCTCGCGCAGCTTCCCGATCTCATAGTCCAGGTCCAAGGTATCCGTATAGACCCGTGCAACTTCCTGTGCGGCCTCCAAGGCGGCGAGCATCCGGGCGCCGGCGTTGGATTCTAAGGCCAATATCGCATACTCTTTGGCTTCTTCGGCCCTTAGGTCCGCGCCGCGTTGGACCGACAACGTGGCCGGATAGTCCTCCTGGAACCAATCCCGGCAAAGTTCGAGCGCCCTGATCATCGCCGCCGCCTGCCCGTCCAATGCGCACACCGGGCACCCCTCCGGCGCTTTGCCCTCCTGCCGCCAGACATGGCCGCACTCGTAAAGATGCGTGAGAAGCAGGTCGCTGTCGCCGGTCTCCTGATTGTAGGCCTGGGCGTCCAACTCGCGCTCCAATTCCTCCAGAAGTTCACCCATGCCCTCCTCGTCGTTGTCTAGCGCCTCGCGGTAACGGTTCACCACGGCCCGCGCCGCCGACCGCAAGCCCGACAGGTAAATCCCCACCCGGCGGATTTGCTCTGCTTGCTCCCCCATGATCCGGATGGCGCACTCCACCGGGCTTTCCGCCATGCCGTGGGCCGGCTCGTTCAGAAAGTGATCCAGGATGTACTTGGCCAGGGCATCGATCTGGCCGGCGCGGTTGCTGAGGCTTGCCAGATGCCCCAGGGCAAAGTCAATCATGTTAGCCACCCGATGCCGGCCATCGCCCCGTAACTCGGTCTGAAGCTCCTTAAGCTCGCCGATCACGCTGTCAAGGCTCATAGCGTCGCCCATCCCAATCAACCCCCTAGCTTAATTCCCTATGTACGGCCGCACATGGCGGCCTACCACCTAACCCTTGGCGGCCTGCTTACAGAGCGGGCAGTGCTGACTGCCCTTGTGGTACTTTTTGAGCCGGCGCTCCTCGTCGCGGCCGGCCCTTGGCCACGTGCGGGCCAGCACGAAGTCTATGCCGGCGTCCTCGATGACCGCGATCAGCCTGGCGCCCTGGCCGGTCCGGTGCTCCTTGAGGCGGTTGTCCAAGCCGTTCTCGCCGCAGTACCCGATATAATGCCGGGCGTGCTTGAAAGGCGCGTTGAAGTGAAGTAAATAGACCATCTCGATCTACACCGCCGCTTCCGCCTGGTCGCCCTCGCTTGTCTCCGGCTTCTCTTGGGCCGTCTTGAACGTCCCACAAATGATATTCCTGGGCTCGGTCTTGGCCACCACCAGGGCGTATTCGGCTTTCATCGAGATCCTAACGCGCAGACCTGCGTAAATCCCCCAATCGCTACCGGCCTCGATGCCCCAACCGGCCTTGATGCCCGAACCGGCCTCGATGCCCGAACCGGCCTTGATGCCCGAACCGGCCTCGATGCCCGAACCGGCCTTGATGCCCGAACCGGCCTCGATGCCCCAACCGGCCTCGATGCCCGAACCGGCCTTGATGCCCGAACCGGCCTCGATGCCCCAACCGGCCTTGATGCCCCAACCGGCCTCGATGCCCGAACCGGCCTTGATGCCCGAACCGGCCTCGATGCCCGAACCGGCCTTGATGCCCCAACCGGCCTCGATGCCCCAACCGGCCTCGATGCCCGAACCGGCCTCGATGCCCCAACCGGCCTTGATGCCCGAACCGGCGATTATCCTCTTGGCGGCCCGTAGGAAGCCCTTGACCCGGATGAAGCCGGCGAAGAAGATGGAGTGCTCGACATCGAGGTTGCCGTCGATCTCGAGAACGGTGTTCAGGCGGCCGGCATTCTGAATGAGCCACGAAGCCCAGTCGGAGCGGTTCTCCTTGGCCAGCTCGTCCAGGATCTCCTGATAGTCACCGCCGTCCGGGAAGTGCTCCTGGAACCACTGCATTCCGCCGTCGCAGGCGCCCTTCTCGCGGGCCCATTCATGAGTGATTTGCATTTTCGGTCGTCCTCCTCATAATTTGGTTAACCAGCTCGTCAACTCGCCGGCTTTGCGCCAGCACCTTCGGGTGGTCCCGGCCGTACCTCGCGGCCGCGGCCTCCATCTTCAGCCTCTGGAGCGCCAAGCACCGGTTCATGCGACGTACACCGGCTTTCCGGTCAGGGCCTGGATCTCGCGCTTGAACCGCTCTGCGTCCGAGTTCCCGGCACTCAGGTGGATCAGCCATATCTCCCGCACCCGGGCCAGGTCGTTCGCCTGCAGAAACTCCTTGACGTGCTCGAGGGAGAAATGGCTCCGGATGATCCGCTTGACCTGCACCTGGTCCACCGCGCCGGCCTCCATGTTCTCCCGCAGGATGTCCGCGGCGTAGTTGCACTCGACCATGACGTGGGTGAGTCCCTGGAACCGGTACCGGCAGTAGAAGCTGTCCGTCAGGTACAGAAGCTTCTCGCCACCGGCGGCCGCCAGGAAGCCGACCGGCTCCTGGGCGTCGTGCTCGGCCTCGAACGGCAGGACCGTCCACGTCCCCAGGATGAACTGCTCCCGGGCCCGGATGATCTTGACGCGGTGGCCGGTTACGCCCAGGGTCTCGGCTGTGCCGGCGGTCATGTGGCAGTCCACGCCGGCCCGCATCAGATCCTTGACGGCCCGGGAATGGTCCCCGTGTTCGTGACTGACCAGGCAGCCGGCCAGGTCGCTCACCTTGAAGCCGAGGGCCCGCTGCAGCTGCTTCCAGGGCAGGCCGGCCTCAAGCAGCAGCGGGGTAACCCCGTCCGTTACCCGGTACAGGTTACCCGTGCTGCCCGAGGCGAAAGCCTGGATCTCCATGTCAGAAGCCCGGGTCCGGTTCGCCATCTCCGCCGTCTGCAGCCGGCTGTCCATTGCCTTCCGCCGGCGGGTCTTCCTTGGGCTGCCCCTGCTCCGGCGTCGCCGGCTCAATGTCAATGGGCGTCCTGTTTGCGTTGCGGTCGACTTCGCGCTCAACCCGGGTCTCAGCGGTCTGCAGATCCTCATCCTCGAAGTCCTCGACTTCCTCGGCCGTGTGCATCCCCATGGCCAGTTCGGGAGCGAACACTCTGATCATCCAGGCCGCGGCCCGGTACCGCAGCATCTGCTCCGGCATGGTCTGCCACTTGGAACCGTTCTTGCCGTACCATCCTTCCTTTTTGGCCAGGGCGATGGTGACCGTGGAGCCCTCCAACTTGTCGCCGGTGGCCTTCTCGATGGCCCAGGCGCGGCATCCCCATGTATCATCCGCCGGGCGTCCGACCCACTCGTACCGCATGGGAGAGAACCGCCCGCAGGTGTTGAACAGGCCGATCAGAAACTGGGCTGACCAACCCGGGCGCCCCTGCACAACAAACAGGTTCTGCATCACCATCAGCGGGTCGGCGCCCATCCGACAGGCCATATTCAGGGCGATGATGCAGTTGGGAAGGTTGCCTTGAAACTCCTTGGGTACCAGGGTAGACTTGGAGAGTGCCCCCGCCACCCGCTGGGTCAATTCCCAACTCTGCTGACTGCCGAACCCTGGCATGATGTCCTGTGCCTGAACCTCAACCAATCCCGTTTCTGCCATGTCTTAAACAGCCTCCTCCATAACGTGGTTTTCCTGGCCGGCCTCGACCACCAGGCGGCTATAGACCTCCCGGTCCGCCCGGCTCGTGATCTCCGGCTTGACCAGCCGGATCACCTGGGTATTGCCCGTGTCCGGCAGGTCGGTCACCGATTCGGCGTTGTCAACGAAGATGGGAGGGTGGAAGCCGAAGTGGTCGGCCAGGGTGCGGATGATGTCCAGCCCGACGATGATCCGGTGGCCGCTGTTGAGGTTGGAGCCGTAGGGGACGCCTTCGTACAGGGTCTCGCAGCACTCCTCGAGGCCGCCGTTGATGAGAGGGTTGAACATCTTGAACCGGGCGAAACGGAACTTGGAATTGATGCGTTCCTCAAGGAGAGAGACCTTGGCCCGGGTGAACTGCTCGATGAGGTAGAGCTGCCCCTGCAGCTTTTCGTACTCGGCGGCCAGAAGCTTCTCCTGGGCCTTGAGCGTGTCGATCCGCCTGACGCCGGATGCGCGGGACTCGATCTTGAGTTGCATGGCCTGGAGACCCTTGATGGCCTGATCCATGCTCTCGATCTCCTGGTTGGCGGCAATCGTGGCCTCGTGGGCGTCGGTCTGCAGCCGGAGGATCTCCGCCTCGAGCTTTTCGCGCTGCTTCATCTTGGCGGCGAATTTCGGGTCGTTCAGCAGGGATGGTTGCTGGGCCCCCGGGGCCTGGATCTCGGCCTGCAGCCGCTTGACGTTGTTCTCCGCTCCGGCCAGCCGCGGCTCCAGCTCGTTGACCCGGGTTACCAAGCGGGAGTTCTCGGCCATCAGGGCCTCCAATTCGCCCTTAAGTGCCTTGCCGGCGGCGGATATGGCCGCCAGGCGCTCGGCCTTTTCTTCGTTGAACCGGGCCAGGGCTTTCTCCCGGGCGGCTGACACCTGTTCCTCCGGCAGTTCCCGGTTGCAGGTGGGGCAGACGGTTTCCGCCGAATACTCGAAGACCTGGTCGTTGACATCGAACCACTGCTGGCGCTTCTTGGCTATCTCCGATTCCACGGCCATGGCCTGGTCGGCGATCCGGAGGATGCGGCTGCGGAGCTGGTCCAGCTCGCTCCGGAAAGTGAGCACGTAACCCTGGGCGTCGCTCAGCTGCCGACGCGTGGCGCTGGTATGCTCCGACTCCCTGGCCGCATGCTCGTTTCTCATGCCCTGGATCTCGGCTTCGAGGTTGCCCCGGGCCACGCGCTTATCGGCCACGGCTCCGCCGCTCTGGATGGCCAGGTAGGCCGCGCGCCTTTCGTCGAGTTGGGCCTGCAGCTTGGCGATGTCACCCGGCAGGGCCGCCGGGTCGACGCCGGTGATGTCCGGGAGCGCTCTGGTCGCCTCGTCGATCCGGGCCGGGATCTCCCGGAGTTCTTTGTTGATGGCCTCCGTGCGGGCCTTGACGACCTTCTTGTGGCTCTCGATGTCCCTGTCATCCAGGACGGCCGGCAGTGCGGCCAGTTCCTTGTCGGAGGCGATGACCTCGGCGTCCGTCAGGTCGCCGCAGGCCTCCAGGATGATGCGCCGGCGGTCGGTCCAGTGCATCGTCTCGCTGAAATAGGTGGGGTTGGTGAGCAGCTTGAACAGGTCCTCGCGGGCGATGCCGGCAATCTTGGCGTCATACTCGGCCTTCTTGACGGGTACCTCGTCGATGAAGTAAGAGGTTTCATGGCCGCTGAAGGTCTTGGTGGGCGAGCCCTTCTTGCCCACCCACTTCTCGGCGAAGACCTTCTTGAGGGTCAACCGGCGGCCGTCCTCCAGGAGAAGAACCCCCTCAACCTCGTGGTCCAGGTAGTGGACCGGCTGGCCGTCCGGACCGAGAGTCTTGACGGAGAAGTCCTTCTGATTGTGGGAGTCTTTGTCCCACAGGAGCCAACTGACCGAGTCGGCCAGGGTGGTCTTGCCGGTGCCGTTGTCGCCCTTGACGACCGCGCCGGCGCCGTCCAGGGCCAGGGAAAAGTCCCTGACCCCTTTGAAGTTGCGCAGCTGAAGGCTTTGGATTTTCACGAAACGCTCACTCCTTCCGGTGCCTGCTCCAGCAGACAGAAAAACCTCGTACCCCGGTACTCTTTCACCGCCCGGCCCCAGTAAGAACGGCTATGTTTGTGCGGCACGAAAGCCACCGGACCCGGGATACACTCCAGGTCGCGCAGTTCCCACACCTGGACCTCGTTGTGCCAGACGTCGATCTCCACGGGCCGCACGACATTGAACACCGCCTCCCGAGCTGCGGCCATCGCCTCCACGATCCGGTCGATGCTGCCCACTTGGTCCGGTCCCTGGATCTCGGCTATGACGGCCATGGTCGCGGTCGTGGCCTCCTGCATGGTGCGCGGGTGCGGGTCGGTGTTGGCCAGCCGCTCTGTGGCCTCTTGCAAACTCATTTGCTCAATCGCTCCTTCCGTGCTATGATGGGTCTAAGCGTTTCTCCCAGGGGCGGTCCGGGGTGGTTTTCCGGGCCGCCCTACTGTCTCGCCGGATAAATCCGCTCAAGCGGCGCGCGGTATCCGCAGCTTACAGTCACGCGGCCCGGCTCTATCCACATACCGGTCTTGAACGGAAACCGCAGGTCGAGATTGCCTATCTCGATCCCCGCCTTTTCGGCCGCCTCCAAAAGGATCCCCTTGGGGGCGTAGTCCACGGCCAGGTAGTTATTGCGCTCGGGCCTGACGAAGCCGACAAGTCCGTCGGCCAGGGCGACGCCGAACCGTTCCACTTGCTCTTCGGGCAGCGGTTCCAAATTAGCGGCCAGCACGTTGGCAAAGGCCGACTGCATTTCTTCGCCGTTATCGTGCCGGGGTGGCCGCCGTAGAACGCCCTTCCACCACTCAACGGCTGCCCGGATCTCGTCCTCCATTACCGGATCAACCCTCCCGCCTTGAAGATCTTGGCCCAGTCCCGGGCCTTGCGCCGCTCCCGCTGCCACTCGCCCCACCAGGTCAAAAACCGCTCGATCAACTTTATCCCTCCTATGCCACTTCGATTGATACCAGGCCGTCCTCGCCTTCGCCGATGACCCGCAGCGCGAAGTTCGCGCAGGGCTTCGCGCAGGTGACGATGCTGCCGCCCACCAGGTGGTATTCCTGGCCCGGGTAAATCGGCGCGTCGCATACCTCGCAGCGGTACATGGGCTGCCTGTTCTCGCCGGTCAGGGCCACGGCGAACCGGTCGAGCATCATCTAACTCGCCTCGCTTTCCTGCTTGGCCTGCTCCTTTGCCTTGGCCTCGTCCTCGGCCATCATTCTCAGGATAGCCTGGGCGATGATCCGGCTAACCTCCCTGTCCATGAAGCCACCCTCCCTATGCCCGCACGGGCTTGATCGGCTTGTCCATCGTCCGGAACTGCAGGGCCACCGGGCACCGGTCGCAGTATTCGCAGAGCAGGCCGGCATCGCACAGGGCCCTGGCCAGAAGGGCCATATCCGTGGGCGAGACCGAAACCTCGTCCGACTCGATCCGGCTGATGGCCTGCTGGGTGTAACCGGCAATCCTGCCGAGCGCCGCCTGGGACAGACCCCTGTTCTGCCGTGTGAGCTCGATACGTTCCCCAAGGGTCATTTCCACCGATGCTTTGACCGTTCGCGTCCTGCGGTACCTGTCCAGGCTGATAACCATTCCATCCACCCCCTTTACACAGATTGGTTGTAAAAGACTGACAGCGCGTTCCCGGCGTGGTAGCCTTCTATCACAAACCCCGAAGGGAGAGTGAGCGTATGTATCGGAGCTTCTTCCTTGCCGACAACAGCCACCAGGGCTTGCAGCGGCGACTGAACACGTGGCTTCGGAAAGCCAAGCCGGACCGTATCCACTCGGTGAGAATGACCGCCGACGGGGCCGAGTTTACTTACTGCGTCCTGGTGCTCTACGTCGTGTCCGAGAAAAGCGAAGACCGGCAGGGGGCGGGTTGATTACTCGCCGTCCGTGCCGGTTAGACTAGATGGTATGGGATTTGTAGACTCCTCGACCAAAAAAATTTTGTCGGGAGTCGTATTCAACTCACGGGCAATGGCGACCGCCATGTCATAAGTCAAGCGCCTTTGGCCCCGCTCAATTGCGGAGTACAATTGCTTTGAAATGCCCAATTTCCGGGCTATCTGGACCTGCTTGACCTTGGCGGCCTGCCGAACTGCCCTAAGGCGGTCCAACATGGGCTCTCCCTCCTTGGCGTCTACAAACCTTTGACAATAGAAGTATAGTCCTTGATTTGTAGACCTGTCAAGGGGTTCCGTCTACAAAAAATAGATTTTTTTCCGTTGACCCCAGTTGTCTCCTTATTGTAGACTGTCAACAGGAGGGAGATTATGTTCTCTGTGAGGCTTCGAAAGTTAAGGAAAGAGAAGGGGCTCAGCATGGAAGCCCTGGGGAAAGTCGTCGGTCTAAGTAAGCAGACGATCCATAGTTACGAAAAGGGCAGGACTCATCCTGACTTTGATACTCTCTCAAGATTCGCTGCTTTATTCGACACGTCTACGGATTATTTATTATGCCGGACAAATGTCCAAAGATTCGATGTTCAGGAAAGCCCAGAGATTCCGGCTCTAGAGTCATGGAAAAAGGAACCCGACCTGGGCCGGGCGATCATCAAGGTAGACGAGATTGTGGATCTTCGCGGCCTAACCGAAAAAGACAGGGACCGCATGTACGCCGAAGTGGTAAAATACTTTCGCCAGGCAAAACCGGTGGATGACCAGGAGGTGGCGCACCTTGAAGGTCCTGCAAAGGACGGCGGCTCGGGGATAACAAAGAAAAGGAAGCGAGGGTATGGAGTCTCGACTAATTAGACTATCGGAGACCATGGGACTCTGTGTCACGCACGAGAACCTCCACCGGCGTCATCCGGGCCTCGACGGGTACGCCAGACCAGCCCGGGGCCTTATTTTTTTGGATCACTCGATCCGGGGTACCCGGCAGGGAATATGTGTGCTTTCCGAGGAAGTCGGACACTGCCTCTATCCGCCGGCTGCCGATCACCTTACATACCACAGCCGGGAGTTCTGGCAGTTGTCGCAAGCACAACGGGACAACCTCTCCATCATGGCTACCAAGGACGAGCGCGCCGCGCTTCTATGGGCCACGGAATACGTGATACCCGACTGGAAGTTTTGGGCGTTCTATAGCCGTGGACCGCACAATTGGTGGCACTGGCTGGAGCACTTTGAGGTCGAGGACTGGTTCATGCGAACCAAGGTTGGCTTCATGCGGTGCAAGCACCCATTCAAATGGCGGGAGATGGTGACAAGAACGAGTTGAGGCGCTGCACGGCAGCGGCTTTCGTGTCTTATGGGGATTCGACGGAGTTCGACAAAATTTGAGGGGGCGATAAACGTGAGAAAGGTTGTTTTCTTTGCCAGTCTCATTCTCGGTATCCTATCGCTTTTCTGTTCCCTTCCGGCGTTTGCAGACTCGGTCGGTCACAATACCGTCCTGTTTAAAGTTGGAGTTCCTGGCTACACCGTAAACGGCACGCAGCATGCCTCCGATGTGGCGCCCTACGTAGACGGCGCCAGAGTCTATGTACCCGTGCGCGATCTGGCCAATTCTCTTGACGCTACTGCCACGTGGAACCCTGATAGCCAAACTGTGACGGTAATCGGTGGGCCAATAACGGTAACCATGGCGATTGGCAGCACCATAGAAACCGTTAACGGCGTGCCGCAAACCATGGATGCACCCGCGGTAATTGTGGACAATCGGACCATGCTGCCTGCCCGTTGGGTTGCCCAGGCTTTCGGCGCACAAGTTGGATGGGATCCCTCCACGCAAACAATATCCATTATTTACGGCGTTGAGCAGCCTACTAGCAGCAATCAGGGTAATGCAAGCGCTATAAGCGGCTCTAGCAATACAAATAGTACGCCGGTAACGAGCCCACCAGTGCAAACACAAACTCCGACACCAGCACCAGCACCAGCACCGACACCAACGCCAATGCCAATACCAGTACCAACGCCAACGCCAATGCCAATACCAGTACCAACGCCAGTAAACAATAACAGTTATTATATTCAGCAGTTTCAAAGCGTAATTAATCAGGCGCAACAAAATATATCAGATGCGGAGCGGACCGCACAAAACGACGCACAGTCCATACGCAGCCAATGCGACTTATCGACTCAGAACCTGGAGAACCAGGAACAGCAGGCACTCAGCCAAACCGATGAAGAGATGAATGCCCGGGGTTTATACAGTAGCGGCATCAGGGAACAGGCGGACCAGTCGATTCGACAGCAGTACGATTCCCAGATCCAGTCGTTGCAGAATGAGGAACAACAAAGCCTGGCCGCATTGAGCCAAAGTGTCCAAAATTATATAGCTAACCAGCAGCAAATTATAAACGAGGCACAACAGCAAATTCAGCAACTGGGAATGGGGCAACAGCAATGACCCGCGCCGTCATCTATGCCCGGTACTCTCCCGGGCCCAACCAGCGCACCGAGAGCATTGAGGCCCAGGTCTTCGCCTGCAAGAAATACTGTCAGGACAACGGCTACGAGCTGGTCAGGACCCCGTACACGGACGAGAAAAAGAGCGGCACGACCGACGACCGGCCATCCTTCAGGCGCATGATCCGGGACGCCAAGGGCGGCGTGTACGACGTGGTCGTCGTCCACAAAATAGACAGGTTCGCCCGCGACCGCTACGACGACGCCTATTACAAAAGGGAGCTGTTCAGGGCTGGCGTGCGCCGCGAGTCCGTGGTCGAGCGCTTCGGGGACACGCCGGAAGGCGAGTACGTCGAGAACATCATGGCCGACACCGCCGAATACTTCATCGCCAACCTGCGCCGGGAGACGAAGAAGGGCCTGGCCGTAAACGCCCGGGACGCCCGCAACTGCGGCGGCCGGCCGCCCCTGGGCTACGACCTCGACGCCGGCGGCCACTACGTGGTGAACGAGGCGGAGGCGGCCGCCGTTCGCCTGGTATTCCGCATGTACGACAAGGGGCATAGCTACGCCGAGATCGTGTCGGCGCTTGCGCCCTACCGGACCAAGCGGGGCAGACCGTTTCGGCCGACGTCGGTGTACGAGGTCCTGCGCAACGAGAAGTACATCGGCCGGTTCGTCTACAACAAGCGCGACGCCTCCGGCAAGAAGTCCGGCAGGAAGCGGAACAATCACGCCTTCCGGCCCAAAGAGGAATGGATAGTGGTGGAGGACGGCTGCCCGGCGATCGTCGACCGGGAGCTTTGGGAAAGGGTGCAGATTCGCATGGACGAAAGAAAACATCCCCGGGAGCGGGCCAGACAGAACGCCAAGCAGGATTACCTGCTTGCGGGACTGATCCAGTGCGGCGTCGAAGGCTGCGGCAGGGCATACGCAGGCAACTGCTCGTTCGGCCCGAATGCCAAGGAAAGGTACAGCGTTTACGAGTGCGGCTCCCGGAAGGCCCGCTGCAACTGTGGCAATCTCCGGATACACAAGGCCTGGGCCGAAAGCGATGTCCTGGATGCGCTCCACGAGGAGATCTTTGGGCGGCGTAAGGAACGGATCGACGAGATCATGGAGGACGTCGAGCGGGGCAAAAAGGAGGCCGCCGGTGAAATAGAACAGGCCAGGGCCCGGGTGGCGAGGCTGGAGGGCGACCTGCGCAACATAATTGACGCGATCCGGGGAGGACTTAAAAGCAAAACGCTGCAGGCCGAGCTCGATAGCCTTGAGCGGCAGGCGGACGCGGCCAGGGAGGATCTGGAGATGCTGCAGGCCAAGGAGGAGCACCGGTGGACGCGGGCGCAGATCGAGGCGTATTACGACCGGTTTGAGGAGTCCTTCCGCGCCGGCGCGGCCACCAAGGAAGAGATCAGGGCGATCCTGCGGCGCTACGTGGTAAAAATAATCGTCCGGCCGGATGGGTTTTTGGAGACCCAATACCGGCCGGGCGGAATTGCGGGAGCTGATGGTGACCCCACCGGTATTCCTGTTGTTTCCGCAGTTGTTCCGGTGCACCGGAAACCGCGCCGTTACTGAGCCGGCGGCACGGTCAGGGACCAGGTGTTGCCATTCAGAGTCAAGTGGTCTTGCGACAGGATGTCGAGGCCGATGAGGGCCTCAGGAACGGCATAAGAGGCAGTACTTCCCACCACCCTTAGCTCCCCCTTGCCCAAAGACGCGGACTTTCCATTCTGGAGGGGAATGGAAGGATATGCAATGGTGTAAACATAGATATTTGACTGCTGGGCCGTTCCGGTTGATGTTTCCATGGTCATGTTATACGGCCCGGAAGATGGGCTGTAGCCGAGGCTGCGAAGAAAGGAGTCGGGAAAACTCGACGCGCTGCTGCCGGTATCGAGATCGCCCAAAATAGATTTAGTGCCCGCTGGACCGGTAACCGTGACGGTAACCGCCATGTAATAATTGGTCGTGTCAGCGATGGTGCTTGTCTGAATCTTATCGCCTACCGTCGGCGTCGGCTGCGCCAGCGTCGGCTGGATCACCCACACCTCCTTGCTGCCCTGATCCCAACCCACCTGCATTCCCATGGCCTCGGCCACGTACCGCACCGGCAGGTAGGTGCGCCCGTTAATGATGACCGGCGCGGCATCCATGTGATGCTGCCCCGTCTGGTCCCAGTAATAGGGCTGTCCCACTGTGAACAAAACTCTGTGGATTCCCGTGCCGTCCGCGAACACCGCCGCCGGCAAGATCACCAAAAACGCCGCCAGGGTCAGGATCATTATCCGGAGCCTCTTCACGCCGCCACCTCCCAACTTTTGGGGGCAGTATAACACCGTCCGACAAAAAAGTAAAGGGGCGGCTTGTGCGGCCGCCCCTCGATGGAAACCTATTTCTTTTTGTGGCCGCCGCCCCCGGTCTTGTTCAGGCGGGGGTTGGCCTTCCTGGCCGCCGCCGAAGCGTTGGCCTTTCCGGCTCCGATGATCTTCTCGGCGTTCTTCATCGGGACGCCTTCCTTTTTGGCCACTTATTGGGCAGCCCCGTGAAATCCGGGATGTGCCTTGGGTTTCGTCATGGCGATCATTTCCCCTTTCCGGGCCGGCCGGACTCGTTCATGCCCGGGCCCATCTTGCCGCCCTTATTTCCACCGAGGTTCCCCGCCTGCGACATCCGGCCGCCTGCGTCCATGCCCCTCATGTGGCCCTTGTCCATGCCGTGATTGCCCCGGCCTATGCCGCCCTGCTTCTTGTGCGGAGGCAACCTGACCACCCCTTTCGATATTCCACGTGGAATTTACGCCCTGGGAACGAATCCGCCGGGTGTGCCGCCGCTGGATACGGTATTCCCCTTACTGGAGCCGGTCGCGGCCGGATCATTTGTCGCCTGATGCACGCCCATGGCCGCGAAGGCCACCAGGAAGGCGTTGATTACGGCCGTCCCGATGCTGCCCGGGTCGGTTTTGCCGGTGGCCAGCAGGACAAACCCCAGGATGGCGGCCGCCACGATCAGGGCCAGGATTCGGACGAAGTAGTCCGGGAGCACCGCCTTGACCAGGCCCTTCAGGTAGGACACGATCAGATAGGTCGCGGCCACCGCGCCGGCGTAGGTCCCCAGGTAACTCAAGGTAACGAAATCAGTGGGCACGTCCTTTTCCCCCTTATATTATCAGTGGATTCGGGACAAACGCTTAGTTCGGGACAAACGTCAGGGTGGCTGTCTCGTCGCCCTCGTCCCAGGCAACGGTGCCAGTGACTCCAGGCAGTTCTTTTTCCAGGATCGCCTCCACCGTCCGGATCGGGACGAAGAGATGGCCGGGAGGGTCCATCAGGAAGGCCGGGGTGTCCACCAGGACTTCTTGGCCGTCCACAGTGTAACACTTCTTGCCGGCGGTTACGGTGATGACGGTCTGGCCGGGTGCGGGCGGAGTCGGCGCCGGCGGCGTGTAGTCGGTGACGGCCGCGAGGTCCGCCTGCAGCTGCGCCAGGTCGAAGCCCTCGGGGCTGAGGCCCTGGGCGTTCAACATTTCGGGCGACAGGATGACCCAGGCTTCCTCGCAATACTTGGCGAAGAAGGCCGGCGTCATCTCCTGGATGCCGCCCCAGGTGATACAGTACAGCGCGCCGTTCCAGCCGACGACCGGCACGTCGTGGCTGCCGATTATGGGCCCGTCGTCGGCGGTGACGTCCCAGGGAAGGTCGTTTTCGAACTGGGCCATGGCGCTCTGCGGGATGTTGATGCCGATTTCCACCGCGCTGAACAGGTAGGCCGCCTCGAGCACCTCGTCCAGCTTGGCCGGATCGAGCGCCAGGTAGGCCCCGATTTTATGCCGGCGGCCGGCGGCGTCCAGCATGCCGGTTTTTTGCCGGTAGGCCAGGACGTCGCGGATCACGGCCCCCTGGTCGCTGTCCGGGTCGTCCGGATTGTAGCCGGTGATCGCCGAGTAGTCGCTCAGGGTGTTGGCCGGCACGAACGTGGCCGCGTTGCCGCCCTCGGTCGTCCACAGCATCGTCTCGTGGTCGGCGGCCGCGCAGGTGCAGTCGCCCACCGTGTCGTTGCCGAGCATCCCCCAGGCGTTCCAGGGAATCAGCCCTTGGTGCCCAAAGCTCGCCGGATAGGTCGGCATGGCGGCCGCCCGGTACTTCGAATACCGCAGGTCCCGTTCGTCCTTGACGTAGGGCTTGCGGCCGAATTTGGGCATGACATTGGCCGGCGCGGGAGGCAGCGGCGGACTCGGCGGCGCTTCCACGGGCCAACCCATGACCAGCCGCATCCAGTTGGCCACCTCGTGATAGAGGTCCTCGTTGAGCTGGTCCAGAGCCCACAGTTCGCCACAGAGGGTATCCACCCGCTGGCACTTGTCGGCTATCTGGTTAAGCTGCGACAGGATGAAGATGTCCGTGGCGTACTGGGCATTGAAGGGCTTGCCGTCCCGGTAGGCGTAGACGGCCGTCATGCCCCCGTTATATGCCAACAGCGTTTCGTACCAGTTCCGACAGCCACCGTCACGGAGGGCTCGCAATTCGGCGGCCGCCCAGTTGATGGCGAAGTCCGGGTCGTAAGCCTGGGCGTCCGTCACGTCGGGATGGGCCTTGTCGTTGATCTGGGCCATGCCACGGCTGATCGTGCCGTCGGGTTCCACCGTCCGGCAATTCGGGTCGAAACTGCTCTCGCGGAACAGAAGGGCCGCCAGCATCATGGCCGGTACCGGGTGCACCCGCGCGGCTTGCGCGATTTTGGATCTGTAGATTTCGGGAACGTCCACTGTTTTTCTTTCCTCCTAAAACGTGATTTTGAAGTGCAGTAGCATCGAGATCAGCAGTAAGACCACGGATACCACGATGCCTCCCAGTATCCGCTGCTGACCCAGGAAGATCTTGTCCATCTTCTCGGCCAGCTTGTCTATCTTGCCGTTCTGTTTGTTTTGGTACCCCTCGACGCCGTCCATCCTTGTCTCGAGACCGACCAGCCGCTCACCGTGTTCCGCGCAGATCGTTTCCATCGCTACCACTCCCCCCTCTTGAACCCGGTAAACCGCTGCCGCTTCGGCTCGCACAGGGCGATCAGGTTATTAACCGCGCGTTTGGCGTCCTGCCGGTCCCCGCAGGTGTAGAGGTCGATCGACACCAGCCGCTGCGCCGGCCAGGTATGGATGCACAGGTGCGATTGCTCCAGGGGGATGATGAGCGTCAGGACACTCTCCCCGTGCTCGGTCTTGTGAAGGTGTTCCGGGAAGAAACCATAGATCCGGTTGGCCTCCTGCATCCCGGCGTCGTTGACGGCCTGCACGGCGGCCGCCCGCAGCGCGTCGCCGGTGATGATGTGCCGGCAATCGAAGCAGTCTACGAAATACAAGTATCCGCGCAATCCCGCTCCCCCTCGAATAGACTCATTACCGCCTGGTCGTAGGCCTCCCAATCGACGCCCAGTTCCGCCGCTATGCGCTTCTCGATTTCCGTGGCCACCTGGTGCTCTTTGAAGTAGGGAGCCCGGGGATCGTTGCCGGGTTCGGCGTCCGGATCCTGCTTACCCGCCTGGATCTCGTCCTCAAACAGCATGTCAAAAGCCATGATGTCGGGCTCTTTGATGCCGCGGTCCTGCGTCAGCATCCACTCAACGAACTCGTGAAGGATCACCAGCAGCTCGTACTTCTTGTTGCCCATCTTGGACACCCTGAAGCGCCAAGTGCCCATATCGTCCCAATAATCTCCGGCGGTCGGGTACCTTTGGGAATCATGCGGTATCGGCTTGATTTCGATTTCCGGTATTGTGTCTACTCCAGCCATCCCCACGCCTCCAATTTCTCAAATTCCTCCATGGCCCGACGGCCGATGTCCATGCGCATGATCTCGAACGGCACCACGGACAGCTCATCAATCACGCCGTAGGCCCTGCGCGCCGCATCCGGGATACTTCGTCCCTTGTTGGTGACAACCGCGAGGTACCCCATGGTCCCGGCCCCCATGAACTTGTCCTGGTCAAACCGGACCTCGCCCAACCAGACGTGCTCCAGGCCGGTTTTGTCGAGCCCGTTGAGCACGGCCAGCTTGGCCTGCGTCTCGTCGGGCTCCGGGAAGCTCCCGGTGGCCAGCACCAGGGTGCAGTTGACCGCGTCGTAAGCCTGCACCGGTGCGGGGTCCTGCTTGGCCATCCGGATCAGCCAGTCGCCCACCGGCTCGGCCAGCATCTCCAACCAGGAGTACAGGGTCGGGTACCCCGGCCGGCCGATGGTGAACTCCAGGGGCACCAGGAAGTCCGGCCCGACGATGCAGTTGCAGTCCGCGAAGCCGCAGTAATTCTTCCCCTGGAGGAACGGCTCGATCTTGGCCAGCGTTTCCCGGAACAGCCGGGCGTTCGGAACGCAAAAGCCTATCTCGCCCATTTGGCCGGTGGAAGGACCTTTCTGCCCATCCATTAATTTCTTCTCTTCCTGGTTGAGATAACAAACTTCACTTCTGAACCGCTGCCCGTCGAAAAAACACGTCACGGCGAACTCGACGCCGCCCTCCGGCGCCGCCTCCTGGAGAACGAAATCCACCGGCTTGCCGCCGCCCAGGAACGTCCAGTTGGCCTCCAGCCAGTCGATGAACTCGATCATGGAGTCGGCGTCCTTGGCCACCTTGGCGGCGTTCCTGTTGACCTGGTTGTTGTGCTTGAGGGCCCAGGCCCCGGGGTGTTCCTGGAGGAACTTCTTGGCGTCCTCGAACGACGTGAACCGCTCCATGGGCACGGTCGGGATCCCGTAGGTCTCCATAACACTCTGCGCGAACATGCGGTCGTTCTCGAGACGGGCCACGTCGGGGTGGCCGCCGCCGATAATGAGCAGGCCCGGGTATTTCTCCCGAACCTCGGCGCTCCATGCGCTGGGCTTGTAGGTTCCTTCGCCTTCGACCTTCTGGTCCAGGTCGTCGAAGATGAGCAGGTCCTTCTCCTCAAGGCCTTGGCGCCAGTCATCCACTTTGGTGATGATACCGTCGCCGCAGTCCTTTTCGCCGGACTCGTGGATGTAATAGTCCACCTGGTGGCCCTCCGCCATAAGGCGGATGCCCATGCCGATGGATTCAGCCAGGCAGCTTACAACGCGGATGTTTGCCACCGCTTTACCTCCTTAGTAATTTTGCAGTTGCTGTGCAGCCCTGTTCGCCGCAGACGTATTGGCCTGCCGTAAAGCCTGGATAATCATCTGTATATCCTGCGTGGGTAGCGTTTTTGCAAAACTCTCGCGATCCCTCTTGGGCAAAGACAGGTATTCGGAAACCAATGGCATTATATTTCGCGCCTTTAATTTATTCTCCACCGTGTTTTGAATTGCCCTGCGTTCATTCCATGGTACCTTATACTTGTCGAAAATAGGACCAAGGTTGCTGTTTCCCTGGTCAATCGCTCTTCCGAGTTCTTCTTCCAGATTCTTAGTGGCCTGCGTGTCCAGAGAATGCGCCGCCTTTATCTGACCCATGATATCCTGTTCCTGCCGTTGCCCCGGAGAGGCGGTCAGAGGTGCCAGCCAGTTCCCCGCGTTTGCCTTAGCCGGTGCATCGAAAACCGATCCCGATTGGGCCCTCGCGGCGTTATAGTTGCCCAGCGTCGTGCCAACAAGAGCGGCCCCGGCCAAAGTCGCCTGTTTGTTGGGCAGTTTGCCGGTCGCCAAGAATTCCTTGGCTCCCTCCACCAATCCCTTTGTGCCGAACAGGTATTGAGACATGGCGGATGTTCCGAACGGAATAGGGCCGCCTTGATGGAGAATGTAGTTTGCTACGCTGACAGCCCTTTCGCTCCAACTCTTGGTCGGGTCCGCGATCTTCCGGCCCAGGTAATCGGTGTTGGCCATAAGGCCGACCAGCGTTCTCACCCAAGGGGACAGCTTGCCTTGCAGAAACATGGCGACGCCCTGGGGGCCGTACCGGATTACGTCCGACGCCATTTTGACGACATCTCCGGGGCCACCCCGGAAAAGGGTAACATAGACGCCGGGTTGGACCTCGACGGACAATTCCTCCCCTTTCGGATTCTTGTCCGTGAAGTGACCGGTGAACAGGTAATTAAGCCCCTCAGTCAGGATTAGGCCCCCGACCAGGGCCACCCCGAGGCTCGCCCTCGATGCGCGGCCGGCGGCTTTATTCTCGGCTCCCCGCCAGGCCCCCAGGGCGTCCTGGGCCAGGAATACGTTCGACATGGTCCAGTCCGGCGCCAGCATGAGCAGCCTGAGCACGGATTGCATTGACTTCGATACGCCGAGCGCCTTCCAGTTCAGGCCGCCGTAAGCATTGTTAACCTCCCGGGCAATACCCCGCTTTGTCGCGGTGAGTTCGGCGTCCGTCATTTCGGGATTCTTCCGGACCGCCGCTTCAACTTTGTTCCAGTAATCCACAACCTTTAGGTGTCTTTGAATGCCGTCAAAGAGGAATTCCGTCGATTTCTCGGCTCCTTGAAGAAATAGCTTAAACGGTGGCCAATTGCTCAGCTTCGCTAAGGTATCGTCGCCTTCGGTCAATTTGCGCAGCACGTCCTGATTATATTCCACCTGCGTTGTCATGCCGGTATGTCGGACGAAGTCCTGCTCCATTTCGTTGAAGCCCCCGGATTTAAGGGCTTTTGAGACTCGCGGCCAATCAACCAGGAGGTTTAGGCCGAGATTGGTCTGATATAGCAGCTGTGCCAGCATGGTAACGTGGTGAAATGCCGAATAAGACAGGTCAACAGTCTTGACAACGCCTTGGTATTTTTGCAACCACCGCAAGGCATCAACTCGTTTAATGAAGTTTGGCTCGATAGCCGCGCCAATGCCTTTCGCAAGCCCTTCCGGCATTGCGAAGTCGTACCGGACAACGAACGGGTTGCCATCCTTGTCCACGACCGCCGCCTGCTTCTGAAGTCCCTCAATTTTTTTCCAACCATCGGGCACATCGCCCATAACCCACTTGCCCATACCTAGATCATGAGCGGCATTGACGAACTCCATGTTGGTGTTGACTCGGGCCATTTCCTCGTTCAGAACCCGCATGAGCTTACTAATCTTCATAGTGGCCGGGATTCTGTTCTTGATTCGATTGCCCGCTTCGTCCAGAATTGGTTGCAGGTTTTCGTCCAAGCCCAAAAAAGCATGGAGCATTGAAGCGTACGATCTTTGCTTGCTGTGTGATGTGTACGAACTTAATCCGGGCTTATTGGTTTCAGTTTTGACGAAATCCTGGGGCGGCTCGGGCTTATAAAGGTGATTGACGTAGTCTTCGATTAACTGAAAGTCGCCTTTTCGTCCGATGGTTCCCATGTTAACGGAATGCTGGCCTACTTCCTCGTATAGTTGGTTAGCGAGCCATTCCGCCTGGACCTCTTGATCGGACAGATTAAGCGCCTTTTCCAGCGCCTGGCGATAGGTAAGGGTTGAGTCCTCCATCTTCTGGTCGAGCAATTCCTGAACGTGCGGGTCCTGCATGTCAAGAATAGCCTGAATGGTACCCTTATCCCCGTGCAGTTCCCGTTCGATTGTGACCGCTTCTTCGCTGCCGGGGGAGTCCTTTAGCATCCTCTGGACGGCGTTGGCGACCTGGTTGCCCCTTACGATCTGCGCGTTCTGCTTGCCGGACAATTCCTGGCGCCAGTCGCGAGCCGTGGTTTTGTCAGTGTCCAGGACGTTCAGGTTTATAGGGGACGTATCCACCATGGGTTTGGCCTGGGCAAAACCTGCCCCCGCCGCACCGACGCTTCGGGGCTGCTGGCCCGCTTCGCCCCCTTCCGCTTCTTTTGCCGCAGAAGCCCCTTCCTGGCCCGCTGGAGCGATCAGCGGGATTTCCGCTTGTGATTGTACCTCCGGCGCCCCCATAGCCTTGTACCATGACCATAGGCCGCCCAGGGCAGAACCGGCCGCCTTAAACGCGGGGTCCAGTATAGCACCGGAGGTGAAGTCCGCCGGTATGCCCTGCGCGACGCTTTTGACCGTGGAGTCGGGCTGCGCGGCTCTTTGGAGAACGCCGGCGGCCGTGAAGCCTGCGCCGCCTTCGAGGGAACCGCGAATTAGATTCGCCAGGTCCAGGGCCCGCGCGGCCTGCTCGCTGCCGATCACGCCGGCGTCGGCCGCCTCGCCCAAGCCGGCGGTCAGCCTCAATACGCCGGCCGCAGGCGCGCCCACACCGGTGGCCATGGAGGCATACAGAGGGGTTTGGCCGACCAGTTCGCCGGCCCCTCGGGCGACTATTTGCAGGGCGTTTGCTGGCGGGGTGTTCATGATGTCCGCATAGTACGCCTGGTCCGGATACTGGTTCCAGTCCGGACTGGCCGGCTTGGTGTTGTCGCCGATTAGTTGCAATATCCGATCAAAGATATTCGGCCCGCTGGTTTTCGCCTCCACGCCGGCCTTGAACTGCGCACCCAGCCCGGGGCCGGTGTTCGGCTCGGGATTGAACGCCCCGGGAACCTGCCAAATTGAAGAAGGCACCGCGCCGGTATTGGCCGCAGGAACGGCATTGGCCGCAGGAGTAGTAGCCTGCTTGCCAATCGGGGTAATCCCAGTCAAGTCGACCGGGGTGCCCATGCTCAATTTTGACATATCCAATAGCTTAGGCATGTTAGCCCCCTGCCTAATAGTTGAATTTCCAATTGCCCGTGGTTGAGTCGTAGGAAGCTCCCCCAACCATATTGTAAACGGCAGCAGTCAGCGCTTTAATGTCAGATGCAGTCAATCCTGCTCCATAAAGAGAAGGCGTATCTTGCGCTAATTGGGGCATGATTTGGCTGTTTACCATCTGGATCGCCCCATTCCATCCCCCTTTATTCCATGCAGCATCAATCTTCGATTTTATTGCATCGCCGTACTGCTGTATAACCGCGTCCCGGTTAGCGCTAGGGCTGCCTCCCGCCGCCTTCCCCGCCTCTATCTGCGCCATCAGCTCCCGGATCTGGTTTTCCGTGTCCCGGCTACTTATAAGGCTTTGGGTGTTAAGCCCCTGAAGGTTGAGCTTGGCGTTTTCCAGGTCCCACTTCTGCGCCGCCTGGGCCGCTGCAGTCTGCTGGGTGACAACCCACTGCTGGAGACTGCTGGCCAGGTTGAATTGCTGGCTGGCAAGCTGGGACTGGGTCTGGTAGCCCTCCTGGGCAAGCCCGGTCTGGAACTGCTCGGCCTGCTGCCCCAGCTGCTGCTCGGCGCCCAGGGCGGTCCCGGCCAGGTTCATCTCGGCCTGGAGCGGCGCGTTCAGGGCGTTCTGCTGGAGGCTCGCGTAATTGTTGGCGTAGCTTGCCTGCATCTGCGCCATTTGCATGGTGGCGTTATACATGTCGGTCTGCTGCTTGTCCATCCACTGGGCCACAAGCGATTCTTCCTGGTCAAGGGCCCCCGTTTGCAGCTTTTGGGCCATGTCGATGGCCAGGCCGGACTGGTAGATGCCCCGGGCGTTCATCTGCTCGTTGAGGTACTGCAGGTTCTGCTGAGTCTGCTGCTGCAGGAGCTGGACGCCCAACGTCACGGAAGCCGGCACCTGCTGGTCGGCCTGCATGGCCTGCTGGATGGTGGCCAGGGAATTGGCGAAGTTCTGCTGGTAGGCGGCCATGATCGCCAGGCCGTTATTGGACATCTGGCTCACGTACTGGTTCATGTTGGACAGGTACGCGTTGATCTGATTGCTTTGCGCCGTGTAATAGTTTTGAAAGTTCTCCTGCTGGGTGGCCGCGAACTGGTTCCAGTTGTTCTCCTGGGTCTGCTGGTACTGTCCGAACTGCCCCATGATGTTCTGCGCCGTGTTTTCGGCCGGCCCCTGCAGTTGCTTGTTGATCGCCGCCAGGGTGGAGGGATCGGCGTAGGTCGTGCCGCCCCAGTTGGCCGCCGGCGTGAACGTCTCGCTCTGCATCGTGTAGGGGTTGGCGGCCGTGACCTGGCCGGTCTGCTGATTCCAGCCCACCTGCGCGCCCTGGCCCTCCAGTGCCGAGCGTACCGGCTGCAGGCCGGTGATGTTCCGCAGGACGGACGGGTCCACGTAGGCGTGGTTGTCCGAGCCGATGGTGTATTCGTTCGGCGCCACGGAATAGGATTGGCCGCCCTTGGAAACGGTGATGGGCTGGTTAGAGCCGTTCCACTGGACCTGATAGCCCAGGCTGGAAAGGGACGGAGCGAGGGCGACCTTGCCGCTGGTGTTGCTTGCGGTGGCCATTTGCGAGCCGCCTCCTTGCGTTACGGGACGTATATCAGCCGGGCCGCCCACAGGCTGGCCGTGGCCGACGGGTCAGAACTCTCCAGGTTGACCGTGAGCGATACCAGGGCGTCCGGCATGGTCAGGGCGGCAGACCGTACAACCGCCCACGACGTCGCCTGCGTCGACACCGAGCCGATCACGGTGGTACCGTTCATCAACTGGGCCGTGGCCGTGTAGGTTGCGCTAGAAATCTGGATAGCCGCCTCGAAGTACCAGCCGGATCCGCCCGGGAACTTGTCCGGCGACCAGGTCAGGAAGCCGCCGCAACTGCCCGAAGTCGTGGTCGTAATCGGCGCCTGGGACAGTACCAGCGGGAACAGCCATTCCGTGAACGGCAGGGACTGCAGGGTCACCAGGCCCTGGGGGAACCCGTTCGGGAAGTTCGTCTCGTCTATGTTGTTTACGGACTCCGCCATCTGCTGGAGGGCGGTAATCGTCCCGTCCGCGATGGCCGAGGGCTTGACGGCGTTCTGCAGCCATACCAGGTTGCCGATGTCGAAATACATTAGATCACCCTCGTCGGCCGGGTCATCCTGGGATAGAACGTCAGGGTAAAGCCCAGGAACGTGGCAGCGTTGAAGCTGGCCCCCTGGAACTGGACGTCGATGGCCACGGTGCTCCCGTAGGCTGGCGGCCAAACCCGGAAGACGGACATCTCGCCGGTGCCGGCCGGCACGGTGAACGTCTTTTGGGCGCTGGCCACGCCGTCGACGATGAACTGCACGCCCACCGTCACGGCTGCCGCACCCTGGCCGAAGTACAGGTCGACCCATTTCAGCCGCTTGATCACTTCCTCGCTGACCAGCGGGAAGTGCTTGGTCTGGATCTCGGCGGTGAAGGCGGTCCCGGCGTCGTTGGTCTGGCCGCCGATCTCAAAGACATTCCCGGATACGCTGCTGCCCATCAGGTACTTCCAGGCCGTGCGCTCGAAGAACGTGCAGAAGCAGTTCGCGTTCCAGTCCGGGATCGTGGACCAGGACCGCAGCCGCAGGTCGTAGACCAGGACCATGCTGTTGCCGTTGGACCCGTTGTAGGGCACGGCGATCAGGATTTTCTCCTGCCAGTAGTACATGGCCGCGCCCGAAAGATAGGCCGAGCTGACCAGGTTCCACACGCCCTGGATCGGAATCGTGAGCTTCAGCTGCTTGCGCAGGTCGGTCGTCCACACACCCTCGTCATCCGTGTAGAACATGCCATAGGGCGTCCACAGGAAGCCGTTTTGCGCCACCGTGCCGCCCGGGCCGGCATTGATGACGGAGAATGTGCTCGGTCCGTACCCCTGGAGCATGTAAATGTTATGCTGCTTGACGATGAGGAGCGTCGTCGGCAGCGGGATCAGGGCCTGGATCGAATCGCCGTCGTTCGGGTTGATGTCGATGAAGTTCGTCGCCGGCCAGGATTGCGGGTTCACCAGGTCCGAGAAGTAGAGCCGGGAAGTATTGGCGCCGGTGTGCGCAATGAACACGTAGTTCTTGTAAGTGACGGCTACGGCCCCTTGGGGCGCGGCGGAAATCGCGCTGACCGTCGTGCCGTCGTATTGCTGTGGAATGTCCACCCCATTGACGATGACCAGGTAATTGGCCAGCTGGCAGAACGAGTACCGGCTGGCCACGGCCATGCCGGACTTGCCCACGGACACGCTCGGCGCGTTGTCGTAGAAGGCCGTGGCGGTTGTCACCACCGGGCTGCTTATTCCATCCGTCTCCTGGAGAATGAACCGGATCTGGCTGTACAGGTTCGCCGGGGCGGCCGCGTACTGGCCGTTGATCTGGCTGTACCACATGGACCAGGTGGAACCGTCCGGGCTCGTCCGGACCTGGCAGGAGATGGCCGTGTTGGCCGGGATGATGTCCTGCCAGGTCACTATCAGGCTTGCGTCGCTTGAGGCCGTGCTGGCATTCTGGACCGGCGATTGCCAGACGGATTGCCGGATGGCCGGCTGGTTAAGGTTGCCGGCGAAGGATAGCAGGGTCGTGGTGTCAATATCCCACGCCTGCGGCAAGCCGCTGTCGAAGTACGCCGTATGCTCCGCAGCCGTCCGGGCGCGGCTTGATACGCGGAAGTCGGAGATGAGGCCGTCGGCTTGGCCTGAGCCTTGCGGGTTACCACCAATATACATACTGGTGGGCAAAGTGCCTACCGGCTCAACGTAAGAAGTATCGGAGCCGATTTGAGAACCGTTGCAACACAACCGAATATTCGTGCCATCCCCACTTACGGCAATCGCATACACACTGCCAAGCACTATGAATCCGTTTGATGACGATATAGTGTACGATGTATTCCCGGAGACAACGGCTAAATGCAAAGCACCTGACGAATCAACATAAAGCTGATAAGAATTTTGGCTGTCTATTTGGGTTTCCCATACCCAAAAATACGTGGAAGGAAGCGCGTCCTTCGGCCTGTAAACCAACTCCACCGCCCAACTGCCCTTCGTGAACACGTTGGCCGTGGGCACGGTCAGGGTCTCTGCGGCGCGGGTGGAAGCGCCAGTGATCCAGGAAGTGGCGTAGGAACTTTGCACTAGTTGCGCCCCATCCCACCAGTACGTTACAGCGGTGTTGGCCTGCACCTGCATGTCCATGTAGGCCGTCCCTGTCGGCATCGTGTAGGTTACAACAGCTAATTGCCATGTGCCGTTCAAATAAACGCCCACGGCTTGCTGGCTTATGATGCCGTTACTAGAATTCTTGGCCCGCAGGACCAGATTAACATAGCCACTGCCGGTCAGCCGAACGGTAGCAGTATAGGTGTTCCCGGCGGTGGCAGCCTGCTGCGCCGTGCCTGCACCTACCCAACTGCCTCCGGGAGTGACTATCTTCAAACTCGATGGGGTGCCCGAAAGCCATCCCTGGGTCGAATCAACTGAAATCGTCACGCCGCTGTCATTTGTGAATCCTGTCGTGCTCGTCGGATGTGACTGGTTGGCCGTCAGCAGGTTCGTCGTGCCTTCCTCCACCTCCACGCCCTGCTGGGCGTAGTAGACGGAGAAGGATTCAAAAATAGCAGACTCTGTACTGCTATTGCCAAAACCAACTGAACCGGCAGTAGTGATAGAGGTGTCTGTAAGGGAAATCATTTTAACGCCATTGAACCAAGCTTCTAATACAGAACCATGAACAGTAAATTTGATAGGAAACTTGGTGCCGCTCGGAAAGTTAATTGCTACGGAACCGAGAGCAGTAACAGTGCCTGCCACTCTCTTGTTTATCCAGATAACATTTGTGCCGACACTATCTGAAATCCCCATAAAGTAGTAGTTGTTATTATCCTGCAATCTCGCTACGAGTCTTGCGTTCCCAGCCTGTGAACAGTTAGCCACGATGTCCACATTCTGAAAGCTAAGATTATTGACCAAAAGCGTCGCCTGCGTCCCGCCCGTCCCACTCAGTGTCCCGTTCGGGCTCCCCGGCGTGATCGCCCAGGTGGCCACAGCATCGCCGCCGGAGGTGTAATTGCTGATGTCGTTGCTGGTGAACAGGTCACTGAACACCGGACCGGCCAGGGGCATGTAGGGATAGCGCGGGACGCCGGAAGCGTAGCTCACCCCGTAGTCGTCGTAGGCCACACTGGACCGGGAGAAGGTCGGGGTGGGCGGGGTGAACATGTACACCGCCGAGCTCTGGCCGTCCGTATCCACGGCCCCGTTTGCGGCCCCGATCTTGAGGGTGGCGCTCACGTCGTTGCTTGTCCCGGCGATGATTCTGACCTTGGAGTCCGAGCCGGTCGTGCCGGAGGTGGTGACATAGACGCTGTTCGTATAGGCCACGGTGACGTTGGCATAGATGCCGCCGATAGCCCTTATTTGCGTCTGCATCTGCGCGGCGATCAAGGCCCCGGTCGTCAGGCCGGTCAGGGTCAGGGTCACGTTGTGGTAGGTCGAGGCGTCCACGTCGGCGTCGCAGGCGATCTGGAACTGGTTGGCCGTGCCGCCGCTGATGTTGGTGCTGCCGCCGGAAGCGCCGGTTTCGTAGCCGGCGGTCGGGGCGGTGTCGCAATCGGTGTAGACGCCGGCCGCCTGCCACTGCGCCTGCGTGGCATAGTTGAAAACCAAATGCGGGGTGTCGGTGTAGATGGTCGTGCCGGCGGCCATAACAAGCCGCGAGGTGCCGTCCGACTTGTAGAACGGCGCCATCCCCAGGACAGGGCTGGGATCGAAGTCGGAGGCGTAGCGCTTCAAAAGACCGTGGCGCGGGTAGGGTCGACCCTCCGGGGAAAATTCCACGTTGGTGGCGACGGCGAGCGCGTTGTCCGGGATCGTGGACGGAAAGTCCGTGCAGAGGCCGGAGGCGAACTGGTTGAGCTTGAGCTTGTCGTATTCCACGGCGGACGGCGTGTTGACCGTCTGAGCCGTGTTCTTGGGCTTTCTCGCCATCCGCTTGTCCGCCTCCTACCACCAGCCGCGCTGGATCCTCGACGTCGTCGGATTCTTGTTCGCCTCTTCGCTGGACCACTCCGTGCGCCGGGTCTCGTAAATCTGGTACCAGTTGGCCGCCGTCGGGTCACCGTCCGACATGAGGCACAGCCACGTCGCGTAGGCCACCAGAGTCGAGTCGGACCCGTCGTAAAACGCCACGTCGGTATCCAGCACCATGGGCGTCGGTCGCAGCGTCCCGGTCAGGACCAGCGTACCGGCCGCCGACGGAACCGGCCGGATGTATATGTTCGACCCCGCGTAGTACACGTCCGAGGGAAGGCCCTGCAGCGTGTTCGGGTCCTCCGGGACGCCGTAGTTGTCCTGCAGGAACCACTGGTTGGTCCCGTCGTTCCAAAACGCCTTGTAGGGCGTCAGCAGGGTCGCGGGACGCCCTATATAGTCCGTGGCGGCGGCAACGGCCGTGGAAATGGAGGAAATGGCGCGGGAGAACTGCCGGATCTCGGTCTGCCCGTCGTTGAGATAGTTGGTGATGGTCTGGTCGGACCACCGCTGGGCCGACGGGTCCTGCACGTCATCCCGCACCTTGGCGATCATGTCGCTGAGCGCCATGTCCTATCCCTCCAGTTGGATGCCGGGCGTGACCACCGGCGTGTCCGAAAACCGCAGATGATCCGCCATGCCGTATTCGCGCTCGGCCGCTTCCTTCTCGTCCGCCCTGGCCTGGCGGTCCTCGGCCCTGGCTATGCCCTCCAGCTGCTTGCGGTAGGGATTGCCCGTGTTGCGAGCCACCCAGTAGGCCCGGCGGATGGCGTCCTCCACCCGGCCGTCCAGGTGATCGAACGAGGCCAAGGGATAAGGCCTGGACGCGAGGTCCAGGCCCCATACCTGGTACTTGCCCTTGGCGGTGTTGAACGCCACCCAAAGGTCCGGGTCTATCTCCTTCAGCCGGCGGGGCAGGTCGGCCGCGTGGCTCTCGATCTCGATGAGCATGGCACCCTCCCGTTTAACTTTCCGCGATGTTAGTCATGACGGCCAGGCAGTTGCGGGCAAACGGAACCAGGTTCATGTCCCATATCCAGACGCTCTTGTAGCCGCGGGCCGCGTCCCACATGATGATCGAGCCGTCCGCGTCGAGCTCCTGCCAGCCGGCGGGGATCACCTCGCAGATCTTGAGCGCGTCCTTGGTGATGAAGTACGCGGTACCGCTCGGACAATCGCGGTCACGGCCCAGCGGGATGCCGTTCCAGTCGATGCCGGTGAAGCCGCCCTCCAGCTTGACCGTCTCGGTCACCGGAATCCGCCGGAAGGAATGCAGGTAGTTGGCCGCCGCCGTCTGAACCTTATTCGAGGCGACCATGAAGTCGACGTTGCCCATGTTGTCCTCGATGTCCTGGAATACGGGTTCGAACAGTTCCAGGGAGGGGGATGCCGCGCCGCCCGGGTAGGCCGCGCCGGAAGCCGGCAGCCAGGACTCCTGGCCGGCCACGGTCGGATCGATGCCGCCCAGGGTGCCGGTACCGACGATGTTGGCCAGGCCGTTCATTTCCTGGTCGTAGGAGTTGGCGATGACCACGATGGTGGTGTTGGTCACGGTCACGGCCGCGCCGCCGATGGTGATGGTGGTACTGGTCTTGGCCGTCACCTGGCGGTTTTGGGCCACGTAGGTCGATGTGTTCGTGTCGTACAGGTCGATGAACATGCCGTTGGTCGCGTGGGCGTAGATGTACTTGGTGGACGACACCGTGAACGTGTTGACCGGGCCGGCCGCCGTGCAGGTGGCCAGGGTGCCGGTCGAGTCGCCGAACACCTCGCGGTTGATGTTCATGCGGTTCATCTTGATGATGTTTTCCATGTCGACCGAGGGGACGGACTTCCAGCCGGCCGCCCGGTCCTTGCCGGCGTTCTTGGCGCGGAAGGTGAAGCCGATCACGCCGGTGTGCTGGACCGAGTTATAGCTGGCCTGTTGACCGGTGGTCTTGCCGACGGTCGGCAGCGGACTGTTTTCACCGCCGGTACCGTAGCCCTGGGGCAGGCCCAGCGGGACGGGAACGGTGATCAGGGTCTGGCCGGTCGGCTGCGTAACGGTGAAATCGGCCGTGCGCTCCAGCTCGGCCAGGGTCTTGCAGGGCTTGACGATCTGGTTCCACATGACTTCGGGCGAATAGACGTTTTTAAGCGCCCAGTCCCAGTATTGAACCTCTCCAGCCACTTTTGCTCACTCCTTGATACGGATTTGTTTTAGACACCGGGGGCCTGGCTGTTCAGGGTATCCCAGCCCCGCTTGAGCGCGCGTAGCCGCTCGGCCGCCGTCTGCGGAAGAGGTTCGCCCGTGGCCGTGTTGCCCGCGATGGCTCCGCCCTTGCCTTCCACGGCCGGGGGCTGCGGATTGGCCTTGGCGGCCGCCGCGATCAGCCGGTCGCGCATGGTGCCGTCGCCGGCGGTCGCCTTTTCCAGGGCCGCCAGGGCCGCGGCCGCCAGGTGCGGAGGTACCCGTCCTTCGACGATGTCCTTGTACTTGGCCAGCACGTCCGGCCGCATGGCCTCGAAGTCCGCCGGCAACGCCTCGCCAAAGTGCTTCTGCAGGTCCTGGTAATGCCTGCCGGCCTCGTTCATCTGCTGGCCGAGCTGGTAGTCGGCCAACGGGCCCTGCATCCCGGCCACCTGGCCCTTGAGGCTGGCCAGTTCGTGCGCCAGGGCCGGATCAGTCACCGGGGGTTGGCTGCCCATACCAGGCGGCGCAACGCGGCCCGGTCCCTGGCCACCCATTCCGGGCGGCATGCCGGGGGCGCCCACTCCGGGGCCGGGGATCATTCCATGCGGAATACCGCCGGGCGCACCCGCGCCAGGACCGGGCATACCGCCGGGGGGCATACCGCCGGCGTTTTGCGCGGCGCGACTCTGGACAAGTTGAACCATCCCTTGGGCCAATCCGGGATCGGCGACCATAGCCTGGGCAACTTCGGTTGCAAGTTGCAGGGTTGCCGGATCGACTTGACCCGGCTGCCTGGCGCCGGGCTGTCCGCCGGCCTGGGCGCCGGGTGCCGCTCCCCCTCCGGGAACGGCGGTCTGTATCAATTCCTGTGGTGTCGGCAATGTTAGGGCCCGGGTTGTTCGACCCGGGCCACTCACCTCCTGTTTTTTAATTTTGGCTGGTTTAATACTGGCTCAGGATCCAATAGTTCGTTCCGTCGCTCTGCACCGTTACGCCATGCACCGCATTGGCCGCCAGGGAAACACTCGCCGCGCCGCCGATCGTGCCGCTCGCGCCGGCAACGGTGATGACATTGGCCCCCGCGTCCTTGACGACGGCGAAGATTTTGCCGGCGTAGGCCGCGCCCTGCGGCAGCGTGATCTGGTATGCCGACGAGGCGGTGCAGGCGATCGCGTCATCCGCATTTGTGGCCGTGTAGGCCCCGCTCTTGGCGACAATGTTGTTGGTGACGCCCTGGGCATTTAACTGGCCGACGTTCGTCATGTCCACACGCGCGTAATCCCGGAATAGTCCGTTGAAGTCCTTGATGTTGGGGTTGGGCATCTTGTCTCACCCTTTCTTACACTGGAGGCAGCCCGGGAGGCGGCTGCGCGCCGGGAGGTTTCATGTGAAGGG
>JAEHJW020003161.1_pt1 | contig 51490 bp, 75 predicted proteins | sample 9271431 | NCBI WGS metagenome assembly JAEHJW02
ACTTCGCGCAGCTTCCTTGACAGGCTGTTGGCCTTGCAGGAAAATGCCAGCTTCGCCCGGGCGCAAGGCCTTGGCGATGCATGGCAAAGGAGTGGTAGTTCAGTTGGTTAGAATACCGGCCTGTCACGCCGGGGGTCGCGGGTTCGAGTCCCGTCCACTCCGCCAACGAATTCAACGGGTTAGCGTTTGCGCGCTAACCCGTTTTTCATTGCATATTCCAAAGTTTGGAATATGGCTCTCGCGCGGAGGGTTCAGCGCGCCGGTTTCGCGACGCGCACGCGGCGCCGATCGTAGACCTGGCGAACCATCCGTTCGGACGTGTGCATGGTCGCATCGACCGTGTCGTGGTCGCCGCGCGCCATCTTCTCGGTCACGCCCTTCGGGCGGCAGTCCTGCAGGCTGAACTTCTGAAATGCGATGCCTCGGCGCTCCGCCTCGGCGACGCACTCGTTCATCAGTTTCGCCAGCGTCGCCTTCCAGCCGCCCTTGGTGTACTTCTGGCCGTCCAGGTTGCCGAACACGTACCAGCTGCCGGCGAGCTTGTGCCGCTTGATGGCCAGGGCCTCGTCGATGGTTGCGCGCAGCTCGTCGCTCCATTCGATCAGGCCGACCATCGCGGATTGCCCGCGCTGGCGCTTCGCCGCCTTCCACGCGATCCCGTCGTCTCCGATCATGTCGCGCGTGAAAGCGCGCACCTCCACCGAGCGCCGCAGGCACAACCACGCGGTTTTCAGAGCCAAGGCGCAGATCAGCTGCGGGCCACCCATCTTGCGCCCGACCTCGACGGCCAGCGCCATCTCGGCATCGCTCACCAGGCGGTCGGTCTTCGCGGTGACAAGGCGCTCGACGCCACTGAACGGGTTGGTGCTCAGCCACTGCCGACGCACGCCCCACTCGAGGATTTTGTGCGCGAGCGAGATTTCCTTGTTGCCCTTCGCCGGGCGCGGCCGCAGGTTGCCTTCCTTGTCGCGCGCCACCAGGCAGGTATCGAGGTACCGATAGGCGTCGGAGCGCTGCAGGTGCTCGGCCATGGTGCGGCCGAACGCCTTCTTGAGCTGCTCGATCTCGCGCTTGTTCTCGGCGAAGGTCGAGCTGGCCAGCTTGCTCTCGGAGTTCTCGGGCAGCGCTTCCTGCCACTTCTTCCACGCGTCGCACAGCGCACCGAAGGTTCCCTCCACCGGCGCCGGCTCGCCGATCTCGTTCGCGCGCTTGATGGCCTCCCTGCGCAGGTCGGCGATCTTCGAGCGGTCGTCGGCCGCGCACTGCAGGCGGAACGTCCAGCGCCCATCCTTGGCCTTGTGCCCGATCGAATAGACGCGGGCGCCGAGGCGCTCATAGACGCGGTAGGGAAGGCCATCAGGCCTGGCGCGGCGGCGGATCATGACGGGTTGAGCATGAAGTCGAAGGACGGCTCGACGCGCTTCACGCCCTGGGCGCTACGCCCGGACATGCGCGCGAGATAGTATGCGCGATCGACCTTGGGGATGTCGCCGCGGCGCGCCGGCGGCTCGAAAACCCAGCCGCGCGCCTCCAGCCAGCCGATCATCTTCTTGGTGCGCTCAAAGCCCGTCAGGTCGCGCAACTCGGCCTTGGTCAGTGTGATCGGATCTGTCATCAGAAAACCCCCTCGCATATGGCCGTACCGCCGCGCAGGCGCTCCAGCTGTTCGTTGCTGAACCACGGGCGGCACCGCGCGCGCTGGTCGGTCTGAGGCGACATCCACAGCAGCCCGAGCGCCAGCTGGGCGGCGTCGTGCAGGCTGGCCTGCGGCACCATCGCGGCGCGAAGCTGCGTCGGAGTCGGTGCGCTGGCCTCGTGCTCGGTGGTTTCGAGGTTGGTCATGAATCCCTCCGCTGCGCCACCGCCAGCGCCGCCGCGACAGGACGCACCCAGATCGGCGCTGCCGACAGCTGGAACGTCTCGCCAGACCAGGCCAGCAGCAGGGTTGTGCCCATGACCTCGGCGATCGCCTGCGCGGCCGCCGGCGGCACGGCGTTGCCGATTCGCTCGCGCCACGCGCTGTCGCTGAGACCATCGAGCTCGAGCTGTTCCTCGGGGTCGACCAGCGATTGCAGCGCGGCGAGCTCCAGCGTCGTGAACGGTCTGTGCCAGGTGCCGTCGAGCGCGCGGATGACCGCGACCAGCTTGTCGCTGGCTTCGGGAAGCCTCGGGTCGGCGATCGACCAGCGGCCGTTGTCGTGGCCGGCGGCCGATGAAACGGCGCCGCACGGCTCGCCCCAGGCGCACACGCCGTAGTGGCCCGCGGTGAGGTAAGCGTCGCCGCGGCCGCGCGCGAGCCCGGGGCGAGGGTCTGCGACAGAGAAGGCGCCGTTGGCGTTCCCGGCGATTACCGTGCGCGCGGGAGCATCCCAAGGCGTGACGTGATACTTGCCGTGCAGCAGGTCCGGGTCGCGGCCGCCGCGAGGGTCTGCGACCGCCTGGGCGCCAGCGCTCGGTCCGGCGCCGCCGGTCACCGTTCCAGCGGCCTCGTCGAACGGCACGATGCGGAAGCAGTTGTTGTGCTTCGTGCCGGTGCGCGGGTCGGCCACCGCGAACGTGCCTTGGCCTGGCGACTTCGCGCCGGTCACAACGCCCGTCGATTCGCCCCAGCGAAGAACGCCATACTGCTGATATTGCGCCGCGCCGGCGCGCGCCCTCGGGTCAGCGACGCTGAACGTGCCGGTGACCGGCCGCGCGTTGCCCGTGACGGTTCCCATGGCTGAATCCCAGGGCAAGACGCCCATGGTGCCGTTGTGCATCTCCGGCACGATCAGGAAGTCGCGCAGCGCGCCGTCCTGCACCGCGAGCCGGTTCAGGCTGCGCCAGTCGCTGCCAGCTTCGACGAACGCCAGCCGCACCCAGGTCTTCCACTGCAGCGCCGGAATGCGGTGCATCGGGCCGCCGCGCGCGTCGCCAGGCAGCGGCATGCGGCCGAGCACCGTACCCACCGCCTGCAGCCGGCGCTTCTCCGGCTCGTACAAGAACGGCGCGACCTTCTCGACGTGGCGCGCCACCAGCAGGAAGCGCTTGCGGCTCTGCGCCAGCCCTCCGAGCTCGCCGCAGTCGTGCGTGGTCTCGGCTACCGCGTAGCCGTAGGCGCTCAGCAGCTCGCCGATCTGGTCGAGCAGGTGGCGGCCGCGGTTGGCGATGCGCGGCACGTTCTCGAACACGATCAGCTCGGGCGGATCGTCGGCGAAGGCCTCCAGCATCAGCCAGACCCCGCGCAGCGTCAGCCGGTTCAGCGCCTGGTACTTCGTGGACTGGCTGCGCGTCTCGGACAGCAGCCCGGAGAAGCCCTTGCACGGCGCCGACAAGAACACGATGTGCGGGCGCTCGCCGCCGGCGGCGCGCTGGATATCAGCCGGCGTCGCCTCGCGCCAGCGTGGCCCGGGCTCGCGACCGTGGAAGTCACGGTATTGCGCGCGGTCGAACATGTCGAGCACGGTGCCGTGCGTTCCGCTCAGGCGCTGGAAATCCCGGATCGCTGCGGCGTCGACGTCGACACCGCCGATGCAGCGGAAGCGCGCCTGCAGGTTGCCCACGCGCGGCTGCGCGGCGTTGAAGCCCTTCGCGCCGCCGCCGAGGCCGCAGAACAGGTGGAAGTGGCGGATCTCGCGGCGGGTCAGCATGTCGCCTCCGCCCTGGGGGCCATGCCCTTGCCGCGCAGGTAGCCGTCTAGCATGGACACGACGTCGCTGCGAACGACCGCGACCTGCGGGATCTGCAGATCCTCGACGGCGATGCGCAGCAGCCGCGCCTTGGCTTCCTTCGCGGCATCCTGCGCGCGCAGGTAGTCGTGTATCGCGTCGGCGATGTAGGTGAGGTCGCTCATGACCGCTCCCCGCGCAGCGCCTTGACCAGGTACGGATCGACGTCGGGCTGGCGCAGCAGCCACGCCTTGTAGTCGGACGGGATGTCAGCGATGCGCTCGCCCTTGTGCTTGCCGAACGACATGACCGTCGGGACGCGGGCGCGCTCGCTGATCTGCCAGACGTCTTCCCAGCTGGAGGGCGGCTGCAGCTCGCCGCGCCGCTCGAGCTCGTCGAGGAGGGCGATCAACACCCAGTGGCAGTTGCGCACGTCGGCGAGCGCTGAATGCGCGTTGCGCAGCTGGTCGCGCGCCGCGGCGCGGTCTTCGGCGAAGTGATAGACCATCGCCGACTGCGTGTGTTCGTCCAGATCGGGGAACAGGTGGCGCGACAGGGCCAGCGTGCAGATTCGCTTGACCGTAGGCTCGCCGATCGCACGCCAGTCGAAGTCGATGTTGTGGCCGATCAGGTACGCGGCGCCATCGGGCAGCCGGAACTCGGCCGCAGGCGGGCAGCCGGCCACGTCGGCGTCGAGAATGTGGTGCGTCGCCATCGCGCCGAGATCGATGCGCTTGCCGGGGTTGTAGCGCTGCAGAAACTCGTCGGCGATTTCGCAGTCGTCCGGGTCGGTCAGCCGCAGCCACGCGGCTTCCACGATGACCGGTTCGGACACGCCGGTGGTTTCGGTGTCGAAGATGATGGCGTTCATGCTGCTTCCTTGAGTTGGGCTGAAACACCAGCTTCGAGCCAGTGCGCGCAGATGGTCGGCGGCAGCTGCGCCGGGAGGCTTTTCAGCGTCCCGAACACCAGCGCGGTGTCGAGCTCGCCGTCCTCGGCCAGCTGGTCGAGCCACCCGAACAGGTCGGAGCGGCCCTGCAGGTCGAGCACGTCGAAGCGATCCAGCACCAGCAGCCGCAGCCCAGACAGGTGCGCGATGGCCTCGGCAAGCATCGCGTCCGCGCGCCACTTCTCGGATTCCGACAGCAGGGCGTACGGGCGCGCGGCGCTGCCGACAGTGATCTCCATGTCGGGGCCGACGCCGACGCGCATCCACTCGGTGGCCAGCGCGCTCGCCATCAGTCGATCGTTCAGCGGCCCCAGTGCGTCGCTCAGGATCTCGCCCGGGATGCCGCCCGGGGACAGCGCGTCGCTGATCGCGGTCCAGGCGGCCACTGCCTGGTGCTGCACGGAGGCGCGCGCGGCCTTCTCGGCGGCGAGTTTGTCTGCCTGCTGTGCGGTCTGCAGGCGCTGCAACTCGGCCTGGTGCTGCGCCCGTTCCGCCTTGGCGGCGTCGACGGACTTCTGCGCCGCGTCGAGAGCGTCGGCAGCGACATCGGCCTGGAAGGTGAGGGCGGCGAGCGTCGAGGCCGCGAGCTCCGATGCGGCGAGATCGCGCTCGCCGTTGGCGACGGCCGACTGCGACAGCTTGAGCGCCTGCTCGTACTGCGGCAGTTTGGCGGCCATCTCGACGTCGTGGTCGGTGGGCTCGGCGTCCAGCGTGCCGTGCTGCTTTTCGTATGCCTCGATGACCTGCCAGGCGTCGTCAAGGTCGCAACCACCGGCAGCAATCGCCTGGTCGATGAGGCCTCGCAGTTCGCGCGCCAGATCGTGCACCAAGCCGACCCGAGGGGCGATGCCCGCGGCGGCACGCACGCGCTCGGTCTTGCTCGTCCACTCGACCATGCTGGCGCGATCGACCTCGAGCTTCGCGAGAACGCGATCGCGGCGCCCGGCGAGATCACGCAGGCTGGCTTGCTGCAGCACACCCTCCCGGTGCAGACGTTGCTGCTCCTGCAGCGCGCCGAGCGCCTGGTTTGCCTGCGCCATCGCAGCGTCAAACTCGGCGACTGCCTTGCGCGCGGCGTCCAGCTGCTCGTCGGTGACCTTCGGCACCGCAGCCGGCGCCCATCCATCGGCCTTCTTCTCGCCGTAGGCCTCGCCGGTAATCTCGCGCCACGCGGCTTTCGCCTCGCGCGCCTTGGTCGCCGCTTCCTTCGCCGCGGCGTCGAAGCCGGCGCGCAGCATGGGCAGCACCGCCCTGACGCGCTCGGCGTCGCAGCCGCGCGCCGCCAGGCGCTTGCTCACCTCGTCGCCGCCGGCGGACAAGCCCATGAGGCCGAACAGGAAGGCGCGGCGATCCTCCGACGACATCCGCGCGAAGCGCTGGCCATCCAGCACGTACGGCAGCGCCGGTGGCAGTTCGACGCCCTTGAGGCTGTCGGCGATGCGGCCGCCGGCCGAGATCGCGACGGCGACCTCGCCGGCGCTGGTCTGCAGCGCGACGCTGGCGCTCTCGGCCCCGGCGGTGATCAGCTGCGGCGCGTCCTTCTTGAGGCTGACGCGGCCCAGGTCAGCGGTCAGCGCGAGCGCGATGCCATCCCGAACCGATGATTTGCCGGCGCCGTTGCTGCCGGCCAGGAGCGCCACCGGCGCGGCCAGGTCGAGATCCACGGCGCGCGCGCCTAGGAAGTTCTCGATGCGGATGTGGGTGATCTTCATGGCCTACCTCACTCGAAGTTCATCTGCTGCCGGCGGCGCGACGGCGCGGCCTGGCGTTGCGGCTCGGCCTGCTGCTGCCCGGAGGCTTGGTCGGTGAGTTCCTGGCGGCGGCGGTGGTAGACCTCGCGCAGCAGCTCCTGCACGTCCTGCGGGCAGTCACGGATTTCGTCGGCGGCCAGGTCGAGCACATCCAGCGACGTGCAGGCCTCCAGGCGCTCGGCGAAGGCGTCGGCGTCGAACGCTGGGGTCTGCTGGCTCTGCGCGGGCGCGGACTGCTGCTGGTGGATCTCGCCGGTCGCGGGATCGGCTTGTGAGGCGGCGGAGGCGGGCGCCGCTGCAGTCTCGACCACCTCGGCGTCGACGCGCTTCATCTCGGCGCGCAGCGATTCGGTCGTGACGCGCACGCTGCCGTCAGGCGCAACATCGATCACGTCGGCCAACTCTTCCGCGGTGGAGAGGCCCATGCTGATCTCGGGCGCATAGGCGCGCTGCCAAAAGGCCGCGGCGCGGTAGACGAACATCTGGTCGGGCATCGTCAGCCACTTGCTGCCCGACCTCTTGCTCCAGCCCTCGGCCTTGACCATCTTCCAGTCGACCCAAACGCCGTTGAGGCGTTCGCCGGTGGACTTCTCGACCGTCCAGGCGCGGCAGCCGAAGTCGTCAGCGCCAGGCTTGCCCTTCCACTCGTAGCGGAGGGATTCGAAGCGGCCGCAGGTGTTCACGCTGGCGATCAGAAACTTGCTCGACCATCCGGGATTGCCGTGGACGATGTACAGGTTCTGCATCACCATCAGGATGTCGGCATTGAGGCGCTGCGCCAAGTTGATGGCGATGGTGCAGCTGGCGACGTCGTTGCGGTAGATCTCCGGCACGAGCGGAGAGCTGGCGAACATCTTCGCGACGCGCTGCATGAGCTCGAAGCCCTGCAGGTCGAAGAAGCTTGCGCGCACGACGGGCAGCGACGCCTCGCGCGGCGCGGGATTGCGGACTTCCTGCAGGGTTCGCGTGCCCTGCTGGCTGGTGGTGGGAACGGCGCTCATGGTGGGGTTGCTCCAGGTAGTCGAGGATGTGGATGGGTCAGTCGTGGAACGGGCACGTCGCGTACCGCGGGCAGTACTTCTCGCTGCACAGCAGAGACTTCGGGTTCGGGTAGAACCGGCCGCTGCGGAACATCTCGGCCGCGGACTGGATCAGCCCCGGCTGGCCTTCGTCGGTGCCGACCATCACGCGCTTGGCGTTGCGGATAGGGGCGGTCGCGATCTGGGGCGTGCCCTTGGTCTTCAAGCCGATGACCTCGGCGTCGTCGGTGATCGGCTCGCCGGTGGTGTGCTCGTACAGCAGCTCGTAGGTGCCGACCTGCGGGCCGTGGCCCTTGGTGACGGCCCGCAGGTTTCCGCTGGCGTCCTTCTGCACCGCGGAGCTGCCGCTCTTGATGTCGGCAATACCCACGCCGCGCTCGGCGCGGCGAATGCGCGCGCGATCCATCGTGCCGGTGAGGCGAACAACAACGCCGCCGCCGCAGTCGATGTCGAGCGGCTTCGTCTCCATCTCGACCGCCACGAACTGGTAGCGCGGCGAGATCTCGAGGCAGTACTTCGTCAGCAGCGAGATCCCGACGCGCTCGGCATCGGCGACCGTCAGGTCATCGCGCTTCGGGTCGTACTCGTTCTCGGGGTCGCGCAGCTTGTCGACCATCACGCTGGCGGCGTCATCGGCGCTGACGCCGGAACCCTCGAGGCGCGATTGGTCGAAGGCCGCGGTGCCGGCGTGAATGGCGGTGCCCAGCGCTGCGCGCAGGCCGACCACGTTGCGCATCTTGAGCAGGTGGATGCCCTCCCAGCGGTACCCGCATTCGAAGAGGGATGACCAGGAACTTGCCCGGACAACCAATGACGGCACGGTGTTCATGCACTTCTCCTTTTCTCGTTTCGGATGACCCTCGGAAACTCCGGCCACGCCGGCGACAGTTCGAGGCGGTGATGAAGCTCGGTGTGGTACTGATGGGTGCAGATCAGTAGGTTCTCGGGCCGGTTGTCGGTCTTCACGCCATTGATGTGGTGCACGACTTCCGTGTTCGGATTCCCTCGGCCCAGGTTCTTCAATGGGCGCCCCAGCGCGCGCTCGGCGACGAGGATGTGCTCGTACTGGCGCCTTCCGTGGCCGAGCGTCACCATCACGTAGCCATGCTTCGTTGTGAACTTGTTCCCGATGGAACGCTCCGTCCGAACTGCGCTCGCGGCCGCGCAGTTGTGCCCCCTGATGAACCGGGCCGGCATCCCTTTGACCTTGCCGGCGGCGCGATCGGTCTTGTCCGCGAGGCGCGTCGGCTGACCGCATCCGCATTGGCAGAGGAATTGCTGTTCCACAACGATCTCCAGGTCAGAGGAAGCGCGTGGCCAGCACGAGCGCGCCGGCGACGAGGAACAGCCACAGCAGCGCGCGCGAGGTGCGCGGCGAGCGGTAGCGGGTGACGGCGCAGGCGCTGCTGGCGTCGGGGCCGAAGGCCTCGGTCAGCGTGCGCGGGAATCGGTAGCCCTTCACGTTGCCCCCTCGAGGACGGCGGCGCGGCACGAGTAGGCCGCGGCGAGCGCGCAGGGGAATCCCTCCGCCCAGCCGATGAGGTGTCGGATATGCGCGCCGTCCATGGCGCTGGCCAGCTGCCAGAAGCAGATGAAGGCGAGGGCGAGCGCGACGATGCCGGCCGCGCGCCAGAGGATGATGTCGGCGCGGCTCATCACCGGCTCCCTGCCACGAGGCTGGCGATGCACAGGACGAACACGGCCCAGATGGCGCAGGACGCGACGAAGGCGAGCCAGAACGTCAGCGGCTTGATCGTCACGCCGGGACGCGCGCATGTACAGGCGCGCCCTTGATTGCAATCTCCGGTGCACATCACGCCACCTCCGCCGCAACGTCGGAGCGGAGCGCCGCCGGATTGCGATCGAGCTGGTCGACCGCGAGCTGCGCGAGGCGATCGAGCACCGAGTGCCCGTGCAGGTAGCGCAGATCCTCGAGCATCCTCATGACGTCGACGCCGCCGATGGTGGCGCGCTGCACGCAGAAGTAGCCGCGCGGGAAGCCGACCTCGATCTCGACCGGCTCGTAGATGCCAGACAGCTCGACCGGCGCGCCGCGGTATTGCACGGTGACGTCCATCACATCACCGCCTTTCGGCCGAGCTGCGCAGCCCACTTGTCCATCGCGTCGGCAGACCAGCGCGCGACATCGGGCACGACGGTGTCGACCATCCGCCTTGACCGCGTCGAAGTTGGCGCGGACATCGTCGTCGGCTTGCGCCCACGCAAGGTCGGCGTCGCCGCGGATCAGCGCGCGCAGCATGGAATCGGGGAGGATGCCGAAGTCGGCGTAGCGGTGAATGCTGCCGACGACGCGATCGGGGACGCGTTGCGTTGCCATGGCGATCACCTCGCGTTGACCATGAACGCGTCGAAGCTCGCCATCTCGGCAAGCTCGACGGCGGTCGGACGAAGCGCGTAGGCGGCGTTGTTGGCGCCAACGGTGTCGACCAGCGCGTACACGGCGCGGTGCCATGCGGTTGCGCCGCGGCGGTATTCCTTGCCGAACCGGAAGCCTGTGACGGCCATCAGCGGGGCCACGGCGCGGGCGATGACGTTGCGCATGGCTCAGTCCCGCACAAACACGAGGCGACCGTCGATCGTGCGCAGCGTGCCCTTCCAGCCCTTGTTCAGGGCGTATTGCAGGGCCTGCATGTACGTGACCTTAGCCGGGAACATCACGGCGGCTTGGTAGGCGGCGGTCATGGCTGGCCTCACGCAAACAGGGCTTCAAAAGCGTCCACGCGCTGCGCCCGGGCGATGGCGTCTTGCGCCAGCCGAGCCGCATGGCGCTCGTGCACCGCGATGGCGTTGCGCGCCTCGTCCGCGCTGATGCGCGTCAGGCCGTTGTGGGGGATGAAGGCGTACAGCTTGTCGCCGGCTGCGTTGGAGCAGATGTACAGGTCGGGAAGGCCGTCGCCGGGCGTGAAGCACTTCGCACGAACTACCACCGACACGAAGCCGACGCGGACCGTCTGGCCGACTTCCCACTGCTGCTTGCTGTTGCGGATCATCTCGTTCCCCTCGTGGCGGCAGCGATGTGCTGCGTTGAGAGGAATAGTAGCGAACGCTATGCGTCAGCGCAAGAGCGTTCGCTACTCTTTGTGAGACCTAGGGCAAACACCTAGAGGCGCACCCGCGCCAGACGCGGAAAACCCGCGCAACACCGCGCGCGGGCGTCGTTGAACTTGAAGTTAAAATTTGGGCCACGGCCTCTGAGTGGCCGAGTCAAGAGGGAGCGAGGGCCATGAACTACCGAGTGGGGATGCCAGGCTGGCGCCTGGCTGCGAGGGTCGGCGCTCATCTGTATTTCCGTGTCAACGTCCAGCGCGACGCGGAGGCCGGCGTCTACTGTGCGACGAGCCCGGACATCGCGGGCCTGGTGATCGAGGCCGCAACACTGGACGAATTGGCGCGCGAGATCCGCGATGGCGCCGCTGACCTGCTCGACGGACGCAGCCACTTCGACGCCGACCAGGTGATGCGGCTCGACCCGCACCTGTCGGTCGCATGAAGGGCTACTACGCCCTAGTCATTGCTCAACTCAAGGCGCACGGCTGGCGCTTTCTCAGCCCCGGAAAGGGGTCGCATGAGAAGTGGTCGAACGGCGCGCGCAGCGTGACCGTCTCCCGGAACTGCTACTCCCGCATCACGGCGAACGAGATCATGAAGCAGGCCGGCATCGCGCACCGATTCTGAGTGCTCCGGGCGCGAAAAAGCCCCCTGAAAACGGTTGTCCCGTGATGCGCTTTACTAGTGAAAATGGAGCGCTCCCGCCACGAACATCGCGAAAAAAAGCAACAGGACGCCTATCACCACGAAGAGGCATCCGCTAGCTTTCGCACGAGTGCGCGCCCCGCGCCATGCCCCGCAGTGCGGGCAAGATTCAGCGCTTGTGCTGACGCTGCCTTTGCATTCTCGGCAGATTTCGAGAGACATTGTTAAGTTGTACGGCGCATGGCCATTTTTAGATCATTTGGTCCTGCTTACGCAGACCGCGCCAGATGATTTTCACTGGTACCACTCGGCGACTCCTCCGTGGCCCGAGCACGTCCCGCGGTGATGTTGACTGAACGAGTATTCGCCGTCTCGACAACGCGCCGTGGCTCCTTCGGGGTGCCTTTTTGCCTGCTCGGGACGATGGACCTGCTGCCCGTCGCTGTTCGTGTAGTAGTCGCTCTCGCGCGACCAGGCCGCCGGCGCCATGCACGCTGCCAGTAGGCAAAATGCGAGAAGTGCTCTCAGAGTGCGGCGCATCACCGAAATCTCCTTTCGGCCGCCACGACAACCCCGATGATTCGAGCGTCCCCGAGTGGCTTGGGCTTGTAGTCGCGATTGGCTGGTTTGAGCCACCAGTCGCCCGAGACCTTCACGAGCAGCTTCACATTGGCTTCGTGATCGCCGTTCTTGGTGACCACAACGTCCCCCTCTCGCGGGTCTGCCTCGGGCTCGACGATCACCACGTATCCCTCTGGGATCAACGGCTCCATCGAATCACCCTTGATCCGCAGCGCGTAGGTGTGCCGGTGCACTGGCGCGGTCGTCGAAACGAAATCCTCGGCATAGCCGGGCGCGTAGATGTCAGTTGCATCGGTCATCTCGCCGGCCTGGACGCTGGAGATCAGGGGAACGCGGCCTGTGATGCGGGGGCCGGGAGACGTGTTGGCATCCCTTTCATCGTCCGAGAACCAACGCTCAAGGCCAGGAAGCAATTCGATCTTGAGGATCGTCTTCTCGGTAATCGACTTGCCTCCCGAGAGCATCTGGCGAACGAAGCCGCCATCCTTGTATCCAAGCCGGCGCCCGAACTCGGTTTCATTGCCGCTGCATAGGTAGTCGACGGCCGCGCGTAGGCGTGCGCGTCGCTGCTCTTGAAGATCGTCGTTGGGCATGTAGCAAAAGCTACCAGTGGAGGCGGTAGCGTTCGATGCTTGCATTGCGTAGCGTTCGCTACTATCCTCTCGTTCCATGAAGCTCCTCGACTACATCCGGCAGCCCGAGAACTCGGCGAGCGCATTGGCCGCCCGCGCTGGGATTGCCCCGGCCTTCCTCTATCAGATCGCCCACGGCAAGCGGCAGGCCTCTGCTGCGCTCGCTCGCACCATGGAGGGAGCCACTTCCGGCGCCGTCACCCGCCGCGACCTGCGCCCGGACGATTGGTGGCTGATTTGGCCCGAACTCGTCAATGGAGATCATCCTGCGCCCCTTCCGGCAAGCAACGGCCAGGAGGCTGCATGAACGCGCCACTCTCCGCTGATCGCGTGCGCGAACTGCTGAGCTACGACGAGGTGACGGGGGCATTCCTCTGGCGATGCCGCGTCGCCACCAATATTCGGGTGGGCTCGACGGCAGGGCGGCTGAGCCACAAGGGATACCGAGAGATCGGCATCGACGGGCGCCTCTGGTCCGCACATCGGCTTGCTTGGCTGCATGTACATGGCGAATGGCCGAATGGGATGCTCGACCACATCAATGGCGTGAAGGACGACAACCGGATCGCCAATCTGCGCGTCGTTGGACCTGCTGAGAACGCTGAGAACAAGCATCGCGCGCAGGGAGGCAATCCGCACATCGGCGTGAGTTGGCAAGCGAGCCGCGCCAAGTGGCGCGCGGACATCTGCGTCCGTGGACGCCGTATCACGATAGGGCGGTTCGATACCGTTGCCGAGGCGGCGGCCGCTTATCGTGGCGCGAAGGCTAGATGGCATATCGCTGGCGCCCTGATCGACGCTGAGCACCCGTGGCCGGCAAAGGCGGAGGCCGCCTGACATGTGGCGCGCGTTCGTGCTCGCGTTCATGTTCGGCGCCTTCGCGGGCATTGTCCTGTACGACCTGTTCCTGTCCGAAGTCACGCTGTGGCGCGCGCGCCGAACGCTCAAGCGCCTGGCGGATGCCGACGAGCGCGACTGGATGGATCTGTGATCGCGCAAACCGTTCCCCCCGTCCGCGCAGCAATGCGCGGCTTTGCCCGCGCCGTGAGTCTGCCCGGCGTGGGCGCTTTCTTTTCCAGCGGCTGTGTCCATGAGTCGCAGCCTAATTTTTTTGCCCGAAAAACGCTGTCCGTGCGTGTCCGTGATTCACGGACAGCCCAGGACTGGAGGTGCTGAGCGTGGACGAACTCGAACTGTTCGAGGACATGCAGGACCTGTTGCGCGGCATCGTGCAGGCCCTGGGCGGCCCGAAGAAGGTCGGCCCGATGTTCAAGCCCGAGCTGGAAGTGGATCGCGCTGCGCAGTGGGTTCGCGACCGCGTGAACGCTGACCGCCGCGAGCGCTTCGACCCCGAGCAGATCCTGTTCCTGTTCAAGAAGGCGCGCGAGGTCGGCTACCACGCCGGCATGCGATGGTTCGCGGCAGAGACGGGCTACATCGCCCCGCGGCCGGCCGAACGCGATGAGCAGAAAGCCGACCTGCAGCGCCAGTTCATCCAAGCGGCGGCCGTCGTGCAGGCGATCGGCAAGAAGATCGAGCGGCTGGAGAACTGACGTGCAGACCGCCCAACAAGCCATCGACGCCGGCCGCGCGCAGATGCAGCTGGCATTCGACGCCGCGCTGCGCCGCGACGAGACGTTCGGCGATCGCGCCTATGCGTTCCTGTGCGACTACGCGCGCCGCCAGCTCGCGCCATTCAGCGGCGAGGACGTCACCGACGCCGCCGCCGAGGCAGGAATCCACGCCGGCGAGCAGCGCGCGTGGGGCGCCGTGTTCCAGCGCGCCGCGCGCGCCGGTGCCATCCGGCGAAGCAGCGTGACGTTCGTGCGTCGGCACGGCCACGGCTCGCCCACGCTCGGATGGGAGCGTTGCTGATGGACGCCTACCTCGAGTTCCTGCGCAGCAAGATCAAACTCGCGCGCTTCACCGGCTTCGACGTTGACCTCGAGGCAGTCAACCCAGCGCTCAAGCCCCACACGCGCGACATCGTGCGCTGGGCGGCCAAGGGCGGATGCCGCGCGATCTTCGCCAGCTTCGGGCTGCACAAGACGGCGACGCAGATCGAACTGATGCGGCTGATCGGCGAGCACCGTCCAGGCCTGCGCCTGCAGGTGCTCCCGCTCGGCGTGCGGCAAGAGTTCTTCCGGGAGGCCGCGGCGCGCTTCGCCGGCGACTTCGGCGTGCGCCTGCGCTTCATTCGATCAGATGCGGAGATCGGAGACGAGCGCGAGATCTACCTGACGAACTACGAGAGCGTGCGCGAGGGCAAGATCACCCCGGGCCTGTTCCGCGCGGCCAGCCTCGACGAGGCATCCATCCTGCGCAGCTTCGGGTCGAAGACCTACCAGGAATTCCTGCCTGCGTTCGAGCCGGTCGAGTTCAAGTTCGTGGCCACGGCCACGCCGAGCCCGAATCGCTACAAGGAGCTGATCCACTACGCCGGCTATCTCGGCGTCATGGACACGGGCCAAGCGCTCACGCGCTTCTTCCAGCGCGACAGCGAGAAGGCCGGGAACCTGACGCTTTACCCGCACAAGGAGCAGGAGTTCTGGCTGTGGGTGTCGAGCTGGGCGGTCTTCATCCAGCGGCCCAGCGATCTCGGCCACAGCGACGAGGGCTATGTGCTCCCGGAGCTCGACGTCCGGTACCACGAAATCCCGACCGATTATGCGCGCGCCGGCGCCGACCGCGACGGCCAGGTCCTGATGTTCAACGACCCGGCGCTGGGCTTGAGCGCGGCGGCGCGCGAGAAGCGCGACAGCCTGCCGGCGCGTATCGCGAAGGCCGCGGAACTCGTCGCCGAGGCGTCCGACGATCACTTCGTGGTGTGGCACGACCTCGAGGACGAGCGGCACGCGTTGCAGGCGGCGATTCCCGAGGCTCGAAGCGTGTGGGGCAGCCAGGATCTCGAGGAGCGCGAGCAGCGCGTGGCCGATTTCAGCGACGGCATCTATCGCGTGCTGTCGACGAAGCCGGTTCTGGCCGGCAGCGGCTGCAACTTCCAGCGCCACTGCCATCGCGAGGTCTTCGCAGGCATCGGCTTCAAGTTCAACGACTTCATCCAGGCCATTCACCGCGTCCAGCGCTTCGGGCAGCAGTCCCGGGTGCGCATCGACATCATCCACTCCGAGGCCGAGCGCGAAGTGCTGCGCGAGCTGCTTGCGAAGTGGCGACAGCACGACGAAATGCAGGCGACCATGACCGAGATCATCCGAAAGTACGGCCTCAACCAACTTGCCATGCAGGAGACGCTGGCGCGCACCATCGGGGTCGAGCGCATGGAGGTTGCGGGCGAGCGCTTCACCGTCGCCAACAACGACTGCGTCGACGAGGCGCGCAGGCAGCCGGAGGCTTCGGTCGACCTGATCGTGACGTCGATCCCATTCGCGAACCACTACGAGTACAGCCCGAGCTACAACGACTTCGGCCACACCGAGGACAACGACCACTTCTGGGCGCAGATGGACTTCTTGACGCCCGAGCTGCTGCGCATCCTCAAACCGGGCCGCATCTACGCATGCCACGTCAAGGACCGCATCCTGTTCGGGAACGTGACCGGCGCCGGCGCGCCGACGGTCAGTCCGTTCCACTGCGAAGCCATCATGCACGGCCGCAAGCACGGCTTCGACTACATGGGGCTGATCACCGTCGTGACCGACGTCGTTCGCGAGAACAATCAGACCTACCGCCTCGGGTGGTCCGAGCAATGCAAGGACGGCACGAAGATGGGCGTCGGCTCGCCCGAGTATGTCGTGCTGTTCCGCAAGCCGCAGACGGATCGCAGCAAGGGATACGCCGACGCGCCGGTGCGCAAGGAAAAGGCGACGTACACGCGGGCGCGCTGGCAGGTCGATGCGCACGCGTTCTGGCGGTCGAGCGGCAATCGCATGCTGACGCCCGAGGAAATGGCGAAGCTGGGCCCGGACGAGCTCGCCAGCCTGTTCACGCGCTACAGCCTCGAGAACGTCTACGACTACGAGTTCCACGTCAAGATCGGCGAGGAGCTGGACGCGCGCGGCGCGCTGCCGTCGACCTTCATGTCTCTGGCGCCCGGCAGCCATCACCCGGATGTCTGGCACGACGTCACGCGCATGCTCACGCTCAACAGCGAGCAGTCCAAGCGCGCGGTCGAGAAGCACATCTGCCCGCTGCAGTTCGACATCGTCGATCGCCTGATCGATCGCTATACCAACCCGGGCGAGCACGTCTACGACCCGTTCGGAGGCCTCTTCACCGTTCCCTACCGCGCGATCCTCAAGGGGCGCACTGGTGGCGGAAGCGAGCTCAATCCGGGCTATTTCCTCGACGGGGTGCACTACCTGCGCGCGGCGGAGCGCGAGTTCACGATGCCGACGCTGTTCGACCTGGAGGCGCGGGCCTGATGCGCGCCGTCATCCTTTCCACCGAGCGGGGCTTGCGCGGCGCGACGCCAACCGATGAGGCGGCGTTCCGCAAGTTCAAGGCGCGGCTGCTGCGCATCAAGGGGCGAGCCGGTCAGTGGCTGCGCATCGAGTGGAGCGCGCCGCGCAACCTGCAACACCATCGCAAGCTGTTCGCGCTTCTCCAGCTGATCGCCGAGAACAGCGAGGTCTACGACACGGCCGAGAAGGCGTTGTACGCGCTCAAGCTGTGCACCGGCTACTGCGACCCCATGACCGACCCGCGCACCGGTGAGATCGTCCCTGTTGCGCGCTCGATCGCCTTCGAGAACATGGGCCAGGACGATTTCGAGGCTTGGTACTGCCAGGCGCTGGACGCGGTGTGCGAGCACATCGTTCCGCACCTGCGCGCCGCCGATCGCGATCGCGTGCTGGCGGAGATCGTCGAGGGGTGGGCGTGATGCAGAGCAAGAACAAGCCGCCCATGACCGCGGACGAGCGCGAGTACGTCTCCAGCGTGAAAGAGGATCCCTGCGTGGTCTGCGATCACGCCGGTCCGTCCGACGCGCACGAGATCGAACAGGGTCTTTGGTGGACGTCCATCCCGCTGTGCTCGGACTGTCACACCGGCCCGCACAACGGCATCCACGGGCGCCGCGCGATCTGGAACGTGAAGAAGCTGACCGAGCTGCGCGCGCTGAACCTTTACCTGCAGCGGAGGCTGGCGGCGTGAACTACTACGAGCGCCACCTCGGCGATTACGCGCGAGACGCAGGGCACCTCAGCATGCTCGAACACGGCGCGTACACGCTGCTGCTGGATCGCTACTACAGCACAGAGCAACCCATCCCTGCCGACCAAGCGTATCGGGTGGCGCGCGCCAGGTCGAAGGACGAAAAGGCTGCCGTCGACGCTGTGCTGGCCGAGTTCTTCACGCTGACGGAAGGCTGCTGGCACAACGGGCGCACCGATGAGGAGATCGCCAAGGCGCAATCCCGGATCAAAGCGGCGCAAGAAAACGGGCGACGCGGAGGGCGCCCGAAAAAGAGCCAAGAAGAAACCCAGCAGAAACCCAATGGGTTTTCGTCGGGTTCCGATCCGCTAACCCAGCAAAAAGCTTACCAATCACCAGACACCAATCACCAAGAACAGAAGAAGCAACGCGCGCCTGCGGCGCACGCGCCCTCCCGACCTGACGATGTCCCCGAGCAGACCTGGAACGACTGGCTTGCACTGCGCAGGACGAAACGCGCTCCGGTGACGCAGACCGTGCTCAGCGGCGCTCGAGCAGAGGCCGCGAAGGCTGGGCTTTCGCTCGCCGAGTTCCTCGGGATCTGGTGCACGCGGGGCTCGCAGGGGCTGCAGTCGGATTGGATCAAGCCGGACGAGCTGCGCGCCGTACGCAGCAATGCTCCTGTCGAGCCGGCCTGGCGCGCCGAGCAGCGCCGCCGCATGCAGCAGGCCGTCCCCGGCATCGCCGAGCGATCCCCCGGCGACCCCATCACCATCGACGTGGAGGCTCGACATGCCACTCCCCCAGCCCTGGGTTGACCGACTTTTCGAGAAGCTGACCGTGGTCTATGGGCGGCAGTTTTTGGACCGCTGGGGCGGCGTGGACCTCGACGCCGTGAAGGCCGACTGGGCGCACGAGCTCGAAGGGTTCGCGCAGCACCCCGAGATGATCGCCTACGCGCTGGCCAACCTGCCACCGGATCGGCCGCCGACCGTGCTGCAGTTCCGGGACATCGCCCGCAAGATGCCGCCGCCGAAGGTGCAGATGCTCAAGGCCCCTGCGGCCGATCGCGAGAAGGTCCGCCAGCTGATCGAGCGCGCGCGGCGCAGTCTGACGCGGGGAGTGGCGTGACATGCGAGCCCTGCACCCGTGCCCAGGCGAACCCTCTGACCGGCTGGTTCAACCTGCTCTGCCTGGACTGCTGCTGCCGGCTGATCGAGTCGACCAGGCCGAGCGTCGAGCAGCGCGAACTGGCGTTCGAGGCGATCGCGCGCATGCCGGGGGCCCCGTCAAGGCGCCAAATCGTGGCGAGGCTGGCCGAACAACGCACGGGCGAGGGGATGGCAGCCAAGAGCACGCCGCAGGGCCTCAAAACGCCGATTTCGGGAAACAACCCCATGCAACCCCGATGATCTGCTTCACGGTCCCCGGCGAGCCGGCTGGAAAAGGCCGCGCCCGGGCGGCACGCCGAAAGCGCAAAGGGGGCGCCGAGTACATCGCCCAGATCACGCCGGAGAAGACGGCGCGCTACGAGAACCTCGTTGCGCTGGCTGCCCGCCACGCGATGGGTGGCCACGCGCCGTTTGCCGGTCCGGTGCGCCTGACCATCGCTGCCGTTTTCACCATCCCAGCCAGCTGGAGCGACAAACGCCGCCGCGCGGCCGAGGGGGCGCCGGTGACGAAAAAGCCCGACGCCTCGAATGTCGCCAAGGCCATCGAGGATGGCATGAATGCGATCGTGTTCGTCGACGACAGCCAGATCGTCGAACTGCTCGCCACGAAGCGTTACGGCTTCACTCCGGGGGTTGCCGTGACCGTCGAGGAGTTGTCGTGAAGCGCCGCCGCATCGATCCCGGCGCGCACGAGTACGCCGTGCGCATGGCGCAGGTGCTACCGCCCGAGGACCGCCGACGCCTGCAGCTGTCCTACCGCATGGCTTTCGAGCGCATGCGCGCCGGTCGCGCCGATGGCGATAACGCGGCCACCCTCGGGACGGTGGCGAACATCGCCCTGGTGCTGGCCGAACGCACCGGCAATTCCGATGTCGGGTTGGCGATCGTCAAGACTGCGCAGAACGCGCTGCTCCACGCGGCGAACCGCAAGGAACGGCTGGGCCTGGACCACTACACGCTCGCCGGGCCCGGCATCAGCGCCGTGGCCAAGCTGCTGGACCTGCACGACCTGCAGCTGGAGCAGCACACGGCGCGCCAGTTCCGCGACGCCATCGAGGAGGCCGCGCGCCGCGTGCGCGCCGGCGACGTGCTGGAGGTCGTCACGCCGTGAACCGCGACCCCGCCGACGTCATCGCCGAGCTGCACCGACTGCGCGACCTGGCCAAACGTCTGGCCGACCCGCGCGACCTCGGCCGCCACGCCCACCGAGAAATCCGCCGCGCCGTGCAGGAGGCGCTGGCGGGGAAAGACCCTGCTCCATCGCGCACCAAGGAACACCGCCTGTGACCGACGCCACACCCCCGTTCGACAGCTACATCGACGCGCTGATCTTCGCCTTCAACGCGTCCTCCGAGAACTACGACCGCCCGTACATGAACCGCGTCGCGGCGCCCGCCGTCGGCTCCGGCCGCGGACTCGGAGGCCTGGATGGTGCCGCCCAGGCCGGCATGATCCGCGCCGAGGTGCGCGACCTTGGCCGGATGCGCGAGGCGATCCTTCTGGCGCGCTTCGCGCCGCGGTGGATCGACTGCAGCTGTCGGGCCCCGTGCTGCAGCGGGCGCAAGCCGAACCAGGAATGGGTCGATGCGATCGCGCATCTTGCCGAGTACACCCGCTCGGCGGTCCTGTCGGACTGCAGCACCACCGGCCTGATGCGTCGGGAGTACGTCGTGCGGTTCTTCTCCGACCGGAAGGAGCGCGACAGCCTGGAGGCGATCGCCGCGCGCCACGGGAAGGTGCGCAACACCATCGGCGACCATTTCAGCCGGGTGGCGCACCACTTCGGCAGACCGCCGGCCAAGTCCGGAAAGGACCAGGCGCCCGGGCTGGAGGACATCGCGCGGGCGCGCATCGACGAGGTGCTTCGCACGCTGAAAATCGTCAGCAGTTGACGATTGGGCAAAACATGCCCAGAATAGGCCCCGTTATGACAGCGCTAGAACTGTCTCCAAACCCGCCGCGTGCGGGTTTTTGCTTTTGGGAGGCCATCATGAAGTGACTGTCCGCCCCCGAGCCACGTTGTCTCCTCAAGCGCTCCGGCGCTTTCCGCGAAGCCCGCTGCCCTGACCGGCGCGGGCTTCGTCGTTTTCAGGCCCTGACGAGAGCGCAACCGCTGCCGTGAGCGCCCGCACGTTCTTCCCCCTCATTGCGTTGCCAAAGTCCCGCTCACCGAGCACAGCGGGCGCTCAACCCATCCAGCCGCCGCGACGGCGCCCTAGCCGGAAAGCAGCATCCAGTGGGCCAAAACCCCGGCAGCCCGCGATGCGAAGCGTCCGGCGTCCCTCCTGCGCCGTGAAGACCGGCAGGCGCGCGGCACCCGCTCACACCCGTAATCGGAGGCCGTATGGCCAAGAAACGATGCGGGGCGAAGACGCGATCCGGCGCGCGCTGCAAGCTGCCGCCTATGGCCAACGGCCGGTGCCGAATGCATGGCGGCACGAGCACCGGCGCGCCGCCCGGCAACACCAATGCTGTCAAGCACGGCTTCTACTCGGACGCGCTGCTGCCCGAGGAACGCAAGCTCTGGGAGCGCGCGCAGATCGGCGGCGTCGACGACGAGATCCGGCTGATGCGCGTCAAGCTGCACCGCCTGGTGCGGCTGGCCGGATCGGCGGATGTGGCCGACCTGATCGACTCGGCGCTGGAGGTGGCGCAAAAGCGCGACACGCACCCAGCGCTTGGGCAGTTCGAGAAGAGCGAGATCAAGGTCAAGGCGCCGCAGTACGCCGACATGATCATCCAGGGCATCGACCAGATCCGCAAACTGGAGGTGGCGCGCGCGCAGCTGCGCCTGACCGAGTGGAAGCTGAAGGAGGACGAGGGCGCCAGCAACGACGACATCACGGGCTTCGAGGTGGTGCCGTATGAAGATTAAGCTGCGCCAGCGCGCCAGCGTTCCGCAGTGCGACTTCGTCAACGCCACGGACGAGTTCCCGGCCTTCGTGGGCGGATTCGGCAGCGGCAAGACGGCGGCCGGCGTGATGCGCGCGCTCAAGCTGAAGTTCGCCAACCCGCGCCAGGACATCGCCTACTACCTGCCGACCTACGACTTGGTCAGTCGCATCGGCTACCCGCGCTTCAGCGAGTCGCTGGCGAATGCCCGGGTGAAGTTCTCGCTGAACAAGCAGGAGCACGTCCTCACGATCAAGGGCAAAGGGTGCGTGATCTTCCGCACCTTGGACAATCCGGCCCGCATCGTCGGCTACGAAGTCGCCGACAGCATCGTCGACGAGCTCGACACGCTCAAGAAGGACGACGCGGCGCGGTGCTGGCAGCAGATCATCGCGCGCAACCGGCAGAAGAAGCCCGGCGGCGCGCCGAACACTGTGGGCGTGGCCACGACGCCCGAGGGCTTCCGCTACGTCTATGAACAGTGGGAGAAAAAGCCCACGGCAGGCTACCGGCTCATCCGGGCCTCGACGCACAGCAATGCGCGCAACCTGCCCGCCGGCTACATCGACGCCCTGCGGCGCACCTACCCGGCGCAGCTGATCGACGCCTACATCGAGGGCCGCTTCGTCAACCTGACCAGCGGCGCGGTGTACCCGGACTTCAGCCGCGAGCACAACAGCACAACCGAGACCATCGTTGACGGCGAAGAGCTTCACGTCGGCGTGGACTTCAACGTCTACAACTGCACCGCGGTGCTGGCCGTGATCCGCTTCGGCGTGCCGCGCGTGCTGGGTGAGCTCACCAAGCTGCGCGACACCCCGCACGTCGTGCAGACCTTGGTCCAGAAGTTTCCGCACCATCGCATCAACGTCTACCCGGATGCCAGCGGGCAGAGCAACAAGACGGTCAACGCCACCGAGTCCGACATCAAGATCTTGCGCGATGCCGGGTTCGCTGTGCATGTGCCCACGCGCAATCCCTTCGTGAAGGAGCGCGTGATGGCGGTCAACGGCCTGATCTGCAACGCCCTGGGCGTGCGCACGCTGCTGGTCAACCCGCTGTTGGCGCCGACCGTGACCGAGTGCCTGGAGCAGCAGATCTACGACGCCAACGGCGAGCCGGACAAGAAGGACGGCAAGGATCACGCGCCGGACGCTCTGGGGTACTTCCTGCATTACCGCTGGCCGATCGTGCGGCCGGCCTCAACGGTGTTCGCCTGATGGGACTACTGACCGATCTTCGACTTTGGGCCGCGCGCCGCCGGTACCAGCCGGAGCGGGAGTCCATGGCCTACCCCAAGCTGATCAGCTTGATGGGCCAGAACCGCACGATGGGCACGCCCAAGCCCACGCCCACGAACCTGCGCTATTTCAGCCGCACGGTCTACGCGCGGCGGGCGATCAACACGATCAAGGATCCGATCGCCTCCCTGAAGTGGGAGATCGTGCCGGACGGGGTGAAGGGCAAAGCCATCGAGGCGCAGGCCGAACTGGTCACGCAATGCCTCAAGCAGCCGAACCAGGCCGACACGTTCCGCTCGCTGCTGGAGCAGCTGGTTGAGGACGCGCTGGTGACGGGCGCTGGCGTGCTCGAGCATGCGCTGGGCGCAGACGCCGCGCGGCCGCTGTGGATGTGGCCCGTGGACGCCACGACCATCCGCCCCGTGGTCAAGTGGGACGGCAATCCGAAATCGGTGCGCTTCCTGCAGGGGTTGGGCTACACGGGAGGGTCAATCCTCTCGGACGTCAACGCCAAGCATCTGCTGGCCGAGGACATCCTGTACATGCGGCTCAACCCGTCAAGCGAGACGCCGTACGGCTACGGGCCACTGGAGATCGCCTACGACTCGATCAGCTGGAAGCTCGGCGCTGGGCGCTACGCCAGCAACGCCGCGAGCAACGCCCAGCCGCAGAACCTGATTTACCCAGGTCAGATGGCCAGCCAAGAGGACATTCTGGCCTTCCGCACCTACTGGCGCAACGAGATCGAGGGACAGGGACAGACTCCGATCATTGGCGGCCCTGTGGCGCCCGAGGTGCTGCGCCTGCACGCCGGCACCGACGAGGCGCTGTACCTGAAGTGGCAGGAGTTCCTGATCCGCGAGATCGCCACCGCCTTCGGCCTGAGTCCGCAGAACCTGGGCGTCGAGCGCGACGTGAACCGCAGCACCGGTGAGGTCGCCGAAGACCGGGACTGGGATACCGCCATCCGACCGATGGCCACGCTGGTGCAGGAGCACGTCAACCGCGACATCCTTCAGGGTCGGCTGCAGCTACCGCTGCGGTTTCAGTTCGTCGGGCTGGATCGGGAGGACGAGAAGGCCACCTCCGACATCCTGACGAAGTACTACTCGGCGAACACGCTGACACCGAACGAGATCCGTGAACGGCTGGGCATCCAGCCGCTGAAGTCCCCGTGGGCCGACAAGACCTGGGCGGATGTCCAGATCGCCATGAAGGCCGCGCAAGGCGCCAAGCAGGTCGATGACCCTGCACTCAACCCTCCGACCGGAGTTCAAGAATGAGCCTGACCCAGCACACCATCGAAGTCCCGGACGGCGCCGAAGGCGCGCGCACCGATCGCACCATTCTCGGCGTTCTCACCGGCGTAGCCAACGCCGCGGGTGGCGCTGCCGGCGCGGCCGTGACGACGGCCGTCGCGCTGCCGTCGACGGCCAACCTGCCGGCGGCATACGCCGTGCATATCAGCCCGGGCCAGGACGCCACCTGGTACATCACGAACAAGACGGCGGATGGCTTCGATGTCGTGCTGACGCCGCGTCTGGCTACCGACACGCTGGCCGCCGGCACGTTCGACTGCACGATTCACGCCTGATCATGGCCCGCGCGCGACGTGGGCAGTCGGCGCCCCAAGCCGACCAGGATCAGCAGGCCAAGCAGCTGGAGGGCGTCGAGGCCGAGGAAACGGTCGACGCGAGCGGCGACCAGCTGACCGTCCTGCTTGTGGCAGCCATCCGCGCCGAGTCCCCGGGCCCGCGCCGCGGTGCGCTGGAAGCGCTCCACACGGCGCTGCACGAGCTCAAGCACCGTGCAGCGTCCGTGGACTCCCACCTGCGCGCCGATTACGACCACCTGCTGGAGCGCATCCGCGCGCTGTGAGGCTGCCATGCCCCTGACGAAAGAACAACGCGACGCGCTCCCGGACTCCGAGTTCGCCGTACCGGGCAAGCGCGCGCTGCCGATTCACGATCGCGATCACGTCAAGATGGCGTGGTCGATGCTCGATCACACCAAGGGGCTGAGCGACACCGAGCGCGCCGAAGCGAAGCGGCGCATCCTGCGCAAGGCCCAGGAGCTCGGCATCGACACGAGCGACTGGGAAGCCCACCAGAACGCGCGCATGGGCATGGAGCCCGCGGGCCCGAACGACGGCGGTCTGCGTGCCATGCGCTTCGAGGCCATGGCGCTCGAGGTGCCCGAGGTGCCCGGCCACCCGAACCGCGTGCCGTTCTCCGGCGTCCTCACCCGCGTTGACGAGGCCAGCGACAAGCCGGTGGGGGGCGCCAACGGAAAGCGCGTGCTCATCCCCAAGGCGGTGGCCGAGAAGGCGCTGGCCAGCCTGCTGGGCATGGGCGTGGATTACCAGCCGAATCTCTCCGGGCACGACCCGCAGAAGAAGATCGGCGTGATCATGGGCGCCACCATCGAAGGCGATGGCGTGCACATCCAGGGTTTTCTGTACGGCGCGGACTTTCCGGCCGTGGTGGCTGAAATTCAGTCGAAGAAGGCGCTCCTGGGCTTCAGCTATGAGGCCCAGACGTCGGTCGAAAACTGGAACAGCGATCCGGTCGAGGTGACGAGCTGTGTCTTCACGGGCGCTGCGATCCTATTCAAGGACAAGGCTGCCTACACCACCACCTCGCTCGAGGCGTCCGCCTCATCGGAGCTCACCATGACGAAAGAAGAACTGCAGGCCCTCCTGGCCGAAACCCTCAAGCCCATCACCGACGACCTGACGGCCCTCAAGGCCAGTTCGGGCAAGCTCGAAGCGGCCAACGTGCTGCACCGGGTCAAGAAGCACAGCGATGCGCTGCGCGCGTGCGCCGACGGCATGGAAGCCGACGGCCTGGGCGGTCACGAGCGCCACGGCCACGTTGCCGTGCTGCGCCGCATGGCCGACAAGATGGAAGCCGAAGCGGTGATGGGCAAGCTGCCGCACCTGTGGCGCGACCACGACTGGCTGGAAGCCAGCGCCGAGGACAAGGGCAAGGATGACCGCATCGCGACCCTCGAAGCCGAGGTGAAGGCGCTGAAGGAGAAGGGCTTCCAGGCCGCAGCCGCGCCGACGAAGCCGACCGATGCCGCTTCGGCCGGCAAGCCCGACCTGCAGGCGGCTGCCGCGGCGAAGGATGCCATCGCCAAGCGCGACGCCGAACTGCGCGCCGCCGGCGCATCCACCACGCAGCGCCTGGCAGCCATCACCGCCGCGAGCATGGGTGTGGCCGCCTGATCCCAGCCATCCAGCACCTCGGGAAAGCCGCCTTCGGGCGGCTTTTTCACGCCTGAAAGGAACTCGAAATGTCCAAAGAAGCCAAGATGATGACCCTGAGCGCGGCCGCCGATTACCTCGGCACCGGCGCCATCGAGGTGAACGAATACGAGCCGGTCATCTCCGACATCGTTCGCCGCAGCTCCGTGGCCCTGCAGCGCTTCAAGAGCGTTCCGGCCACCGGCCAGCCGCACCGCTACTTCGACCAGACCGCGGTCGCGCAGGCCTCGTTCCAGTCGACCGGTGGCCAGGGTGGCGCCGCGATCAACCCCACCCCGACGGGCCCGACCCGCACGGAGCGCCCGGCCTTCATCAAGGCCTGCGTCGCCGAGTCGCAGATCGCGCTGTTCGACAAGATGATCACCCAGCAGCAGAAGAAGTTCGCCGAGGCGGTCGCCAAGGACATCGACGACATCATCAGCGGTATCAACATCGCCCGCGCGTCGAATGTCTGGAACGGCAACGACACCAGCCTGAGCACCCCCACCACGGTGCAGTACATGGGCCTGCTGTCGCAGATCAGCACCCAGTACCAGGTCGCGGTGGGTGCGTCGATCATCGACGCCATCAAGCTCGCCGTGGCGGAACTGGTCGGGCAGCCCGGCTTCGCGCCGAAGCCCTCGGCGGTGTACGTCAACCCGATCCTGGGCAACTACATCGACCAGGAAGCCAAGGCCGGCCAGATCTTCCTCAACGAGGTGGAAGTGGTCGCGGGCGTGAAGGTCAAGGCCATCAGCACCCAGGCCGGCGACCTGCCGCTGATCGGCGACGCCTTCCTGCCGGCGGCGACCGGCGCGGCCTACGGTTTCTCGGCGCCCCCGGCCGGGAACAAGAACTACTTCGCCGCCATCCTGATGGAGGACGAAGTCGAGATGCCGTACGTCTCGGGCGAAACCGACAACCCCAACCCCATGCTGTTCCAGCTGGGCCTGACCGGCAACCTGTCCGGCCAGTTCGTGGGCGTCAAGTTCGACTGCGTGATCGCCAAGCAGGCCGCCTACGCCCACGCGGTGGTCGGCGTCTACCGGCCGTAAGCATCGGCCAACTCGAAGGGGCGCCGCGGGCAACTTCGGCGCCCCTTTCGCATTCACCCCAGGAGACATCATGCGCGTGTACCACGAGGTCCGCCACAAGCGGCACACCCTGATCGTGTGCCCCGGCAACGAGTTCCCGGACGTTTCCGACTGGAAAAACGCCCAGGGCGAGCCCCTGACGATGAAGGTCGAATTCGTCGCCGGCGAAGCCAGGGTGCCACGCAACCTCGGTCGGTACCTGTTGGACAAGGGTCTCGCGCAAGAAACCCCCATCATCCTGCCGCCGGCGCCGAGCATCGAGGTGCCGCGCCGCGGCCCGCGCCTCATCGAGGCCGCGTAATCCGGAGTCGCCATGTCCCTCGAAACGTCGCAATCCAACGTCCACGCGATCACCGACGCCGGCCCGCTGGCGCAGGTATATGTGCCACTGACCGGCGCGGGCGCGCCCACGTTCACCGGCGGCGTTTCGCAGGTCATCCCGTCCGGAGGCTATCCGCGCATCGCCATCACCCTGACCAGTTCGGCGAGTGGCACGCTGTCCGTGCAGCGCTACCTGGACACGGAAGGCACGATTCCGCAAGGCGCGCCGCTGACGCAGGCGCTGACCGCGGCGACGTCCGCCACGCTCAACGTCAACGACGGCGAGCCCTGCCAGTCGTTCACCATCAGCGTGCCCAGCGCCGCCACGCTGACCAACGCTGCCGCGCTCCTGCAGAGCCGTTAAATGGGCGCGCTGTACCTGCAGGGTGCCGATCTGGCGGCTTTCGGCGTGCCGAATGCCAGCCAGGCGCAGATTCAGCAAGCCAGTTCTCAGATCGACGTCTTCCTGCAGCGCCGCGAGGGGCTGCTGTGGGCGCCGGATGCGAACGGGTCGCCGTGCTACATGCTGGGACTGCCGGCAGCGCTATCGCTGAGCCTTGCGGCGGCCATCGCGCCGGGCAAGAACGTCGTGACGCAGCTCGTCGGCCCGACTGGCGGCCTGCAAGTGGGGTCCGTGCTGATCGCCGATGCAGCCACCGCGAATCTCACCGAAGCGCTGGTGGTGACGGCCATCACCGGCCAGCAGGTGACCTTCGCAAATGTGCAGTTCGCGCATACGCAGGCTGCGCCACTGGGATTCGGCCAGACTATCGTGGAGCAGCGCACGATGCCGCAGGACCGGCCGCTCACGATGCTGGCGAAGACGCCGGTCATGAGCGTGCTGTCCGGCGTCGGCCGCTACGGCTACATGCGCCGCGGCCAGGATGCCGTTGGCTCGATGGACACCTACAACCTGCTGGCGGTCATGGCCAAGTTCGGCGGCCCGCCGTCGTGGGAGTTCTGGACTCCGCAGTCCAACAGCATCGACCCGCAGACCGGCCAGATCTGGGTGCCGGCCGGCGTGCTGCTGGCCTACTACACCGAGGTGCGCATGCACTACGTCGCAGGCTGGACCTACGCCAGCTTGCCGGCGGACATCAAGCAGGCCTGCGCGAACATCGTCAACAACATCACGGCGACCGCCGGCATGCCAGCCACGATGCAACGACTGCAGGCCGGCGAGACGACGATGCAGCGCTTTCCCCAGCAGCCCGGTGCGCTGTCAAGCCTGGTGCTGGACGACGACACCAAGGCTCTGCTCGGCCCCTATCGCGCGCGGCTGTACGCCTAAGCCATGTCGTTCCTGTACCCCTACCTCATCACGATCAAGCGGCCCAGTGGCTCGCTGGCCAATGGACCAGACGGGGCGGCGATGGGGACGACGACGGTTGCCACCGATGTGCCGGCGTCGATCCAACTCAAGCGCGATAAGGGTTTCGGCGCCCCGGTCGGTTTCCAAGGCGGCGCGACGAACACGAGCGCGCCGATGCCGGCGGTCATGGTCTACGTCCCGGCCAGTGCCGGCTTCGCGCAGGGCGCATTGCGGCCCGGGGACCAGGTGATGGATCAAGCGACCGGCGATCAGTACAAGACCGATTTCGCCAGCTGGTCCCCCATGGGGTGGCAGCTGGCCTGCGTGCCCTACAAACCCAACGCCTGACATGCTCACCGCTGATTTTCGACAAGTGCTCGCTGAGATGGGGGCGATGCTGGCGCGTTCCGAAAACCCGCTGCCCGTGCTTTCGCGCATCGGCGCCAGCGAGGTCGAGAACGTGCGCGCGCGCATCCGCGGGAGCAAGACAAGCCCGTGGGGCGACAACTGGGCGCCCTGGGCGCCGAGCACGCGCGCGCACCGCGAGCACAAGGGCAACGCCGACCAGGGGCTGCTCTGGGATGACGGCGATCTGCTCAAGTCGATCCGCTACGACGCGCAGGTTGGCGCGTACCTCGGCGGCAGCCTTGGCGTGCTCGAGGTCGGCAGCGATATGAGCTACGCCGGCTATCTGCAGGATGGCACTTCGAAGATGCCGGCGCGGCCGTTCCTGGGGTGGAACCCGGCGACCTTCGCCTACTACGAGGCCATGCTGGCCGGCTGGATCGAGTTCGGCAACGAGCGCGAGTACCTGTGAGGCACACGATGCAAGTCAAGATCTTCCAGAATCACCGCCAGGGCGGCATCGAACATCCGGCTGGCTCCATCATCGACCTTCCCGACGACGATGCGAACTGGCTGCTGGGCATCCAGGGCGCGCAGCGCGCGCAGGCCGTCGAGGAGCACCGCCGCGGGACGAAGCGCCTGCAGGATGCCGGGGTGCTGCCGACCGACGGCGCCACCGAATGATCGCCGAGCTCGCCGCCGACCTGCTGGCCAAGCTGCAGGCTATTCCCGGTCTGACCTGCGGCCTCGACCTGGTCGGCGATCTGCCGGACCCCGGCGGCGTGGAGATCCCGCTGCCGTCGGCCTGGATCATCCCGCGCAAGTTCGTCAACACGCGCGACGGCGCCGAGAAGGAGCCGCTGCCGGCTGCGCCCATCATCGGGCGCGTCGCCTTCGTCGTCGGCCTCTACCTGTCCACCAGCAACCAGATCGCCACGCAGCTGCCGCTGCTGCAACAGGTCGCCAAGGCGATCCAGGGCACCACGTCACCCAGCGGGCAGCGCTGGTACCTGAGCGAGTTCGACCGCGCGGCGACCAACCCCGGCGTCATGGTCTACGCGCTGACCTTTGTCACGAACGCCGTCATCTGACCCACGTTTCACCCTGACCGAGCCCGCTCCCGCAGCGGGCTTTTTCGTTCCTGGCCGCCGCGTGCGGCCTTTTCATTTCTGAGGCACGCACATGAGCGCATCCACTGACACCAGCTACTACGTCGGCCAGGGCACCGTCAACCTGGCTCCCCGCATCTCCGGCGGCGCGATCAACGGTGGCTTCGTCCCGGTCGGCGAGTGCTCCTCGCTGCAGGTCAACTTCAAGCAGCAGTTCGTCGACCTGAACGAGAACCAGAGCGGATACGGCCTGAAGGTGCTGCACGCGCCGGTGAGCGTCGATGGCAGCGTGAAGATGGTGCTGCAGCAATGGTCGTCGGCCAACCTGGAGAAGGCGCTGTGGGCGACCGCAGCGGCCAACGCCGCCGGCGGAACCGTCGCGGCCGAAACTGTCGTGGCCTACAACGGCATGAAGGGCTACCTGCAGCAGATCAACGTGACGAACGTCGTGCTCAAGGCCGGCGCGACCACGCTGGTCGAAGGCACCGACTACACGCTCGACGGCACCAACGGCAGCTTCACCATCCTGGCCGGCTCGACCGCGGTGCCGGCCGGTACGCCCACCTCGCTGTCGGCCAGCTACACCTACGCGGCCAACAACGGCGACGTCGGTGCGTTCACCGCGGCGCCGACCGAGTACTCGATCGTGCTCGAGGCGAAGAACGTCGCCAACCCGTTTGTCGACGCCAGCAACAGCGCCTTCCAGGCCGTGCGCTTCCAGCTCTACCGCGTCATGTTCGACATCACCAAGATGCTCGACCTGATCGGCAAGAAGGACGCCGCGCTGGAACTGGACGGCGAGCTGCTCGTCGATCCGACCGTGGCCTTCACGCCGGGCAACTATCGCTCGGTCTTCATGAACGTCCAGAAGGCGTAACCGCTCCACAACGAGCCGGCGCAGACCGGCCGCAACAGCCCCGCCACCCCGCGGGGCTTTTCATTTCAAGGACCGAAACCATGCAAGACCTGACCATCGGCAACACCAAGATCCGCCGCGACGCACAGGGGCGGTACTGCCTCAACGATGTGCACGCCGCAAGCGGCTGCGCGGCGCGACATGAACCGAACCGATTCACGCGCCTGGACCAGACGCAGGAGCTGATCGCCGAGCTCGGCAAATCCCCAGATGTGGGCATTTGCATTGAATCCCGGAAAGGGCGAGGCGGCGGCACTTACGCCTGCCGCGAGCTGGTCATCGCCTATGCGGCTTGGATCAGCCCGAAATTCCATCTCCACGTCCTGCGCACCTACGACGCCGCGATGCGCGCCGAGTTCGCCGGTCGCGGCGACCTCTACCTGCAGGCGCTCAAGGCCGAGCGCGCCTACGACGACGCCAAAGGCGAAGCGTCGCGCTGCGGACGCGGGCTGCGCTGGTGGCGCGGCGCGCACCGGGGGCTTCTTCAGCGCATCGAGCAATGCCGGCAGCAGCTGCAACTGACGCTGCCCACCTGATTGCGTTTCGTCCTTGAACGCCGCCCGCCTCGCGCGGGCCTTTTTCTTTTTATGCCCAAATCATGAGCAACGACCTCGATACGCTGTTCCCCGGCCAGGATGTGACGGTCGCCGGCCAAACCATCACCGTCAAGCCACTGACGTTCGGACAACTCCCCAAGGCGACAAAGCTGCTGCAGCCGGTCATCAAGGCGCTGCGCGCGTCCGGGGCCATTGGCGCGAATCCAACGTCGGACACGGAGAAGCCGGAGGGCGCGCCTGGCAAGGGCGATCGCTTGGCCATCGATTTCATCAGCTCGTGGGTCGACACGCTGGCCGCGGGCGGCGAGGACTTGCTGGCGCTGGTCGGCTACGCGATCGGCAAGCCGCGAGACTGGTTCGATTCGCTGAGCATGGACGATGGCGTGGCCGTCGTGCGCGCGGTGGTGGAGGTCAACGGGGATTTTTTCGGCCGCAAGGTGCTCCCGATGCTGGGCATGTTGGGGGATGGGGCGAAATCCTCGGCGTCCTCGTCGCAGCCGGGCACCGCCGCACCGACATCGACGGATACACCCTGAGCCAGATCCGCCTGTACGTCGAGGCGGCTATGGTGGCGCGCCGCCGCGCGATGGCAGATCAGGTGCGCGCTGTGTCGCTGGCGATCGGCGCGGCCTTCGGCGAGGACATCAACGAAACCATGCGTCAGCTCGACGGTTGAAGTCGAACAGATCCTCGTAGGCCAGCAGCATGACGCGGTTCGACCTGGCCAACTCGACGGCCGACGGCAGGTAACCCGACACCGACACCACCGCAGCGTGCTGGGCGCCGCAATGCGCGCGGCCGGCGGCGATCTCCTGCACCGCCGACAGATTCACCGCGGCAGTCCACTTCTTGACCTGAATGGCGACCTTCGCGCCGGGGCGATTGGCGATCACGTCGACGCCGAAGTCAGCCGAGGGGGGCGTCACCTCGCAGAGCCAGCCTTGCGATTCGAGGACGTCCGCGCAGTGCTGTTCGAAGGCGATCGGGCTCATGGCCTGGAAACGCATGTCGCGCAGCTTCATCGCCTCCCGCGCGCGGTAAGCGGGATCGCGCGTCAGCTTGTGCGCCCGCCACATGCGCCACACCCAGCGCAGCAGTTTGAAGACGTAGTACGCCGCGACGAACGGCGCCAGCACCATCAGCACGGCGAGAAACGCCACCGCCGCACCATCATTTTTCCGCGCCATAGGTTGCCCCCATGTCCGAAATGAACGTCAGCATGCGCTTGGTCCTGCAGGACCTGGCCAGCGGCCCCTTGCGGGCGTTCGCGGATCAGATCAAGGCGCTCGAGCCGGCGGTCGCCGCCCTCAATAGTAAGTTCTCGTCGCTGAGCAAGACCATCGGCTCCTTCGGCGCCACGAGCGACCGGGGCGCGGCCGGGATGGGCAAGTTCGCCGACGCGCTGGGCGTCTTGGGTGAGCGCCTGCAGGCCATCGAGGCCAAGCTGGGCGCCAGCGCCGAATCTTTTGCCGGCCTGGGCGCTGCGGCTGCCGATGCGGGCGCGTCCGTGACGGACGCCTCCAAGGCTATCGGCGCGTCGGCGGCGGCGATGGATGCCGCGGCGGCGAGCGCGGGGCGCGCGAAGGCCGAAATGTCCGGCATGTCGGCCGTGATGCGCGACATGGTGGGGCTCTTTGCCGCCTTCGAGGCGTTCAAGGGCATCAAGGCGTCCGTGAGCAGTGGCGCGGAGCTGGCCACCCTGCAGGCGCAGATGCGCATGCGCGGCGCCACGCAGGCGCAGATCAATGCGGCCACGCAGGGCGCGTATGCCAACGCCAAGGCGTTCCCCATGGTCTCGGTCAACGAGGCGCTCGGCGCGCGCCTGGCGCTGATGACGGCCACCGGCGGCACCAACCCGACCGTGTACGGCCCGGTGCTGCAGCAGATCCTGCAAAACGCCAAGGCCTACCAGCTCAACTTCAACAAGCACGCGTCGCTGGCGGACGTCATCGGCAACATGGGCGGCCTGGCGGAAATCCGCGGCATGTCGCAGACGCCTGCCGGGCTGCTGCAAGCCTCGAGCGACGCGCTGAAGGTGGCCGAGGCCACCAGCGGGCGCATGAAGCTCGGCTCGCAGGAAATCGTCGCGCGGCAGTACAAGTACGGCGGCGCGATGCTGGAGAACAGCACCGGCTACTACCGCATGATGGCCTTGGCTGAGCAGCAGACGCTCGCCGGCCACGAGGGCGGCTCCGGCGGCGGTCGAGGCGTGTCCATGACCGGCACCGCCTACGGGATGCTGCTCAAGGTGATGAACGGCGGCACCATGTCGAAGCAGACCTACGACATGCTGCGCGCGATGGACATGTTCAGCGGCGCCGTCAAGCAGCTGACCACCGCCACGACGCGCACCTACACCAGCGGCGCCCTGATCGGGTCGATTTCCGGGCAGAAGGATCCGGCCGAGTGGGTGCGCGGAACGCTGCTGCCGCACATGATCGCGCTGGCTCTGGCGAACAAGTCGCAGTACTTCCCGAATGGCGACGTCAACAACGCCCGCGCGCAGGAGCAGGCGCTCAACCGCATCGCCATCCAGACGTGGGGACAGACCGGCGGCGTGAACGTCTCCGATCTGGTGTCTAAGGTCAGCAATCCGCAGATCTGGGATCGCATCGAGAAGACGATGCAGATTGCGCGCACGGCCCCCACCGGAGCGGAGGCGGTCGGCAAGAGCAGTCCGTTCGATCAGGCGACGGCGAAGCTCACGGCGTCGCTCAGCACGCTGTCGACCACCATCGGCACGCAGCTCGTGCCGCAGGTGACGAAGATTGCCAACGTGCTCTCGACCTTGTTCGGGGGCCTTGCTGACCTGTCCAAGCGATTCCCGACGCTCTCCAAGTACGTCGCCGATGCCGTGGCGGCCTTCAGCGCGTTCTTCGCGCTCAAGATCGTCGCCAAGTTCGTCGGGCTGAGCGAGACGCTGGGGAAGACGACCGGCTTGTTCGGGGTGCTCGGGCGCGCGGCGCGCGCGCTGGGTGGATGGCTCGGGGGCGTCCTATGGGTCGGTGCCGAAAAGCTCGCCGGCGCCTTCGGTACCGGGCTTGCCGCGTTCGAGGACCTGCTGCCGTGGGTGTCGCGCGCCGCCGCGCTGTTTTCCGACCTGGTGACTCCCATTGCCGCGTTGCTGGCGTTGTTCCATGCGCGCGGGCTCAACACCGGGGAGCAGGCGCAGCTCGATGCGTGGCGCGCGCTGGTGGGGCCGACTGACTGGGGCCTGAAAGGCGGCTGGGGTGCGCCGAGCAGCGCGCCGCCGAGCGATTTCAGCGCGCCGCCGAGCGATTTCACCGCGCCGCCGAGCATTCACGCGAAGTCGCTCGCGTCCGTCTTCGCGCCGCGCACCAGCGGCCGTCACAAGCCGACGCCGCAAGAGCTCGCCGCCGGGTGGGGTTTGCAGGATCTGCACCGCGCGGAGCAGCAAGCCAACCGCGAGGCATCGCAGTGGGCGTCGCAAGTGCGCGCCGCGCGTGCGCTGATCCATCGCCAGCAGCCGAACCACCGTGCAGCAGACCTGCGTCAAGCTGCCTCGGTGTTGGCGGCATCTGGCGATGCAGCCGGCTCCCTGCAGGCGCTGCAGATGGCCAATGCGCAAGAGACGCAGGACAAGCTCAAGGCGGCGCAGGATCACCTCGCCGGCCTGCAATCCGATCTCGCGGGGAAGGCCAAGTACAACGCCGCGCTGGTGACGTCCGGCGTGCTCACGCCCGACCAGGCGCAGCAGCAGACGCTGGCCGACCAGCGCGCGGCGCAGCCGGATCTGTTGCAGGCAGCGCGCGCCGTGCAGGCGCTGACGCCCGCGGGAACTGCGGCCGCATCCGCCATCCAGGCCACCATCGTCAAGCTGCAGCAGCTGGGCACCGGCCTCACGCAGTTCCAGCAGAAGCTCTACAACGGATTCCAGGGCGCCTTCGCCGGGCTGTTCGAGGGCCTGATGAAGCACCAGAAGACGCTGCGGCAACAGCTGGAGGCGTTCTTCCAGTCGCTGGCCAACACCATGATGCAGACCATGAGCCAGCAGCTCGCGCAGGGGCTGATGTCGGGCTTCATGGGTTCCGGCACCGTCGCCGGCGGCGCGCTTCGGCAGATGGGCGGCGTCGGGCAGATCGGGCAGTTGATGGGCAGTGGTCTGAACGGCTGGCTCGGCGGCATGTTCGCGTCGTCGAACAACGGTACCGGCGCGTACACGGCCGGCGGCCAGGTCTACAACAACCCGAGCGCCTACACCGCGTCATCCAGCACCGTTGCGTCGAGCGGCTTTTGGAGCGGGATCGGTTCGTGGCTCGCAAGCATCGGCAGCAGCTTCGCCGCCGGCGCCGACTACGTGCCGCACGACATGGTGGCGCAGATCCACCAGGGCGAAATGATCGTGCCGAAGAAGGGCGCAGACGCGATCCGCTCGGGGGCCTTGGCCGGCCATCAGTCGAACTTCAACGGCAACGTCAACGTCACCGTGCAGCACAACGGCTTCACCGGGATGAGCGGCAACGGCAATTCGGCACAACAGTCGCTCGGCATGATGGTCGGCGAGCACGTTCGACAGATCATGCTGCAGGAAATGCGGCCCGGTGGCATCCTTTCTGGAGCGCGGCCATGACCGCACCCTGGTATCAGTCCCTCAACGTGGGTGAGGGCGACGGCACCTCGACGCAGTTCGCGCTGACCGACGCCGGCGGCTTCGCCATCCCGATTCCCACCGGGGCCTCGGTGCTGATCGGTGGAGTTGCGACCTCGGCCTACACGGTCGACGCCACCGGGCTGCTGACCTTCACCATCGCGCCGGCCGCCGGCAGCCTCATCACACTCAATCCGGGGGCGTCCTACGTCGATCGCATGTGGATTCCGCAGGACGCGCAGCGCGAGCGCAAGCCTGCGCTGTTCACGGCCAAGTTCGGTGACGGCTACGAGCAGAACACCCCGCAGGGCCTGAACTTCCAGCCCGAGAAGTGGACGCTTCAGTTCCGCTTCCAGTCGCGCGCCGATGGCGATGCGATGCAGGACTTCCTCGATTCCTACGGCGCCTATCAGGCCTTCACCTGGCGCTCTCCGCGCGGGCCGAACCCGATCCGCGTGCTGTGCCAGCAGTGGACTGACACCAGCAAGCCGGGCGCCGTGTTCTCGCTGCAGGCCACCTTCCGGCAGGTCTTCGGGCAATGAGCATCTACGCTGAAATCCAGGCGCTTGCCCCCAGCGCCCTGATCGAACTGTTCCAGCTCGACCTCACGCTGCAGGGCGGATCGCTCGTGCACTGGCACGCCGGCACGAACGAGCTGGACGGCGACATCATCTGGGGCGGCCAGGTCTACACGCGCTATCCCGTGCAGGCCACCGGGTTCAAGTGGTCGGGCGTTGGCCCGCTGCCGCGCCCGAAGATCAGCGCCTCCAACGTGGGCGGCGTGCTGGGCGCGCTCGCGCGCCAGTACAGCGACTTCGCCGGGTGCAAGCTCACGCGCATCCGCACCTTCGCGCGCTTCCTGGACGCGGCCAACTTCCCCGGCGGCGTGAACCCGACCGCCGACGCTACCCAGGCGCTGCCCTACGAGGTCTGGTACTTCGACCGCAAGTCGATGGAGGACGGCAACACGATCGAGTTCGAGCTGGCCTCGAGCATGGATCTGGTGGCCGTCAAGCTGCCGCGGCGGCAGTTCATACAGAACGCCTGCCCGTGGGTCTACCGCGGCGCCGACTGCGGCTACACCGGCACCAACTACTTCGACATCAACGGCAACCCGGTGACGGCGGCATCGCAGGATGTTTGCGGCAAGCGGCTGTCGGACTGCAAGTTGCGCTTCGGGCAGACGGCTGTTCTGCCGTTCGGTGCCTTTCCAGGCTGCGGGATCGCGCTCGAATGAACCGCACGCCTGAGAACGTGCTGGCGCAGATCCGAGAGCACGCGCGCGACGAATACCCGCGCGAGTGCTGCGGCCTGGTCATCGTTGAGCGCGGCAAGCCCATGTACGTGCGCTGCCGCAACGATTCGGCCGGCAATGGGCACTTCACCCTGGCGCCCGAGGACTTCGCGGCAGCCGAGGACCGCGGCGAGATCATCCGGGTGGTGCACTCGCACCCGGACATCGCGCCGGAGCCGAGCGAGGCCGATCTGGTCGGCTGCGAACAGTCGGGCGTGCCGTGGCTGATCGTGAACTGGCCCACCGGCGCGGTGCATGAGTTCGAGCCGAGCGGCTACGCAGCGCCGCTGGTCGGGCGCAACTTCGCGCATGGCGTGCTGGACTGCTACAGCCTGATCCGCGACTACTACCGGCAGGTACTCGGCATCGAGCTGCCCGACTTCGCGCGGCAGGAACAGTGGTGGCTCAAGGGCGACAACCTGTACGTCGAGGGCTTCCCCCAGGCCGGGTTCGTCGAGGTCGATGCCACCTTGCCGCGCGAGCACGATGTCCTGCTCATGCAGATCGGCTCGCCGGTCATCAACCATGCCGCCGTGTTCGTCGGCGACAACCAGATCCTGCAGCACTGCGCCGGGCGCCTGTCCTCGCGCGATGTCTTCGGTGGCGGCTGGCGCCGCGCCGTGCGAAAAATCGTCCGTCACCACTCCCTATGCTGAAAACCGTCAAGCTCTACGGCCACCTGGGGCGCCGTTTCGGCAAGGTGCACCGCCTGGATGCCGCTGACGCGCGCGATGCCGTGCGCGCGCTCTCGGCGCTGCACAAGGGCTTCCAGCAGGCGCTCGTCGAACACCGCGGCGGCTACCGGGTGATCCTGGACAACACCCCGATGCACGACCGGCTTGAACTGCAGCTGCCTTCGCGCGAGATCAAGTTCGTTCCCGTGGTGGCCGGCGCCGGACATGGGCTTGGCGAGGTCATCCTTGGCGCCGCGCTGGTCGTGGCCTCGTTCTACATCCCCGGAGCGCAGGGATTGGCAGCGACCTACCTTGGCGCGTCCGAGGGCGTTGCATCGGCGCTTGGAGGCATGGCCCTGTCGATGGGCATGACGATGGTGATGACGGGCATCGCGCAAGCCCTGAGCCAGCCGCCGCAGACCCAATACAGCAACAGCTTCAGCTTAAGCGGGCCGGTGAACACCACCTCGCAAGGCTCTCCGGTGCCAGTGCTGTATGGCCGCGCCATCGTCGGCAGCTTCATCGCGTCAGCGAGCTTGCAGGCTTACGACATCGCCATCGGCAGCCCGACGACCAACACCGGCTCCACCTCGACTGTTCTCGCCAACGGGACGATCGAGACGACGAACAGCAGCACCTACAAGGGAGTCTTCTGATGGGCGCGAGCGATCTGCCCATCATGGGCGCCGGCGGCGGCAAAGGCGGGGGCGGCGGTGGCATCAGCGAGTCCCCCGACACGCTGCGCTCGTCCGAGAAAGCGATCATCCTGGCGGCGATCAGCGAAGGCCCGATCCAGGGCCTCGTCAACGGCGCGCAATCCGTCTACCTCGACCGCACGCCGCTGCAGAACGCCGATGGCACCTGGAACTTCAATCAGGTCGTCTTCGGCTACACGACCGGCACGCTGGGCAGCAACGCCAACGGCGCCTCCGCGCTGACGGGCGACGGCTCCAACGTCGAGGCTACCGTTCAGGTTGGACTGCGTATCTATCAGGCGTCGCCCCTGGTGCAGACCATCACCGCGCCGAACATCGACACGGTGCGCGTGACGCTTTCGACGCCGGCTCTCGCTGCGACCAACCAGAGCAACGCCACCATTGGCGGAACCTCGGTGGAGTTCACCATCGAGATCCAGATGAACGGCGGCGGCTATGTGACGCGCGTTCACGACACCTTCAACGGCAAGACCAGCAGCACTTACGCGCGCAGCTACGTCATCCCGTTGCAAGGCTCCGGCCCGATCGACATTCGCGTGACGCGCATCACCGGCGACAGCGGATCGACCCTGCTGCAAAACAACCTGTACTGGCAGGACTACACCTCGATCATCTCGACGCACCTCGAGTACCGGCACACCGCGATGGCGTACCTCGCCATCGACGCGCAACAGTTCAGCCGCATCCCGACGCTGGGCTTCGATGTGCAGGGCATGGTCATCAACGTGCCCAGCAACTACAACCCGACCACGCGCGCCTACACCGGCACCTGGGACGGCACGTTTCAGCTTGCGTGGTCGGACAACCCGGCGTGGTGCTTCTACGACCTCATCACGCAGGATCGCTACGGCCTGGGCGACCTGATCCCGGCCGGAAGCCTGGACAAGTGGGCGCTCTACAACATCGCGCAGTATTGCGATCAGCTCGTCGATGACGGCTTCGGCGGCCAGGAGCCGCGGTTCACATGCAACCTGTTGCTGGGCAGCGTGCAGGACGCCTACACGGTCATCCAACAGCTGGCCTCGGTGTTCCGCGCGATCACCTACTTCGCCGCCGGCAGCATCGGCGTATCGCAGGACGCGCCCGCCAGCCCGGCGCAGCAGTTCACGCGCGCCAACGTCATCGGCGGCGACTTCAAGTACCAGGGCACCAGCCTCAAGACGCGCCACACCGTCGCCGCCGTCGAGTGGCAAGACCCGGCCAACTTCTACGCCAAGGCCATCGAGTACGTCCAGGACGACGCCCTGGTCGCCAAGTACGGGTACGTGAAGGCGCAGGTTGCCGCGGTGGGGTGCACCTCGCGCGGGCAGGCGCACCGCTTCGGCCAGTGGCTGCTCTACACCGAGAACCTGGACACCGAGACGGTCAGCTTCCGCATCGGGTTCGATGGCGTCTTCCTGACGCCGGGCGCGATCATCCAAACCTCCGACCCGGTGCGCAGCGGCACGCGCATGGGCGGCCGGCTGTTGGCCGTTTCCACCGACGGGTTGACGCTCACCCTTGACGCGGCGCCGCCGGCCACCACGGGCCTGACCATCGACGTCATGTTGCCCGATGGCACGATGGCATCGCAGGTCATCGCCACGGTGAGCGGCGAAAAGGTCGTGCTGGGCGCCGCGTTTGCGACTACGCCGAACGCCGGCGCGGTCTACATCCTCACCGAGACGACGCTGCAGCCCGAGCTGTGGCGCGTCGTCACGATGCAGGAGGTGTCGACCGGGATCGTCGAAGTCACCGCGCTGTCCTACAACCCGAGCAAGTACGCCTTCATCGAGAACGGCGCACCGCTGACGGTCACGCCCACGAGCACACTCACGGCCACGCCGCCGGTGCCGGTCAACCTCGCGTTCACGCTCGCGCGCTACATCTCCGACACCGGGCCGGCGGGCGTCACCGGCACGCTGTCGTGGACGGGATCTGCGGCCTCCTATATCGTCACGATGCAGCAGGCCGGCGGCTCCATCGTCTCGCAGACGGTCAGGGGCAGCACATCGGTCGACTTCAGCAACATCAACCTGTCGACGGTCTACACCTTCACGGTCACGGCCGTCTCGTCGGTGGGCATCCAGTCCCAGCCGGCGTCGATCCAGACCACGCCCTCGGCATCGAGCCTGCCGCTGGCGCCGCTGCCGCAGGCGTCCGCGCTGACGGCAACCGGCGGCCTGTTCTCGATTCAGCTGGCGTGGACGATTACCACCACGCGCACCGACATCGCTTCGGTAGAGGTGTGGGGATCGCAGTCGGACAACCAGAGCACGGCTGTTCTGCTGTCGACAGTTGCGTGGCCGAACACCGGCTGGCTGCACCAGGGCCTTTCCCCCGGCGCTGCGTGGTTCTACTGGATTCGCGTGGTCGACACGGCCGGCAGTGATGGTGCGTTCTTCCCGGCCTCGACGACCGCCGGAATCGAGGGGATTGCGAGCACCGATCCGTCCTCGTTGCTCCAGCAGCTGCTGGGCGCTGTCGGGCTGGCGCAGGCCGCGTCCGATCTGGCCACGCCGGTTCAGCAGATCCCGGCCATCAGCAGTGCGGTCAACGCGATCAGCGGCACGACCATACCCGGAATCCAGTCTTCGGTCGACGCCCTCAACAGCAGCGTCTCGACGATCAACAGCCAGATCCCGCCGCTGCAGGACGCGGCGGCGCAGATCCCCGGCATCCAGGGCAGCGTCGAAGGCCTCGGCCTGTCGGCCCTGGCCCATGCGCTCGTGGCCGACACGGCCGCGCAGACGGGCCTGCAGAATCAGGTCGGGCTCGCTGCGGCCAACACCAGCATCTCAGCCAATGCGACCGCCATCTCGGCGCAGGCGGAGCAGATCACCACCCTGACGGCCTCCGTGTCGGGCAATGCCGCGGCGATCCAGAACGAGGCCACGGCGCGCACGACCAGCTACGACACGCTGGCCCAGCAGATCAGCTCCTTGGCTGTTGGAACAGCGCAGCAGTTCGATGCGGCTGACATCTGGTACTTCAGCACCGGCGACAACGGCTGGACGACCAGCGGCAGCGCGGCTGTTGCGATCGTCAGCGGAGGAGCGCAGGCGGCCAATGGCACGCCGCCCGAGCTGTTCTCACCGACCGGCCTGGCAGTCGACGGCACGCGCTACACGACAGTCGAGGCGCGCATCCTGAAGGTAGGATCGCCCACCTGGACGGGCAACCTGTACTGGCGCCTCACCGGAGACGCCGCCGGCGTGTGGCGCGGCCCCGCGACGGTCGCCGAGCCCGTCTGGGACGCCACCGGCATCGCGGTGGGCGACTGGAACCAGATCGCCTTCGGCGGAACAGTCGACCAGCTGCAGCTCAGCCTGGGCACGACGCAGGACGCAGCCGACTACTACCTCGTCGAGTGGGCGGCCATCGGTAGCCCGTCTCCGGGAGCCAGCACCGCGGCGCTCAGCGCCGAGCAGCAGGCGCGCATCGCAGCGGACGGCGCACTGTCGCAGCAGATCACCTCGCTGTCGAGCACCGTCAGCGGCAACGCAGCGACCGCGGCGTCGAATCTGGCCGCCGAGGCGACGACCCGCGCGAACGCCGATTTCGCGCTGAGCCAGCAGATCAACACGCTGTCCTCGACGGTCACGACGAACGACACGACGCAGACCGCGGCGCTGCAGACCGAGGCCAGCACCCGTGCCGGCGCTGACACGGCCCTCGGTCAGCAGATCAGCAGCCTGAGCAGCGCGGTCAGCAGCGGCAACGCGCAGCTCGCCGCGCAGATCCAGCAGCAGTCGGACACGACCAGCAGCATCACGCAGCAGCTCGCCCTGGCGTCGCTGCAGTCCTCGCTGACCGCCGATTCGTCGCAGTCGAACGCGATGTCGGGGCACGCCCAGGTTCTGCAGCAGGCGCAGGCCAACTCGAGCGCGCTGTCGGCGCAGGCCACCACACTGTCGCAGCTCACGGCCAGTGTGGGCGCCAACGCCGCCGGGCTGACGCAGGAGGCCAGCACGCGCGCGAGCGCCGACAACGCGCTGTCCCTGCTCATCTCGACGCTGACCGCCACCGTTTCGGGCAACACCTCCGCGATCCAGACCAACAGTCAGGCCATCGCCAGCACCAGCGGATCGCTTGCGGCCCAGATCAACTCGCTCGGCACCACGGTCAACAACAACTACTCGACGCTGAACTCGCTCATCCAGCAGGTCAGCCAGTCGGCGACGACCTCGGCGAGCACCAACGCCAGCGCGATCAGTGCGCTGCAGTCGAGCTACACGACGCTCAGCGGCGCCGTGCAGGCGCAGGGCACGACCCTGGCGACCGTGCAGAGCACTGCCAACACGGCGGCCAGCTCCAGCGCGGCGAACGCCAGCAGCATTACCAACATCCAGGCGTCGCTGAACAACAGCACCAGCGGCCTAGCGGCGGTCTACCAGAAGTCCACGGCCAACGCCTCGGCCGTCAGCGGGCTGTCGGCCCAGTACGTCCTCAAGGTCGACGCCGGCGGCAACGTCGCCGGGATGCAGCTCGCGTCGGCGACCAGCGGCACCAGCAGCATCACTTTCCTGGCCGACAACTTCCTGATCGCGCAGCCGAACGCCGGCGCCGCGCCCAAGCAGGTGTTCGTGGTCGGCACGGTGGGCGGCCAGACCGCCATCGGCATCAACGGGCAGCTGATTGTTGACGGGTCGATCACGGCCAGCAGTGCAGCGATCGCCAGCGGCGCGATCCAATCTGCGCAAATTGCCAATGCCGCCATCACCAGCGCGAAGATCGCCAACGCGGCGGTCGGCACGGCACAAATCCAAGACGCATCAATCCAGACGATTCACGTTGCTGAGGGAGCAATCACCTTTAGTGCTTTCGCCAGTAGCAACGGTTTCGTGCGGTATTGGGAATACGGCACAGTTGCAGCCGGCAGTGCGACGGATATATTTAGCTCGCTTTCGTTTGCCACAGAGAGCGGCGATTCAATTATTGTCGAAGGGTCATTTACCTTTACTTCAAGCGACCCGGCTGGCATTGGAAGCTCTATTAGTTTGACGCCAGCACTTTTAGTGGATGGGGCAGTAGTTACGCAATGCCCGACCGCGACGATGCAGCAATTCGGCGTAACTTACTATATCCCGATAAGGATGCGTGCGCTTATTTCTGGGAATGGAGCAACGCGCAACCTGCAATTGATTGTGTCTGCGTCGTGGCCGCAAGTTGCTGCTAACGGCGTGAATTACTACACGGTCAGCAATTGCGTGCTGTCCGCGTTCACCGCCCGGAGATAATCGTGAAGTTTTACGCCGAAATCGACTCGACTGGAAAACTGGTGCAGGGCGTGGCGTTTTCACATGACTACGCCGCCAAGGTTCATCTGGCCTCCAATCCTGGCCATAAGCTCATCGAGACGAAAGAGTGGGTGACGCCGCAGACGCACCAATGCATCAAAGGGGTGGTCACTCGCAAATAGCCGTCCCACCAATCTGAACAGCCGCCCGCGAGGCGGCTTTTTTACGCCCCAAAGGAATCGAACATGGCCTGGACTACCAGCGGCACCATCTCTCTCACGAACGGCTCTGCCATCGTCACCGGCTCGGGCACTACCTGGGCCAGCGATGGCGTGACCACGGGCGGCGACACGCTGCTCATCGGCGGCGTGCTGTACCAAGTCCTCTCGGTGCAGTCCGACACGCAGCTCACGCTCGCGGCGAACTTCGCCGGCACGACCGTCACGGGCGCGAGCTATGCACTAATCCACACGGGGCTGCTGCCGAGCGCCCTCGCCTCCAGCCTGTCGTCGCTGCAAAGCAAGTACCTGACGACCGTCAGCCAGCTCTACACCTGGGAGACGGCGACCAGCGGCACCGTTCCGCTGACCAACCCGGCAACGGGAGCAACGACCAACGTGACGCCGCTTCAAGCGTTCATGGCCGCGAGTGCACAGCTCTCCGGCGCCGCGTTCACCGGGGCGATCAGCGCGCCGAGCGCAGTCATTGGAACAATCCTCTCTATCGGTTCGAGCACTGCAGAAGGAACACTGCAGCTCAATTACGGGCCAACGATTGGATGGGACATCCAGGCCGGCGCTGGAGGGACGCAGAACCTTCGCTTTTACGACACGATCGGCAACGCCGAAGTAATGCGCCTCACCACGTCCGGCCTCGGGATCGGGACGAGTTCGCCGTCCGCGTACCACATGCTGACCGTGGCGGGAAATGGAAATGGAATTGCCTTCGGCCAGGCAGGAAACGGCGCGCTGATGGAAGTCTCGTCTAACTCCGCTATCGGCGGCCTCCTGTGGACGAACCACTACTACAACGGCGCGGATCGGGCCTCTGTCGCCGGCTATTCGCCGTCGATCCAGCCGCGCCTGGACAACGGTGAGATTCAATTCTTAGTTACCACGAGCGTTGCCGCTGATGCGGTTATCGCGCAAACGCAGGCTATGACGCTGGACAACAGCGGGAATCTGCTGGTTGGGATAACGGCTGTCTCGACAACCCCGACAACCGGATTCATTGCGATCCCCAGCTTCGACAGCACAGGGGCATCGGGCGTTGCTATCGGGCACGCGAATGGTGCCGCGTCGGGAACGCACTACGCAGCCTTCGCCTACAACGGCGCGCAGATCGGCTCGATAACCCAATCGGGCACGACCGGCGTCGCCTACAACACGACTTCCGACCGTCGCCTGAAAACCAACCTCGGCATCGCCACCATCAGCCGCATCGGCGACATCGTGATCCACGACTTCACCTGGAAGTCGGACGGCACCAAAGCGCGCGGCGTGTTCGCGCAGGAAGCCGCGCAGGTCATCCCCGAAGCGGTGCACGTCGGCGACGACGGCGAGGAAGTCACCGACCCGTGGCAGGTCGATTACAGCAAGTTCGTGCCTGACCTGATCGTCGAAGTCCAAGCCCTGCGCGCCCGCGTGGCGCAACTCGAAACCCTGCACTGATAGGAGCAGCAGACCATGAGCAACACCTACGCCTGGAAGATCGACGCCCTCGAGCGCGACGCCGCCACCGGCATCTGCACCGTGGCGCACTGGCGCTGCAACGGCACCGACGGCGCCACGCCGCAGCACACCGGCACCGTCTACAGCAGCATCAAGCTCGGCGCTCCGCCGGCGACGCCCGTGCCGTATGCCAACGTCACCGAGGCCGACGCGATCGCCTGGGTGCAGGCGCTGCTCGGCACGGAAGGTGTCGCAGCAGTCGAAGCGTCCATCGACCAGCAGATCGCGCAGCAGGCCGCCCCGACCACGCTTACCGGCGCGCCCTGGGCCACCGTCTGATCGTCACCATTCGCCGCTCAAGCGGCATCACCTGCGGCACATAGCCGCGCCACTGTAGGAGCAACCCATGAGCAACGCAGTCATCACCGAGATCAAAGTCGATATCGCCAAGCTGCAGAGCTGGCTGGCCGCGCTGGACGAGCTGCCGCACAAGCTGGTGCGCCGGCTGATCGACGACATCAGCGGCCACGCGACGCAGCAGCTGCAGAAGGCGCAGGCCGAGCAGCAGGCCGCGCAAGCGCAGGGCGCCGAGGCGCCTCCGGCCGCCGGCGCGGCTCCGACCGAACCGCCCGCGCCGCAACCCCAACCCGCCGCCGCGACCGCGTAACAGCCAGTTGCTCCTCTTGGCCGCCCTTCGAGGCGGCTTTTTTTCGCCCGTACCCGCCATGAAACGAACCCTCGCAGTGCTGGCGCTGCTGCTCGCGCCGACCGTTGCCCACGCCTGGACGACAGCCGACACCTACCGCGAAGCGGCCTACGACGCGCTGCTCGTCGTCGATGCGCGGCAGACCGCGTGGGCGATGGAGCGGCCCGGCTACCGCGAGACCAACCCGCTGCTCGGCTCGCATCCGTCGCGCCGGCAGATCAACGAGCACATGGCGATCGCCGCGGCTCTGCACGGTCTGGTCTCCCTCGCGCTGCCCGACGTCTACCGGCGTCAGTGGCAGTACGGGACGCTGGTCGTCGAGGGCTTCGTCGTCGCGCACAACGCCTATCTCGGCGTCCACCTGACCTTCTGACCACAACCCGGCCCGCCGCGCGCGGGCAACCCATCCACACCGCCCGCAAAGAGACGCCACCGATGCCCCCGGAAACCGATGCCGTGCAAGCCCACGAAGCTCGAATCACGATCCTCGAACAGCAGGCCGCCGACGTGCGCGCCACGCTGAAGGAACTCGCCAACGACGTGCGCCAGCTCGTCGCTGTGATGACTCAGCAGGCGGAAGACCGGGCGGCGCTCAAGCGCGCGTTCCAGCAGATCGGGCGTCTGGCGGACAAGGTCGAGGCGCTCGAGGCGTCCCTGCAGGCAGCGAAAGAGGGCGAGTTGCGCCAGGAAGCGCAGCGCGCGAACGACGAACTGCAGCAGTTCCGCGCAAACCGCCGTCGCGTCCTGTGGATGGCGCTCAGCTACGCGCTGGCCGGCGCCGCGGGCTCCCTTTTCACCCATCTCGGCATCCCCATGGTGACACGATGAACCTGCACGACTTCAAGCTCAACGACCTCGCTCCGTACACCAGCGAGAAGGCATTCCCGGCGAACGCCAGCCCCGACTTCAGGCTGTTCTTCGTTGGCCGCGACGACGTCCACCAGATCCTGCGGCATGTCCTGCAGCGCGCGACCGTCAGCCTATACCTGAACATGTTCGGCTACGACGACGATGACCTGAACGACATCGTGATGGACATCGTGCACAACCCGCACATCACCTGCCTGATCACGCTCGACAAGAGCCAGGCCGGGGGCGTGCACGAGAAACGGCTGCTCGACAGCGACGCGGCGCGCGATCCCGAGGGGTTCCGCACGCACTTCGTGATCGGCCAGAGCGCGACGCACCAGATCAGCCACACGAAGGGCTTCGTCGTCGACGGCCTGGTCGGCTGCGAGGGCTCGACCAACTGGAGCTCCAGCGGGGAGGGCACCTTCGTGGTGAAGGGCGTGGCTGGCGGCAAGGGCTTCAAGGCCCAGAACAACACGCAGACCGTATTCACGGACCCGCACGCGGTGCGTCGCTTCCAGGCGCAGCTGATCGCCGAGCACGTCGCTGCGCAGCGCGGGGTGAAGCCATGAACGCCGCCGAGCTGGCTACCTGCACCGGCGCGGCGCCCGACATGGCTGCGCGCTGGCTCGACGCGATCGTCGCGGCCATGGCGCGGTGGGAGATCAACACGCCGGCGCGCCAGGCCGCGTTCTTGGCGCAGATCGGCGTCGAGAGCGACCACCTGACGGCCGTCGTCGAGGACCTCGACTATCGCGCGTCGGCGCTGCGCGTGGAGTGGCCCTCCCACTTCACGCCCGAGCAGGCGCAGCAGTACGGTCGCACGCCGGCGCACGCCGCCAACCAGGTGATGATCGCCAACCTCGCCTATGGCGGCCGCAACGGCAACGGCGCGCCGGAGACGGGCGACGGCTGGCGGTACCGCGGACGCGGCCTGGTGCAGCTGACGTTCCGCGACAACTACCGCGCCGCCGGCGCCGCGCTGGGCATCGACCTCGAGGCCGACCCCGACCTGCTGCTGCAGCCCGAGCACGCGGCGGCGGCCGCTGGCTGGTTCTGGAAGTCCCACGGCTGCAACGAGCTCGCCGACGGCGCGCGCTTCGTGCAGATCACCCATGCGATCAACGGCGGCTTGAACGGCTACTCGGCACGCGTGGCGCTGTGGACATACGCCAAGAAGGTGCTCCATGCCTGACGAAGTCGACCGCGGCAACGACCAGGCCGAACGCATCCTTGGCGCCGAGCTGGCCGAGCGCGAGCGCCGGGCCCGCGAAGCGCGGCTCATTCCCTGCGGTCGGCGCCACTGGTGCGACGAACCGGTGCGCGCCGGTGAGAAGTTCTGCGCGCCCGATCCGCGCTTTCCCGACGAATCGTGCGCGCGCGACTACGACCACGCGCAGGCCGCGCGCCTGCGTAACGGAGGTTGACCCATGAAGCGATCCCTGATCCTGCTGGCGCTGTTCCCGCTGCTGGCCGTGGCCTGCGTGCTGGTGCTGCTGCGCTACCTCTACGCCGCTGTGACGGCGCCGGCGAAGGGGTGGCTGATCGCGCTTGCGATCGACGACCTCGGCAATGTCGCGGCCAACGGGGCGCTGGGCCAGTCCATCAGCAGCCGCGCAGCACATGACCGGCCCCACCGGTGGGCATGCCTGCTGTGCTGGCTGCTGGACAAGCTCGACCCGGGCCACTGCGACCGGGCCATGACCGCGCAAGACCAGAACCTGGAGGCGAAACCGTGAACATCGGAGCGTGGTTGAAATCCGTCCTGACCGACCCGAACGGGTTGTGGGACGACGCGCGGATCTGCGCCGTGCTGATGGTGCTGGCCTACATCGGGCTGTCTGGATGGGATGTCATCAAACTCGGCCAGCACTTCGACATGCAGCAGTTCGGCGTCGGGGCTGGCGCACTGTCGGCCGGCGTCGGCGGCTGGTTCAAGCTCCGCGGAGGCCAATGATGCCCGCGCTCTGGATGATGATGTGGCTGCCGTGGATGGCACTGTGGACGCCGTTCTACTGATCGACCTGTGGGCGCTCGGCGTCCTGTGGGCCGCAATCCGACTATGGAGGTGGATGTGCTCGCACTGATCCTGAAATTCCTCGCGGGCCGACTGCTCGGCCCGATCAAGACCGCCGCGGCATGGCTGTTCGAGCACCCGATGGCGCTGCTGATCCTGCTGCTGGCGGCCGCCGCCGTCTGGTTCTACTGGCGGGACACGCGCCTGGCGGCGCAGCTGGCGAAGTCGCAGGCGGCGTACGCCGCCGAGGTGGCGCAGACGAAGACGTTGCGCGCCGGCATCGACGCGCAGAACGCCGGCGTCCAGCGCATCCTGCAGCAGGGCGTAGCGAACGAGCAGGCGGCGCACCAGGTCGCCGCCGCGCGCGCCGCGGCCGCGCAGCGCGTGCGCGTCATCTACCAGACGCGCGTGCAGCGCATCGAGGCCGCGCCGGTGCCGGCGACGTGCGCGAGCGCCGCAGCGTGGGCGGCAGGGCAGGCTCAAGGGCTGGCGGCGGCCTGGGGCAAGTGAACCCGGCAGGCGGCGCGCCGGCGTAGGCGCCGCATTCATCGAAGGAACCACCATGCATTACAGGAACGGCCGCGAGGCCAAGAATGGCGACAAGATCGTCAGGCTCGAGGGCGGCAAGATCGTCTCCTTCGGATATTTGGTCGATGCCGTACCGGGCAACGACTACTGCAACGGCCGCATCCTCAACACCGGTATGGCCGATTACGCATGCCTTTGTGACTGCTTGCACATTGACGACGTCGCCGAACTGCTGGCCGCGCACGGTCTCGACAAGCGCCCCGAGGGAATGTGACCGTGGTCGCCGCTCGGATGTTTTGCTCATGGCGCCGGGCGGCAGCCTTGGCGCTCGCGACGGTGGCGCTCGCCGGATGTGCCGCGCCGCCGCCGCGCGTCGTCGTGCAGCAGGTCAAGGTGCCCGTCCCTGTGCAGGTTCCGTGCCCGGCGCCGAGCGTGCCGGCGCGACCGCATCTGCCGATCGCCGATCTGGCGCCAGGTTCGACGCCGGCGGCCGTCGACCGCGCGCTGGTGGCCACTGTCGCCACGCTGCAGGGCTACGCGGCGCAGCTCGAGCAGCTGCTGGGCGCGAAGCGGTAGCGCCAAAATTCTTTGGAATAGCCCCCGCGCGAGCCGCATATTTCCTGCATCGATTTTCCGGTTTTTGGAATATCGAAACGCCCCGGAACCCGCATAAAGCCTAGCGACATCCCCCGCGCTGTCACGCCGGGGGTCGCGGGTTCGAGTCCCGTCCACTCCGCCAAAAATTCAAGCGAAATCAACCGCTTACAGAGGAAAAGCCCGACTAATTCAGTCGGGCTTTTTTTCGTCCTCAAAGGCGCGCGTTGGAGCGCCAGTGGAGCAAGGGCGGTCAGGGCGGGACATGTTGAGACTTGCGATGCCATCGCGAGTGGAGCAGCCGTGGAGCAGGACGCGCAGTTACCCAGTCGGACAATGGCGGATCTAGGGGGCCTTGACTGGTCAAAGGCTCGATGGCAGCATTGCTCGTGCTGAGGGTGTTGGATAAAGCGTCCAGCACACCTACGCGCTTACTTCTCTAGCCCGTCGCGTCGGGCGTCTTCCAGGAACCGGTGCCAGTCTGCTTATGTAAGAGCGGCTGGCGTTTCGGTTTTCAAGAAGGACGCCCGAGATGAGCCAATCATCATCTGGAACTTTCGCAGCGCTGCTTGCGCAGGGCTATCCCCTTGGTCTCGATCTCGGGGATGAGCGCCTTCTCCGAGCGCTGGGTTTCGTCAGCTACGACTCTGCCAGAAAGGCGGCCGCGCGGGGACGCTTTCCCCTTCCGCTTTGGCGATGCGGGGCCCGAATGCGGATCGTAAAGCTCACGGACCTGGCTGACTGGCTCGATGGGTCCTTGCCTGATCAGGCAGCCTCAAGTCTCGCTTTGGAGTCCACAGAGGCCTCGCAATCGGCCCCCCGGCCCCTCGGCGTGGCCTCGGGAGGCTCGCTAGGGCCCCCGATGGCCACCCAAACTCCCCCACCTTTGGCCACCTAAATTCCCCCACCCTGGCCACGGCGCGATGACGCGCTGACAGGCCGGCGAGCACGCCGGCGGCCAGAGGTCTGGCAGGACGTTAC